>WNGB01013997.1_pt1 | contig 10764 bp, 10 predicted proteins | sample 5400681 | NCBI WGS metagenome assembly WNGB01 (sample SAMN13153367, study PRJNA577476) | soil metagenome | isolation source: 115 cm soil or saprolite under grassland replicate 2 | place: USA:California | collected 2016-06-15 | reverse complement strand
CATAAGGAGCCTGGGGGAGAGAAAGGCGCCCGCACTCACAATCACCTCGCGCTCCACGTTCACCTGCTGGCGTTGGCCATCTTGCATGTATTCAACCCCGACCACGCGCCTCCCCTCGAACAACAGTCGAGTGACTTCAGCCTGCGTTTTGACCGTTAGATTGGGACGGTCCAGGATGGGCGACAGAAAGGCGCCGGCCGCGCTGGCACGCTTGCCATCTTTCGTTATCGTGAATTGCAAGAGCCCTGCCCCATTCTCTTGTCGGGCGCCATTTGTATCCCAATAGGGGCCATTATAACCTAGCTCAGTTGCTCCAACCATAAAGGCTTCGGAACGAGAAGCAGGGTCGGGGCAGTCCCGCACACTGAGCGGTCCGCCAACGCCGTGAAACTCTGAGGCGCCGCCTTCATAATCTTCTGACTTTTTGAAATAGGGCAGCACCTCGTCGTAACTCCAACCATCGTTGCCCAGGGCACTCCAATGGTCATAGTTGCGACGGTTGCCGCGCACATACATCATGGCGTTGATCGCCGTGCTGCCGCCGATAACCTTGCCCTGGTTGATCAGTATCTGGCGCCCGTTCATCGCCGGTTGTTCTGCGGTGGAAAACTTCCAATCGATGTCGGAGCCCCACAGTTGGACAAAGCCCCCGGGATCGTGGATATGTGGATTCGTATCCAGGCCACCCGCTTCCAACACGAGCACGCTGGTCCCGGGTCGAGCGCTCAGACGATTTGCCACGACACAGCCCGTTGCGCCGCTGCCAACGACAATATAGTCAAACGATTGGCCGTGTGTCATACGAGCCTCCTTCTACCGATTGCCTTCGTCGTCGCGTACCAGCGGCCGCTTGAGAGACACCGCCAGCTGGCCAGGCTTGCGAGCTGGCCAGCTCTTTTCGTTCGGATCTTTCGTCTATCAAGCAACGAATGATTCAATCGCAGCTGCTATAGGGCCTGGCACCTCGAACGTTGGAAAATGGCCGTGGGCTTGCAGCTTATGCACATGGAACCACGGATGGTCGGTAGCGAAAGACTGCTGCGCCGCCAGATAGCCCGGATCATCCGGTTGAGCGTAGATGTGGAGCACCGGCACTGGAGGGTTCAACGTCGCGAGTTCATTCAGGGGGCTCCCCGCTTTGGCATAGCCGCCACCAATCTCGCGGCCTGACCGCATCCACATATCCGCACCGTACGAACCCATCTCTTCGCGTACGAAGCGGATGACATCCTGGTTATCCACTCCTGTCAGCCAGATCGAGAAGAGAATGTCCCGGGTCTGCTCCCACTTATCCGGCATGTCCAGGCCCTTTACCAGATCAACATATTCCGGTGGCGGGTCCAGCAGCAGCCAGTCGATGACCACGATTTTCGGCACGCGTTCACCTAACCTGCGCCGCACATCGAGCGCAACTCGGCCGCCGTGTGAAAGCGAAACAGGAATAACCTGCTGTGCGCCACTGGCGTTGACGACCGCCAGCGCATCCTCTACCAAATCGGCAGCGCCGAAGTCATTTTTTGGAGTCTCTGATGCACCATGACCGCGCCAGTCCAAGGTGAGCACGCGCCGATTGTTAGCACAGTACTCCGGGACTTGAGCAAAGCCCGCGCGGCTCATACACCAGGCGGGGAGAAAGAGCAGCGCTGGCTCACCCTGTCCACGATCATCGTAGCTGATGCGTACACCATCTTTCGCAATTGCTTCAGCCATGGGTTCCTCCTTCGGAAGCAAGGTTTCCAACTTCAGTGACATTTCGGCACATCTCTGCAGTGCAAATGACATCGAAGCCGGAAACCCGCAAAATATATTCGCGAACCTACTTACCCACGCTCAAAGACCACCGGCAACGACCCCACGCTGCGGAAGGCGGGCGCAATGGGTGCACCAAGCCACACCAGGTTATCGGTTGCCGGGTGTAACCCTTTCAGGCGGCGCACCACGGTGCCGACAGCCGTCTGCACATGGATGCGAGCAAGGGCTTGAGCGATACACATGTGGGGACCGAAACCACCGAAGGCGAGATGGCGATTGTTGGCGCGCGTAATGTCAAGCTGGTCGGCGTTCGGGAACTGTGACTCGTCATGGTTGGCCGAACCGATACCAATCATGACCACCTGATCCTTGAGTATGGCCTGTCCGTGTAGTTCAACATCTTCGGTGGCGCGGCGTGGCGAAAACTGCACCTGACTCTCATACCGCAGCAACTCCTCGACCGCCGATTCGATCAATCCGGGGTTGTCGCGCAGTTTCTGCAGCTGGTCGGGGTGTTGCAAGAGGCCTACCAGACAATTGCTCAGCGCAACGGTGATGGACAGGAAACTCCCCATCGTCAGCACCATCGCGCTTATGATGAGCTCTTGCTGATTCAGTTTGTCACCTTGATACTCAGCCTGCACCAGGGCGGTGATGAGATCGTTTCGTGGATTCTGACGGCGCTGCTCGATAAGCGGCCGGAGATAGTCAACCAGGGACTGCAAGTCGTTTAATACCTGCTGATCGTCGGCCGGCGTGGTGGGTACATAGCCCGTCCCAAAGACGAAATTAGCAGTACTTGCGAGCCACTGGGTGAGCTGCCCACTATCCGACGCGGGCACGCCGACGAATGCGCTCTGGACGGTTAATGGCAGCGGGATAGCGAAATCGCTGAAGAGGTCCATCTGCCCCTTATCCCGCGCTGCATCCAGCAAACTGTCGGTCGTTTGCTGGATCAGATCGCGCATGCCGGGCACAAGCGGATCGAAGGCTTTCTCCATCAGTCCACGGATGCGAATATGCGCGGGCAGGTCGTTGAACATCAGGAGATTGCCATTCAATAGCTCTAATATCCGACGGCGCGGTTCCCAATCCGGCTCGCGAGGTGGTATGGCCGAAAAACGCGAATCTCGTTGGATCGATTTAACGTCGTCGTAACGGGTAATGACGTGTACGTTCCACCCCTCGTCCCAGAAGATGGGAGCCTCAGCGCGCAGTCGCTGATAGAAGGGATAAGGGTTGGCGATGACCTCCGGGGCGAGCAGTGTTTGTGGTTGTGTCATCATAGAGCTGTTTCCTTGTCTCATACTGTAAGGGTCAAGCAGGGCCACGTCGGTGTAAGCAGACTGGCTGGGACGTGACCCTGGTAGCCTCGTGGGAGCGGTTCAGGAAGCGCCCTCCTCTTTCCCCGCACTCCTACTCTCTGCCTGGGCCTTCTTCAGGTCCGCCGTGTACTTAGAAACCCAGGCATCGGGTCCGGGTGGATTTTCCGAAATCAGGTGCCCATTGACGGCTAAACTGTCAAGCGAATAGCCTTCAAACAGAACGTAAATACGATCCGTCGGCATGCGTAAAGTCTCCGCCAGCAGAGCCGTGTACTTCTCAGCGAGAAGCCGCTTCTGCTCCTCTAGAAGTTCTAGAGTGTGGACGATTATGGTTGGCATTGTTGCCTCCTTTCCCTGTGTACTATTCGGTACGGAGCAGGTGCTGCGCGACGATGTAGCCCGAGCCAGCGCCAAGCCCAAGCCCGGGGTGGGTTGCCGCGCCGATCATATACAGATTAGGGATGACGGTGCGATACCCTGGTTGCGCCGCCAGCGGACGCAGCAGGAAACTCTGCGCGAGCGCGTGAGAACCGCTAAATGGGTCGCCGTACTTCCAGTTGGGGTTATAGCGATGCAGATCGAGCGGGCTGACTATCGAGCGCGCCAGGATCGCGCCGCTCAGGTTCGGTATATGCCGGCTGGCGATCTCAATCATGCGATCGGCGAAGCGATTTTTCAGATCCTCCGTCCACGTGCCATCGCCGACATCAATTGTTCCGGCGGCATCGCCCACCACCTGGAAGGGCATATCCACGCCCTGGAGCACCATTACGGCCTTGCCCGCGGGGGCACGCGACGGATCGAGCAGACTCGGTGTACCGACGCCAATCACTGGTTCAGCGGGCAACAGGCGGCGCGTGGTCTCGTTGAAATTCCGTGACACGCCGTCGAGACCGTCGGTGATGTGGGTATACACGACATTGTTGAGACGCTCATCATGCCAGCGAGGCGGCTCATTCAGCGCCAGATGGACAAAGAAGACGGCATGACCATAGCGGAACTTGCCAGCTTGCTGCCTGACCAGCGGCGGGACAACATCCGTATCAGCAAGCAATTCCTGGTAGAGCTGATCAGGATTGGCCGTGGCAATGACAGCCCGGTTTGCGCGGTATTCGTCGCCAGACTCGGTACGCACACCAATCGCTTTGCCGCCCTCCGCGAGAATGCGGCTCACCTTCGTGTTTGTGAGAACCGTGCCACCCTGATCGCGAATCAGTTGAACAAAGGCGCGTGCCAGCATCTCGGACCCGCCTACCGCGACGAATTGCCCCGCTGACTGGGTTGCCATCGCAAAGATCTTCAGCCAGAGTGCGCCATTCGCATCTTCCGGCCCGTGACCCGAATGGAGAATCCACGGCGCCAGCACACCACGCCATACCTCAGACTGAAAGGTTGATTCGAGCAGATCGCGTGCGGTCATCAGAAATTCGCCGGCAAACGGCGATAGACTTTTCCCATCTTCCGCCAGCATGAGTTGCTGGATCATCGCCGTCGACTGAGGTGCGGTCAGGTCCGAGTTCAACAGACCAAAGACCAGTTGGGCATGCTGACCAATGCTTTGCAGCATCTGGCCCCACGCGGCGCCATCGCCGGGGGCCAATCGCTCGGCTTCGGCAACATTGGCTTCCATATTCGTGGTGAGCACCGTTGCCTTACCACCTGGCATCGAGACACCGGTCGGCATGGTGGTCGGGACCAACTTCAGGCCGCGCTCTGCGAGTGCGGCCCCAAACTCGGCGTTGGCCTGGGAAAGGGCAAACAGGATAAAAAACCCGGCATAGAGATCGTGGTGAAAGCCTGGAAGCGTGAGTTCCTCAGTCCGCACACCGCCGCCGGGGCGGTCGTTCTTTTCCAGCATCAACACGCTCCAGCCCGCCCTCGTCAGATAGGCTGCATTCACGAGTGCGTTAGGGCCACTGCCAATGATAATTGCATCGTATGATTGCATAGAATACTCCTTTGAACGCTTGCGCACCTACTGAGCGCGGCTAAAGTTGGAAAGGGTTTGCGGGGAAGGCGCAGCCCTCCCCTTCCCCGGAAACTTTAGAACTCTATGCCGTGTAGTGAGCAGACACCTTAGAACGCGCCGAGTTGTTTCATCAGCCCAAAGTCATTCTCGTTCACCCAGATTTCGAGGATCTTGCCGCCAGCGATACGGAAAATGTCGACCCCCTGATCCTTGATCTTGTTGCCAGTCGGAGGCATGCCCAGGAACGGTCCGTTGTGCGTGCCTTCGATGAACCAGCGCGATGCTACCAGATCATTGTCGGCAATCTGGCGCTCAACGGTAAAGTGAATGTCTGGGAAGCCGGTACGTAGCCCGGTCACGAAAGCCCGCAAGCCATCGTGACCACGGACTGGCTCAGGCAACGTGGGAATTCTGAACGCGACGTTCGAGGCCATAATCTCCTCGATCACTTCCAGTTTCCCCTGGTTCACCAGCTCGTTGAAATAGCGCCCAACCAGCGCCTCATTCTCGGCGGTTGACGTGGGCGCAGGTGGCGGAGTTGGAGCTGGAATGGCACCAATCTGCATCAGCAGGCCCACGGTATCTTCATTGATGCGGGCTTCCACAAACTTGCCATTTACGATGCGCAGCCAGGACATGCCATCGATGACGAACGGTTTGGCCTGCGCGGGGATATCTCCGCTGAGCGTCTTCAGCGGTGTGCCTGTATGGGTGCCGCGCGCAGTCCAGTGCCCCACCACCGTGTCGCCCCGGGCAACCAGATGTTCAGGCGTGAAATGCAGATCCGGGAACGCGCCCCGCAGCATCGATACGAGTTCTTTGAACTCGGCGCCGCGATACGGCTCGCTGTGTGTCGGATTGGTAAATTCAAACTCCGGAGCCATAAACTCGTCAACAAAGGCCAGGTTGCCCTCACTCATAAGTTCACGATAGTACCGGCGGGCGAGCGCCTTGTTTTGCTCTTCTACAGACATGGGCTCCTCCATATATGTTCATACAGACCATTCGTAGCCGCCTGACCATTGGGTCCGGGGGTATCAGAGGGGCACAGGCCCCTCTGATACCAATGTACGGCACTATGGCTTGAGCGCCTCCGCGATGTTCGTGAAGCCCGCCCATGTCTTTCTGATCTTGCCGTCAAGAAACTGGGCAACATGGATCCCCGTTATCTCTGAAAAGCGTCCGGTAGGAGCAAATCCAGCGAAGGGGCCTTTGTGCGTGCCGGTCATGAGCATCTTGGTCACCACCAGATCCCCTTCGCCAATGAAGTCTTGCACGATGTATTTCATATCTGGAAATGCCTGGCGGAAGGCGACCACACGCTGCTTGAAGGCCTCACGCCCGCTGCTCGTCGCAGCACCACTGCCCGCTAACGCCGGGGCGTCAAACTCATAGTCCTCGTGATAGAGTACGTCGATCATATCCAGCTGGTCATGCGTCAGCACCTCGTCGAAGAGCCGACGAATGGTATTCTTATTCGCCTCTGCCTGGGCGCGCTCCGCGTCTGTTGTTGGCATTGTTCTCCTACCTTTCCTTTGTTTGGATCAGCCCTTGTTAGCCCCTCGCGGAGGGGCATCGCAGCTCTCGGACGGCCGCACCTACACCTCAGGCTTGAAGTTGTGCCAGCAGCGGCGTTCCATACGAACAAAAGCGCAGGAGCTTTATCTTCCCGTTCGTCAGTTCGGTATAGCACAGCTGGGGGGATTCAATCTTCCTGCCGGTTGGGGCAAAACCAGCGAACGTGCCGGTATGAGTGGCATTGAGCACATAATCAACCCCCACCTTCTCCCCATCGCCGACGATATGCTTGATGGTATATTGCAAATCGGGAAACGCCTCGTGGAACGAAGCAACCCCCTTTTTGTATGCTCCGAGGCTATCCTGTTTCGCCACCGCACTCGGTATTACTGGCGACTCGATCATAAAATCGGGGGCGCAGATTTCGTCCAGCACCTCGACCTTCCCACCCTGCATGACCTCATCGAAAAGCCGCCTGATCACCGCCTTATTCTGCTCCACAGTCATGGCTTCCTCCATTCTGAATGGACCTATAACGTGCATACGCAGCGGTCCGGTATTGGCCCCGGTTGGAACGCAGCCTCACCAGGGCACCGCGCTGGCCGGTCGTGAGACCGCACTCCAGCTCACATCTCTTTCACCGGAAGGGCGCCTGTTCCGCCCACCGGCTCAAACGAGTCGACAATGTAGGTTGCGACGACCGGCTTCCCGGTGGTTGGGGATCGCCTGACCTTCCAGGTCTGCCGCGCATGAAAGGCCATCCGTTCACTCCGTGCTGCCGGCGGATTCCAGACGCTGGGCTGCCAGAGGGTCAGGATCTTCACTTCGGCCTGATCGCCAGCGGTGGTAATCGCCAGCTCTTTGGTCTCGTGAACCTCATCAAAGAAGGTGTTGGTGACCCGGTTGTACCACTGGGTCAGCCCGGCCTTGTCGGTCACGGTGACTTCGGGAAAGCGAAACTCGATCCCCTCGTCGGCCACCATCGCCAGGAACTCGTCCAGCGGGACGTGGACGTCCAGCGCGCGGTACCAGTCGTCCACAAACGCGCGGACCTCGGACTCGGTGAGTGGTGCGGTCGTGGTCATTCCTTGTCCTCCTTATGCGCCAGCCTATTGGCCGCACTTGCAGTTGATCTTTGCGCCCGGTACATGGTTCGTCACCACCAGGTCAATCAGGAAAGGGCCGTCGTGTGCCAGCGCTTGCTGTATAGCCGGCCCGATTTGATCCGGAGTCTCCACCCGCGCCGCCTGCACACCCATGGAGCGGGCCAGGTCGTCGAAGCGAATCACGGGCTCGGTCAGATCAAACGAGGCCGGGAAGCTGTGCTCCTCAATCCCTTGCTCACGCCAATACTGGAGGATGTTGAGTTTCAACAGCAGGTAGCTCTGGTTGTTACAGATCACAAATTTGGCCGGGATACCATGATGCGCCGCGGTCCAGAGCGCCTGAAAGGTGTACATGCTGCCGCCGTCGCCGGTAAAGCCGATCACCGTCTTCTCCGGGTAGGCCAGCTTGATCCCCAGCGCACCGGGGATGCCGACGCCCAGCGAGCCGCCGCGGGTCTGGAAGAAGTGGCCGGGCAGCATCGGCGGCAGATAGCGGGTAAGTTCGGGCGAACAGGTCAGCGCCTCATCGAAAATCACTGCATCTTTCGGCAGATAGGCAGCCAGTTCTTCCATAAAGCGGGAGGCATGCAACGGCAGGGCATCACGGACCGCCTTGTCGGCCTCCCGCCGGGCCGCTGCTTGCTGCTCTTTCGCCGCAGCGATCTGGGCCGCACGGTTGCTGGCTGCCTCGCGCTGTTCGCCGGTCATACGCGACTCAAGCGCCGTCGCCAATGCCGCAAGGCTGACTTTCGGGTCGCTGACGATTCCGAGCGTCACTGGAAAGTTCTTGGCGATCTCGTAGGCATTCAGGTCAATGTGGAGCACCTTTGCGTCCGGTGCGAACACACTCGATAGCGCAGGAAACACTTCGGGGAAAACATACGTCCCACAAATCAGCACCGCGTCATGCTGCGTTGTGATCGCACGGCTGGATGAGCCAAACATATGCCCGAGCTGACCGCTATAGAGCGGATGGGTTTCGCTGATATTGACCTCAGACGAGTCCGCCCCCCACACCGGCGCACCAAGCAATTCCGCCACGCGAGCCAGTTCAGCCTGCGCGCCAGAGACCGCTATTCCATCGCCCATAATAATCATCGGCTTCTGCGCGGGGGCCAGCAGTGCTGCTGCCTCGGCCAGTATGGACGGCTCAGGCGCAACGCGGGTAACCGGAACCGATGTCGGCACAATCTCGTCCTCAATCGGTGCATCAAGCACATCGGCCGGGAGGCACACAAACACCGGCCCCATCGGGGGAGTGGCCGCCATTTTGATCGCCCGGCGCAGCACCCGCAGCAGCGACGACGGATCAACCACTCGCGTTGCCCATTTGGTGACTGGCTTTGCCATGCCCACCAGATCAGCCGCCATTTGCGAGTCCATCGCGTCGTAGCGAATGCCTGCCTCACTCGCAATCACAACCAGCGGGGCATGACCACGCAGCGCCTGATACATCATCCCGATCCCGTTCCCCAGGCCGACACCGCTATGGAGTTGCACCACGGCTGGCTTCTTAGTGGCGCGAGCCATGCCATCAGCCATTGCAACGGCTACCGTCTCCTGCAGAGTCAGGATGTAATGAAAATCGGGATAGCTCTCCAGCGCATCCAGAAACCCCTGCTCGACCGTGCCAGGGTTGCCAAACATATAGTGGATTCCATCGGCAACAAACTGCTCGATGATCGCAAAGCGTCCGGTTCTCTGGCTCATCGTTCGCCCTCTCCTGAACTAAGGGTTCATAAAAGAATTAATTGGTCAGGGGGAGGCTTGGAGGGGGCGCAGTCCCCTCCAAACCACCCCGCTCCACGCCAAGGGTGGGGAAGTTATTCTTTTTTGAACCCTAAGCACGCAGAGCACAAAACAGAGAACAGAGAACCGTATCTCAAGGCAACATTGCCTTGTTCTTTGTTCTCTGTTCTCTGCTCGCTGTTCTACCACCCCCAGCGCCGCAGCCCGTTCTCCAGCACCTGTATCATCAGCTCACCGACCAGACGCGAGTCCTGGGTCGAGCGGCCGCACAGGAACGGGTAGTCGAGGATGGTGGAGATGGTGCGCCCGACGCCACCGTGGAACTGGCCGTTGGGGCCGACGGCGTCGTGCAGGATGAACTCCAGCGGGTAGAAGGGCGGGCCGAAGTTGGCGTTGACGTTGATGAAGCCGGTGCCGTCCTTGTAGTCGTACTCGACGGCGTGGCCAGTGACGTGCTTGCCCCAGATGATGCTCTTGCGCTCGGTAAAGTCGCGGGCGAAGGCCAGGGCGGTGACGGCGTAGCAGATCGGGGCGATCAGCTTGCCCCGGTCGAGGAAGCCGAGGATTACGTCGTGCAGGCGCTGGTTATTGGCCAGGTCGACCATCGCGCCACTGCCGCCAGGTATGAGCAGCGCATCGTACTGTTCCAGGTCTTTCCAGCGCTCGTCGCGAGCGTTGTAGTACTTCTCGAGCTCGTGACCGAACTCGGGATCGTTGAAGTACGGGCGCTCGGGGAACCACTCCTCCAGGTTGGTCGGATTGTCGAGGCGGGTCGAATTCTCGATCTCGCGCGTCTTCTGCGCGTAATACTCGTCAGTAACCACCTTGCGCAGCGGCGGGTCGAAGTAGCCAGCGTTCTTGCTGGGCGGCAGGGCGCGCGGCTTCTTGCCCTTTGGCGTCACGAAGGTCGACTCATACCCGTGCGCATCCAGCACTTCGAGCGGACCGACAAGCTCTTCGCCCCAGTAGCCCCATTCGGACACCACCACTAGGATTTTTTTCATAACGTGAGTTCTCCCTGCTAATGGGCTTTATCATCTACGCCTACGATCATTTCGCCTGATCATAAGCCGACTCGTTCTCGTCGCTGGTCAGTTCGGTCCGGAGGAAAGTTATCAAGGCATCCAGGTCGGCGAAGCCATAGCGCCGCCCGGTATGAGAGTCCTCCAGACCAAACCGCCACCGGGGAGGAAGACGGAGATCCTGACTACGCTCCTCCCAACAGCGTAGCAAGTAGACCCGCTGGCGCGGTGGATTGAGACTGGAGCTCATTGCGCCTTCACCAAAGTCTGCGCGGTGTAGCGTGCAGGAATACCTCTTGTTTTGTCGCGCGCAGATAGCCAGT
>WNGB01023000.1_pt1 | contig 10765 bp, 8 predicted proteins | sample 5400681 | NCBI WGS metagenome assembly WNGB01 (sample SAMN13153367, study PRJNA577476) | soil metagenome | isolation source: 115 cm soil or saprolite under grassland replicate 2 | place: USA:California | collected 2016-06-15 | reverse complement strand
CGCCACAGCCGGCCGTCCCTGCCCTCGACCGTGTCGCCCGGCAGACCGACGACCCGCTTGATCAGGTCCTCGCTGCCCGGCGGGGTGCCGCCGAGCCCCTGGGCCACCGCCCGGCGTACCCACGACAACGGCCCGCCCGTCGGTGCGTCCCCGGCGCCGATGGGGCGCAGGAACACCACCACGTCGCCGCGAGCGGGCTCGCCGACCCGGTAGGCCAGGCGGTTGACCACCACCCGGTCACCGACCTCGAGGGTCGGCTCCATCGACCGCGACGGGATGAAGAACGCCTGGATCAGGAAGCCCTTGACCAGCACGGTCAGGATCAGGGCGGCCAGCAGCAGGAACGGCAGCTCGCCAAGGAACCGGCGGCGGGCGCGGCGTCCCTGGATGCGCCGGCCGTGGTACCGCTGCACACGGCTTGGCTGGACACGGATTGTCTGGGTCAGCGCCCGGCCTCCCGGGACGTCGTCATGCAGCCTCCATCGACCGGGCCGGTCGGGCCCTTGACACGGGCCATCAGGCTAACGCTCTTGACCGTATGGATACCACCACGGCTTTCGGTTCGCGCGGCCGTCGAGGTGGACGTGCTTGGTCTCGCGGAACGACTCCAGGCCTTCCGGGCCCAGCTCACGCGCGTTTCCGGACATCTTCATGCCGCCGAATGGCCCGGCGTCGTTGTCCGTTAGCGGGTCGTTGATCCAGACCGTGCCGACCTGGAGCTCCTCCATGCAGCGCAGCACGTTGTCCAGGCGGTGGGTGTAGACGTTCGCCCCCAGCCCGTAGGGCAGGGCGTTCGCGCGGGCGATCGCCTCCTCCAGCGAGCCGACCCGCTGCACCGGCGCCACCGGCCCGAACGTCTCGGTCCGCAGCAGCTCCATGGTGTCGTCGACGTCCACGACCACGGTCGGCGCCAGGAACCAGCCGCGCTCGAAGCCGCCGCGGTCGCCGCCGGCCAGCACCCTGGCGCCCGCCGAAGTGGCCTGGTCCAGTTGGCGCTCGACCTTGGCCCGCTGCACCTCGGCGACCATCGGGCCCACGTCGGTCGTGGGGACCAGCGGGTCGCCGAGCCGCAGCCGCCCGGTCTCCTCTACCAGCCGCTCCACGAACTCGTCGAACACCGGCGCCAGCACGTAGAAGCGCTCGGCGGAGGTGCACACCCAACGAGGCTTGCGCATTACCAAGACCACGGGATCCCTGAGGTGATCAGGTCGGACGGCTCGGTAATGCGCAAGCCTCGTTGGCCGGCGTTCAGGTAGGCGGCCCATGCCGCGCCGGGCGCGGCGACCTCGAGGTCGACGTCGTCGCAGACGATGAACGCGTCCTTGCCGCCGAGCTCCAGGTGGGCCCGCTTGACCTGCTCGGCGCAGAGCGCGCCGATCCGCTGCCCGGTGGCGACCGAGCCGGTGAACGCGACCATGTCGGTGCCGCGGTGCACCACCAGCGCCTCGCCGACGTCCGCGCCGCCGGTGAGCAGGTTCACCACCCCGTCCGGGAAGCCGCCGAACGCCTCGGCCAGCCGCAGCGTCGACAGCGGCGTGTACGGCGAGGGCTTGACGACCACGGCGTTGCCGGCCGCCAGGGCCGGCGCGAGCTTCCAGGCCAGCAGGAGCAGAGGGTAGTTCCAGGGCACGATCGCGGCCACCACCCCGACCGGCTCCTTGAGCACCAGCGCGAGCTGGCCTTCCTCGATCGACGGGATCACCCGGCCGCGCTCGTGACGGCCGAGCTCGGCGTAGTAGGCGAAGGCGTTGGCGGTCCAGCCGACCTCGTCGGTGTTCTCCACCAGCGGCTTGCCGCCCTCCAGCGTCATCAGCCGGCCCAGCTCCTCGGTGTGGTCGCGGAGCCAGGCGGCGACACCGTGCAGCAGCTCGCCCCGCTCCCCGGCCGGGGTCCGCCGCCACCCGGCCAGCGCCGCCCTGGCCGTCCCCACGGCGGCGTCGACCTGCGCCGGCGAGGCGGACCGCACCTCGGCGAGCGGTTCCTCGGTGGCCGGGTTGCGCACCACCTCGACCGCGCCGTCGCCGGGGACGTCGGTCCCCTCGATCCACATGGCGGTCCTCACCGCCGAAGGATACGTGAAAGGGGCGAGGCTCTTTAGCCCGCGACGCCGAGGGCGTGGTCGAGGATGTCGAGGCCCTCCTCCAGGAGGTGCTCCTCCATGACCAGCGGGGCCAGGATGCGGACGACGTTGTCGTGGATGCCGGCCTTGAGGGTGAGCAGGCCCTGCCTGGCGCTCTCGGCCACCACCTGGGTCGCCGCCTGCTTGGCCGGCTCCTTGGTCTCCCGGTCGTTGACCAGCTCCAGCGCCATCATCGCGCCGAGGCCGCGCACCTCGCCGACGATCCGGTGCCGGTCGCCCATCTCGCGCAGGCGCCGACCGAGCGTCTCGCCCATCCGCTTCGCCCGGTCGAGCAGGTCGCCGTGCTCGAACAGCTCGATGGTGGCGAGGGCGGCGGTGCAGGCCAGCGGGTTGCCGCCGAAGGTGCCGCCGAGCCCGCCGGGGCCGGGCGCGTCCATCAGCTCCGCGCGCCCGGTCACCGCCGCCAGTGGCAGGCCGGCCGCCAGCGACTTGGCCGACAGCGTGAAGTCGGGCTCCACACCGGGGTGCTGCTCGATGGCGTAGAGGGTCCCGGTGCGGCCGAAGCCCGACTGGACCTCGTCGGCGACGAACGGGATGTCCAGCCGCCGGCACATGTCGGCGATGCGCTCCAGCCAGCCGGGCGGCGGGGCGATGAAGCCGCCCTCGCCCTGGACCGGCTCGACGATCAGGCACGCCACGTTCTGCGGCCCGACGTGGACCTTGATCTCATCCTCGACGTAGTCGGCGCAGGCGATGCCGCAGTCGGGGTAGGTGAGGTGGAACGGGCAGCGGTAGCAGTAGGCGTAGGGGACCCGGTAGACCTCGCTCGGGAACGGCTGGTAGCCCTGCTTGTAGGGGCTGACCTTGCCGGTCATGGCCAGGGCCAGCAGGGTGCGGCCGTGGAAGGCGTTGTCGAACACCACGACGCCCTGACGGCCGGTGGCGGCGCGCGCGATCTTGACCACGTTCTCGGTCGCCTCGGCGCCGGAGTTCACCAGGAACGTCCGCTTGTCGTGGTCTCCCGGGGTGATCCGGTTGAGCGCCTCGGCCACGGCCACGTAGGGCTCGTTCATGAGGGCGTGCTGGCAGGTGTGCAGGTAGCGCTCGACCTGCTCCTTGACCGCCTGGACGACCGTCGGCGGCGTGTGGCCGGCGTTGAGGACGCCGAGCCCACCGGTGAAGTCGATGAAGCGGTTGCCGTCGACGTCCTCGATGACCGCGCCGTGCGCCGCCGCCGCGTAGACCGGGGTCATGGTGCCGACCCCCCGCGGCACGGCGCGGCGGCGGCGCTCCTCCAGCGCCCGGCTCGCCGGTCCCGGTACCTCGCCGGCGAGCTTCCGCTCCTGGGCGATGCTCATGCGCCTCCACTCCTCTCCCCGGCCACGGCGGCACCGGCCGCGGCCGGCTCCCGGGTCACCAGCACCACCTCCATGTGGCGGCGGGCCAGCTCGGCGAGGTACGGCCGGGGCGGGACGGCGTCCTCGGGCGCGAACACGCCCGGCTGGTCGATCACCTTGTGGCCAAGGAGCTGGGCCACGATGCTCGGGGGGACGCCGGTGTCGAGCTGCCCGGCGCCCGCCCGCCATCGCGGGTGCGGCCGGACCACGCACTCGGCGAGGACCTCTACCGGGCGGTCGTGGTCGCGAGGAGCGAGGGCCGGGTCCCCCGAGCGCCCGGCCCGTCGCCCTCGCACCCGGACCCAGAGCGCCTCGGCGTCGTCCGGGGCGGCTTCGGGTCCGGGGGTGGTGGCGGTCGTGACGATGCTGTGGACCAGCAGCTCGCGCGGGACCACGCGGCCGCCCGGCAGGTCGACCGGGTCGTTGCCGGCCAGGCCGAGGCCGACCAGCAGCCCCATCCGGTCCATGAAGCCGGCGGGAAAGCCGACCTTGAACGACACCGACCGGATCCCCCGGTCGGCGAAGTGCAGCGGCAGGGTGGCCACCTCCGAGTGGAGGGTGTGACCGACCCGTACCCGCCCCACCGGCGGTGGGAAGTCCAGCTCCTCCTGCTCGCTCATGGCCGGGACCTCGACGAAGCGGCCGTCCCGGAAGGCCATGGCCGGTGCCGCGAACTCGTCCAGCAGGGTGTCGACCGCGTAGGGCAGCGGCAGGGGAGCCGTCGACGGCGCGAAGTCGGCGATGCCCAGGCGGATCTCGACCTCCTCGACCACGTCCAGGCCGCGGGCGGCGAGCGCGGCCATCACGTTGGTGGTGCCGGGACTGGCGCCCATGCCGACCACCGCGGTCGCACCGGCGTCCACGAAACGGTCGTGGAGGGCGAGCTGGCGCCGGGTGGTGTGGAACAGCCCACCGAGGTCGACGTAGTGGGTCCCGGTGTCGGCGCAGGCCTCCATCACGGGCAGGTTGGTCGCGTGGACGGCGCAGTTGCAGGCCACGTCGGCGGCCTCGAGGGCCCGCCGCATGGCGTCGCCGTCGTCGGCGTCCAGCGCGATGCCCTGCACGTGCGCGGTGCCGTTGCTGCCCGAGCGCGCCGCCGCCCAGCCGGCCGCCTCCATCGCCCTGGCGCCCTCCAGGTCAGCGACCACGACCTCGTCGACCCCCTCGGACTCGGTCAGGTCGCGCAGGGTCCATCGCCCCATGGCACCGGCCCCGCCGATCACGACGACCCGCATCCGACCCTCCGGCTGCTCGCTCGTACGGAGCGAGGCTTTCAGCCGGTCGAGACGGAGGGGAAGTGCCCCAGCGTCCACCAACCGGATAGGCTGTTGTACGAATCGGCGCACATCTGGGGGGTCCGTGGCCACAACCGTTGCCGACCTGCTCGCCATCGACGAGCTGGCCCTCACCCTCGTCGCCGGCGGCCAGGGCGCGAGCAGGCCGATCCGCTGGGCGCACGTGTCCGAGCTGAAGGACCCGACGCGATTCCTGCGCGGCGGGGAGGTGCTGCTCACCACCGGCCTCGGGATGCGCGGCGGTGCGCGCGCCCAGGCCGGCTACGTCGAGCAGCTCGCCGAGGCCAAGCTGGCCGCGCTCGGCGTGGGCCTCGGGTTCGCCTTCGAGGCCACCCCGCCGGCCGTGGTCGCGGCCGCCGACCGGGCCGGTTTCCCGGTGTTCGAGGTCCCCTTCGAGGTGCCGTTCATCGCCATCACCGAGGCGCTGTTCTCGCGGCTGGTCAACGAGCAGTACGTGCTGCTGCAGCGGGCCGGGACCGTGCAGCAGACCCTGTCGCGCCTGCTGCTGGAGGGGGCCGGGCTGGACGCGCTGCTGGGCGCCTACGCGCGCATGACCGGGACGAGGGGGCTGTTGTTCGACCTCCACGGCGAGGTGGTGGCGGCGGCGCCAGGGGCCGGCGCGGTGCTGCGGCCGCGCGCCGTCTGGGCCGAGATCCAGTCGCTGCGCCCAGAGGGCAACGAGTTCTCGATGAGCCTCTCCGACGAGATCGGCAGCCGCTCGCTGCTGCCGATCCTGGTGGGTGGCAGCCCCGCCGCCTTCCTGGTGCTCCACCGCGAGGACCGGCCGGAGCCCTTCCACCAGGTGGTCGTCCACCACCTGGCCACCGCGATCGCCCTCGAGCTGGCCAAGGCGCAGGCGGTCGCGCGGACCGAGCGGCGGCTGGTCGGCGACTTCCTCGACGCGCTGCTGGAGGGGGAGCTGTCGGGCGACGAGACCAGGCGGCGCCTGCGCTTCCTCGGCCTCGGCCAGTCCCCGGCGGTCGCCGTGCTGGTCGCGCGCGCCGCCCCAGCCGAGCGGACGCGCGCCGCTCCGGACGGCGCGACCGAGGCGCTCAGGCGGCTGGTGGAGGACCGGCTCTCCCGCAAGCCGGGCCCGTACGTCGCCAGCGTCCACGACGACCTGGTGGTGGCGCTGTTCGAGGCGGGCGACCCGGCCGCCGCCCGCGCCACGGCCGAGGCCGTCGCCGAGGGGGTGCTGGCGAGGGGGGTGGCGGCCCGCTTCGGGCTGGGCACGCCCGCATCGGACCCGCCGGCGCTGCGCCGCACCTACCAGGAGGCCCGGTTCGCGCTGGCGGCGGCCGCCACCGTCGAGGTCCCCGCCGCAACGGGTCCGGGGGGTCCCCCGGTGAGTCGGGTCGCCAGCGTGGAGGACCTGGGCAGCCACCGGCTGCTGCTGGCCCTGCAGGAGGACGCCGCGCTGGAGGCGCTGTCGCGCGGCCTGCTCGCCCCCTTGCGTGCCTACGACCAGCGCCAGCACGGCGACCTGGTCGCGAGCCTGCGCACCTTCCTCGAGCACAACGGCAACTGGGAGGCCGCCGCCCGCGCCCTCGCCGTGCACCGCCATACGCTGCGCTACCGCATCCGCCGGGTGGCCGAGCTGACCGGACGCGACCTCGAGTCGGCCGCCGACCGGGTGGAGTTCTGGCTCGCCCTGCAGGCCGCCGACGTCCTCGGCGGCCGCGGTCGGGGACGCGATTGACGCTTCGCCGAACCGGCGCATCGGGCCGGGCGTCACTGCCGGTTCGTACATGGACTGGACCGTCCTGGATGCTAGCGTCCAAACCTGCCGGTGTGATCGAATCCGCGGGTCGGCAGCCGGATGCGAGGAACGAGCGCTATGGCAGACACAAGGGTGCAGGCAGCCAGCCGTCAGGCCCCGCCGGAGGACGACGGGCTGCCCGCGATCGAGCTGGTCGGCATCGAGAAGCAGTTCTCCTCGGCGTCCGGCGACGTCCGGGCCGTGGAGCACGTCGACCTCCGGATCGCCGAGGGCGAGTTCTTCTCGCTGCTTGGCCCCTCCGGCTGCGGCAAGACCACCACCCTGCGGATGATCGCCGGCTTCGAGGAGCCGACCGACGGCCAGATCCTGCTCCACGGTCGCGACATGGTCGGGGTGCCGCCCTACCGGCGCGACGTCAACATGGTCTTCCAGCAGTACGCCCTCTTCCCCCACATGGACGTCTTCGAGAACGTCGCCTTCGGCCTGCGGCGCAAGAAGGTCCCCAAGGACGAGATCAGGCGCCGGGTGACCGAGGTGCTGCAGCTCGTCGAGCTGGAGGGCCGCGAGAAGCGCCGCCCCCGGCAGCTCTCCGGCGGCCAGCAGCAGCGCGTCGCCCTTGCTCGGGCGCTGGTCAACCGGCCGCGGGCGCTGCTGCTGGACGAGCCGCTCGGCGCCCTGGACCTCAAGCTCCGCCAGGCCATGCAGCTCGAGCTGAAACGAATCCAGCGCGAGGTCGGTATCACCTTCGTGTACGTGACCCACGACCAGGAGGAGGCGCTGACGATGTCGGACCGGCTGGTGGTGATGAACGCCGGCCGGATCGAGCAGCTCGGCAGCCCGCGTGAGCTGTACGAGCGACCTGGCACCCGCTTCGTCGCCAACTTCATCGGCACCTCGAACATCGTCACCGGGCGGCTGGACCGCAAGGGCGACGGCTGGGCGCTCGGCGGCCTCGGGCCCGACGAGCGCGTGCTGGTCGACCACGCCGAGGGACTCCAGCCCGGGCAGGAGGCCGAGATCGCCGTCCGCCCCGAGAAGATCGTGCTGCGGGCCGAGGCCGACCCGCCGCCGCCCGACCGCTGCGCGCTGCGCGCCAAGGTCACCGAGGTCGTCTACCTGGGGACCTCGACGCATATACCGGCAGAACGCGGCGTCCACCCCAGGCGCCGAGGTGCTCGTCGGTCAGGTGGGATGGCTGGAGTGGTCACCCGAGCACTCCTACGTGCTCGGCACGCCCGCCGAGGCCCAGGAAGGAGCAGAGCAGTGAGCAACTCGCACCGACCCGTCGACCCCGCGCTGCTGCGCGGGATGACCATGCCGCGGATCTCGCGGCGCTCGGCCCTGCGTGGCGCCGGGCTGCTCAGCGCGTCCGCCGTGCTCGCCGCCTGCGGCGTGTCGGGCACCAGCGAGGAGGAGCAGCCGCAGGCAGCCAGTTTCTGGGACAGCCAGACCAAGGCCGGCGTCCTCGACTTCGCCAACTGGCCGCTGTACATGGACCAGGACAAGGTCGGCGGCAAGACCGTGTACCCGTCGCTGCAGGACTTCACCAAGGAGACGGGGATCAAGGTCAACTACAAAGAGGTGATCCAGGAGAACGACGCCTTCCTCGGCAAGATCAACCCGTCCCTCAAGGCTGGCCAGCCGACCGGCTGGGACCTGATCGTCATCACCAACGGCGGCTCGATCGAGAAGCTCATCCGCCAGAACTTCCTGATCGAGCTCGACCACTCCAAGCTGCCCAACTTCCAGAACAACGCCGGCGCGGCGTACAAGAACCCCACCTTCGACCCGGGCAACAAGTACACGCTTGCCTGGCAGGCGGGCCTGACGGGGCTGGCCTACAACCCCAAGCTCACCAAGCGGGAGATCACCAGCTTCGAGGACCTGTTCGATCCCGCCTTCAAGGGCAAGATCACCATGTTCGGCGACGACACCGACTTCCCCACCCTCACCATGATCGGGCTCGGCATCGACCCCGCCAAGTCCACCGAGGAGGACTGGAAGCGGACCGCCGAGAAGATGAAGGAGCTGCGCCCGCAGATCCGCGAGTTCATCGACAACGCCGGCGAGGCCGAGGTACTCCAGTCGGGCAACGCCTGGATCTCGATGGCCTACTCGGGCGACATCTTCATCCTCAACAACTCGGGCTCGCCCGACATCAAGTTCGTGGTCCCCAAGGAGGGCGCGGTCCTCTGGCAGGACAACATGGCCATCCCCAAGGGCGCCAAGCACCCGCTGGACGCAATCACCTACATGGACTACGTGTACCGTCCGGAGGTGGCGGCCAAGCTGGCCGAGTACATCGGCTACATCACCCCGGTGCCGGCGGTCAAGGACCAGCTCCAGGCCAAGGCGGCCAAGGCCTCGGGCGAGGACAAGCAGGTCCTGGAGGACCTGATCTCCAGTCCACTGGTGTTCCCGGCCGAAGCCGATCTGACCAACACCAAGCGGTACCGGGTCCTGACCGTGGAGGAGGAGCAGGTGTGGGACCGCCTCTTCCAGCCGATCGTCCAGTCTTAGGCTGATGAGCGCTCGTGACGGCGGCGGACGGCGGTTCGTCCCTTACCTGATCGGGCTGCCGGGAGGGATGTGGCTGGCGATCTTCTTCGTCATCCCGATCCTGGTGATGCTCTCCCTGTCGCTGCAGAGCGGGAACGCCGAGGCGGGCTTCCGGTTCACCTGGGAATGGGCCAACTACGCCGACGCCTGGGAGTTCTACCACACGCAGTTCGTGCGCTCGATTGTCTACGCCCTGATCGTGACAATACTCTGCCTGATCCTGGCCTACCCGATGGCCTACTGGATCGCGTTCTACGGCGGCGCTCGCAAGTCGACCTACCTGTTCCTGATCCTGCTGCCGTTCTTCGTCTCGTTCGTGATCCGGACCGCCTCGTGGAAGTTCATCCTCAACGACCAGGGCTTCGTGCTCGGCCCGCTCAAGGACATCGGCCTGCTGCCGGACGACTTCCACCTGCTCGCCACCTCGACCGCCGTGATCGGTGGCCTCACCTACAACTACCTGCCGTTCATGGTCCTGCCGCTGTACGTGGCCCTCGAGCGGGTCGACCCGAGCCTGGTCGAGGCGGCCCACGACCTGTTCGCCAGCCGGGCGAGCGCGTTCCGGCGGGTGGTGTTCCCGCTGTCACTGCCTGGGGTGTTCGCCGGCGTGCTGATCACCTTCGTCCCGGTCGCCTCCGACTTCGTGAACTCCGGGATCCTGGGCGGCACCCAGACGACGATGATCGGCAACGTCATCCAGACGGTCTACCTGAACAGCAACGACTACCCTCTGGCGTCGGCGATGTCGTTCCTGCTCATGGCCGCCCTGCTGGTCGGGATCTTCACCTACGCCAGGGCCCTGGGCACCGAGCAGGTGATGGAGGTGAGCCGCGGGTGACCACGGTCGCCACCAGGGACGCGCCCGCCGAGGTCGCCCCGGCGCCGGCCGTGCCCGCCAGGCGGCGCTGGACCCGGCTGATCCTGCCCGTCTACACCTGGCTGATGATCCTGTACCTCAGCCTGCCCATCCTGGTGATGATCGCGTTCGGGTTCAATGACACCAAGGGCCGGCTGAATCTGCGCTGGCAGGGCGTCACCCTGAATTGGTACCGGAACCTGTTCGACAACCCGGGGCTGACCGCCGCCCTGCGGAACTCCCTGACGATCGCCGTGATCTCGACGATTGTCACCACGGTGCTCGGGACCATGGTCGGCATCGCGCTCGGCCGCTACCGGTTCCGCGGCAAGGGCCTCTACGACCTCGTCATCTTCAGCGCCATCTCCGCGCCCGAGCTGGTGCTCGGCGCCTCCCTGCTGTCGCTGTTCATCACCGCCCAGTTCGCGCGCGGCTTCGTCACCATCATCATCGCCCACATCGCCTTCAGCCTGGCCTTCGTGGCCGTGACCGTGCGGGCCCGGGTGCTCGGCCTCGACCCCACCCTCGAGGAGGCCGCCCAGGACCTGGGCGCCGACCCGTGGACCACCTTCCGCAAGATCACCCTGCCGCTGCTCGCGCCCGGCATCGTCGCAGGGGCGCTGCTGGCGTTCGCCCTCTCCATCGACGACTACGTGGTCACGAGCTTCGTCAGCGGCCAGGTCGAGACCTTCCCGCTGTGGGTCTTCGGGGCCACCCGAATCGGCGTGCCGCCGCAGGTGAACGTGATGGGAACGCTGATCTTCCTCGGCGGGGTGGGGATCGCGGTGGGCAACGCCCTGCTGGCGCGCCGCCAGCGGGGATGATCGACAGCCGACCGACCAAGGGAGCCGCAATGGC
>WNGB01013991.1_pt1 | contig 10766 bp, 9 predicted proteins | sample 5400681 | NCBI WGS metagenome assembly WNGB01 (sample SAMN13153367, study PRJNA577476) | soil metagenome | isolation source: 115 cm soil or saprolite under grassland replicate 2 | place: USA:California | collected 2016-06-15 | reverse complement strand
CTCTCGCTCAACTCGGCCACCTACACCGGCGCGGCGCTGGTCGGCCCGGCGCTGGCGGGTGCGCTGCTGGATATCGTTGGCGCCGGCTGGCTATTTATGCTCAACGCGGTCAGTTTCCTGGCCGTGATCGGCGCGCTGCTGGTGATGCGCGACTTGCCGCGGCCCGTGCGCCGCCCGACCTCGCTGCGCGACGCGCTCTTCGGCGGCTTTATCTATTCCTGGCGGCACAAGCTGATCCTGTTCCTGCTGCTGCTCTCAGCGCTCGCGGCGCTGTTTGGTCGCTCCTATCAGCAACTGCTGCCGGTGTTCGCTGACGATATCTGGAAGGTCGGATCGGGGGGCTACGGCGCGCTGCTCTCGGCCGGCGGTGCGGGTGCGCTGGTCGGTGCGTTCGCCATGTCGTCGGTGCGCGAGATTCACTCGCAGGGCCGTGTGCTGGTCGCCAGTGGGCTGCTCTTCTGCGCCGCGCTGGCGGCCTTCGCGCTCAGCCCCTGGTTCTGGCCGGCCGTCGCACTGCTGGTCGTCGTCGGGGTCGCGTCCACCGTCTTTACGACGATGATTGCCACGGTGATCCAACTGCGCGTGCCGGGCGAGCTGCGCGGGCGCGTGATGAGCCTGTATGCGATCACGCTGATCGGCCTGCCGTCGCTTGGGTCGCTCGGCGTCGCGGCGCTGGCGCGCTCGCTGGGCGAGGGTGTGCCGCGGGGCTGGGCGCGCTTACCGCTGATGCTGCTCGACGCGCTCGACGTGGATGCTGCCACTGGGCGCCTGGGCACGTTCGCCGGCGCGCCACGTGCGATCATCTTGGGCGTGCTTGCTCTGGCGCTGGTACTGGCTGCGACCGCGCCGGCGTTTCTGCGCGTCAGTGTGTCAGCCACGGCGCCGGTCGTGCAGCAGCAGGGATGAACATTATTCGACGGCGCAAAGATAAGCTGGAGAAGGCCCCGCGCTTTCGTTGTAACAATAGAGTGATGCTGTCTGCCAGAGCCATCGATCTGATTGGGAGGAGAGCAATGACTGAGCGTGAACGACAACCGGCTGAACCTGCGGTCAACACGGAACTGGAAGCGCTGGCGACCAGCCGCGAACGACAACCGGCTGAACCTGCGGTCAACACGGAACTGGAAGCGCTGGCGACGAGCGTTGAGTTGACTATCGCCAGCGTGCTTCAGGGCATCGCACTGGCGATCCTGATTCCCCAGATTGTCGGCCTGATCACAAGCGGCGCGATCGCCAAGCTGCCATATATCCCTGCCAGCCTGCTGCTGATCTTCATCGTCTGGATCGCGTTTATCTCACACGCGATTTCGTTTATCACCTGGCCGTTCAATCTGGCGCACAACCTGCTCTATTTTCTGGTTGTCACCAGCGAAGCGGTGCTGCTGACCTTCCTGGATCGGCCGGCGCCCTGGTTCCTCTCGCTCACCGGATTCGGCCTGGTCATGGGCCTGAGCTATTGGTACAACCTGCGCTCGCTGCGGCGCTACGAGCAGCGCTACGCCACCCCGGCGGCCCAGGCGCTGTATGCGCACCTCGTCTACGATCAGCGCGCGAGCCTCGGCTTTATGGCCGGCTATATTCTTCTGGGACTCTTCGGCTACGTCGCCCTGCAGCTGCGGCCCGAGTTTGGGCTGCCGCAGGAACTCGGATGGGCTGTCACCGGGTTGATCGCGATGGTGCTGCCGGCAATTCACGTCGCCTGGCAGTTCCGGCTGCTCGCGGCGCGCACGAAGCTGATCGAGGGGGTGAAGCGCGATGATGTGGTGATCTAGCCTGAACGGATCACACTATCTCGAACGGCAGCAGCGCCCAGATGCGCGGGCGCAGCGCCGCATCCAGCTCTCGTGCGAGGTCAACCGGCTTGTCGATTGGGAAGGGCTGTGGCGGGAAGCGGCCGCGCCCCCCGCGCAAGAGCAGCAGCGCTGCGTTGCGATCCTGCGCCAGCCCGGCCAGCTCCTGCGCGCGCAGCAGTGCCTCCGGCAGGCCACCGAGCTGGTCGACCAGCCCGAGCTGCTGCGCCTCTTGCCCAAGCCAGATGCGCCCGCCGGCGATCGGCTCAAGCTTCCCCTCGGTCAGCGCGCGTCCCTCGCACACGCGCTGCTTGAACTCGGCGTAGCTTGTGAAGATCAGGTCGCGCAGCGCCAACCGCTCGCTCTCGGTCGGCGGCTCGGTGATCGACAGCACGCCGCTGTGCGCGCCGCGGCTCAGCACGACGGTGTTGATCCCCGCTCGCTCGAATAGCCCGGCCGCGATCGGCCGCAGCAAGATCACTCCGATGCTGCCAGTCAGGCTGCCTGGCTGCGCAACGATCGCCGAGGCAGGCGCGGCGATGTAGTACCCGCCCGACGCCGCTGCGTCGCCCATCGCGACAACGACCGGCTTCTTCCGGCGCACCCGCAGGACCTCGCGCCACATTAAGTCCGACGCGAACGCATCGCCGCCGGGTGAGTTGACATAAAGTATTACCGCGGCAACTTTGCGATTGCGTTCGGCCTGGCGCAGCGCCTGCCCAACGCTGTCGGCGCCCGCCTGCTGCCCGCCAATCAGCGGGAGCGGTATCGGCAGGCTGCGGCTATTGCCGGTCGCGATCACCCCCTCGACCGCGACGACGCCGATCAACTTGCGGTAATGGCGGGCCGGCGTCAGCCGCAGTGCACGGCGCGCCTTATCCCAGTCCAGGATTGTCGGGGCGCGCTCGCCGATCTTGAGGTGTTCGTCAAGCTCGTCTTCGTAGCGCAGTGCGTCCACCAGGCCGGTGTCGCGCGCCGCGCGGGCGCTGAGCGGCGCCCTATCGATCAGGGCGCGTACCTCGTCGGCGCTTTTGCCCCGCCCGGAGCCGATCGCCCGTAGCACCTCGGCGAAGCGCGCGTCGAGCAGCCGCTCAAGCTGCTCGCGGTTCTCCGGCGAGATGTCGGAGCGCACGAACTGCTCGCCGGCCGACTTGTAGGGTGAGACCGCCTCGACCTCGGCCGCCAGCCCGACTTTCGCCAGGGCATCTTTAAGGAACTGAACCTCGGCGCGCAGCCCGACGACGTTGAGGAACGTGGTCGGCGGCAGAATGATCTCGTCGGCGGCGCAGGCGGCGTAATAGCCGGCCATATCGGGTGTCAGCACATACGCGACGACGCGCTTGCCGCAGGTGCGGAAATGCCCGATCTCATCGCGCAGGCTTTGCAGTGTCGCCCATCCGGCCCCCAACCCGTTGATTCTGAGCAATACCCCCGTCGCCTGCGGGTCGGCCGCGATCCGCGCAAGCTGGCGGCGCAGCTCATATAAGCTCAACGGTGCGCTCATACCGAGAAAACGGCGCTGCCACCATGGTGGCGACGGGGTGAACTCTGGCAGCGCGCCGGCGATCTCGACCCGTACATAGTCCACTCGCCGCCGCAGGATGCGCCGCCACAGGTTGCCGAGCGCGCGGAAGAGATTGATGATCCAGATGATCAGGATGCCGAGCATGAGTTTGCCAATTGTCAGTGATCGATTATCAGCTGTCAGTAGCCGATCGTGACTGACAACTGATAACTGATTACTGAGCGCTCTTGCTGAAATCCACGAACCGATACCCAATCCCGCGCTCGTTCAAGATATACTTCGGGTGGGCCGGGTCCTCTTCAATCTTTTGGCGCAAGTAGGTGACGTACAGCCGCAGGTAGTGTGTCTCGTCGCGGTATTCCGGACCCCACACCCGCGTTAGCAGCATCTCGTGGGTCATCACATAGCCGGCGTTCTGCACCAAGTGGTACAGCAGGCGATACTCGGTCGGGCGCAAGTTCACCCGCGTGCCATTGACCAGCACCTCGCGGCGGGCGAAATCGATCGTCAGCCGATCGTCCACTTTCACCGTCGTCTGTGGCGTGGGCGGTGGGGCGTAGTGGCGCCGGAGCACCGCGCGGATGCGGCTGACCAGTTCGCGGTGGCTGAACGGCTTGCCGATGTAGTCGTCGGCGCCCAACTCCAGCCCTTTGATGCGATCCTCCTCCTCATCCTTCGCGGTCAGGATCAGAACCGGCGCTTGCGAGAACAATCGGAGCCGTCGCAGCGTCTCAAAGCCGTCCATCCCCGGCATCATGATGTCGAGGAGGATCACATCCGGCAGCTCTTCGCGCGCCCGATCTAGCGCCTCCTTGCCGTTCGGCGCGCTGATCACTCGGCAACCCTCAAGCTCCAGGTTCATGCGCATGAAATTGATCATGCGTGGCTCGTCGTCCACGACAAGAACGAGCTTATCTTTGAGTTCGGACATAATGACGTTCCTCAGGTCGCAGGTCGCAGGTTGCAGGTCACAGGCTACAGATCACAGGTCGCACCTTGTCACCCCTTCACCTCTTCACCCTATCTCCTTGTCTCCTGTCTCCTGTCCCTTGTCAGCTTGTCTTCCTTCCTCGGTCGTCGGTTGTCGGTCCTCGGTCGCCGACAGGTCGGGCAGCCGCGGCGTCGCCAACGGCAGCGTGAATGAGAAGCGTGCGCCGCGCCCCGGCTGGCTCTCGACCCAAATCCGCCCGCCCTGCGCCTCGACGATCGCTTTCGACAGGAACAGGCCCAACCCGGCGCCCTGCGTCTCGCGGCGCAGTCGATTGTCCACCCGGTAGAACTGGCGAAACAGCTTGTCTTGCTCTTCCGGCGGGATCCCGATCCCCTGATCGCTCACCGACACGATCGCGCGGTCGCCATCGGCGCGGCCTGCGACGCGGATGATACCACCTTCGGGGCTGTACTTCACCGCGTTCGAGATCAGGTTCTCCAGCACCGCGCGCGTGCGCTCGTAGTCGGCGTATACCGTCGGCATGTCGTCGGGGAAACGCAGCTCGAATTGGAAGCCGTCGCCCGCCTGCGCCGCGAAGCGCTCGGTCACCTGCGCGGCCAGCGCCGGCAGCTGCCACTCGGTCTGCTCCAGCCGCATGCCGTCGGACCGGAGGCGTGAAACCTCCAGCAGGTCGCCGATCTGGCGCGCGAGCCGGTCGGCCTCTTCGCCGATCACCTGTAGCCCCTCGCGCAGCGTCTTGCGATTCCACTTCGCGTCCTCGCGCGCAAGGGTCTCGGCGTAGCCCTTGATGATGCTGACCGGCGTCTTCAGCTCGTGCGAGATCACCGAGACGAACGTGTTCTGCGTCTCTTCCTCGATCTTGCGCCGGGTGATGTCGCTGACGTTCGCGATCGCACCCAGGAACTCGCCCTTTGGCCCACGCTGCACCGCGTAGCGGCTCTGGACGTAGCGCCGCCGCCCGTCGCGCGCGGTGATCCAGCCCTCGACGATCGGGTTGGCCTCTGGCGGCCGACGTTGCAGCGGGCAATCCGCCAGGCAGATATTGACGCCCTGTGCGGTCTCGATCGCCAGTGCCTCGGCGCATGGCCTCCCGATCGCCTCCTCGCGCGGCCAGCCGGTCAGTTGCTCCATCGCCCGGTTGAAGGTCGTGATTCGCCAGCGGTTGTCGAGGATCATCACGCCGTCGGCGCTCTGCTCGATGATCGCGTCGAGGCGCTGCTTCTCGCGCAGCACCCCTTCGTAGAGCCGCGCGTTGCTGACGGCGATCGCGGCGTGGTCGGCGAATGCCTGGAGGAACGCCTCGTCGTCGGGCGAAAAGGCCACGTTCACAGCGGCCCGGAAGACGTAGATCACGCCAACGCTTGTCTGGCGAAAGACCAGCGGCAGCGCTATGACCTGGCGCAGCGGCAGCCGCGTATCGGCGGCGATTTCCTGAAGCCGCCGTCCGAGCGCCCGCCCATCATCCAGCGGCGTCCTCAGCAGCCCAGCGAACGCCGGCCACACATCCTGCGGCAGGCGCGCGGCAGCGCGCACCCGCAGCTCGCCGTCGCTGTCCTCGCGCAGCGCGATCAGCCCCGAAGTGCCGGCGAGCAGCTCCACGGCGACATCGATGACCAAGTTCAGCACACTGGTCAAATCGAGTTGTGCGGTAAGCGCGCGGCTGATCTGGAGCAAGAACTCCCGTTGCCGCAGGCGCTGGTCGACTGTCTCTAACATCGCTCTAATGCCCCTCCAATGCCATTCTAACACACGCGAGGTATACTTCACAATCGTAAAGTATGCGACGTGAACCGCGTCACCAGTTATCAGTTAACAGTGGTCAGTTCTTAGTACCCCGTTCGATACGACGAAAGACGACTGACCGCACAATATGTAACTTTTAAGGAGGTACACAAAATGACGAACCTGACCCGTTGGGATCCCTTCAATGACATGCTAACGCTCCGCGAGGCGATGGGCCAGTTGTTTGAGGACAGCTTCGTCGCGCCGGGCAAGTTTCAGCGCGATCAGGGCTTCACGCCGGCGCTCGACCTGAGCGAGACCCCGGACAGCTACCTGGTCGAGGTGGCGGTGCCGGGCATCAAGCCCGAGGATCTGCAAATCACCCTCGAGAACAACGTGCTGACTATCAAGGGCGAATCCCGCCAGGAGGCCGAGGATAAGAAGCGCAACTACCACCGTGTCGAGCGCCGCTACGGCTCGTTCCAGCGCACGATCGCGCTGCCCAGCACGGTCAAGTCCGACGCGATCCAGGCGTCGCTGGACAACGGCCTCCTGCGGCTTGACATCCCCAAAGCCGAGGAAGTTAAGCCACGCCGGATTAGCGTGAATATCAACCCGGAGAAGCAGTTCGAGGTTGGCAAGAAGTAGGTTCATCGCGGCATCGATCAGGCGGGTGCCGTCGGAAAGCGTATGGCAGCCTGTCTGAGCAAAAGGGGCGGGTGTGCGGCAGCACCGCACACCCGCCCCTTCGAGATTCCCCGACCATAGGCATATCGGCCATGCATGACCAGATGACGCAGCGAGGCCGGCTGAACCTGCTGTAATCGACAATTTTCTCCCCTGATCGTTGCGCTGAAACCGGCGTGCTTCGCGATACCAAAGCGCCGCTGTTTGAGGCCGACAACAAACCTTTACACTCCATGTTGTAGCGCCGGCCGCAGTTGTTAAGACTTACGTTATGTCCTTCAGAAGCAACACCGATGTGCTGATTAGAACAATCTTTTGCACATGCTGATCCCTCACCTCGCCGCTACAAGATGATCCTCCTCCGTACTGCATCCCCCGTAATTACTATTTACAAATGGGACTCGACAGCCGCGCATTGCTATGCTATGATTATAAAGACTTACACTTATATGCCCGCCGCCCCTAACTGACGGCGCGCATATTCAGCATGGCGACGGCAAGGAGCGCGCCTATGCGCCTCGAGATGAGCAGCAAGCGAGCCAAGAAACTGATCCGCGATCACGATCTGACCGAGGAAGAGATCTTACAGATCGTAGCGTCGGCGCGCATCAACCTGGCGACCTTCGATCCTGAGTACCGCACCAATGTGACTCAGATCGCGGAAGATCTGCGTAAGAGCCGCCCGACGATCTATGGTTGGGCCGACCGAGCGCTCGCCGCGACGATTCACTCACTCCGCAACATCCGCACCGGGCGCCCGCCAAAAGAGCGCGATCGCGATAACGGTATGGAGCCTTGAAGCGACCCTTCATCAAGCTGACGCGTTTCTCTTGCTGCTCGCCGCGTCGGCCGCCGCGCACGAACGCTACGAGCGCCGGTCACACTGATCGCGAATCACGATACTGGTAATGATTCTATCGGGATTTGTAGTATAATGACTTGCGTGATGGTGACCGCCGTCGGCGAAAATGGATTTCGTTCACTGAGGACGTTGGATTGTTGCGGATCACCGGCCAGGCGGTTCGTCGGCGCACGATGGTTCTGATATGCTATAATTGCCACGGCTGATCGACCGTCTGTCTGATCACACTAGGATCTCGCACGATAAGGTAGGACTGCTCATGGATCCACAGCTAACCAGCCAGATCGTCCCAACCGAAGAAATCGCGCTGATCGAAGAATGCCTGACACGTTTGATCGAGGATACCGGCGGCAACCATGTGCTGCTGCTCGATAAAAGCGGCCAGGTGATCGCTTCACAAGGCGATGGTAATCGGCAGGACATCACGGCGCTCGGGGCGCTCATCGCCGGAACCTTCGCGTCGTCGCGTGAGGTCGCCAAGCTCCTGCGCGAGAAGGATTTTCGCATGCTCTTCCAGCAAGGCGTTCACGATAACGTTTTCATCGCGCTGATCGAAGAGCAGTGGATCCTCTGTATTATCTTCAACAAGGGTACCCACATCGGCCTGGTGAAGGTGCTGACGAAAAAAGCGACTGACGAGCTGGCGAGTGTGTTGGAGCGCGTGCTGCAACAACACAAAGCCCGCGATGATGTGCTCGGCTCATCGTTCCGAACCTCGATGGAGGATACCATCGATCTCCTATTCCGTGATTGATTCCTGCATATTAGGATGCATGATCACCAGCCGCAACGCATGGGATCGTGTTTTACATCCGCACGGCTAGTATTATGTGTCTTGGTACGCGAGAGGACGTATGGCGCTGATCAATGTCGCCGCGCGTGAGATCCACTGCAAGATTGTGTACTACGGCCCCGGTATGGGCGGTAAAACCAGCAATTTGCAGTACATTCACGGGCAAGTCTCCAGGGAAGCTAGAGGTGAGCTGCTCTCGATCGCCACAGAGACGGAGCGCACGCTATTTTTCGACTTTCTGCCGCTCGATCTGGGGAAAGTTCGCGGTTTTTCGACGCGATTCCACCTCTATACTGTCCCTGGGCAGGTGCTCTACGAACGCACCCGCGTCGCGGTACTCAACGGCGTCGACGGTGTGGTGTTCGTCGCCGATTCGCAGAAGCATAAGCTCGAAGAGAATATCAAGAGTCTGCGCGAGCTCGCGGTGAATATCACGAAGCAGAACAAGAAATTCCAGGATTTTCCGGTCGTTTTGCAATATAATAAGCGTGATGTCCCCGGTGCGCTGCCTACGCCGACACTCGACAGGTACCTCAATTCACTGCAGTGGCAGCGCTATGAGGCGGTCGCGACGACCGGGGTGGGGATTTTCGACACACTCAAGGCGATCAGTAAGCTGGTGATAAGTAGACTTTAGCTTAATGCTATGGCACTTGAAGGCGACCTGAGCGAGTTTCATCTCACCGACATCATCCAGTTGTTGGACCTGAGCAAGAAAACCGGCGCGGTATTTTTGCGCGGCCGGCGCGGCCAGCAGCAGATGGAAGGCTGGCTGTATTTCCGTGACGGCAAAATCATCGGCGCTCAGATGGGCGCGCTCCCGCCGATCGAGGCCGCCTACACGTTCTTCACCTTCACCTCCGGCCCTTTCCGCTTCCATGACGATGTCCATCTCGATGTCCCGACGCTCACCCAGAGCAACGAGATGATCATTATGGAAGGGATCATGCGCCAGGATGCGTGGGCCAAGATCCAGGAACATGTCCCCTCGCTGACGATGGTTCCCCGGCTGGTGCCGAATCCCGCATCTACCGGCAGCGAGATCAATCTGGAGGCCGACGAGTGGCGCGTCCTTACGATGGTCAACGGCAAAAACACCGTCGCGCAGATCTCGCAACGCAGTGGCCTTGGCGAGATTCGTACCTGCGAGATCATCGCGCGCCTGCTCTCCAGCGGCCTGATCGAGAAGCGCGAAACCAGCCTGGCCGAAAGCCTCTTCCCTGAACTCGAGCACATCATCACCGCTGCGCTCGGCTCTTCCGCGCAGGCGCTGCTGCGCGACGCCTACGGCCGCGCGGGGATCGAGGATTTCAGCACGGCCACCCAGGAGCAGGTCGGGGCGGCGCTCACGTTCTTTGAGAATGGCGCTGTTCGGGCCTTCGGGGCCAATCGCGTGCGGCAGCCGATGAGCGAGGTGCGCGCCCTGGTCGAGCAGGTCTTCAGCGGTTTGTAAAGGTTCGGGTTAGGATCTGGTACAATAGGGAATGTCTTTCGCGACTCTGTCCCGTCGCTTCGGGTAGGGTCGCTCTTTTTTTGCGAAAGGATTTCGCGTGCGGGCGATTATCAGTGTATCGGATAAGCGCGATCTGGAACCGTTCGTGACCGGGTTGCAGGCCCTTGGTATATCGATCTGCTCGACCGGTCATACCGCGCGGCGGCTGGCAGAGCTGGGGATCGAGGTTCAATCGGTCAGCGCGATCACCGGCTTTCCCGAGATCCTGGACGGCCGTGTGAAGACGCTGCACCCGGCGGTTCACGGCGGTATCCTTGCGCGGCGCGATCTGCCGGCCCATATGGAGGCGCTGGCCGCACACGGGATCACGCCGATCGATCTCGTCGTCGTCAACCTGTACCCGTTCGCGGCGACGGTCGCGCGCCCCGATGTGACGCTCGAAGCGGCACTCGAACAGATCGATATCGGCGGGCCGGCGATGGTGCGCGCCGCCGCCAAAAACCATCCGCATGTCCTGGTGATCGTCGATCCGTCCGATTACGATCTGGTCCTGGCGGCGCTGCGCGAGGAGCGCGTGACGCCAGCGCTGCGTCGGCGCCTGGCCGCGAAAGCCTACGCACATACCGCCGCCTATGACGCGGCGATCGCCGCCTACCTGACCGATGAGCCGTTCCCCGCGACGCTGCCGCTGGCCTTTCATAAAGCGCAGGAGCTGCGCTATGGCGAGAACCCGCATCAGGCGGCCGCGCTGTATGGCGATTTTTTTCAGTTCTTCGAGCAGCTGCACGGCAAGGAACTCTCGTATATCAATATCTTGGACATCGCGGCGATACAAGAGTTGATCGAGGAGTTTCCGTCGAGTGAAGGCACGGCGCTGGCGATCGTGAAGCATACCAACCCCTGCGGCGTGGGGCTGGGCGCGACACCGCTGGAAGCCTGGGAGCGCGCGTTCGTGACCGACCGTGAGGCGCCCTTCGGCGGG
>WNGB01037265.1_pt1 | contig 10767 bp, 6 predicted proteins | sample 5400681 | NCBI WGS metagenome assembly WNGB01 (sample SAMN13153367, study PRJNA577476) | soil metagenome | isolation source: 115 cm soil or saprolite under grassland replicate 2 | place: USA:California | collected 2016-06-15 | reverse complement strand
GGGTTGATGCGGACCTTTTCGACATAGTCTGCGGCCTCCAGGGCGGCGGCCGGGCTGAAGTGGATGTCGGCCACGAGCGGCACGCATGCGCCGCGACTGTGGAGCTGCTCGCGGATCTCGCCCAGCGCCCGGGCATCCTGGACGGTCGGCGCCGTGACCCGGACGATCTCGCATCCGGCCCTCACCAGTCGCTCGGCCTGGGCCACGGTGGCCCCCACGTCCTGGGTGCGCGTGGTGGTCATCGACTGGATGCGGATCGGGTTCGCGCCGCCCACGCCAACGTCCCCGACCATCACCACGTGGGTCGGGCGGCGTCGGTAGGCGAACGTATCCGGGCAGTAGGGCAGCCGGGCGGTGGAGAGAGACGCTACCTGGATGGACATGAGACGCTTCCTGCTTAGAGCCTATAAGTCCCCGAGCGAGGGTGTCAAGGTGGCCCTATAATCAGCCCCATGTCAACCGTTCTTGTCGTCTTCGGCACGCGGCCGGAGGCGGTCAAGATGGCGCCAGTCATCTGGGCGCTGCGCGACCATCCAGCCCTAGACGCACTCGTGTGCGTGACCGGGCAGCACCGCGAGATGCTCGACCAGGTCCTCGATCTGTTCGCCATTCAGCCCGACCGAGACCTGGCTCTGATGCAGGAGGACCAGGCGCTCGCGGATATCACCGCCGCCTCCTTGACGACGGTGGCCAGTTTGCTCGCGGAAGTGCTGCCTGACTTAGTACTGGTCCAGGGCGACACCTGCTCGGCGATGGCGGCCGCCATGGCCGCGTTCTTCGCCCGCGTGCCGGTTGGCCACGTCGAGGCCGGGCTCAGGACCTGGGATTTGAACAACCCATACCCCGAGGAGATGAATCGGCGGGTGATCAGTACCGTCGGGACGCTTCATTTCGCCCCCACGGCCGCCGCCCGTGACGCCCTGCTCTCGGAGGGTGTGCCTCCCGACCGGGTCTACTTGACGGGCAATACCGTCGTCGATGCCCTCAAGGCGGTGACCGAGCGTGCCGCGCGGGCCGTCCCACCCGTCGAGCCGGGCCGCCGCCTGTTGCTGGTCACCGCCCACCGTCGTGAGAATTTTGGCCGACCGCTCGAGGACATCTGTCGCGCCCTGCGTGCCATCGCCGACCGCCACCCCGAGGTTGACTTGGTCTATCCGGTCCACCTGAATCCCAACGTTCGCGAGCCGGTTTTTCGTTGGCTGGCTGGCCACCCGCGCATCCGCCTGATCGATCCGCTCGACTACCAGACGTTCGTTGGCTATCTGGCCCGCTGCTACTTTGTGCTGTCCGATTCGGGCGGCGTGCAGGAGGAGGCGCCGGTCCTCGGCAAGCCGGTCCTGGTGCTCCGGGTCGAGACCGAACGTCCGGAGGGCATAGCAGCCGGCGCGACGCGGCTGGTGGGGACCGACCCGGCCTGTATCGAGGCCGCCGCGGACGAACTGCTAACGGATCCGGCCGTTTATGCCAGCATGTCCCAGGCTCGCTCGCTCTACGGCGATGGGCATTCCGGTCGGCGGATAGTCGAGCTGTGCGCGACTTACCTCGCAAGCCATCCGCCCGCAGGTGTCGGCCGTCGGCAGACTGCACGAGCTCCGGAAAGCTGACAGCTGATGGCTGACGGCCCGTTGGTCAGCATCGTCATCGTCAACTGGAATGGCTGGCATTTCCTGCCAGCCTGCCTGGACTCGCTGGCTCGCCAGAGCTATTCGGACCACGAGATCCTGATGATCGACAACGCCTCGGAGGATGGCTCGGTGGAGCGGGTCCGAAAGGAGTATCCGCACGTCCGAATCGTCGAGAACCGAGTCAACGTCGGCTTCGCCATCGCCAACAACCAGGCCCTGGACCACTGCCGCGGCGAGCTGATCGCGCTGCTCAACAACGACACCGCCGCCGAGTCGGGCTGGCTGGCGGCGCTGGTCGGCGCCCTCGAAAGTCATCCGAACGCGGCCGGCGTGTGCGGCACCATCGTCGCCCTCGGCGACCCGGGCCGGGTGGTCTTCACAACCCCCAAGGTCGACCCCTACTCGGCCCGTGCCGTCTGGGTCAACCAGCCTGCGCCGCTCACGCGAGTGGATTATCTGTCGGGAAACAGCATGCTGGTCCGCCGGGCGGCGATCGATCGGCTCGGCTTTCTCGATCCAGCATATCTCGCCTATTACGAGGAGACCGACTGGTGCGCTCGCGCGCTGCGGGCCGGCTACGAGCTGCTGTACGTTCCCGATGCGATCGTCGCCCACAAGGAGATGGGCAGCGCGCCCGGCGATTTCCACGCCTACCAGATGGAGCGCAACCGCGTCCGGTTCGCGCTCAAGAACTTCGACGCCGACCTGCTGCCCTGCTTTCTGGCCCACTACGGCGCGGACACAGCCCGCGCTCTGGCACGCAACGCCCGTGATGGCCAGCACCAGAGAAGTCGGACCATCAGCCGCGCGCTTGCCTGGAACCTGGCCAACTGGTGGCCCACACTCGTCGCTCGCCGTCGCGACCTGGCTCGGATCGGCCCGCGAGCGCGCTCCTACAACCGTTCGCTGCCGCTGCGCGATCGAGCCAGTGACGGGAAGGGCGGACTGGTGCCCCGACTCGCGGTGTCCTGATGCATGCGCGGGTCCATGGCCTCGCCAAGCGGCTTCAGCCACGGCTGCCTCCTGGCCTGCAGCGGCCCCTCGAGCGCGTCTGGGTCCTGTATCAGGGCTTCGCGTTGTTCATAGCGACCCTGGTCGGCCTGGTGCCTTCTCACCACTTCCGCCGCTTTCTGTACCGACACCTCTTCGGTGTCCGGATGGGGCGGAACAGCATCATCCACTGGCAGACTCGGTTCTTCCATCCGTCCGGCGTCCAGATCGGTTCGCACTGCAACATCGGGAACAACGCTTTTCTGGACGGGCGGCGTGGGCTGGTCATCGGCGACTACGTCGCGACGGCGGCCGAGATAATGATTTACACGCTCCAGCACGACGTCGATAGCCCAACCTTCGACGTGACAGGTGGGCCGGTGACCGTCGAGGACTACGTCTACATCGGGCCGCGGGCGATCATCCTGCCGGGTGTTCGGATCGGTCTTGGCGCCGTGGTCGCAGCTGGGGCCGTTGTCACGCAGGACGTGCCGCCTTACGCCATCGTGGGCGGCGTCCCGGCCCGCTTCATCGGCGAACGCACCCACGATCTGCGCTACAGCCCCGACTTCGCGATGCCGTTTCAGTAGGGCTGAGCACTCGCAGACCGGCGGAGACAGCGCCTGGGCGCAGAGTTGTACTTAACGTTCAGTCTGCCCCCCAAAATTATACTTTTCGGGGGAAAACTATAATTTCTCCTGGGGGACGTGGCCCTAAGGGGCACGCTGCAGTCACGTCTCCAGCTCGCCGACGGTCCGCAGTATCTCCTCCGCCATGAACCACTTGCCATACGTGGCGCCAGTGCCGGGCGCAAGGATCCCGGCTTCGACCAGCCTCTGAACATTCTGGCGGGCCGCTGGGTAGGTAACATCCAAGATGCGCTGGGCGCGTGGGATCGTAATGACGGGAGAGTCAAAGAGGCTGTCCAACAGCCGGAGACCGAGCGCCGACGACCGCGCTCGTGACAGTCGCTCTCGCCACTCCTGCTGGAGGTCTTGAAGCCGCTTGGCTCGCTGGACGGCATCTCGGGACTGCTCCGCCACGCCGCGGAGGAAGAATAGCACCCACTCACGCCACGCGCCCCGCTCACTCACAGCCTGAAGGAGGTCGACGTAGTCGTCTCGGCGGCGCTCGAAGAACGCGCTCAGATACAGCAGCGGGAGAGACAGCAGGTCCCAGTGAACCAATACCAAGGAGATCAGCAACCGCCCGATACGCCCATTGCCATCCATGAAGGGGTGAATTGCCTCGAACTGGTAGTGAATCAACGCGAGTCTGATCAGCGGCGGATAGGCGTCTTCCGCGTGAAGGTACTTCTCGAACGCGTCCAAGGCCTCGTCCATCTCCGCGATGGGCGGCGGCACATACGTAGCCTCGTTCACGGCGCAGCCAGGAGCGCCGATCCAGTTTGGGCGGCTGCGGAATTCCCCTGGCGTGAACTGCTCGCCCCGCACCCCATCCATCAGGCGCGCGTGGAGCTCAGAGATGAAGCGTCGTCCGATCGGGAGCGTCTTCACGCGCTCGAGCCCGTACTCAAGTGCGTAGACGTAGTTGAGTACTTCCCGCACATCGGCCTCCGGCGCGGCGGGCTTGAGTCCGGGCAGCGCCAACTGGCCCGCCTCGTAGACATAGAGGTCGGCGACGTCAGCCTGCGTGCCCTCGATACGCGACGACAGCACGGCCTCTCTGCGCACGAAGGGGCGGATCAAGAGGTGCGGGTTGGGCAGCATCCGGCCCAGCCCCGCCAACTCCCCGAGGGCGCGGTCGGCCTGTGAGAGCGTCTGAACGAGCGCTGAGCTGAATTCGAGCGCCGGGGGAAGGGGGTTGGGGACAAATGCCCAGTAGTCGCTGCCATCGTGGCGGCCCCTAACGAGGTGACCGGCTGGACTGCGCTGAAACTGTGCAATGTTCACGTGTCCAGGCTCTCCGTGGTGCGCTAGGCGGTCGCTGGGCGTAAGCCGCTCGCCAGATGGCTCCCTCGCGCGGATGATCTCACATCCGGCTGCTCCGGGCCGGTTGGTGTCCAGTCGACGTTGATGCTGTGCATCTGCCTTGGGCGATGAGGCGATCGGTTTTACTAAATGGCTGTTTACAGCGGGGCCATCGTGGGCGGCGTGCCGGCCCGCTTCATCGGCGAGCGCACCCACGATCTGCGCTACAGCCCCGACTTCGCGATGCCGTTTCAGTAGGGAGGGCGCCTTACCCCACTGGATTCGCGGAGACCGCCTGGGTTTGCTCGCGCGAGGCTGGCTCGGCGCAGTTTGGCGATGCTCGGGGCCGAGCGGCCAGGCTCGCCTCGATCTGGGCGCTGATCGCGTTTGCCCGCGCCTGCCAGGTATGCTGGGCGGCGAACCCCAGCTGCTGGCGACGGCGAGCCTCCCCGCCAGGGTCGAGGAGATGGCCTTCCACCGCCTCGACGGCTTGCTCTGGCGTCGTTACTATGTCCACCAGGTCGCCGCACTTGGCCAGCTCGGGCAGTGGAGTGGCGATGACGGGCTTGCCGGCCGCCAGGTACTCGGCGTGCTGGAGATAGGCCGGCAGTGACTCGTAAGGCTGCCAACCGAGCAGGTGCACGTTGGCCAGTCCCGAGACCTGCTCCAGGTCTGCCCGTACGACCGTGCCGACCAGCGCCACGGACCAGTTGGGTCGGGCCCGAGCGATGCCGGCCACCAGCGCCATGTCCACCCACCAGCCGAGCATGCCGTAGAACAGCAGCCGGGGACGTGGCAGCAGCGCCAGCTCGCGAGGTATCTCGAGCGGCCGGATGGCCGCCGTGGCGAATCGCTCGAACTCGCACGCGTTCGGGACCAGGAAAGCGCGCGCGCCTGCCTCCAGACCCCGCTTGTGGAGGTCCTCGCCCGACGCGAAGACGAGGTCCGCCCGGCGGAGCAGACTGCGCTCCGCATCCTCAAGCGCCTGCTGGGCCGCCCCGGATGTGAAGGCGGGATGGTCGTCCATCCGGTCGTAGCAGACCAGGGCCTCACCGTATTTGCCGATCTGCGAGGCCTGATCCGGGTGGCTGAGCCACAGCACGACTGGCCGCTGGGGATCGAGATACTGCCGGACGACCGCCGTCGCCCTGCGCTCGTTGGCCCGCGCCACCGCGGGGAGTCGACCCGGCGACAGTATCCGCGGTCGGATAATCGTTAGCCGCTCGTTCAGCTGCTCGGCCACTGGTCGCAGGCGGCGGCCGCGCTGGCGTACCAGACGGCTGAGCGGAAGCGGGCGGACGTACAGAACGTCGTAGCGTCGACTGAGCTCGCTGGCCAGATGCTGTGGGCGCTGTCGGAGGCCCTCCCAGTCGGTCAGCCCCCAGTAGACGATCTGACAGTCCATGGTTTGAGGGTCGGGCCGGATCGAGCTGGCCAGCGCCATGGCCGTCTCACGTGGCAGGAGGGCCGGCGGGCGGCGCACGGCGTCGGAGAGCCGGCGCTCGCGCTCGCTCAGCACAGGTGACTCAGGGCGGCCGGTAGCTCTGAGGATATGGGCCTCGAGCTCGCCGACGATATCGCGCCACTGGTACCTGGCCGCGAAGGATCGATAGTCGCGGTCGCGCCTGGTCTTCGCCTCCTCGATCGCATCGTCCAACGGCTGGTCGGTCCCATCGTTGGCATAGAAGGTGACCATGTCGCCGTACATGTCGGCGATGCCCTCGTTGCGATATGTTACGACCGGCAGTCCGGCCAGAAAGTATTCGAGGATCTTGATTGGCATCGCGTACCGAACGACAGGATGAGTGTGTTTGAAGGGCACGAGGCCCACCTCGGCTCGCGACAGCCACTGATTGGCGAGCTGCTTATCGATCTGCGGAATCCAGAGCAGGTTGGGCCGAGCCGCCTCGAGGAAGCGAGCCCGGTTATCGCCCTGGTCGACGTCCATTGGGCCGATCAGCAGGATGCGATGCCGCGAGCTGAGGATCGCGCCCATGTCGAACCACTTCGCGATGTTGGACAGCACGACCGCGTCGAAAAGCTTGTCGACCGCTAGGGGCTGGAACTGATCCAGGTCGGCTCCGTTTGGGATGAAGACTCCTTCGGGATCGCGACGCGCAGCGGTTCGCTGGATATAGCTGGTGAAGGCCCCGTCGCGGCGCAGCGCCTCCATGTCACGCACGAACTGCTCGGTCAGCACGTGCTCCATCAAATGGGTATCGTCGACGTGGTCGTAGGCGAACGGAATGCCGAGCGCCCGGACAACTGGCGCGTACTCGGTAGCCAGCACGATCGCGAAATCCAGGTCCAGCTGGCGCACGAGATGGGTCGCCAGGGGCTGAAGGAATCGGTTGAGGGGCAGCAGGTGCGCGTAAGCGCGGAACGGCGGGACGACCATCGGTCGCAGCGCCGTGATCCTCGGACCCACCGCCCGAAGCGGCGGGCGCAGATGGAGCGCGCGCCTCAACCGCCCCGCCCGCGTCCCAGACACGTCAGCCGGCTCGATGTAGAAGATCGTGTGCCCGCGCGCGGCCAGTTCCTCGGCGAACTTGTGCGGCCGCTGGTGGATGAAATCCCACTCGATCAGGCTGAAGATGCCTATCCGCATTCAAGCTCCAGCGACGTCATGCCACCCCAGCGTCGGGCGCAGGGATGGTTGACAAAGTACCACGGAGTGCCGACAATACGCACCCGCGATGAAAGGCTCTCCCACCCACGGACCTCTTCAAGCTGCGCGTCGACTAGCCCGAACCCTCACGGGGCGTGCGGAGATCGAGCAGCTGCGGCGCGAGCTGAACCTCAAGACAGAGGAGCTCCGCCGCGCGCAGGAGACCAGCCGCCGAGCGGAGGAGCTCATCGCGGCCTTGAGCCCATCTCTGGCCCAAGCCGGCGCTACCGATCATGGAGAGCAATTCGGAATACTTCTTTTTCGCTGCAATATTTGTGGAAATCCATCGACACAGAACTGGCTGCATCTTACCCGCGAAGAACCTTCTTGCGGTCACTGCCAATCGACATTAAGGCAGCGGTCGATGATCTACATGCTATCCATGGAGCTTTTCGGAACCAGTCTCGCTATCGACGATTTCCCGCTCAGCAAGCATATTGTTGGTCTTGGACTTAGCGATTGGGATGTTTACGCGGAGAAGCTAGCCACCAAGTTCGACTATACAAATACTTTTCTAGACCAGGATCCAAGACTGGATATTCGGATTCCAGACGATTCCTTGGATGGTACCGTCGACTTCATGATAGCCAGTGATGTATTCGAGCATGTTCCGCCGCCGGTCAGTCCTTGCTTCAAAAATGCGCGGCGGATGTTGAAGGATCACGGCGTGCTGATTTTTAGTGTGCCATACACAGCTGGTGACGGAATCACTAAAGAACATTATCCAGCATTGTACGACTTTGAGATCGAAGACCGAGACGGAACGAGAGTTTTGGTGAACAGAACGAAGGCCGGGGCGGTTGAAGAGTTCGAGGACCCGGTCTTTCACGGAGGCTCGGGGCTGACCCTGGAGATGCGTGTTTTTACTGAATCGAGCCTGCTCGAAGAGTTTCGGCGGGCCGCATTTGAGCCTGTGAAGGTGCACAGGGGGCCGGACTTCGGGCACGGGATATACTGGGCAGTCGACTGGTCGCTGCCCATGGCCGCCAGGGCCGGGCCGATGGGAGCCCGTTCCTGGTCTGGACGTGGTGCAGGGGCGAGCAGGCGCCGCCTGGGGTCGCCCGCCCTCAAGGCTGCGCAGCGGGGGGCTGCCTCGAGCGCGAGGGTGGCGACGTTTGGCGCTCACAGCTCCCTCCCCGCGACGAACGAGTAATCGTCAACCCAGACCTGGCCGCTCTGCGCGACAGCATGGACTATCGCCCCCTTGGCCTGGGGCGGAGCTATAGCCGTCATCTCGTTCCGCTGCCACTCCGGCCCCGTCGGGAAGACGTAGATCTCGGCCTCCACGAGACTGCCAGGATTGCCGTCGACCCAGTTGACCTGAAGTCGTGCCAAGCTGCCCGGAACGTCGGAGCGCACATAATGGCTGAGGGTGTAGGCGGTGCCTGGCGTCACCTCGATGAACTGCGTGCATCCGTCATCGGCCCTGGTCAGCAGCGCCACTTTGCCGCTGTGGCTGCTCGAGCCGGACGCGGCCACTTGTGGCCGCCCGTAGGTGGTCCATCCAAGCGGGGTGCGTGGGTTCTGAAGCTCCTCAAAGCCACCGTTTTTGATCAGCTCTTTGCCCGACGACACTGGGCCTGTATGGGCCACCAGTTCGTCGTCCCTGAGAAGCCGGTACACGGCGATGTTTTTCCTGGCGTACTCCAGCTCAGTGAAGGCATTGAGGAATGGCTTCTGGGCGATCAGGAGGTTGGTTGCGGGGCCAGCGTTGCGGTTGATGAGCAGATGGCTGATCCCCAGCTCGCGCATCAACTGCAGTGCCTCTTGGCCATCAGGCGCCTCGATTGCCGGACGAGCGGCTGGCGAATTCGGCGTTTCCATAATCCCCGGCGCGTACAGTCGACTCTCCTCGCCGATGGAGAAGATGTGGAGCGAGTAGCCCCGGCTCTCCTGAGCCATGAACTGGTAGGCGTCATACGCCGCAAGGATGCGTGATAGGTAGCGGTCCCTGGATTCGACGCCCATGGCGACCGTGTATGGGATGCGCTCCGGAATGAGCCAATAGGTTGCCAGCCAGAGGGGCAGGTTGAGGCCTAAGCAGGCCAGCACGAGCAGCCGGATGGGACCGCCCAGGGAGAAGCGCCCCACGAACGGCCACGGGCGGGCATTGAAATTGGCGATCGCATGGCCGACGAGGGCGTAGACGACCGGCAGCGTCGCCATCAGGTAGCGCAGGTACTGGGCCGTGTAGGCCCAGATGAGGCCCGCGGCCAGCAAGAGTGCCAGCAGTGCTAGCGTGTGCCTCGGAAGTGGCCGGCCCAGCGCCAGCAGCGGCAGTAGCAGGAACCCAAGCCCCAGGACGCTGCCCGGCATCACCTCCACGAAAGGCCTGGAGTTGAACGTGACTTCCCATGGCAGCGAGAGCAGCGTCCCGAACGCGGTGCCAATCCCGAAGATGCCCAGGTTCAGCCGCTCGTCCACCGGCGCCCAGAGTGGGCTGCGAAAGACGTTGTTGAGGAATGGAAAGACCGGGTTGCCTGTCTCGAGGTACCGCAGCACGGGCCAGGGCGCGGCAGCCAGCGCCGCGACCGAACCAAAGGTGAGCGGGGCCAGCCAGCGACGGCCGACGGTGAGGAGTGAGGAGTGAGGAGTGAGGAGTGAGGAGTGAGCTTCGCGGCCGTCGCGCAGCGCGATCAGCGTGACAACGATCCCCAATGGGACGAGGAACACGATGGCGTTCATCTTGGTCGAGATGGCGAACCCTGCCATCAGTCCGGCAACGATCAGCCAGGCCAGCCGTCGCTCGACGAGCCAGCGATACGCGGCCGCTGTGGCCAAGAAGCAGTAGCAGGCGAGGGCCATCTCGATATAGGCGGTCGTCGCCTCCCACGCGACGAGTGGCGTGGTGGCGTAGAGCGCGGCGCCAAAGAGCCCGGCTAGCCCGCTCGAGAACCGCTTTCCGAATGTGAATATGGCGAGGCAGGTCACCGCCCAGAACGCGAAGCTCGTCAGCTTGGCGGCGGTCTGGTCGGCGATCAGCATGGCCAGCAGGTAGTTCATGTCCGTGCCGAGGAAGAACCACGACTGGATCAGGTAGGGGGTCGTGACGAAGCGCTGTTCTTCGATGTACAGCTTGGGCAGCGCGAGGTGATAGTTGAGCGGGTCGAACTGGATCTCAGGTGCCGCCGCCTGGATGAAGACCAGGACGGTCCAGCCGGCTAGCACCCCAAACAGGGGGAGCTGAAACCACTGCTCGCCGGCCTGGGCTAGCCTGGCAGGCATCCCCAACAGTTCGCGGCCGAGCCGTAGGCGCTGGACCAGCCCGCGCCACAACAGCAGTGACAGTGCGGCGAGTAGGCCAAACACGAGCCAGCGGTTGATTAGGCCGAGTAGCGCCAGGCCCAGGGTCAGATGGCTGTACAGGCCAAGGGCGAGCGCGATCGAGAAGGTGGCGCCTTCCAGTCCGGCTGGCGTGTCATGTCCTCGGAAGAGCCAGCCGAGCAGCCGGTCGCCGAATGCCCAGCCCAGCATGACGAGCCAGAGCACGGCGGCGGCCGCACCCCAGGCCTGGCTGCCGACCACGATCGCCAGCGCGAGCAGCGAGGCGATG
>WNGB01024589.1_pt1 | contig 10767 bp, 10 predicted proteins | sample 5400681 | NCBI WGS metagenome assembly WNGB01 (sample SAMN13153367, study PRJNA577476) | soil metagenome | isolation source: 115 cm soil or saprolite under grassland replicate 2 | place: USA:California | collected 2016-06-15 | reverse complement strand
GCGGTACGGCGCAGTGGGCTCTCTCGGAGGACCAGAGAGCCCAGAACTACCTCGAGTTCACCGATCAGATCCCTCGCACCAACTGCGGGATCACGGGCGTGGCGGCCCACACCTGGGAGACGGCGGAGCTCGACCCGTCGAATCCGGAGGACTGGTGGGGCATCGCGTCGCCGTCGACCGGCGAGCTCTATCCCTCCGGCCAGGTCTACCGGGACGAGGTCGCCCTCTATGAGGGGCGCGGTCCGGCTCCGGCCCCCAGCGAGACGATCGACCTCTGCGGAGGCTCACCGGATACGCAGATCACGTCCGGCCCCGCGGCGAGCGTCGCAACGGACACCGTTCGGTTCGAATTCACGAGTGACGACAGCACCGCCGCGTTCTGGTGCAACCTCGACTACCAGTCATGGCAACCCTGCAGCTCGCCCCGTGACTACGGCGGGCTCGCCGACGGCGCTCACGCCTTCCAGGTGGTCGCGGTGGACCGCTTCGGCCACGTCGACCCCTCGCCGGCATCGCAGACATTCGAGGTCCACGTCGATCCAGGCATAGTGAGCATCGATTCCGGCCCCGACCAGGGCGAGCTCGTAGGGCCGACGCCCACCTTTGCGTTCTCGGCGCCCTACGCGAGCTCCTACGAGTGCCGCTTCGACGCCGGTACGTTCGCCCCCTGCTCACCCAGCGGCACGGCGCCGGCCGCGCCACTCGCCGGGGGCAAGCACCTCTTCGAGGTGAGGGGCATCGGAGGCTCGGGCAAGATCGGGGCTTCGACGGTGCGCAACTTCAGCGTCGACACGACGCCTCCCGAGATCAAGGTCTTCGTGGCAGGTCGCACGGCCCGCATCAATACCGCCACCCCGACGAGGATTCCAAGGCGCAGCGTCAGCTTCAGGTTCGTCGCCACCGATTCCTCGCCGCTCCGCTCGTATCGGTGCAAGCTCGACGACCACGCCTGGCACGCGTGTCGACCTCGCCTTCGGCTCCGGCACCTGAGCTACGGGCGCCATGTGTTGCGCGTGCGGATCGGCGACAAGTGGGGCAACCGCGCCACCGCCGCCGCAGCGTGGCGGGTCGTTCCGCGCTCCTGAGGCAACGCCCCGGGCAATGAGCCGCTCGGTTGGGGTCGCTTCGCCGCGCGCCCATATACTCGCCGCGCCTTGCGCTGGGGTCGCCGCTCGTCGCCGCTCAAGCCTCTTCTCCGCGGCGCGGCCATTGCCGCGCTCGCCGGCTCGGTGGCGATCCCGCTCGTGCGCCGGCGCGTTCGCATCCCGCCCCCGGTGACGGTCGCCGCCGCGGCGGCGGGTCCCTTCGCCCTCGCGATCCTGTTCCCGCGGACGAGGACGCGAGACGCCGTCCTCTTCGGCCTCCAGATGTGGGGATTCACGGTGGTGCACGAGCTTCCCTACGATGACCCAGAACGGCTGGAGCGCCGGCTCCACGTGCGCTATCCGATCCGGGCGGACCGGGTGCTCGGGCTGGGCGAGTTGCCGAACGTGCGCCTCCAGCGCGCCCTCTCCCGCCCTGGGGAGGTCACCGGGCTCGACAGGGCGCTAGCCGTCGTTCACTGGGCGTGGTTCGTCGAGCCTTACGTCGCGCTGCTCTGGATCCTCGTTCGGCGCAACGAGCGCTTTGCGCGGGCCGCGCGGCAGATGGCCGCCGCGTTCGACCTCGGGTGCGCGGTGTACCACGCCGTCCCAACGGCCCCGCCGTGGTGGGCGGCGGAGCAGGGGCTGATCGCAGACGAGGCGGGTGGCCGGGAGGCCCAGCTCGTCGCCGATGCGACCCGCGGCCGGTTGCGGCGCGTCATGGTCGAGGTGGGGGAGCGCACCTGGGGTCGGGCGTGGCCGACGCTCTATGACTCACTCGGCGGCAATCCGTGGGCGGCGATGCCCTCGCTTCACTTCGCGACGTCGGTCCTCGCGGCCATCCTGCTGGCCGAGACCGGCCCGCTCGCTGGCGCCGCGGGGTGGGGCTACGCGGGCGCGCTCGGGCTGGCCCTCGTCTACCTGGGCGAGCACTATGCCGTCGACCTCGTCGCTGGCGCTGCCCTCGTGGCCGTCGTTCGTCGCGGCGAGCCGCTGGCCGAACCGTGGGCGATGCGGATCAGCGACGCCGTCCAGAGGCTCGAGCGGATCGCCAACGGCTGAGGCCGCTGCATGGCCATCGGCTGACGCGCCTGCAACTATTCGATGCGATGGGGAGCGACTCCGAGGCGGTCGATGGGAGTCTCGACATGGAGGGCGAGGAGACCGAGCCCTCATTCTTTGCCGACCCGAAGCGGCTCGTGCAGACCCTGGTCATCGTGGTCGTTCTCGTGGCGGCGATCTACATCCTGCTGCCACGGCTGGTCGGGATCCAGGATGCGCTCGGGAAGCTGAGCGACGCGACCCCGGTCTGGCTCGTGGTCGCGCTCGGCTTCACGGTGCTCTCGTTCTTCTCCTACGTCGCGCTGTTTCGCGGTGTGGTGGGCGAGCACGTCGTGCACCTGGAGTGGAGCGAGTCGTACCAGATCACGATGGCCGGCCTGGCCGCGACGCGGTTGTTCTCCGCCGGCGGGGCGGGCGGCATCGTGCTCACCTACTGGGCGCTGCGCAAGGCCGGCATGGAACGCCGGCAGACGGCCTGCCGGATGGTGGCGTTCCTCGTGCTGCTCTACGCCGTCTACATGCTCGCCCTCGTCGTGTTCGGGGTCCTGCTGCGGAACGGCGTGGTCAGCGGCGAGCATCCGGTGGGCCTGACGATCGTTCCGGCGGCGCTCGCCGGGGCCGTGATCGTGATCTTCCTGCTGATCGCCCTGATTCCCGAGGACGTCGAGCGGCGCCTCTCAGGATTCGCGCAGGGCTACCGGCTCGCGCGCTACGCACAGCGCCTGGCCACCGCCCCGGCCACGCTCGCCCGGGGCACGAGGACGGCGATCGACTTCGTCCGCAATCCGTCGCGGGGCGGCCTCGCGGTGGCGGGGGCAATCGGCTTCTGGGCCGCGAACATCGGCATCCTCTGGGCCGCATTCCACGCCTATGACGTGCACGTCCCGCTCGGCGTCGTCGTGCAGGGCTTCTTCGTCGGCATGGTCGCCAACCTGTTCCCGTTCGCGCCCGGCGGGGTCGGCGCGGTGGACGCCGGGATGATCGGGACGTTCGTGCTCTTCGGGCTTCCGAGCACCGAGGTCTTCGCGGCGGTGCTCACCTACCGTCTACTCGCCTTCTGGCTTCCGATCCCTCCGGGCATCGTGGCCTTCCTCCAGCTCCGCCGCACCGTCGCACGGTGGGAGGAGCGCCGGGCGAGCATTCCAAGCGTCGACGACCGGCCGGGGTCTCTTCCCGGTGCCGCCGCCATTACTTCAGAAAGTAAAGTATAATGAATTCAGGCTGGCCGGGAAACGGAACGGCCATGAGAGAGACGAAGCAAACGTGAGCGAGAAGCGAGTCGAGAACGTCATCATCGTCGGCGGCGCGTGCGCCGGCTACACCGCTGCCGTCTACACCTCCCGCGCCGAGCTCGAGCCGCTCGTGATCGAGGGCTTCCAGTGGGGCGGCCAGCTCCAGAACACGACGGACGTCGAGAACTATCCGGGTTTTCCGGAGGGCATCATGGGCCCGGAGCTGATGCAGCACTTCCGCGCGCAGGCGGAACGGTTCGGGACGCGGTTCATCTCTGACGACGCGACCCGGATCGAGCTCTCAGACGGCGGCGTCCACCGTGTCTGGGTGGGCGACGAGGAGCACCTTGCGAAGGCCGTGATCCTCGCGATGGGGGCCGAGCCGAAGCGCCTGGGGATCCCGGGAGAGATCGAGCTTGGCGGTCGCGGCGTCTCGACGTGCGGCGTCTGCGACGGGGCCTTCTTCAAGGGCGAGGACGTGGCCGTGATCGGCGGCGGCGACTCCGCGATGGAGGACTCGATTGCCGTCGCGAAGTTCGCCAACGACCTCACGACCGTGCACCGCCGCGATGACTTCCGCGCCTCCAAGATCATGCTCGAGCGGGCCAGGGAAGTCCCCAACATCACCTTCAAGACGCCGTTCGTTCCCGAGGAGTTTGTCGCCGGCGAAGACGGCAAGCTCGCCAAGGTGCGCCTCCGGCATGCCGAGACCGGCGAGGCCGAGGAGCTCGAGGTCGGCGGGGCCTTCGTCGCGATCGGGCACACGCCGCGCTCCGAGCTCGTTGCCGACCAGGTGGAGACCGACGAGCAGGGCTACGTTCTGACCCGCGACGGCTCCACACGTACCAGCCTCGCGGGCGTGTTTGCGGTCGGTGACCTCGTCGACCACACGTATCGCCAGGCGGTCACCGCGGCCGGCACCGGCTCCATGGGCGCGCTGGACGCCGAGTGGTACCTGCGCGACACGCCGCCTTCTCCGGAGGCCCACTGGGTGTCCAGGAAGGAGACCGAAGAGCCCGGCGCCGCAAAGGTGGGCGCCTGATCGGCTCCACTGGCTCGGCGCGCCCGGGCCTGGACTGAATCGCGGCCGCGCCCCGGTACAGTTCGACGGACCCGCGAGCGAGGAGGAATGCGCGATGGCCGTCGTTGAGGTTCCCAAGGTGAAGGTCGAGAAGATCGGCCTGAAGCCCTTCCACGAGTTCGACGAGGCCAACGACACCTGGCCTCGGGGCGATCGCCCGGCGGCGATCCGCGAGGCGGCGGCGGAGTTCAGAGCCCGGTTTGCCACCCCGGAGAACCGCGTGCGCGGTATCCGGACGGTCGATATCGCGTCGGCCGGCTATCCGTTGAAGTTCGCGTTCGGGGGCGCGGCCAAGGCGCCCAACCCGTTCATCAACATCATCAACCGCCTCCAGGTCGTGCAGTTCGAGGACTTCGACGGCGAGCTGCGCACGCTGGCGTACGAGCCCACCGTTCCCGAGGGACCAGCGGAGGCGCCGTATTACGCGCAGCAGATCGAGAAGCTCGGCGAGTTCCTCTCCTACAAGGTGCTGGCCACGATCTGGAACCACCCCGACGAGGCGCTCGTGAAGGTCGGTCTGCGGCCGGAGGACGTCGACCTCGTCAGCTTCGACCACCTGCACGTCCAGGACCTGCGCTTCGTGCTCGGGACCAGGGAGCCGATTCCCGGGGAGTCCGCGCCGCGTCCGCCCCTGTTCCCGAACGCCAAGTTGATCGCCCAGCGCAAGGAGTGGGACACGTTCCAGTCGCTCCATCCGATGCAGTGGGCCTGGTACGTGGAGGACGGGATCAAGGATCTGATCACCGACAACGTCGTGCTGGTCGAGGGAGACGTGGAGCTGGGCAAGGGGGTCGCGCTCGTCTCGACGCCGGGTCACACGGACGGCAACCATTCGCTGTGCGTCAACACCGAGGACGGCGTGTGGGTGTCCTCGGAGAACGGCGTCGCCGCCGACTCGTGGCATCCGCACCTGTCCAAGATCCCGGGCGTCCGCAGGACCGCCGAGTTCTTCGGCCGCGAGGTGATCCTGAACTCGAACACCCTCGAGGACTCGATCGACCAGTACGACTCGATGATCAAGGAGAAGGCCCTCGCCGACCCGAACAGACGCGATCCGCGCTGGCTCAACGTCTTCCCCTCGTCGGAGATGGCGAGCTGGAAGCGCCAGTGGCCCGCGGTGCCGACCTTCGTCTACGGCGGGATCAACACCGGGTTCATCGAGCGCCCCGGGTCGGGCAACGGCCGCGCCTCCTAGTTCGAACGAGCGGCACGGCTAGCTAGCCTGGGTGGGTGGACAGGCGCTCCTGGCTGTGGCTCATTCTGCTCGCCTCGATCTGGGGGGCGAGCTACATGTTCATCAAGATCGGCCTGCGCGACCTCTCGCCGGCGATGGTCGCGTTTACGCGCATTGGGCTTGCGGCGGCGGTGCTGATGCCGATCGCCGCCGCACGGGGAGCGCTCCGCGGCCTCAGACGCCACATTCCGGTGATCGTGCTCGTGGGAGCGGTGCAGGTCGCGGGACCATTTCTGCTGATCGCACTCGGCGAGCAGGAGATCTCCTCGGCGCTCGCCGGCATCCTCGTCGCGACGGCGCCGATCTTCACCGCCGTGCTCGCGATCTGGGTGGATCACGAGGAGCGCTCCGAGGGCGCTCGGCTGGTCGGGATCGTGATCGGCATCGCCGGGGTCGTCGCGCTGTTCGGCCTTGACCTGAGCGGCTCAGGGTCCGCCCTACTGGGCGGCCTTGCCGTTGTGCTCGCCGGCCTGGGTTACGCCGTTGGCGGGTTCCTCGTAAAGCACCGGCTTGCGGCCGCCGCGCCAATCGGCGTCGCCGCATCGGTCATGGTCGCCAGCACGATGCTTCTGCTGCCCGCGGCCGTTGTCACGGCGCCGAGCTCGTTCCCGGCGCTCGGCCCGGTCGCCGCAGTCACCGCGCTCGGGGTAATTGGCACGGGGTTCGCGTTCGCGCTCTTCTACACCCTGATCGGCCGCGTCGGGCCGGCGCGCTCGTTCATCGTCGCCTACCTGGCACCCGGCTTCGCCGTCGTGTATGGCGCCCTTCTGCTCGACGAGCAGATCACCGGCACCACCCTCGTTGGCCTGGCGCTGATCCTCGGCGGATCGTGGCTTGCCGTAGAGGGTGCTAGCTGGCGGCGCGGCGAAGCAGCGGCGCTACCCGGTAGCGCTCCTGTCCCAGCTCCGAACCCAGTGCGTCAAGGACGCTGACCACGTTTCCGAGCCTCCGGACGGTTGAGCCGGCAGAGCGCGACGTGCCCACCGACCGATGTCTCGACCAGTTCGCTCACTCCGGCGCCTTGGGCGGAGTCATGGCGTTGATCCCGGTGGCCGCGCGCCCGATGATCAGCTTGTGGATCTGCGACGTGCCCTCGTACAGCGTGGTGACGCGCGCGTCGCGCAGGTAGCGCTCGACCGGGTAGTCGTCGACGTACCCCGAGCCGCCGTGGACCTGGATCGCCAGGTTTGCGCATTCCACCGCGGCCTCGGTCGCGTAGAGCTTGGCGATCGAGGTCTCGGCGGTGTTCGGTTTTCCCTGGTCCTTGAGGAGCCCGGCGCGGCGCACCAGGAGGCGCGCGGCGTCGCGCCTCAGGATCATGTCGGCGATCATCTCCTGGACGAGCTGGAAGCTTGCGATCGGCACGCCGAACTGGCGCCGCTCCTTGGCGTAGTCGACCGAGGCGGTGACGCAGCCCTCGCAGATGCCGACGCAGCCGGCGGCAACCGAGTAGCGCCCGGCATCCAGCGCGGTCATCGCGACCTTGAAGCCGTCGCCCACCTCGCCGAGCAGGGCGTCTTCGGCGACCTCGATGTCGTCGAGCCCGATCTGCGCTGTGTCGGAGGCACGGAGCCCGAGCTTGCCGTGGATCTCCTGCGCGGACCCAGCGAGATCCACATCTTCTGGCCGCTGATCCGCCATCCACCGTCCTTGTGCTCGGCGCGGGTGCGTATCGCGGACGGGTCGGAGCCCGCGTCCGGCTCCGTGAGGCCGAAGCACCCGAATGCCTCGCCGGCGCACAGCTTGGGCAGCCAGCGACGCTTCTGCTCCTCGGTGCCCCAGCGTTCGATCGACCCGCAGACCAGGGACGTCTGCACCGACACGACGGTCCGCGCCGAGGAGTCGCCCCGGCCGATCTCCTCGACGATCAGCCCGTAGCTCGTGTAGTCGAGGTCCTTGCCGCCGTACTCCTCGGCGACGGGCGCGCCGAGGTAGCCCATCTCCCCGAGTCGCCGCGCCAGCTCCAGGTCGAAGCGCGCCGCGCGGTCGTTCTCGCGCACCCGCGGCACGATCTCCTTGTCCACAAACTCCCGCGCAGTCTCCTGGATCAGGCGCTGCTCGTCGCTCAGGTCGAGGTCCACGCGCGGGAGACTATGTCGCCAGGGCCTGTTCCACCGAGCGCCTGAAGGCCTCCTCCGCCTCGAGGGTGCGGGGACCAGGGGCGTCCAGCTCCTCGCCGTCGATCGCCGACACGGGCTGGACCTCCCGAACCGTCGAGGCGAGGAACGCCTCGGGGGCCGGGAGCAGGTCGTCCAGCCGAAGCTCGCCCTCCTCGACCTCGAGTGCGCGCACTATCTGCGCGCGGGTGATCGACTCGAGGATTCCCGAGCCGATGGACGGAGTGCAAAGGCCGCCGTCCTGTGAGCACCAGAAGATGGTCGAGGTGGGCGCCTCCAGCACGACTCCGTCCGGCCGCACGAGGAGCGCCTCGTCGGCGCCACGTGCCTGGGCGATCCGCGTCGCCTGCATGTTCGCGCCGTAGGAGAGCGACTTGACGCCGGTCAGGATGACGCTCGGCGAATAGGTGACCGTCGCGAGGCGGACGGTCGCCCCCATCGGCGGCATCTGCTCGGTGAGCAGGATGCGCCGCCCGCCACGCGTGATCACGATGCGCAGCTGGGCGTCGGCCGAGCCGAATTCCTCGAGGAGCGCATCAATCTCGCGCTCGATCGGCGCCCTCTCCAGGGGCAGCTCGATCGCGGCCGCCGAGCGCCCCAGCCGGTCGAGGTGATCGCCGAGGGCGAACGGCCTTCCGGCATAGAGACGGATCACCTCGAACACCCCGTCGCCGCGGTAGAGGCCGTCGTCCGGCAGGGGGATCGTCGCGTCGACGGTCGGTGAGATGCGGCCGTCAACGCTCGCTAGCTCCTTCACCGGCATGCCGCGAGGCTATCCGAGTCGGCCCGCCGCGCCCGTTCCGCCGGCGCTGGTCTGCGCTATCCCGCCTCGGGGTTCTCCACGATCGTCGCCACTCCCTGTCCCACGCCGACGCAGAGCGCCGCCACCCCGTAGCGCGCGCGGCGGCGCCGCAGCTCCCAGATCAGGGTGGTCAGGAGGCGGGCGCCCGAGCACCCCAGCGGATGGCCGAGGGCGATCGCCCCGCCGTTCACGTTCAGCCGCTCCTCGTCGATCCCGAGCTCCCCGATGCACGCCAGCACCTGTGCCGCGAAGGCCTCGTTGATCTCGACGAGCTCGAGGTCGTCCAGGGAGAGTCCGGCCGCATCGACGGCCCGGCGGATTGCCGGCACCGGTCCCATTCCCATGTAGGCGGGATCCACACCGGCGACGCCGATCGAGACGATCCGCGCAAGCGGGGTTGCCCCAAGCGCCTCAGCCCGATCGGCTGACGCCAGCGCGAGGCAGGCCGCGCCGTCGTTGAGCGTGGACGCGTTACCCGCCGTCACCGTGCCGCCTTCACGGAAGGCCGGCCGAAGGCCGGCGAGCTTCTCCAGGGAGGTGTCGGCGCGCGGTCCCTCGTCGACGTCGACCACAACGGGCTCTCCGCGCCCGCCCGGCGGCGGCGCCTCGATCGGGACGAGCTCGTCGGCAAAGCGGCCCTCCTTCGCCGCGGCAACGGCCCGCGTGTGGCTCTGGAGCGCGAAGCGATCCTGCTCCTCGCGGGGGACTCGATAGTGCTCGGCGACGTTCTCGGCGGTCTCGCCCATGGACTCGGTGGAGTAGCGCTCGGCCATGCGGGGATTGATGAGCCGCCAGCCGAGCGCCGTGTCGTGCATCGTCTGGGGCCCGCGTGCCAGCGGCGTCTCCGGCTTGGGAACGACCCAGGGAGCGCGGCTCATCGACTCCGCGCCCCCGGCGAGGTAGAGATCCCCCTCGCCGAGGCGCAACGCGCGGGAGGCCTGGTTGACGGCCTCCAGCCCCGAGGCACACAAGCGGTTCACGGTGACCCCCGGAACCCCGACCGGCAAACCCGCGAGCAGCGACGCCATGCGAGCGGCGTCCCGGTTGTCCTCGCCGGCCTGGTTTGCAGCCCCGAGGTAGACGTCGCACACCGTCTCCGGATCGAGGCCGGTACGCTCCACCGCGCGTCTGATGACTTCGGCGGCCAGGTCGTCCGGTCGCACTCCGGCGAGGGCTCCCCGGTAGCGCCCCATGGGGGACCGAACCGCGTCCACGACGAAAGCGTCTAAGGTCTTTTCGAGGCCCATGGACTTCATTCTCCTAAGCCTGGGGGCGGTGGGTTTCATCGTCCTCTTGCTCGTCCTTTTGGCGCGCGCCTATCCGGGCAGCGGCGCGGACCTCGTGGACTGGCGTCCGACGCGCTCTTACGAGGACGAGGCGCGCCTCGAGACCGAGGACGTCCAGCAGATGATCGATGCTCAAAACGAGATGCGGCGACGTCGCGGCAAGCCGGACCTGACACGCTCCGACGCGTCCCGCATGGCGCGCGAGGACCAGGAGATCCGGGAGCGCCAGCGCAGCTCCTACGACGAGCGTCTGGACGAACTCGAGGACGAGCTCGGCGTTTAGATGAGCGATGCCGTGGTCGGCGGCGGGCTAGCTGGATGGCGCGGGCGCTGATCGTCGGCTGCGGGTGCCGGGGCAAAGCGCTCGGTAGGCGCCTCGCCGGCGCCGGCTGGCAGGTTCGCGGGACGACACGGGATCCCGGCAACTTCGAGGACATCGTCCAGGCCGGCCTGGAGCCGGCCCTCGCCGATCCGGACCGAGCGGCCTCGGTCCTCGACCACGTGGGCGACGTGACCATCGTGTTCTGGCTCCTCGGCTCAGCGCGCGGCGAGCCGGAGGTGCTGGCGGCGATCCACGGCCCGCGGCTCGAGCGGTTGCTGGAGAAGCTCGTCGATACCCCGGTGCGAGCCTTCGTGTACGAGGCGGCCGGCCGCGTGCAGCCACGTCACCTGGAGCATGGCGCGGCAGTGGTCCGCGCGGCTGCCGAGCGGTGGCGCATCCCCGTCGAGCTCGTGCGGGAGGACCCGGGCGACAGGGAGGCGTGGACCGAGGCGATGCTCGCCGTCGCCGAACGACTCACGGCCGCCGCGCGAGGCTGAAGGCCACGCCCGCCCGGGCAGGCCCGGCGCGGCTTACTGGAGCGGCTTCGGC
>WNGB01015681.1_pt1 | contig 10767 bp, 12 predicted proteins | sample 5400681 | NCBI WGS metagenome assembly WNGB01 (sample SAMN13153367, study PRJNA577476) | soil metagenome | isolation source: 115 cm soil or saprolite under grassland replicate 2 | place: USA:California | collected 2016-06-15 | reverse complement strand
TGACGACGTGGAGGCCGCCCTGGCCGGCGTCGTACGGGCTGAGCGACCGGCCGACGCGCTGCGGGTCGAGTACCGGCGGCTGCTGCTCCGGCTGGCCGCGCGCGACCTGGCCGAGGGACTGCTGGTCGACGAGGTCGCCGCGGTGCTCGCCGACCTGGCCTCGGGGGCGCTGCAGGCGGCGCTCGAGATCGCCCGCCGCGACCTGCCGGAGAGCGCGCCGGGATGCCGGCTGGCGATCGTTGCCATGGGCAAGTGTGGTGGCCGGGAGCTCAACTACGTCAGCGATGTGGACGTGCTGTTCGTCGCCGAGCCGCTCGACGGCGAGCCCGAGGAACCGGCCCTCAGGACCGCTACCCAGCTCGCGTCACAGGCGATACGGATCTGCTCCGAGCACACCGGTGAGGGCACGCTGTGGCCGGTCGACGCGGCCCTGCGCCCGGAGGGTAAGCGCGGTCCGCTGGTGCGCACGCTGGAGAGCCACCTCGCGTACTACCGCCGCTGGGCCAAGACCTGGGAGTTCCAGGCGCTGCTCAAGGCCCGGCCGGTCGCCGGTGACGCCGACCTCGGCCGCCGGTACGCCGAGGCGATCGCGCCGCTGGTCTGGTCCGCGGCCGACCGGGACCGCTTCGTCGACGACGTGCAGGCGATGCGCCGCCGGGTGATCGACCACATCCCGGCCGCCGAGGCGGAACGGCAGCTCAAGCTCGGCCGCGGCGGCCTGCGTGACGTCGAGTTCGCCGTGCAGCTGCTGCAGCTGGTGCACGGCCGCAGTGACGAGAAGGTACGCAGCGGCAACACGCTGGTCGCGCTGGAGCACCTCACCCGCCGTGGCTACGTCGGCCGCATCGACGGCGCGACGCTCACCGACGCCTACCGCTTCCTCAGGTCGATGGAGCACCGGATCCAGCTGTACCGGCTGCGCCGTACCCATCACGTGCCCACCGCCGAGGCCGACCTGCGCCGGCTCGGCCGGTCGCTCGGGTTCACCACCGACCCGGTCGCCGAGCTGACCGCGACCTGGAAGAAGCACGCGCTCGAGGTCCGGCGGCTGCACGAGAAGCTGTTCTACCGGCCGCTGCTCGCCGCCGTCGCGCGGATCCCCGGCGAGGAGGCCCGCCTCACCCCCGAGGCCGCGAAGCAGCGTCTCACCGCTCTCGGGTACGGCGATCCGGCGCGGGCACTTCGCCAGATCGAGGCGCTGTCCAGCGGGGTGAGCAGGCGGGCCGCCCTGCAGCGCGCGCTGCTGCCCGCGATGCTCGGCTGGTTCGCCGAGGCGCCGGACCCGGACGGCGGGCTGCTCGCGTTCCGGAAGATCTCCGACACGCTCGGCGCGACCCCCTGGTACCTGCGCCAGCTCCGCGACGAGACCGCCAGCGCCGAACGGCTCGCGCACCTGCTCGGCACCGGCCGGTACGCCGTCGACCTGCTCCAGCGCGCCCCCGAGGCCTGCGCGATGCTTGCCGACGACAACGACCTGGTGCCCCGTGCGCTGGACCCGCTGCTCACCGAGATGACGGCCGCCGGCCGCCGCCACGACGATGCCGCAGACGCGGTCGCCGGGATCCGCGCGGTCCGCCGCCGCGAGCTGTTCCGCACCGCCGCCGCCGACCTGTCCGCCCTGCTGGACGTCGAGGACGTCGGCACGGCGGTCACCGACATCACCACCGCCACCCTCGCCGCCACCCTCGAGGTGGCCACCCGCACGATCGTCTCGCGGACTCCGGACGGGCCCCCGACCCGGCTGGCGATCGTCGCGATGGGCCGGTTCGGCGGGCACGAGCTCGGCTACGGCAGCGACGCGGACGTGATGTTCGTGCACGACCCGCTCCCCGGCGCGGACGAGAAGGCGGCCACCGACTTCGCCACCGCCGTCGCCGGCGAGGTACGACGGCTGCTGGCGCAGCCCGGCGCGGATCCGGCTCTCACGGTCGACGCGGACCTACGTCCCGAAGGGCGCCAGGGTCCACTGGTCCGGACCCTGGCGTCGTACCGGTCGTACTACCAGCGCTGGTCGGCGGTCTGGGAAGCACAGGCGCTGCTGCGGGCCGACCCGCTGTGCGGCGACGCCGCGCTGTGTGCCGCGTTCCGCGAGCTGATCGACCCGCTGCGTTATCCGGCGGGTGGTGTCGCGGACGACGACGTGATCGAGATCCGCCGGATCAAGGCCCGGGTGGACGCCGAACGGCTCCCGCGCGGCGCCGATCCCGCCACCCACACCAAGCTCGGCCGCGGTGGACTCGCCGACGTCGAGTGGACCGTCCAGCTGCTCCAGCTGCGCGAGGCCCATCGCGTCGACGCCCTGCGCACCACCCGCACGCTGGCCGCATTGCGAGCCGCGGTCGACGCCGGGCTGGTCGCGCCGGCCGACGGTGAGGCGCTCGGCCGCTCCTGGCGGATGGCCACCCGGGTCCGCAACGCGGTCATGCTGGTCCGCGGCCGCCCCGGCAACTCGCTACCCCGCGAACCCCGCGAGCTCACGGCCGTCGCCCACGTCCTCGGCTACCCCGCCGGCGAGGCCGGCCGCTTCAACGACGACTACCGCCGCACCACCCGCCGAGCCCGCCAAGTCGTCGACCGCCTGTTCTGGGAGTAACACCGAATCGGTGCGGCATCCGGGGTGGCCCGGGCTGTGGGCTGCCGGCTTGACGCTGGTGCCCCGTCGCCTTTGGGGGTGCGGGTGTCTCGGTCGGCGATATAAAAGTAAGAACATCGAAACGATTGGCTTTGTTGTGTTTTACTCATGGGGCAGGGACGGGCCGGGGGCGGACAACGAGGTCCGGTGAGGCCGTCCCGGATACCGACAGCCGTGAGGTCGCGAGACCTTCCCGACTCCAAGAGGCCGACTCGTGAGCATTCTGAGCCGCACCGCCCTCCGCCGTACCGCGGCGGTTCTGTCCGTCTTCGCCGTCCTCGGTGGTTTGTCCGCGTGCTCGCGGGCCGACAGAGACCCCGCGCCCGTCAACGCCGCCGCCGACAAGGGCCCGGCGGCCGAGCTGCGGCTCGGGTACTTCCCGAACGTCACGCACGCGGCCGCGCTGGTCGGCCTGGAGAAGGGCCTGTTCGCCAAGGAGCTCGGGGACACCAAGCTGACGCCGACCAGCTTCAACGCCGGCCCCGAGGCCGTCGGCGCACTGCTCGGCGGATCGCTGGACGCCACCTTCATCGGTTCCGGTCCCGCGATCAACGCGTACGCGAAGTCCAAGGGCGAGGCGGTCCGGCTGGTCGCCGGCGCGACCATCGGCGGCGCCCAGCTCGTGGTGCGCGACGGCATCACCAAGGCCCAGGACCTGGTGGGCAAGACCGTGGTCACGCCCCAGCTCGGCAACACCCAGGACGTGTCGCTGAAGAAGTGGCTCGCCGACCAGGGCCTGACCGGCAAGGTCCAGGTCACGAACCTGCAGAACGCCCAGACGCTGGACGCGTTCAAGCAGGGCAAGGTCGACGCGGCCTGGCTGCCCGAGCCGTGGTCCTCCCGGCTGGTGCTGGACGCCGGCGCGAAGGTGCTCGTGGACGAGGCGAGCCTGTGGCCGGGTGGCAGGTTCCCGACCACGGTGCTGATCGTGCGGACCCAGTTCCTGAACGAGCACCCGCAGACCGTGCGCGCGCTGCTCAAGGGCCTGATCGCGGCCACCGACTTCGCCAACTCGGACAAGGCCGCCGCCAAGGAGGCGGTGAACGCGCAGCTGAAGGAGCTCACGGGCAAGCAGCTCAAGCCGGCGGTGATCGACCGGGCGTTCGGTGACATCACGCTGTCCGTGGACCCGCTCGCCGCGGCGTTCCCGCAGCTGGCGAAGGACGCGGTGACGGCCGGTATCGCCAAGGAGCCGGCGGACGTGGCCGGCTTCGCGGACTTCGCCGCGCTGAACGACGTACTGAAGCAGGCCGGGAAGCCCGAGGTCGACGCCGCCGGCCTCGACCAGAACTAGCGAGCAGGCACGCAGTGAGAGGGAGTGGACGATGACCGCGACGGTTCTGACGCAGGACGTGCGCGCGAGCGTGAGCACGGCGGCCGTTCGGCTCAGCGGGGTCGGGAAGACCTTCGGGCACGGCAAGAACTCCGTGACCGCGCTGGAGCGGGTCGACCTGGAGGTCGCGCCGGGGGAGTTCGTCTGCCTGCTCGGCGCGTCCGGGTGCGGCAAGTCCACGCTGCTGAACCTGGTCGCCGGCCTGGACAAGCCGACCACCGGCCGGATCGAGCTGACCACCGGCCGGCCGGCGGTGGTGTTCCAGGAGCCCGCGCTGATGCCGTGGCTGACCGCGGCCGGCAACGTCGAGCTCGCGCTGCGGCTGGCGGGGGCATCCAAGGCGGTACGACGGGCCCGGACCGCGGAGCTGCTCGAGCTGGTCCGGCTCGGCGGAGTGGGGAACAAGCGCCCGCACGAGCTGTCCGGCGGGATGCGCCAGCGGGTCGCCCTGGCCCGCGCGCTCGCGTCGGCCACGCACGGCCGCGCGTCCTCGGACGTGCACGGCTCGCTGATCCTGATGGACGAGCCGTTCTCCGCGCTGGACGCGATCACCCGGGACGTGCTGCAGGCCGAGCTGGGCCGGATCTGGCGGGCCACCGGCGCCGCCGTGGTGTTCGTGACGCACGACGTGCGCGAGGCGGTCCGCCTCGGCCAGCGGGTCGTGCTGCTGTCCTCGCGGCCCGGCCGGGTCGTGCAGGAGTGGGAGGTGACCGGAGGCGAGCCCGCACTCGTCGACGAGATCAACGCGCGCCTGCGGGAGGTGATCAGCAGCCATGCCGCAGCTCACTGACGTCGTCGACGAGGTCGGCGCCGGCCTCGACGCGCTGGACACGCCGCAGGCTCAGCAGCGCGGCAGCCGGGCGCGGACGATCGCGGTCCGGGCGCTGCCGCCGGTGGTCGCGCTCGCCGTCCTGCTGGCGATCTGGCAGGCGCTCTGGGCGGCCGCGATCTGGCCCGAGTACCAGCTGCCGTCGCCGCTGTCGGTCTGGGACCACGTCACCGAGGCCGTCGGCGACCGGTCGTTGTTCGGCTGGTTCTGGGTGTCGGTGCACCGCGCCTTCATCGGGTTCGGCATCTCGCTGGTGGTGGCGGTCCCGCTGGGGCTGCTGATGGCGAACCTCCCGGTGCTACGACGGGGGATCGGACCGCTGGTGTCGGGTTTGCAGAGCCTGCCGTCGGTGGCCTGGGTGCCGGCCGCGATCCTGTGGTTCGGGCTGACCGACGCGGCGATCTACTTCGTCGTGCTGCTCGGCGCCGTGCCGTCGATCGCGAACGGGCTGCTGTCCGGAATCGACCAGGTGCCGCCGATCCTGCCGCGGGTCGGCAAAGTGCTCGGCGCCGGCCGGCTGGCGAACATCCGGCACATCCTGCTGCCGGCCGCGCTGCCCGGGTTCCTGGGCGGGCTCAAGCAGGGTTGGGCGTTCTCCTGGCGGTCGCTGATGGCGGCCGAGCTGATCGCGACGTCGCCGCAGCTCGGCGAGGGACTCGGCCAGGTGCTGCACAACGGGATGTCGCTGTCGGACCAGTCGCTGGTGTTCTTCGCGATCCTGCTGATCTTCATGGTCGGCGTCGGGATCGAGCTCGCGATCTTCCGGCCGCTGGAGCGCAGCGTGCTGCGCGCCCGGGGGCTCAACGCGCTGACCTGATCCCGGGGGCTGAACGCGCTGCGGCGATGCAGTGTGCTGCGGCCGGTGCCGCCGTACTGTGGAAGGCAGCGATACCGGCCCCGAGGAGTGCGAGTTGCTGCGGTACCTGCCTTTCCTGATCGACCTGGTGCTGACCGTCTACGCCCTGTTCTCGTGCATCCAGACGCCCGACGACGAGGTGCCGCACCTGCCGAAGATCTTCTGGGTGCTGCTGATCGTGCTGGTGCCGTTCGTCGGCCCGATCACCTGGCTGCTGGTGTCGCGGGCCGCTCAGGTGAGCTCCGGCGGATCGCCGCGCACCGGTACGACGTACGGCCCGCGGACGACCGGCGCGCAGCCCCCCGCCCGGACGGCCGCACCGGACGACGATCCCGAGTTCCTCGCCTGGCTGGAGCGCCAGCAGCGCCGGCGCAGCACCGACGGTACGTCGAAGGGCGGGGACCGGCCCGGCAAGACCGACGGCCCGGGCAGGTCAGCCGGCGACTCCGGTCCGGCGGCCGGCGACGGCACCGTCGGCAACGAGCCCGAGCAGCGCGAACCCGAGGACGACCAGCCGTGACGACGAAGCCCGGTCTCGGTGACCGGGCTTTCGTCGCACTGGTGGCTCAGGCGGGCTGACGTTCTTCGAGCGCGTAGGCGTCGCGCTCGGACTCCGTCGTACCGCCCCAGACGCCGTACGGCTCACCGACCTGTACGGCGTGCCGGCGGCACTCGTCCTGGACCGGGCAGGTGCGGCAGAGAGCCTTCGCGACCAGCTCGCGCGCCCGTTTACGTCGCCCCCGTTCGGACTCGGGTGAGAAGAACAGCTCGGGATTGACGTCCCGGCAGGCGGCCTGGGACTGCCAGTCCCAGATCTGCATGAGGGGCGCGGGCAGGCGGGGCGTACCTCTCGACACAGGGGCCTCCTTCGTGGGGGCGCGGCTCCGGTTATCGAACCTATGCCCAACTTATGCACCGCGAGCCCCACCGCGAAACCCCCAAATCGCGACAGTCCGATAATAGATGCGTACTCAGCGTGTCGAGGTCACGATGTACTCGTGCGCGATCCGAACCGCGGCACCACGGGCTCGACGTCGTACCCGGCCTCACGGGACGACGCCGGCGGCAGCGTATCGGCGATCGGCCTGGGCGTCGGCGAGGTCGCGCGGCGGCTGGGAGTGGCGCCGCCGACCCTGCGCAGCTGGGGCCGCAGGTACGGGCTGGAGCCCAGCGGCCGCAGCGACGGCGGTCACCGCCGGTACACGGCTGCCGACGTGGTCCGGCTGCAGACCGTGCTCCGGCTGGTCCGGCAGGGCGTGCCCACGGCGACCGCGGCGGAGTCGGTCCGCACGCGCACCGAGCTGCCCGAGCTGCCCGAGCTTCCCGAGCTTCCGGATCTTCCGGAGCTGCCGGCGCCGCTGCGGCAGCAGCTGCCGATCCGGAACGTCGCCGACCGGCAGCGGTTGCTCCGGGCGCTGGCGGACCGGATGGACGTGCTGTCGGTGCGCGGCATCGTCGAGGCCGCGCTCGGCGCCGCCGGCGTGGTCCCGGTCTGGACCGAACTGCTGGCGCCGCTGCTCGCCGGCCTGGACAAGGCGGCGAACGTCGAGGTGCACCGGATGACCTCCGAGGTGGTCGCCGGCTGCCTGCACCGCTACACCGGTCACCTGTGGTCGCGGCGGCCGCCGGACCCGGACCGCCGCCCGGTGCTGCTGGCCGGGCTGGCCGGCGAACGGCAGACGCTCCCGCTGCTGGCCGTCGCCGCGTCGCTGGCCGAGCACCGCGTGCTGGGCCAGATGCTGGGCACGGGGGTGCCCGTCGCGGCGCTCGCGGCGGCCGCGGCCCGCCGCGAGCCCGCGGCGGTGCTGATCTGGGCGAGCGAACCGGTCGCGGCCGACCTGGCCGCGGTGGGCAGGCTGCTGCGGACCCACCCGGACTGCCCGGTGGTGCTCGGCGGCGTCGCCTGGTCGCCGCCCGGTCGCCTCACGGTGCGACTGGCGGCGTCGGTGGCCGACGTGACGGCGGTGCTCATCGAGCGCCCGCCGGCCACCGTCGCGCGGCGCCGGCCGTCAGCCGGCTAGCCACATCCCGAGCGCCGCCGCGGCGAGCCCGGCCGCGAGCGTCCCAGCGACGTTGAGCACGGCGTACGGCCGCGCGCCCTCCTCGGCCAGCCGCACGGTCTCGTACCCGAAGGTGCTGTACGTCGTGAACGCGCCGCAGAACCCGACCCCGAGCAGCAGCGCCGTGGTCCGGTCCTGGCCGGACAGGAGCCCGAGCAGCAGGCTCCCGGTGACGTTGACCGTCAGGGTGCCCCACGGGAACGCCGCCCCGGTCCGGCGCTGCACGAACCGGTCGGTCAGGTACCGCAGCGGCGCGCCGACCGCCGCCCCGGCCGCCACCAGCAGGACCGTCACGCGTCCCCGCTCAGATCGAGCACCTCGACCGGTTCGAGCGTGGCCACACCCTCCAGCCCGAGGTCGCGCAGGCCGGCGGCGAACTCCCGCAGCCGCTGCTCGTCGTCGACGATCACCACCGCCACCGGCAGGTCCTCGCTGAGGCTGAGGATCCGGGTGGTGTGGATGTGGTGGGTCGCGCCGTACCCCTCGACGCCGCGGAACACCGTCGCGCCGGCCAGGCCCGCGCTGTGCGCCCGCCGGACGATCTCGTGGTACGTCGCGTGGTGGTGCCACTGGTCGTCCTCGCCGACCAGGATCGTGAGCCGGCAGATCATCGGGTCTCCCTCCCGTGCAGGGCCAGCGTGCGCGTCGCGACCACCCCGGCCTGTACGGCGATCAGCGCGGCCGTCGCCGTACCGGCGAGGTAGACCAGCGCGGTCACCGGGTGGTCCCGGAGCAGCCGTCCGGTCTCCACGGCGTACGTCGAGAAGGTGGTGAAGCCGCCGAGGATCCCGGTGCCGAGGAACGGCCGCGCCAATCGGTGCGTGGCCCGAAGCTCGGTGATCACCACCAGCAGCACGCCGATCGCGAGGCAGCCGGACACGTTGATCCCGAACGTCGCCCACGGGAATCCGCCCGGCCGGGCCGGCCAGGTCTGCGCGACGCCGTAGCGCGCGAGCGCGCCGAGCGCCCCGCCGGCCGCGATCGCGCCGAGCACCGGCAGCTCCCGGCGCGCGCGGGTCGTTGCCTCAGGCATCGTCGCGTACGACGGTCGGGAGGTCCGGGCTCACATCCGCCATTGTCGCCCAGGACTCGGCTGACCGGCTGGTGAGACGCCGGGTACGCCGGGCGGACCGTCGTACGTTATGGTCCTTGGCGTGACGAAGCGTTATTGGCGGTTCTTTGAGTGGCCGGCCCTGGTGCCGGGCGACTCGGCTGCACCCTGAGGATTGGGCGCTGACGTCACCGAAGACCAGAGCCGGCTGCGAGGGCAGGGACATTCCGTCCCTGCCTTTTCTCATTCCCACAGCCGGCGCTGTCACCAGGGGAGTTCCGGCGGAGAGGTCCACCGATGAACACCCTGCCCATCACCACGCCACCCGGGATCGTCGACCAGCGGATCGACAAGGTCGTCCCGCTCGTCACCCCGGCCGAGCTGCACGCCGAGCTCCCGCTCGAGGGGGCCGCGCTCGACACCGTGCGGGCCGGGCGAAGAGCCGTGACCGGCGTGCTGGACGGCACCGACGACCGGCTGCTGGTCGTCGTCGGGCCGTGCTCGGTGCACGACGCGGACGCGGCGCTGGAGTACGCCGAGCGGCTGGCGCCGGTCGCCGAGGAACTGTCCGACGGGCTGCTGGTGGTGATGCGGGTCTACTTCGAGAAGCCGCGCTCCACGCTCGGCTGGAAGGGCCTGATCAACGATCCCGGCCTGGACGGTTCCGGTGACGTGAACCGCGGCCTGCGGGTGGCGCGCGAGCTGCTGCTGAAGGTGCTCGGGCTCGGGCTGCCGGTGGGGTGCGAGTTCCTCGACCCGATCACGCCGCAGTACATCGCGGACACGGTCGCCTGGGGCGCGATCGGCGCGCGCACCGTGGAGAGCCAGGTGCACCGGCAGCTCTCGTCCGGGCTGTCGATGCCGGTCGGGATGAAGAACCGGCCGGACGGCAGCGTGCGGACCGCGGTGGACGCGATCCGGGCGGCGGCCGTGCCGCACGTGTTCACCGGGATCGACGCGTCCGGCGCGCCGGCGATCCTGCACACCCGCGGCAACGCCGACTGCCACCTGGTGCTGCGCGGCGCCGACACCGGCCCGAACCACGACCCGTCCTCGTGGTGGACGCCAGCCACGGCAACAGCCGCAAGGACCACACCCGGCAGCCGCTGGTCGCCGGCGAGATCGCCGCACAGGTTGCCGGCGGCAACGATGTGGTGCGCGGCGTGATGCTGGAGTCGTTCCTGGTCGCCGGCCGGCAGGACCTGGACCCGACGATGCCGCTGGTCTACGGGCAGTCGGTCACCGACGCGTGCATGGACTGGGTCACCACGACGGCGGTGCTGCGCGACCTGCACGACGCCGCCGTGTCGCGCCGGGCCGTCAACGGCTGATCGAAGCGACTGTCGCCGACGTGGCCCTGGTCAGGTCGGCCGGCGCGAGCTCGAGGTCGAGCCCGCGCCGGCCACCGGAGACCAGGACGGTGGCGTGCTCGCCGGCGGAGGCGTCCAGCACCGTCGGCAGCGCACGCTTCTGCCCGACCGGGCTGATCCCGCCGACCACGTAGCCGGTGCTGCGCTCGGCGTCCGCGGGCTGCGCCATCGCGACCTTCTTCACGCCGAGCGCGGCCGCGACCGCCTTCAGGTCGAGCTGCCGGTCCACTGGCACGATGCCGACCGCAAGCCCCGCGCCGGTGTCGACCAGCAGCGTCTTGAACACCCGCTCCGGCGTGACCCCGAGCGCCTCCGCCGCCTCCAGCCCGTACGACGTCGCGGCCGGATCGTGCTCGTACTCGTGCACGGTGAAGGAGATCCCGGCCTTCCGCAGCGCGGTGGTCGCCGGAGTCCCCGGCGCGGCCTGCTTCGCTCGCCCCATGCCGCAGAGCCTAAGGTGTGCCTGCCGGCTCGCGGAGCGCGACGAGCTCCTGGCTCAGTACCGGCGTACCCGGCATCACCGGCGCCCGCGGGTGACCCTCACGACGTCGCCGGTGCTTCCGGCGCTGAGCACGTCGATCCGGACCCCGGCCGCGCTGTCGTTGAAGGACTGGCCCGGCTGGTAGGCGGCGTCGT
>WNGB01013990.1_pt1 | contig 10767 bp, 7 predicted proteins | sample 5400681 | NCBI WGS metagenome assembly WNGB01 (sample SAMN13153367, study PRJNA577476) | soil metagenome | isolation source: 115 cm soil or saprolite under grassland replicate 2 | place: USA:California | collected 2016-06-15 | reverse complement strand
CATGCGAGACAATCCCAACCAGCGCTCGCATGACGTCATAGGCGAGGACATGCTTCGTCCAGCCGCCCTTTCCGGGGCAACCGACCAACGGGAGCAGTCGCTGGAGTACCTCTTTAACGGCGCAACTACCATGGCCGAGAGCAAGATGAGGTGGTATCTCTCGAAAAAGCGGGCAAAGAAGAGAGCATCGCTTATACTTCGGGCTGCTGCCATCATGCTAGCATCTGGTGGCGGACTGTGCCCCCTCCTACAAGGAACAATCGCTGATATTGATTTCAAATCTCTAGGATATCTCCTGCTTGCGGCGGCGGCGGCTATGGCCGTCTTTGACAGACTCTTTGGCCTCTCCTCTTCCTGGATGAGATTCATGCAGGCCGCCCAGAGTATCGAACGAGAGCTGGATCTATTTCGATTGCAATGGGCTCTGCAGTCCGTAACGCAGACCGCTGGCAGCAGTGACGCTTACATGCATCACAGGCTGGCACTTCTCAAGGACTTTGTAGAGGACGTGCATCAAATAGTGCAATCAGAGACAGACCTTTGGCTCGACGAATTCCGAAGCAATTTGACTCATATGGAACGTGCCATCAACTCTAAATCCGGAACGGATAGCAGTGCGGATCGCTAAGGACTCTTACATTACCCTTAGCATGCGGCACTGCCATAGAGCCGACCAGGGCGCCACAGGTCGTCTAGCGCCTTGGAGGACCATGCAAGGCCGGTCGTCTACCCCGTAACGTCCGTAACGGGTCTCCGGAATACCGTTACATCTCGAACTACGGGCCGTTCGGACCGACTTCCGATCTCTCGTTCCTCCGATTCATCATCGAAATAGGTCGAGTTGTCTAGGACCTCTTCAAATGTTACAGACCAGCCCTCAGCCAGAACCTTAGCGATGACACCTCGAATTGATTTTCTTACCCAGAAGATCGACCATTCCCGCTCGCTAAGCCTGCCATACGGCATGGGCCAATCAATTCCTCTCTGTCCCCCTCTATCGGCATCTCTAAGGAACGGTCTAGTCGTAATCTCTGTACCGAGAACGTTCCGATGCAATTCAGCATCAGCCTGATCCTCGTATGGACCCAGGACGTCCACTAAATCCGCGATAAGCACTTCATCGTGCTCCATGCACCATGCCCCTATGTGGCGGGCAGGCAACCATCCCTGTGCGCTCAAAGCAATGAGCAGATCACCCGGATCACCGAGAAGCGCCGCAACAGCTTCTGCGCATGCACACTGTAGGAGGGGGTTCCTTACTGTCTCTCGAAGTAGATGGGCTTGCTCTGAGGCCCATCTCGCTAATTCCTCATTCTCCACAACCGGGATGGCAACATCTCTTGCTGCGCGAGCGGACGTACCAGCAAAGATTCCATGCACTCCGGGATCAATGGTGCCTGTCTTCAGACCGCCGACGGTCACTGTCGCTGAAGTATAGATATCCGGGAAGTCACTTACCCGGTAGTTATATATCTCCGAAGGCGTGATGCAGGCGCGTCCCACTATGTCTCCAGTAGCGCTCAGTAGTGGCCGGACGTTTCCCGCGAAGATTCGAGCTACCTCCACGTCTCGTTCATATGACGCCGATCCGGGAGCGCTGCTGCTTCCCCTAAGGAGGAGCTTTTCTGCGTCTACATTGATCCAGTCCGAGGGTCCGACTATGATTTTCGCCTCCTCGTCACCGTCGGACGCCCAGAGGCTGACTTCCAACGCGGGACAAAGCCATTCACAAAGTTCCCCGAGAGTCCAAGAACGCTGACGGGGGTCTGCACGCCAGAGCAGCCCTCCCCTTTGGGTCGGTTCATCATCCAGCCAGACCCGAACGCGGGTTCCGCCATCTCTAATGCGTTCACCCACAGACGCCAAACGCAATATAGGTCGCGACCTTACACCGTCCTCGAAGTCAAGAACTCGGGTGTCCTCTCTGGATTCATCGTAGTGCCGGCTGGTAACAGTTACTCTCTCCCCCCACATGAATACTGAGAAGAACCCTATCCCGTATCGACCTGTTGCCTGAAAGCCTCTTGATAGTAGGCCGGGTAACTCTCGTCGCATGAGTGCAGATCCCCAATATGATCGCCCGAAATCCAAGAGAGGACCGACCAGAACCTGCTGCGACATTCCGACACCGTTGTCCTCGACTTCGAGCCAGTGTCCTCTGTCATCTGATCCCAAGCGGACTATGACCCAGCCCTGTTCTCTCGTAATGTCGCCCATTGCGATCCGTGCTCGCACTGAATCTGAGGCGTTCTGAATCAGCTCACGAAGCGGCACCTTCGGATTACTGCCATAGAGCTCTTCCCCTCCAAGCCTCTCTATCAGGCCAGCCACATCGCCCACCTCAAGGCGTGTATCCACCGGTAACCAGCCGTCTGTCCGAATTAGGGTAGCCAGCCTTTCAGAGCTATCCACGTTTGCGACGCCGCGAATTTGGAATCTCTTATGCCCCAGATCAGCCAGCATGGCCGCGGACTGACGCAGTTCCGTGTCAATCATTCGGAGCGTATCCAAACATAACCACCACGATGCTGCCTCTGACAGTGGAAATGCTCGTGTCGAGGTATATTTGAGGCGATCCCCGTCTGCGATCGGGCGGTGGAGATGCTCCTGGAAGACCCAATGTTGCCTGGAGGGATCTGAAGGCTTGCGCAACGCCCGCGCAAACCCTGGTGCGCGAGCAGCCGTCACATGAGCAGCATCTGCTACACGCAGCAGCGCCGCAAGTTTAATTGGCTGGATGGTCCATTCGGGCGGACACCATACAGGAGCCCCGTACTGCGTTGGAAAGGAAGTGGGTAGCTTCGACACGGGCCACCCATGGCTAGCTGCCAGTTCTCCTATTAGCGGTCCGTAATCTCGCCGGAGATCAGCGTCTTCAAGTAGATGGTATGTCTCATCACGCTCCTGGTCTCGCCAGGAAGTATCCACTAGGTGCTTCGCGCGTTCAGCGTGCAACTCGCGTAGTACGGCTTCCTTCGCCAGTAGCCTTATTTCCTCAGGTGGACTCGAAATCTCCTCCCTGGTTGGTGTACCTGCACCGTAGTCGTTCAGCAACGCGGTGACGGTATCTAGCCATCGGTCTTCCTTTCTCAAGGATTCAAAACCTGAAGGATAGCTTGCTAGCGCGAGCCCAAGGTCGTGAACAAGGAAGGCACCACCGAGGACAAAGGCTTCAGTCGGCGTCAGGTCAACCTCGGAACCTGCTATTACGTCTGCCATTTCCCATAGGCCGTCTGAATGAGTAATGTCGTGAGTGGTAAAGTCGCGTAGGTCTTCCGGGATCATCGCCGCGAGAACTGCTGCTCGCCCTCTGAAGGCCAACAGTGCGGCTTCAAGGCGCCGTCGAGGATCTGCGTGCGCGTCGCCATCCGTATCAGCGAGCGCCGAACTCCATAGTCTGGTTCGCTGGAACCCTTCCATTCTGCACCTCCTATGGACCGATCTCAGGAAGAGCGATGCTGCAGTGAGGCAGGATGGCAACGTCGTAGAGCAGGACAATATATGCAATCCCAGGTAGTACGACCCCGTGGAGTGCGACGGTGCCAAGGGGACGGCGGCCTGGGCGTTGCCGTAGGCGCTGAACAGGTCGGGGCCGAGCAGCTGGCGTAGCGACTGATGGCGCAACCGAGCACGCCGCTGGATCGCCTGCAGGACCGGCGCGGCGGGCAGCCGGTTACAGTCCGATCCTTGGGCGGGTGCGGATCGACGCGGCCGGCTCGCGTGGGGATCGGGGGCGGCCGCGGTACCGGCTGGGGTTGCCTCAGCCACCGCGTTCCCGGTCCTCGCGGCCTCGGAGCCGCGGCGTCGGCGACAGCGTGGAGCGTCCTGGCGGCGGGTCGCGGGCTGGCACGCCGCGGGGATGCGCCAGCCCGGTACGCTCGGCAGAGGCAAGCGTGCGGCGGGTCTGGGCCGGTTCGTCGGCCAGCAGCCGGGAGGCGTCGTCGTCGTCGGCCAGCAGGCCGTCCTGGACCTCGGCGTGGTCCAGGACGGCCTGCTGGCCACCAGGCTGTAGAGGCGGATGCCGGCCTGGTAGAGGGTGTGGTTGCGGCGGCCCTTGGGTGCCCGGGCGACCTCCGCCAGCTCGTCATGGAGGGCCTTGCGTCCGTACGGGTGGCCGACGGGCACCGACCGGAACGGCGGCGCTGATTGTGCTCGCAGGCGATCTGTGGGGACCAGCAGATGCTGCAGCGGTTCGGGGACCTGCGGCAGGTCCGGGGTGAAGGGCCGCAGCCAGCGGTAGCGGCTGCCGCTGGCATGCCGGGAGGGTGGAGCCACGGCGTAGCCGCCGACCCCCCGCCAGTCAACCTGCTCGAGCAGGCCGGCCCGGTTGCCGCTGCCGGCGGGGGTCAGGTAATAGTGCCGGCCGTTGCCGGTGCGGGCAAGCGGCCCGTCCAGGCGTAGGTCAACGGGTGGCGGACCATTGGCGCAGCGCCGCCCGTCCGGCCAGCCCGTCGACGTCACATGCGGAGGAATTTCAGCACGGCAAGGACCCGGCGATTCTCGGTGTCGGTGGGAGGAAGGTCCAGCTTGGTGAAGATGCTGCTGACATACTTCTCGACCGCGCTGTGGCTGACGCGCAGGGCGTCGACGATGGCGTTGTTGCTGCGTCCCTCGGCCATCAGCCGCAGCACCTGGAGCTCGCGAGGGGTGAGCCGGTCGATGGGGTCGTCGCGGTGGCGGACCAGCAGCTGGGCGACGACCTCGGGGTCGAGTGCGGTGCCACCGGCGGCCACCCGGCGCAGCGCATCCAGGAAATCGGACACCTGAGCGACCCGGTCCTTGAGCAGGTAGCCGACGCCGCTGGTCTGGACCGACAGCAGGTCGGTGGCGTAGCGCTCCTCGACGTACTGGGACAGCACCAGGACGGCGACCTCCGGGTACTGGCGGCGAATGACGAGCGCGGCGCGGATGCCGTCGTCGGTGTGCGTGGGCGGCATCCGCACGTCGACCACCACGAGGTCGGGGCGGTGCTCGCCGACGGCGCGGAGGAGCTGGTCCGCGTCGGGCACGGCGGCGGCGACCTCGAAGCCGCCGTCAGCCAGCAGCTTGGTCAGGCCCTCGCGGAGCAGCACCGAGTCCTCGGCGATCACGACTCGCATGGCAGCTCCACCGTGATCCTGGTCGGCCCGCCCGGTGGGCTGTCGATGGTGAGCGTCCCGTCGACCGCCGCGGCCCGCTGCGCCAGCCCCCGCAACCCGCTGCCGTTGCCCTCCGATGCACCGCCTTCGCCGTCGTCGCTGACGACGATCCGGAGGCGGTCGCCACTGCGTTCGACGGTGACCTCGCAGCGGCTGGCGTGGGTGTGCTTGGCGACGTTGGTGAGCGTCTCGGAGACGACGAAATAGGCGACGGCCTCGATGCTGGGCGAGCAGCGCGGCCCCACGTCGACGCGCAGCCGCACCGGGAGCGGCGCCCGCGCCACGATCCCGGACAGCGCCGCGTCCAGCCCGCGGTCGTTGAGCACGGCGGGGTGCAGCCCGCGGACGAACTCGCGCAGCTCGGCGAGGGCCTGCACCGCCTCGTCGTGCGCGTCCGCGATCGCCTGCCGGGCGGCCTCGCTCGCGTCGGTGAGGCTGGCGCGGGCCATGCCCAGGTGCATCGCCAGCGAGACCAGGCGCTGCTGCGCGCCGTCGTGGAGGTCGCGCTCGATCCTGCGCCGCTCCGCGTCGGTCGCGGCGACGATCTCGGCCCGGCTGCGGGCAAGCGACTCCACCCGCAGCGCCAGCACCTCGGCGCGGCCGGGACCGAGCAGCGCCCGCGCCGCGACCTCGTCCGCGTGCGTCACGCCGCGCGCCACCCAGGGCGCGGCGAGCAGCACGGCGACCGCCAGCACGGTGGCGGCCAGCGCGGCGCCCGGCCCCCAGCCACCGTCGCTCCAGAGGCTGCCGGCGAAGCCGAGCGCGAGCGGTAGCGCCAGCCAGCAGATCGCCACCAGCGCGCCGCCGGCACCGCCGATGACCAGCGCCAGCAGGTGGTAGGCGAGCTGCCGCCAGGTGGCGGGCGAGCGCCACGGCCGGACCAGCCGCAGCGGCCACCCGCCAGGGGCGCGTGGTGGCGCCGGGAGCTCGACCCCGAGCACCGCGCGGAACCGCGCCCGTTGCAGGGCGCTGCCGGCCCGCACGCACCACGGCAGCGCGACCGGAGCGAGCGCGACGGCGAGCGCATAGCTCACCGCCAGGAGCCAGCCGCCGGTGGGTCCGTCGATCAGGCTCCAGAGCGCGGCGGACCAGACGACCACCAGGCCGACGATGACCACCGCGCCCCCGATCCCGAGGGGCAGGCCGGCGAGCGCGTGGAGGGTCGCGCGCCAGGCGCGTGCCGACCACAGGGCTCGCAGCGCGCTCGCCGGCGCGCCCCTGGCGGTGGTCGTATGGATCGAGGTCATGCGATCACAGTAATCACCGCCGGGACCGCGGGCTATGCGGTCAACCCTCCGCCGTGCTGTGGAAAACCCCACCCCGCGGAGGCCGCGCGCCCCAACGACAGCGGGCCCTCGTCCCAGGACGATGCGCAGCGACATCGCGCCACCACGCGACTCCGCACACGCGAAGGGACGGACGAGATGATCGAAGCACGGGGGTTGACCAAACGATATGGCGGCAAGGTCGCGGTCGACGACCTGACCTTCACCGTGCGGCCGGGGGTGGTCACCGGATTCCTCGGCCCGAACGGCGCCGGGAAATCGACCACCATGCGGCTGATCCTCGGGCTTGACTCGCCGACCAGCGGATCGGTGACCGTCAACGGCAAGCCCTACCAGCGGCACCCCGCGCCACTGCGCGAGGTCGGCGCGCTGCTGGAGGCCCGCTCGGTCCACCCCGGCCGCAGCGCCCACCACCACCTGCTGGCGATCGCGCAGACCTGCGGCATCCGCCGCTCCCGGGTGGACGAGGTGATCGACGCGGTCGGCCTGCGCGAGGTAGCCCGCCGGCCGGCCGGTCGCTTCTCCCTCGGCATGGGCCAGCGGCTCGGCGTCGCGGCGGCGCTGCTCGGCGACCCCCACACGGTGATCCTCGACGAGCCGGTGAACGGCCTGGACACCGAGGGCATCCGCTGGATCCGGTCGCTGCTGCGGGGACTGGCGGCCGAAGGCAGGACGGTCTTCGTCTCGTCGCACCTGATGAGCGAGATGGCGCTGACCGCGCAGCACCTGATCGTCATCGGCCGGGGCCGGCTGATCGCCGACACGGGCGTTGAGGCGTTCATCGCCGCTGCCGCGCCCGACACCGTGCGGGTCCGCAGCACCGATCCCGACGCGCTGGCCGCGCTGCTCCGCTCGCCGGACAGCGAGGTCTCGCGCGACCAGGACGGCGCCCTGACCGTCTCGGGTCTGAGCACCGACCAGGTCGGCAGGGTCGCGGGCGCGGCCGGGATCACCCTGCTCGAGCTCACCCCGCAGCAGGCCTCGCTGGAGGAGGCCTTCATCGACATGACCAGCGACGCGGTCGAGTTCCGCGCGCCCACCGCACCGTGAAGGGATGACCATGATGACCGAACCCACCGTGCCGGCCGTGGCAGGAAACCACGGCGACCTGCGGGTGACCCAGGCGAGAGTGATCCGCTCCGAATGGACCAAGCTGCGCTCGCTACCGTCGAGCGCCTGGTCGCTGCTGGTGGCGGCCGTGCTGATCGTCGGCTTCGGCGCGCTGTACGCGGGGGTCCGGGTCACCCGGCCGCCGCAGCAGCCCGCCGACATCGCGAGCTTCGACCCCACGGCGATCAGCCTCGGCGGCGTCCAGCTGGCGCAGCTGGCGATCGGGGTGCTCGGGGCACTTCTGTTCACCGGCGAGTACGCCACCGGCACGATCCGCACCAGCTTCGCCGCCGTGCCGCGCAGACTGCCGGTGCTGTGGGGCAAGGCGATCGGGTTCGCGCTGGCGGTCCTCACCTTGTGCGTCCCGGCGACCCTCGCGGCGTTCCTGGTCGGCCAGTCGATCCTGTCGTCCGAGCACCTCGACACCACCCTGCGCCAGCCGGGCACGACGCGGGCGGTGCTCGGCGCCGCGCTGTACCTGGCCGCCGTCGGCCTGCTGGGGTTGGGCCTGGGCGCCCTGCTACGCGGCACCGCCGCGGCGATCGGGGCGTTGCTCGGCCTGCTGTTCGCCCCGCAGATCCTGGTCGAGTTCCTGCCGTCGACCTGGTCCGACCACATCTACGGGTACCTGCCCGCCCCGGCAGGGATCGCGATCACCAACCTGCGGCCCGACCCCACCTCGCTCGCACCGTGGGCCGGATTCGGCGTCTTCTGCCTTTACACGGCCGTCCTGCTGGCGCTCGCCGCCTGGCGGCTGCGCCGCCGGGACACCTGAACCGGCGCCGCACGCACCGGGCCAGGCCCACGCTCAGCGGGCCTGGCCCATCAGGACAGTTCTTCGAGCGTCGTCCGCAGCTGCAGGGCCGTGCCCTTCCTGACGAAGGTGCGGGCCGCGACCAGGACTCCCCGGTCGTACCCGGCGATCCGCACCACCTCGGGCGTCCCAGCGCCGGGCACGGGAACCGGTCCCGGGTTGCCGCCGAGGTCGACGGTCATGCGCGGCCTGCCATCCACGATGACGTCGGCCCGGTCGATCCCGAGTACCTGGTAGGTCGCGGTCAGTTCCCCTCCCGCCTCGGACAGCTCGACGTCGAAGCGACGCGGCGCGCCCCTGCCGAGCAGTCCGGCCGCCGTGACCATCAGGTCGGCGTCGTCGTTCATGATGTCGTTACGGGTCATCTCGTGCCGCTCGTCGGGGACGACGCCGTAGTCCTCGAGCGGGGTGCCCGCGTTCGGCCCGACCCGGAGAACGCGCCGGATCACCAGCGACAGGTCCGCGCCGCCGGGTAGCGGCCGGAACGGGAAGTCTTCCGCCGTGGGCAGCGAGCCGAGCAGGTCCGCCAACTCCCAGACGTTGCCGCCGCCCGCGCCGGTGTTGCCATCGACACCGAGGACCGTCCCGATCCCGTTGTCCTGGAACCCGGCCGCGAAGATGTCGGCCGCCGAGTAGCAGCGAGCGTCGGTGACCAGGATCACCGGCCCGAAGTACGACTGTGGCACTTCGGCGAGCAGTTCCTGTGGGGTGAACGGGACGGCGGCCGAGTACGGGGCGCCCGTCTCCAGCGCCTGCTCCATCGAGGGCAGCCAGGCGGCCATGCTTGCATTCGCCCGGCAGATCCGCAGGTTCAGCATGGTTGCCGCGAACTGTGCGGGCTCGGGTTCGACCGGACGCGCGGTGAGTGCCTGCAAGCACAGCTCGGACGCCAGGATCGCCCCGCCGAGGTTGCCCCGGATGTCCACGACGAGCCCGTCCTGGGGCAACTCGCCGAGGAGCCGGATGAACTCGCGGACGAACCCGACGATCCCGTCGACCCCACCTGCCGGTGGCACGAAGGTCCGGATCCGCAGGTGGCCAAACACCCGGCCGCCCGCCGTCACGTTGCGCGCCTCGAACACGGTCGAAAACTCGGGGCTGACGCTGACGCCCTCCGGACCTGCCACCACCGGCTCGCCGGACACCTCCGCGGCGATGAACTCCGGTGCGAACAGCAAGGTGCGCAGCCGGGCGACGCGCACACCCTCGACGTCGAACCCGAGCGGAACGTCGAGCGACGCCGCGGAGGCGGCGTCGTCGGACGACCCCGGGGCGAAGGACGAGACGCTCCACTTCAGGTTGATCTGCCGGTCCTTGCCCTGGTGGTCGACGTACTGGATGGTGAGCAGTTCCTCGTCTGGCGGCGGGCCGAAGGCGAGTGAGCGAACGGTGAAACGCTCAACGCCGCGGGCGTGCCTGGCGTCGGGGTTGGCGCCGGGAAACCGTTCGGCGAAGCGCTCGATGGCCCGCGCGATGGGAACGCCGTTCCAGTGGGTCACCTCGACGCCGAAGCGGAAGGTCGGGTGGCTGGTTTCGGGCTGGTCGGCGCGGCGCCGGCCCACCAGATAGCGCAGTCGGCCATCCTCGATGAACTCCTTCAGCAGGAACGGCAGGAAGGCGACGGCGGCGTTGAAGGGCCGGGGCAGGGTGTACCGGGTGTGCAGGTCGCGCAATGAGTTGTAGATGTCGACCAACTCGGCGTGAAAGCTCACCTCCGGTTCCGGATCGCCTGGACGGCCCAGTCGTGCCTGCATCAGGCGGAGCCGCTGCAGCGGGTTGATCCCGTAGCGCGCGACCTTGAACGGCAGCAGTGCGTAGTTCTGCTCCAGAAGAAGCAGGGCCTGCTGGACGATCAGCCGCCGGTTGTCGATGGAGAGCCTGCCGACCTCCTTGGTGCTGAGGAACTCCGGAAGCGATACGGCAGCCGTGAGCTCGTTCCGCAAATTGGTCATGTCAGCCTCCCTGCCCCGGTCCGCGCTGGTCACGATGCGCTGGGACCACGACCACCGGGCAGACCGCGTGGAGCACAGCGGCATGGCTGACCGACCCGAGCAGCAGCTCGGTGAAGCCCCCACGTCCCCGTGATCCGACCACCAGCAGGTCGGCCTCGGCCGACAGCGCAACCAGCGCCTCGGCCGGGTGTCGGTCCTCCATCACCATGCGCTGCACCTCGACGCCGCTGACCGTCTCCTCCAGCTCGCCGAGCAGCGCCTCGAGCAGCTGCGCGGCACGGCTGCGGAAGGCCTCCTCGAACTCGGCTCGATCCTGCAGGCTCGCGGTCACCTCCTGCTGGGTTGGTTCTCCAGCCACGCCGACGGTCGTCCCCGGCAGCGCATGCTGGGACGGGAAGTAGAACGGAGCGGCCAGCTCCTGGGAGTGGTAGGCGTGCACCACCTGCAGGACCGCCCGCCGCAGTCGC
>WNGB01013988.1_pt1 | contig 10768 bp, 8 predicted proteins | sample 5400681 | NCBI WGS metagenome assembly WNGB01 (sample SAMN13153367, study PRJNA577476) | soil metagenome | isolation source: 115 cm soil or saprolite under grassland replicate 2 | place: USA:California | collected 2016-06-15 | reverse complement strand
GCAGGCGTTCGAGCGCGCGATCGAGCCGAATCGCGCCGGCCCGGAGGCGATCGCCCGGCCCTATCTTGCGCATCTGCTCGAGCGGTGCCCCACGGAGCAGGGCGCGATCTTCGTCGCCGAATCCGAGGGCACGATCGTCGGTTTCGTGTGCGTCTTCGCGCGTACCGGATCCGGTTCATTGATCGAGGCAGAGCGCGAGTACGCCTATATCTCGGACCTGGTGGTACTGCCGGCGGAGCGCAGACGTGGGGTCGGGCGCGCGCTGCTCCAGAGCGCCGAGGAGTACGCGGCGCGGAACGGGGCGACTATGCTGAAAGTGGACGTGCTGGCGGCGAACGCCGGGGCGCGGGCGATCTACCAGGCGGCCGGCTTCCAGGAGAACGAGATACGGTTGCAGAAACGACTCACGATCTGAAACTGTTCGCGATCTTGCGCGATACGCTCGAATAGCCAACAACAGGAGTCGAGGCTTCAGCCGGTGGCGCAACTGATCAACTGACTAAAGCCTCGAATCCAAAAGATCAAGCAGTAGGACATCAGGCCACAGCTTCAGCGCGCCCCCGAATCAGATCAGCGGCCTTCTCGGCGATCATGATCGTCGGGGCGTTGGTGTTGCCGCCCACGATCGTCGGCATGATCGAGGCATCCACGACGCGCAGGCCCTCGACGCCATGGACGCTGAGCTGGCTGTCGACCACGGCCAGCGGGTCGTCGCCCATCTTGCAGGTGCCGACCGGGTGGTAGATCGTATGGCTGTTGGCGCGGATGTGCGCACGGATCGCCGCGTCGTCGCGTGCCTTGGGGGGCCAGACCTGTGCGCCGCGGCACGGGGCCAGCGCCTTGGCCTGCGCGACCTCGCGCGCCAGCTTGAAGCCCTCGACCAGCAGCTGCATATCGGTGTCGCTGGCGAGGTAGTTCGGATCGATGGCTGGCGGCGCGCACGGGTCGGCCGAGCGCAGCTGCAGGCCGCCGCGGTCGACCGGCCGCAGCAGGAGTGCCCCGATCGTGAAGCCGTGGCCGGCTGGGTTGGCGAAGCCGTGGTCGAAGTAGTAGTTGGGGGCGAAGATCAACTGGATGTCAGGAGCGGGCGCGCCGGGCTGCAGTCTGGCGAAGGCGCCGGCCTCGGCGATGTTCGAGGTCAGCGGCCCCTTGCGCAGCGCCAGGTAGCTCACGATGTGCCGGGCGGCCTCAGCGCCGGCCAGCGAGATCGGCCGCGTGCAGGCATAGCCCACCGCGATGCCCAGGTGGTCGTGCAGGTTCTGCCCCACGCCCGGCAGGTCGGCCACGACCGGGATGCCCAGCGCGCGCAGATGGTCGGCCGGGCCGATGCCGGAGAGCATCAACACCTGCGGCGAATTGATCACCCCGCCGCTCAGAATAACCTCGCGATTGGCGCGCGCTTGCTCGGCCCGGCCCGCGCGCACGAACTCGACACCGACGGCGCGGCCTTGCTCGACCAGCACGCGCGTGACCTGCGCGCCGGTGCGGACGGTCAGGTTCGGGCGCTTGAGCGCCGGCTTGAAGTACGCGTCGGCGGCGCTGTGACGCTGGCCGCGCTTCTGCGTCACCTGGTAGTGCCCCACGCCGTCCTGGGTCGCGCCGTTGAAATCGTCGTTGCGCCGCAGGCCGGCCTCGACCCCCGCCGCGACGAAGGCGCGCGAGAGCGGGTTGGGCGAGCGCAGGTCGGCGACGTTCAGCGGGCCACCGGCGCTATGGTACTCCGACGCGCCGCGCTCCTGGTGCTCGGCCTTCGTGAAGTACGGCAGGACATCGACGTAGCTCCAGCCCGTGTTACCGGCGGCGTGCCACTGGTCGTAGTCGTAGCGATTGCCGCGGATGTAGACCATCGCGTTCATCGAGCTGGAGCCGCCGAGCAGCTTGCCGCGCGGCCAGTAGAGCCGGCGCTGGTCGAGCCGCGGCTGCGCCTCGGTTTCGTAGGCCCAGTCGCACTCGCCCTTGAACAGCTTGGCGAAGGCGGCCGGGATGTGTACCTCCTGCTTGCTGTCCGGCCCGCCGGCCTCGAGCAGCAGCACCGTCGTGCCGGGATCCTCGGTCAGGCGGTTCGCCAGGACACAGCCGGCCGATCCCGCGCCGATGATGATGTAGTCGTCCATGATGCTCCTCCTCATTCCTGCACATGCCGACGAGCGCTGTAGCTTCCGCACATCGCACCCCCGGCAGTCTCACTGACTGACCTTGATCGGCCGGGCGTGCGCCTGCACCCGCCGGCCCCAGGCGATCACGCGATCAGCGCTCGTCAGCCGCACCCGATCGCGCCGGCTGGGGCGCGCCACCCGGGTCGCTCGCCGCTGCCGCGCTCCTGGTCTGCAAGCGCCGTGTCACGCCGCCACATCGAGTGTTCGGAGCGGGCGGCGCATGATTTTGCCGGTGCTGGTCTTCGGCAGGTCGGCCACGAACTGCACCGCGCGCGGCACTTTGTAGGCGGCCAGGTGCGCGCGGCAGAACGCCAGGATCGACTCCGCATCGGCCTGCGCGCCCGCCTTGAGCACCACATATGCCTTGGCCAGCTCGCCTTTGACCGCGTCCGGCTGGCTGCCGACCGCCACCAGTGCGACTGCCGGGTGCGCGGCGATCACCCGCTCCAACTCGGCGGGGTAGATGTTATAGCCGCCGGTGATGATCAGGTCGTTCTTGCGATCGACAATGAAGATGTAGCCCTCGGCATCCATCCGTGCCACATCACCGCTATGCAGCCAGCCGTCCGGCGCGATCGTCGCGCGGGTCGCCTCCGTGTTCCCGTAGTAGCCCTGCATCACCAGCGGGCCGCGCACCAGCAGCTCGCCGATCTGGTCAGCGCCCAGCGTCGTATGCGCGTCGTGCAGGTCGGCGATGCGACATTCCATCGACGGCACGGCGATGCCGATCGAGCCGTGGCGGGTCGGACCATAGAGCGGGTGGGTGGTGCCGGCCCCGGCGATCTCGGTCACCCCCCACACTTCCAGCAGCGGGCAGCCGAAGCGCGCCTCGACCTCCTGCATCTTGGCCACCGGCATCGTCTGCCCGCCGACCGTGCAGCGCGTCAGCGAAGAGCGGTCATAGTTTTCCAGGTCGGGATAGGTGAGCAGGTACATGTACATCGTCGGCACGCCCTCGAAGATCGTCGCTCGATAGCGCTGGATCGCCTCGAGCACCGCAGCCTTGTGGAAGCGCTCCAGCAGCACCAGGGTCATCCCGCACAGGAACGCGCCGTTCATGATCACGTTGCCGTAGACGTGCGGCAGGGGCAGGGCGTTGACCGCTGTGTCGGCGGCGGTGCGCACGTGCATCGTCGCGGTCATGGCCGCGTTGAGCAGCACGGCGCGGTGGCTCAGCATCGCCCCTTTGGGATAGCCGGTGGTGCCCGAGGTGTAGGCGATCGTCGCGAGGCTGTCGGGGGCCACGCTGGCGTCATCGAACTCCGGCCGGTTCTGCGCCAGCAGCGCGTTGAACGATCGTGCCCCCGCCGGGACGTCGTCGCCGAGGAGGATGATCTCCTGGAGTGGTGTGTCGCCCCCGGCTGCCAGGAGCGGCTGGCCCTGCGCCGGCGCGGCGATCAGGATCTTGGCGCCGCAGTCCTGGACGATGAACCGCACCTCCTCGGGCGTCAGCATCACATTGATCGGGTTGATCACCGCGCCGAGCCGGACGATCGCGTAGTAGCTGACGATCCATTCCCAGCTGTTGGGCGCGTAGAGGGTCACGCGGTCGCCGGGCCTAATACCCAGCTGCCGCAGGCCGTTCGCTAGCTGGCCCGAGTAGTTGCACAGGTCGTTGAAGCTGAACGGCCGATCGCCGAAGATCAGCGCCGGCTTCGCGCCATAGCGTTGGGCGGCTGCCGGCAGCACCTGGCCGAGATGGTCTACCATGGGGCACCTCCTGGGCGCTGTGCGTCCGTTCTCTCTGATGCGTGCGCGTTTCATCTGGCACGGCGCGCCGCCGATCGGGCCTGTACCACGCTCTTTTTCATATAGGCACACCGCGCGCTGACCCACTCGCGCCGGGAGTACTCCTGGGCCACGGCATGGTGTAATGCTGCAAGCATCCCGATTGGGTCGGCGAGAAGACTGTCCACGACCAGATTGGGCGCCAGTTCGGGGCTGGCGAGCACAGCCGCGAGCGAGCGGTATTCCTCACGGCTGAACAACCCACACTCCATAATCAGGCCCTTGTAGGCGAAGTCGCGAACTTCGCGCTCCGGTAGGTCGTACAGGACCATATTGAGATCGACATCGCGGTAGGCGGGAAACGGGGCAGCTTTGGGCAGCGTGGTGATCCCACCCATGAGATGGGCGCCACAAAAGCCGGGGGTGTGGCGACCGTACAGCTCCACCCACCCTGTAGCGCATTCGATGATCTGGCCGACGTTCATATCGCATGCTCCTTTGCATTGGTGGGCAACAGCTGCGCACCTCGTAGCGTCATGACGATGCTGATGGCGAGCACCCAGGCCAGGCAACCCAGAAGGCCGATCATCGCGAGGCCAGTGAGTGCTATCCCAACCAGACTCCCCACGACACCAACCAGTACGAGGAGCGCCAGCGCCACGCCCGCCAGGCCAATCCAACGGGTGGCCCCACGCGTGCCCCACAACGTCCAGGAACCCAGGCCGACCACGACGGCAAAGGGATAGAATGAGGCCATCTCGAGCACCTGGGCGAAGTCGCGCACCAGCCGCACCACGGCTGCATCCTGGATCTGTCCAGCGTGCATGGTGAGGGTCAGGCGGGCAGCGATGACGACTAGCGTGAGGATGGGAGTGGCCACACCGGCTGCCAGCACGCCCGCCGCGCGTTCTCCCGATCCTGCGTCCGTTTGCTTGACCAGTGCCCAGAGGCCAGCCAAGAAGACAAAGAAGACCAGCGATGCCAGGACCCTGAGGGATTGCGCCAACTGGAGCGGCCCCTGGTTTTGGATGTAATACGCGGCAACCGCTTGCGCGCTGGCGGTGGTTGTGAGCCGCGGCCCGGCGACGCTAAAGGCCGCGAACAGCGCGATCACGAACACGATCCCACTCATGCCGAAAACTAATTCTCGCTTCGAACTGCGCATATGCAGCCTCCCTGCTTGAAGACACGGTTCGTGGTTACTGACAAGCCCATCGCGCCCATTGGGCGGGCGAGGATGCCGCTACACCAGCGGATTAGCCCTCGCCCTACCCAGGGAGCGAACGCGCACCGAGCTGCTCCAGCATCGCCATGCGATCAAAGAACCGCCGGAGTTCCGCGATCTTGCTATCCGCGATGCGGAAGAGCTCCATTCCGCGGAGTGTGAACGGCTGCACCGTCGGCGCCATGCCCAGAAACTCCCCCTGCTGGGTTCCGCAGGGTAAAATTGATGCGCCCAGTTCTCGGTTCTCTCTATATCTGTAGCCGATCGCTGGCCGCACATCCACGGCGCGACAAGCGGCCTGTCCGTGAGGGCCGGGCGCCTGTGGTTAGGTTGAGCACCGCTCTGCCGCCTATGGCGGTGTCTACTGCTCACGGACGCTCGCGACGGGCATAGAGGCGCCGATACTGCCGAAGGTCTCTCGCAGCGCCTGATGCAGATCGCGGAGTGCCCGCGCGCCATCGCCGACAAAGCTCGAGCCGTGCGCCGTCGCGATCGTTCTGGGCTGGAGGTCGGCCAGGCCGTGGAGCAGCTGTTCGGTCAGTGCGGTATACGGCATTGAGTCTGCAAGCGGGCGGACTGATTCTGCAGCAGGGATTGCCGGCTGCGATCGACGATGTCCGCCTCCGTCAGCGGCTCGCCATCACCCCTGTGGAAGAACAGATCGGAACAGAGCAGCGTGCGCTCCGTCTCCTCGAAGAGCATCCCGGAGTCCCAGCCGTGCGGCAGGTGCGGGGTCGGGCGGTAGCGATAGCGATACTTGCCGGTGACCAGCACCTCGTTGGGCGCCAACGTGTGCGCCGGGCGGAGTGCAAAATCGCGCATGGTCACATGTGCGCCGATCGCGCCACACACTGGTTCCGCAGCCGGAACCAACTCCAGCCACTGATTCAGCGATCCACACTCATCTGCCTCGAAATGACCGAAGCCGATCCAGCGCAGCCGCGCCGGATCGATCAGGGTCGCGACCGCCTCACGCATGAGCGGGAACATGGCCTTGAAGCCGGTGGCAAAGAGCAGCGGCTCGTCGTCCGCGACCAGGAAGTGGTTGAACTGTAGATCGATCTCCGGCACATAGATCGCGATGCGGTAGGTATCGGGCGCGATTTCAGTAATTACGGGCATGGTCGGCCTTCCTTTCGCAGTAGAGCGTACCGGTATCATTGGTGATGATTGGTTAGACATGGTTCGTAACTACTTTTATGCTCTTCATGGCGCAGGTCACAGGTCGCAGCTGGCAAAAGCTGTACCATACGACCTGCGACATCTGATCCCAAGCTGGTGGACGGGAGCTAATATTACAGCGCAAAGTTGGCGAGGAGTCAGCACCCCCAGGTGCGGCGAGGGAGCCAAAAACCCGCATGTAGGCGTGCCGTCTCCTCGGCATGCGCGACTTAGCCACAACCCCGTGAATCAACCCCGAATGAGAGTATGTGATACGTGAATAGGCCTCACGCCTCACCTATCACGTATCACACCGGGATGTTGCAAGCACCCAAGCGGGGCAGCGCGCCACCAGCCTTCGGCGATCATGCCCCGCGCGGCGTCCAGCGGCGCCAGACAGAGCGCGTACTCGGCACGGCCAGCAGAGCCGCGCCAGCGTTACACCTGCGATCCCCAGGCACCTCATGCGCGGTGACCGCGCGGCCATGTGATTAGCCTCCGTCCGGCTCACCCGGTGGCTGGTCCTGACGGTGGGACGGCGCCGAGCTGCTGCAGCAGGCCCAGGGCATCATAGCAATCCCAGCTCTCCTGGATCTGGGCGCCGGCGAAGCGGTGGATCGCGATGCCCGTCAGGGTCACCGATTGGCCGGTTGGCGGGATGCCCTGGAACTCGCCCTGGTGGGTGCCATGCATCGTCCAGCGGACCGCGATCCGATCCCCTTCGACGATCCGGTCTTCCACCGTAAACTGGGTGTCCGGAAAGGCCCGGCGAAACATGCCGAGAAATTGCTTGAGCCCCGCTGTGCCATGGATGTCCGGTCCTCCAGAAAAGTGGTCCACATGGTCGGGGGTGAAGATCGTGTCGACCAGGTCCAGATCGCCCTGGTTGATGATCTCATCGTTATACCGACGGTGGACAGCGATTGTATCCGTGCTAGTCATACGAGCACCTCCATGCGTGATTGAAATCCCGGTTTGAGTGAAACGGTCGTTGCTGCGGCATAGGCGTCCTCCTGGTAGCTGCACGTCCAGGTCGAAGCGGGCGTCGGCAGCCCCCACGCCCCCTTTTTTTCCAATTCTGAGCCAACGCGGTCACGAACTATGGATGACGATGTTCCCACCGGCAATCACCGTCGTTGGGTCCGCGCTGTCTGCCCCGCCCAGCTGGTTGTCATAGACCACGTTGCCCGAGCTATCTGTGATCTTGATGCGGAACTTGTCTGCCCCTCCGCCGCCCGGCAGCGCACCATCGATCGCGCTGAGCATGAAGCCATATGTGCCAGAGCCGTTGATCGTGCCGGTGCCTTTGTACTGGGCTTTGGCACCGCTGACCACCAGCCATTGGTAGCTCTCGGCGTGGAAATTCAGGTTGCCCGCCTGGAACTGGAACTCCGTCTGGCCTGTCGGGACGGTCGCGCCCCTCTGGTATTTGGCCACGAAGCCGAAGTTGGCCCGACCGACGGCGCCCTGGCAGACCGCACTGATCTGACATGCACCGGCTGGTGAGTCGATCCATCCCCCGCCGGTGACGAAGCCACTGCTCGGATCGTAGACCGCCAGCAGCACACATTGCTGGCTGCCGACGTTGCCGGCCACATCCGTACCGCGTACGCAGAGATTATGCACGCCCGCGGTAGGGAAGGCAGCTATGTTCACCGTCACCAGCTCGGTCGGGCTGTCAAAGGCCCCGTCTTGCGCTGCCATCGCGCTAAAGCTGCCGCCATCCAGGGCATACTCTGCCGAGGCAATGTTCGAACCGCCGGTCGCGACATCGCTGACCGTCGCAGTCAGGCTCACCGGCGTGGTGACGGCGGCGGGGTTCGGCGCAGCCGCAACGTTGGTCGTCACCGGCGGCGTCGTATCGGGCGGGATGATCGTCACCATCGTCACGCTGGCCGGCCCAGTGTTGCCCGCATTGTCGGTGGCCAGCACGCGAATAGTCGTGGTCCCCAGGGCCGAGATCGTCACCGATGTGTGGCCCCCTGCCACCACGCTGTCGCCGGCCTGCGCGCCGCTGAGGGTGTAGTGGAGTTCCTTGACGCCGGAGCCGCCGCCATCCACGCCGTGCAGGCTGACCGTGACCGGCGTGGTGTTGTGACCCCGCGCATCCGGCAGTGGTGCGGGTCGGGCGTACACGGTCGGTGGCGTCTCGTCGATACGAACGGTGCGGGTCTGCACGGATCCGGTGTTCCCTGCGTTGTCGGTCGCGAAGGCGCTGATGGTCGTCACCCCTGGCGTGGCGAGCGTTACCGAACCGCTGCCCCCTGCCACCACACCTGCGTCCGCCTGGGCGCCGCTCATGGCGTAGCTGATCTGCTGGACGCCCGACCCGCCCTGGCTGTCCTGGGCGCTCAAGCTGACGAGCACGTCGGTGTTGTTCCACCCCGCGGCATTGGCCGCCGGTGACGCGGCCACGGTCGTGGTGGGTGCCGACATATCGATCCGGACCGTGACGTTGCCGGCCGCCTCCTGGTTCCCGGCCCGGTCGGTGGCGGCGTAGGCAACCGTGGTGATGCCCTCGGCGGAGACGGTGACGGGGGCAAAGCTGCCGGTCACCGTGGCCCCCCCAGTCTGAGCGCCGCTCAGTGTGGACTGGATATCGCGCACCCCACTGCCGTCGGGGGTGTCCGCGGCGCCGACCCGCACCGTCACGGCGGTGTTGTTCCACCCAGCGGGCGTGGCGCTGGGGAGGCGAATGGCCGTGCTCGCCGGCGCGGTCGTATCGATCCGCACGGTGAGGCTCTGCGGCGGTTCCTGGTTGCCGGCGTTGTCGATGGCGAAGTAGGTCAGGGTGGTAAGGCCCTCGGCGGTCACAGGCACCGCAGCGCTGGCCCCGGCCACGCTGGCGCTGGTGCTCTGCGCGCCAGCAAGGGCGTAGTGGATTTCCTTGACGCCGGAGCCGCCGGGATTGTCCGTGGCGGTGAGCTGGATGGTCACATCGGTATTATTCCAGCCAAAGGCATTGGGAGCCGGCGTGGCGGTGGCGACGGTCGAGGGCGGGAGCGTGTCGGGGGCGGCGGGGACCCAGGTGACGGTCGCAGGGTTGGATGTGACGCTCTTGCTATTGACGCTGGCGATTGCCACCACCTGGTCGATCCCCTCGACGCTGCCGCTGTAGCTGAAGGTCGCCTGGCCGCTCGCATCGGTCGTTCTGGTCGCGCTCTGGGTATGGGCGCCGCTCACCATGAAGGTCACCGCGACGCCTGCCGGGGCGCTGACGTTGCGCAGGCTGGCGGTCACGCTGTGGCTGGTGCCCAGCTCGTGGGCTGCGGCTTGCGGCGCCAGCTGCAGTTGGGGCAGCGAAGCGCTCGGGGCGAGGTTACACGTGCCGTCGACGCTGGTGACCTTCAGGATGGTTGCCGTCTGCGTGGCGTAGAGGCAGCCGTCCGGCCCCACCGCGACGAAGTCACCGCGGGTGCCATTGGACACGATGTCGGTGAGCGTCGGAGGGCTGGTGGTGAGATCGACCCTGGTGATCTTGCCGTCGTTCCGATTGCCGAAGAGGAAGGGTGGCGTAGATGGGTCACTGCTCGCCGCCACGGCGATCCCGTCGACAGTGGGAACGTAAGCAACAAACGTCACTGCGGGGGGTTGGGGCTGATTGGTGCCAGCCACCTTGAGCACGGTGTAACGCGAGTTGACGTAGGAGGCAGTGTAGATGGTGCCGTCCGGCGCGAACACCATCCCATCGGTGGGCCCTGGCGACGCATAGAGAGAAACGGTGCCAGGCCCCGTCGAGAAGTTGGAAATCCGCCAGATTTTGGGACTGGGCACTGGGCACTGTGGCTCGGTCACGAACAGATCGCCACTCAACGGGTCGGTGGCGATGCCCGTGGGCAAGCAAAACCCCGAGGCGACCGTCCGGATAACCGCGCCGGTGGCGGGATTCAGTTCGGCCACATCGTTGGCGAACACACGCGCAACATAGAGCCGGCCATCCTTACTAAAGGTCAGCCCACCCGGACCGCCCGCGATCGGGGTCGGGCTGACCTGCGTGGCAGGGGAGGCAACGCCGCCGGCTGGGCCGAACTTATAGAGATTGCTATTTACGCCGTCCGCGACGAAGAGTTGGCCGGCCGAGTCGAAAGCCACACCCCCAGGCCCGAAGAAGCCGTTGGTGGCGAATCCAGTGGCGAAGAGGCTAACGGCGAAGCCATCCGCCACTACGTAATCGGCGGCAGCGGTTTCGTTGTGGATAGTCAGGATTTTGAGGGGCTCGCGGTTGCCGGCCACGTCAGCGGCGGAGTAGACGAGGTAGCTCGTGCCCTGCGCCGAGATCGCCACCGACCCAGAGCTCCCCGTTATCACGCCCGCGCCGGTCTGAGCGCCCTTGAGGAAGTAGCGGATCGCCTGCTCACCGGAGCCGCCGGGGCTGTCCGCGGCTGAAAGTGCGACCGTGATCGTACCATTGACGGGACGCGACGGCGTCGCTGTCGTCGTGGGGGCCGTCTTGTCGATCCGCACCGTGACTGATTGCGCCTGCGACAGGCCGAGGCCA
>WNGB01013985.1_pt1 | contig 10770 bp, 8 predicted proteins | sample 5400681 | NCBI WGS metagenome assembly WNGB01 (sample SAMN13153367, study PRJNA577476) | soil metagenome | isolation source: 115 cm soil or saprolite under grassland replicate 2 | place: USA:California | collected 2016-06-15 | reverse complement strand
GGCCGTAATCGCAAACCGCGCCGCGTAAGACAGACGTCTCAGGCGACTCGATACCGGTCAGCACATAGCCCCAGCGCGAAGGCGCGGCCACGGCCGCCGCAGAGCGGCCAAAGCCGCGAATGTCGATGCCGACCACGTTGTATCCAGCCTCCGCCCATTTCCACTGGATGTCGCACTGCGATCCGTAGCCGTGGCTGTGCACGACGAGCGGGTGCCGCGTGTCATCCAGCCAGCCGAGGCAGTAGCCGGTGACTTCAACCCCGCCTAACGAATGAAACGTGAGCTGGGACAATTCAAGCGACGGGTGACTCTTGCAGGTCACGGGCGTTCGGCGCACGTCTGGGTCGATGGCATTCAGCTCCTCGCAGGTTTTCGCCCAGAACGATTCGAAATCCGGGGGGCGGGTTAGAGTCGGGCGAATCTGGCGTTTCATCAATGCGCACAACGCCTCGCGAGGTTGCGGACGCCGGGGCCACACTTCTATACTCCGAGTGCGATGCATGTCGAACAGGTCGTGCAGATCCCGTTTTTTCAGGGACTCTCAGCGGAGGCGCTCCGGCAGGTCGCCGCGGGCTCGACCGTGCTCGCCTTGGAGCGCGGTCGGATTCTCATGTCCCAACATGACGCCGCCGAGCACCTGTTCTTTTTGATTTCCGGTGTGGTGCAGTTTTACATTCATTTTCAAGGCGTGGACGATCTGCTCGTCGGGACGATGCGCGAGCCGGGTGCGCTGCTCGGCTGGTCGGTTTTCCGGAAGCCCTATCGCTACACGGTCACCACCCGATGCGAGGAGGACTGCCAGGTTATGCGGGTCCCTCGCAAAATCATCATAGAACTAGTGCAGACGCAGCCGCGTCTCGGTCACCTGCTTCTTAAGCGAGTCGCTGCGACCCTCGCCAATAGACTCGAACAGACGCGCGATATTCTGGTTAAGCCCGCCGCGTCGGGCGGCATGCCGAAGGCGAGCGCTTGATGAAATCTACCACTGAACTCATTCGGGAATCCCCATTTTTCGAGACCTTCGCGCCCGAAGACATCGACGCGCTTGCCGCGCACGCGGGAATGCGAAGCGTCGCGGCGGGCGAGGTAATCCTGCGGGAGAACGATCCGGCCGAGGCGCTCTACATGATGGTGGCCGGGCGAGTGCGGCTCTCGTTCGAGACGCCCCAGGCATTCACCGCACCGCGCGCGCCAGGAGAAAATCGCATCCTCATCCGCACGCTGACCGAACCAGGGCGCGTTATTGGGTGGTCGGCGCTGGTAGAGCCATATCATTATCGCGCCACCGCGACGGCCATCGAGGACACCTACCTACTGGTATTCGAACGCTCATGGCTGGAGCGGCGCGCGGAAGAAATGCCAGAGTTCGGAGTGGAGTTGATAACGCGCATCCTCTGGGTGCTCGGCAACCGGCTGCGGGAGGCGCGCATCCGGCTGGTGGCCAGCCGTTACGAGCAGGAGGCGCTCGCCATTCGCGCGCTACTTGAGGAAAGCGCCTCCGAGCTCAGCGTCACCTCGCCCCTGCACAAGCTGCCCATTTATCTCGAGAGCAGGCTTACTCTCTCCGATGCCTTTCAAACGCTCGAGCTCCTCCGCAACCACGGCGACCCACTCGAGGCCAGTCTCGCTCGAATGTGCCTCGAAATTCTCAAAAACGTCCGCAAAGAACTGGACGTCTATCGCCGGCTCCAGCAAATCTACGAAGCAGTGAGCGCGGCGCCGGAAGACGCGACGCCAGAAGAAGTGAGGCGGCGATGCTGCGTGGAATTCTGCCGGCTGTTCGAGCACGTCGATCACATCATTGAGGGCGAAGAAAACCTGCCTGCCGCGGCCGGGCACATCTTCGTAATGAATCACCTCGGTAATCATCCCGAGAACACGTTGCCAAACGATTTCCAGCTCACGCTCGACACCCACTTTGTCTCCTGCATGGTGCTCAGCCGGAAGTACGGCGAGCCACCGGTCCGAGTCATTCGCAAGTCGAATCCCCACGAATATGGTCACCAGAAGTACTACGATCGTCTGGGATACATCTATGTCTATGCAAGACATGTCGATGAAGACGAACGCAACCCGCGGCTACTCGCTGAGCAGCGACGACGGACTTTCCTCGAAGTCGCTGCGCTCTGCCTGCGCGACGGCCGGAACCTTGTCATCTGTCCCGAGGGCGCATCCACCTCGACCGAGCGCTCTCCGCTGCCGTTCAAAGCGGGGGCTTTCCGCCTCGCGGCCTTCGTGGACCCCGAACCGCTGATCGTTCCGGTGGTGGTGGCGCATTTCGATCGCAAGATCACGCGGACGACCCTCATCGCGCGCGTGCACAAACCCTTCCTCCTCTCCGATCACGTTGCAAAACCAGTGCAGGACGAAGCACTCTTCGCGTTCATCGCCGAGTTCGGCGAGAAAATGCGTGCGTGGGTGCGCGAAGCTGCTGCTCGCGCCGAGGGCAGTGCGGCATAGCTTGCCTTACATTGTGCCGTTCAATTTTTTGCGCGAGGATCGACACTGTCACGCGCGCACGGAGCACTTATGCTGTGATGTAGCGATCTAAGCGGCTTTTGTCGCGCGTTTCCCGTTGCGAGATCTTCGCGAAACTCGGTCGGCGATTGACCAAAGACGCGTTTGAAAGTGCGGTTGAATTGCGTGAGGGATTGAAATCCGACATCGTAGGCGATTTCGCTGATCCGCTGATTCGGATTCAACAACTGCGTGCGCGCGTCCTCCACGCGCACGCGAGCCACGTAATCGGTGAATGTTAAGCCGGTGGCCTTGTGAAAAACTTTGCAGAAATGAAAGACGCTCGCACCAGCCGCCTTTGCCACATCGGCCAGCGATAATTCTTCTGTTTTATGCTTGTCGATGTAATCGCGCGCCCTTAGCACAAGAGGTGGTTCGGCATTGGTTTTCTCCGTCACCAATTGATTGCTCAGGGCTGAAAGTTGATCCGCAAAAAATGAAAGCAGCCGCACAATGGCGTTGTATTTCTCAGGCGGGAAAAGCGGATTCCTCTCCCACGTCTTGCGAATTTCACCGGTAAACCGGACGCCGCATCGCTGGAGCTGGCGGCTGACCCTGGACGTGTCGGACTTCGCCGGCATATGGCGCACCACCTGACCAATGCGCAGGTAACCAATAGTTCGCTCGCCCAGTTTAATCGGCACCGCGGTCTCTGTTAAACCGAAAGGGCAAGTGACGGTGTGCGGCAGCACTCCGGTGTGGTCGATCATGTCCTGGTGCGCTTGCAGACAAACGCTGAGAGTGGCAGGGTTTTCGGCGAGGAGAGCGCAGAATGGATTTTCGTGTTTTTTGCCGTGATGCGCGAGTTGCCAAAATTCCAACGGTCGTAGCACTAGCGGCAGGCCAGTCGCCTTAGTGAAAACACTTTCGTAATCCCGAAACAATCGGGACCGGCGCAACATATCGATAAGTTGCTTGTTCGATTCCGCTCCGCTTGCACGGACCTCGACCATACTCAGGAAAAGATCCAGTATCGCCCCCTCAAATGCCAGCGTCAATGCTCTTCGAATCGGGGGCCGTGCGCAAGCGACTTGGGAATCCGACTGGGGGATCTGTAGGTGCGAATTCGGCCATGTGTCTGGTCAATTTTTTGGTGGAGCCGGTCGGCCACTGCGTGCATTCGACCGTTGCTTTTGTGAGTGCGATCAGCGTCTTGGGCTAATCGCGCGGCTTCTTTCCGGAGAATAGCAGCGCCGGCGAGTAGATCGGTAACAAGGCCCGCGGGATCCGGTTTCACTGGTTCGTGTTTTCAAGAATGCTCCGGGGTATCCAGCTCCTGGTCCATAAACGGCGATTCCAAGACCATCGGTTTCAGAACTTCCGCTCCAGTATGTATCGCTAGCATTCTCTGGCGCGCCGCCTGCATCCGCTTGATCATCACTGGCGCCATGCGTTTGAGAAGCTCATAGCCCAACGAAGGGTCGCGCTCGCAGTACTCTCGCAGGATCGTGCCGTAGAAAAAGATGGCTTCGGTCGGCTCTACTGCGCGGGCGGTGAAACGCCAAACGTAAGGTGGGAACATCCACGACCAGCCCAATAGATCTCCGGCGCCGATTGTGTCGACGACCACCGACTCACCGGAGTCGTTGCCGGATTCGAGCACCACTTTTCCGCTCTCGATCAGATAAAACCGATTCGCCATATCACCTTCGCGAAAAATGATTTGACCCGACTTGATATGCGATGCCATTGCGCAATCGGTCAATAATGCCAACTGCGTGTGGTTCATACCTGCCAAAAATGGATGCAGTGCAACGCGCGTGGCCATTAACTCCGGTTCGATTCTTTCCCCTTTCTTTGTAGCACGCTTGATCTCTGTTTTCATCAGTCTCTCCTTTCTCCTTCCTTCAGGGATTCCTTCACGAGCAACGCTCGTGTTATGTCAATCCCGCACGAAAATTCGAACGCGCCATGCCGATGTTGGCATGTGGGACATGGAAAACGCTTATGGGTTCCGTTGGTAGCTTTTGCAACCGAATGGTTCTCTGCGCGCCTTTTGCGTGCCGATTTCGCTTTCATGCCGCTCAAATAAAATCGTGTTCTTTCTCGCGAACGACCAGCACTGGACATGGCGCAGCCCGGGCGACGCGTTCGGCTGTACTACCAATCGCGAAATGCTTCCACCCCGTGAATCCATGAGTGGCGATCACAATTAAATCGACATCAAGCTCTTTGGCTGCTTCGACAATCTCGTGCGTTGCAACTCCAGTGCGAAGTATTGATTTTGTGCCAGCGCCGCCAGCCGCTTTGGCTGAATCGGTTAGACCACGCAAACCTTCTTCCGCATCAGTCAGTTCCTCTTCCGAGAATGCTGCCGTAGCTGGCCGCCCAGCCAATGTCAGCGGAGTTTCCGGCTCAAGAACATGCAGCAGTGTGATTTCAGAATTTAGTTCTGCCGCAAAGCGAAGCGCATAGGACAGAGATTTCCTCGATGCGGGAGAAAAATCGGTCGGCACGAGAATTTTCCTGACTGTGATCGGCCTTTGTCCGTCTCCGAGAACTTTTGGCGCAACTGAACTCGGTACCTTCGCCGACTGTCGTGCGACGTTCCGTGATTTCATGGCACGATCTTGGTTCCATTACAAAGACACGGCTACGCGGCCGTTGCTAAACGCTGTGCGTTTCTTGCGCAGGCGCACTGGCTCGGGGCCTGCGGGCATCGAAACAGGTGTTTTAAGAAAAATTTGTAATCAATCGGAAATCAATGACGCCGCCGCGGTAGATTCACGGAGCTTTCATGCGGGTTAATCTTCCGCATCCTCGGGACCAAATATCAAAGTAACGACCAGACCCAGCACACTGACAACTGCCATCATTCCAAGGACTGCTGGGACGCCGAACTTACCTTTTAAGATTGGCAGGAGGAAAACACCTAAAGTCGCTCCGATTTTCGCTACGCCCGCGGCGAAACCGCTGGCGGTAGCCCGCAACTGTGTTGGAAACAAGATTGGCGCAAGGGTGAACGTGGTGGAATTAGGTCCGGCGTTCATTAACAAGTTGAACACAACGAACCCGGCGAAGACGAGCGCAATGTGTCCCCCGCCTGCGGGAGAATTCGATAGGCGGACGGCAACCATGAGCAGCACCATGCCGACAGCCATGCCCGCGAAACCGATCGTTTGCATGCGGATTCGTCCGAAGCGTGGTACGGCCCAGATTCCAAGAAGAAAGCCCAGAAGCAGGAACAAATCGATTGCAGCGCTGCCTGTGGCGTCCGCAAAATCATGAGCGATGACGCCACCCCTGGTACCAGAGACAATCGCCCCCAGAATGATCGGGGTAAAGAGTCCCACGCCATAGGTGGCGATATCCATCAAGAACCAGGGAACGGCGACCAGCACCGTCCGAGCCCGGTAGGCACGAGAGAAAAGAATGGCGATGCCGGGTTTCGCTGGCGCGACTGCACCTGCGACACTTTGGTTTCCAGCATTGCCGGTAATCTGTAGCACTGCTTCACGCTGCTTGGGCATGATCCGGATGAACGCCTGCGCTGCCTCGGCAAATCTCCCTTGAGTCATCAACCAATGCGGACTGTCTGGTTCCGACAGACGCAGCATAAAAAAGAAAAGCGCAATGACGCTTTCGGCAGCGAGGAAAAGTCGCCAAGTCTGGGCGCTGTGCACATTCTTTAGCAGGAGCAGTGCAATCAAGGCGGCAAGCAACATACCGACTGATTGGCAGGCAATCGTAGCGACCATCATTCGCGCACGACTGCGTTTCGGCAGCACTTCCGAAACGTAACTGCTGCTCGCGGGGAAATCGATGCCGACTCCCACCCCAACGAGAAGCTGCCCGATAAAGAGCAGTGGAAAGCCATTGGCCAGCGCGCTGGTCGCGGCGCCCGTGGCGATGATTATCATGTCGGCGAGCATCAACTTCTTTCGGCCAAGACGATCTGCCATTGGCCCGCCAAGTCCGGCCCCAAAGACAGCGCCAAACACCAAACTTGCTCCGATGAGACCTACCACATCGGGCGTGAAACGAAACTCAGCGATGATCAGTGGCATCGCCACGCCAAGAACAAAAATTACGAAGCCATCAAGTAATGTGCCTCCGGTCGAGAGCACCCAAAGCCATCGCTGGATCGGTTTCAGCCGCGAAGCGTCCAGCAATGAGGTCAGGCGTTGCGATGGTGTAATTTCAACCAAGGTTACCGCTTCTTGCGCCCGTCTGCGTTCTCTCCATCCTGCGCCTGATGATATTCCCGCCGAATCTCCGCGAGATTCACAGTTGGTTTGGGTAACTGCATGTCCATCTCTTCCATCTGCCGGACGATGATCTGCGAAATAGCCAAATCGCGAAACCACTTATGATTCGATGGAATGATAAACCAGGGAGCTTGCTCGGTGCTCGTCTTGTTAAGCACGTCCTCGAAGGCCTCGACGTAATCACCCCAATATTCACGTTCCTTGTAATCCGAGTCACTGATTTTCCATTGACGAGCAGGGTCATCCAGTCGCTTCTTGAACCGGGCAAGCTGTTCCTCTTTCGAAATGTGCAGGAAAAATTTGAGAATCGTTGTGTTGTTTTCGGTTTTGATTAGCTGTTCGAAATCGTTTATCTGATCGTAGCGTTTCGACCAGACCTTTTCGGGCACTAAGCCGTGGACTCTTGCTACCAGCACGTCTTCGTAGTGGGAACGATTGAAAATCGCCACTGAGCCCTTGGCTGGCACGTGCGGGTGCACACGCCAGAGAAAATCGTGCGCCTGCTCCTCTTTCGTCGGCTGCTTGAAGTTAACAGAGACGCAACCCGACGGATTCATACCGGTCAAAACGTGGCGGACTACGCCGTCTTTACCTGCAGCGTCGAGTCCCTGCAGCACAATGAGAAGCGAATGCTTATTCTCCGCATACATGCGGTATTGCAGTCCCTCCATTTGTTGCAGGTTCTTCTGAATCTCTGGCAAGGCCGACTTGTGCGACTCATGCTTGCCATGATAGCCGGGATCAAAATGTTTTAGTCGGATCTTGGATCCAGGCTTCAAGATGAGTTTTTTTCGGTAGTTAGACATGTTGTTCTCCTACTCCTAACTTAGCGAACTGCCTCTGGTCCGCGTGTCATGGGAACTCGAAGCGGCTGGAACAGCGACCTCTTCCACGAGCGAGCCGGGTCCAGAACTCCATAAAGCCCCAGTTTGACGACGTCCTGGACTATCATCCAAACGAGGTTGTAAGCCCAAACAAAGCCGATGATCTTCCAGGGAAGGGGCGGCACCAGCCAACCCTGGCTGCACATGAACATGGCGGCGATCTGCGTGGCTACAATCGCAAAGAATAGCTTGGGGTTTGGATAGGGCGGCTTCCACAAAGCTCCCCGAGTGCGAGTCACGAATAACATGAGATGACCACCCGCTACAAGCTGGAGGAACATCATTGTCTGCAGCTGTGGATGATCGAGGTGGTGAAGAGTGTCGCCCAGGTAGAGCAGACCAAAGCTTTGAATGACTGCAAGTAAACCGAGTACGGACGAAATCACTAACACACGGTCTAATTCCCATTTGACCGGTTGAGGCGGCACACTGGCATTATCGAAGGCAATAGTCATGATAGGCACGTCGTCCAGGAGAGCGAGTGCGATCAGCATGATCGCGGTCAGCGGAAAGAAATGATAGTAAATCGATGCAAGCACAACAAACACCATGATGGCGATAGTCATGGCGATGCGATATAACATATAGCTCATCATCCGCTCGAAGATACGCCTTGCTTCCGCGATCCCTTCGATAATGACAGACAAACCAGGGGCGGTTAGAATTAAAGCCGCTGCCGCTCGAGCTGCTTCGGTCGCTCCGGAGACGGCGATACCTACATCTGCTTGCTTGAGAGCGGGAGCGTCATTGACGCCGTCACCGGTCATTCCCACGATGTGGCCATTCTCCTGCAGTATTTTTACAATGGCGTATTTATGTTCCGGGAAAACCTGAGCGAAACCATCGGCCTGATCGATTTTCTCCGCAGCATCCAACGGGATTTGGCCTTTTGTAACATCACCAGGGAAGAGTTCCGTTGCTGGCTGGATATTTGTGCCCATGTCCAACTCTGATGCGATCTGCCGGGCGATGGCGACGTTGTCGCCAGTAACCATCTTTACCTTGACTCCGTAGGCGCGAGCCCTTGCTATGGTGCTCTTCGAATCCGGTCGGGGCGGATCCAGTAACGGCAGAATTCCCAGGAATACCCAGGGGCCATCGCCTTGGGCGACAGCGACGCCAATGGTGCGATAGCCGCGACTGGCTAAACTGTCCACAGTCTGGCTGGCTTTCATGAAGTCGCTACCAGAGAGCTTTGCCAACGCGAGGATCACTTGCGGCGCCCCCTTGGTAACTCGAAAAAGCTTACCGGAAGTATCCTTGATCGTTGCCTCGGTCCGTTTGTCTACGGGATCGAAGGGAACATACTTTTCCTGTTGATAGCTCTTAAGTATGGCAGGGTCCTTCAGCCCAGCCATTACTGCGAGATCAATCGGATCGTTATCTGCCGCGCGCGAGGCCAGCGATGCCATGAGAATCAATGTTGCCGCGTCGCTGCTAGCCCAGGGCTCTGGTTCGCCGAGGGTTAGCTTGTTCTGGGTCAACGTGCCAGTCTTATCGGAGCAAAGCACATCAACGCCCGCCAATTCCTCGATCGACTCCAGTCGAGAAACGATTGCTTTACTCCTGGCAAGCTTTCGAGCGCCCAGAGCCATAGTTACCGAGAGTACGGCAGGCATGGCCACAGGCACTGAGGCTACCAAAAGGATAAGAACGATTTCGGCGAGCCTTAACAAAACAACCCGATCGTAATGCCCGCGCATGTCGAAAAGCCGGCTAGCTACCAGGATCACAACCAAAACCAGCGCTAGAATAATCAGGAAGTTACCGATCTTCATTACGGCTCTCTGGAAGTGAGAAACACTTCCAGCGCCTGCCACTAGTTTTGCGGTGCGCCCAAAAAACGTGTTCACTCCAGTCGCAGTAATCAGTGCGACCATTTCTCCCTGTTTGACGACGGAACCCGCGTAGGCGTCCTCGCCGGATTTCTTCGTGACCGGTAGCGATTCCCCTGTGAGCGCGGATTGGTCGATACTGATGTAGTCGCCTTGGATGAGCTTACAGTCGGCGGGCACGACGTCGCCGAGATATAAGCGAACGATGTCTCCGGGCACGAGCGTCCGTGCATCGACTTGCTCCCATTTTCCACTGCGAAGCACGCGCGCCTTTAAAGCCAGAGAATTCTTCAAAGCGTCGAGCGCGTTGGAAGCTTCGTTTTCCTCCCAGAACCCTAACAAGGCGTTGAACAGTAGAAGCGAGGTAATGATCGTAAAATCCCCGAAATCTCCGACAACCAGTGCCATCAGGGCCGCCGCCTCGATCATCCATGGTATGGGTCCCCAGAAATAAGCGAGGAAGGCCGAAAGCGCGCTTTTCTTTTCTTCCGGCAGTGCATTTGGCCCGTACTTACTCAGACGTTCCTGCAGTTGACCGGGATTCAGACCGGTCTTGGGATCAGTCCCAAGCTTCGTCAGAATTTCGGCGATGGTGGGATTAGCGGATCCTCCGGCATCAGATGCTGGCATGAACAACTCCTCGGCTCATTCGTTAGGAGGATGTGATAACTTGTCCGGTCTTCGAAGACTAGAAAAAATCCAATAGCAGCGATGCCGAAATGCGCGCTTCATTGCAACGCGGCCGTCTACATCGCCTTATAGTCAACCGTAATCGTGCGGTAAAGCAGGGCGCCGTGTTGCGCAGAGAAATAAAAAAGCTCCAGCATCGTACCGCCGACCATCCATTGATAGCCAACCAGCGTCTGGATGACGTCGGTGTCAGTGTCGCGGGAACGTGACACGAGTTTTCCCGTCCCGTACTTCTCGTCGAAGTATTTGCGAATTTCTCCCATCCGCTGGTTGTACCATTCGATCGACCGGTCCGGGTACTCGTATTGCAACTCAATGGCAACAAGCGCTCTCTGCTTAAAAGTAAACAGCGTGCGCTTTAACCCTGGATGAACGAGACCTTCCACCGTCCAGACATCCCGGTTCTCCTTTTTGTCCCGCGAGGTGACCTTCGCTTTTGCGCCGCGCAGCACTGCTTCCACACGCGCCATCGAGTCGTTCCAACGAAAGCCGAACGGTGGCGACAGCTCATCAACGGAATACGCCTGTGCCGCAGAGAAAAAAAGCGCAATCGCGCTCGTCAAAAGAATTCGGCGCATCGATCCACTGTTGCAGTTAAGGACGCAGTTCGCCTGCCAGTTCTTCATCTTCGTGTGC
>WNGB01013983.1_pt1 | contig 10771 bp, 9 predicted proteins | sample 5400681 | NCBI WGS metagenome assembly WNGB01 (sample SAMN13153367, study PRJNA577476) | soil metagenome | isolation source: 115 cm soil or saprolite under grassland replicate 2 | place: USA:California | collected 2016-06-15 | reverse complement strand
GGCGCGGCGGGCAGGGAAGATCGACGCGGCGATGGTGAGCCCGCCGAGGACGAAGACGGTGCGGAGGATCGCGCGCGGCTCGAGCAGGAAGGTGAGGCGGTCCTGGGCGAGGAAGATCTGGGCCGCCTCGGGGAGCGCGATGTGGGCGGCGTTGAACGCCGCGGCGATGCCCGCGGCGGCGAGCGCGCCCGCGCCGGCCCCGCCGACGCCGAGGAGCGCGGTCTCGAGCAGGAAGAGCCACAGCACCTTCCGCCGCTGCATGCCGATGGCGCGGAGCGTGCCGATCTCCCGCGTCCGCTCGCGGATCGCGATCGCGAGGGTGTTCAGGATCCCGATGACCACCACGAACATGAGGATGACGCCGAGGAGCCAAGTGACGATCCGGAGCGCGGCGATGAACTGCTTGAACTGGCCCATCTCCTCGTCGGCGGTGGTGACGTCGAGCTTCTGGCCGGTCCAGTCCTCGCTCGGCACCGTCTGCATGAGCTTCATCCAGTAGGGCTGCGGGTCGGGATCCATCACCCGCCAGCCCGCCTTCGCGAGCACCGCGCGCAGCCGCGCCGCGACCGCCGCGGCCTCGCGGGAGTCGTGGAGGTAGAGGTGGATCGCGCCCGTCGTCGTGGCCTTGAGGCCGTAGAGCTGCCGGACCGCTTCCCCCTGGATGATCGCGGAGAACGCGGAGAGGAGCCCGACGTTCCCCGCGATCGCGACGACCCGGACGTCGGCGGTGTTGTTCACGCCGCGGTCGGTCGGCGCCGACAGCGTGAGGACGTCGTTCACCTTGGCCTTCAGCCGATCGGCCTGCCCCTCGAAGAGGAGGATCGTATTCGGCTGGGCGAGGTCCTCGAGCCGACCCTCCTTGATCCGCAGGACGCGCCGGAACGCCGGCTCCTTCGCGACGTCCACCCCCACGAGGACGAGGTCCATCGAGGTGGCCTCGGAGACCGCTTTCGCCCACCCGCGGCCGCGCACCGTCGCCCAGTCGAGCTCGGGGACGTTGGCCTTCACCACCTCGAGCACGCGCGGGTACTCCGAGACGAGCGGCGCGGTGGACGAGCTCGTGATCTTGAAGAAGCCGCCCACGTTCACGTGACCCGTCATGAGCGTCGTGGCGGACTCCATCATCGCCGACTCCATGCCGCTCGTGAGCGCGCTGAGCAGGACGAGGAGCCCCGTCACGGCGGCGAGGGCGCCGCCGAGGAACAGGTTCCGCCGGGTGTGGGTGGCGAGGTTCCGCGCCGCGATCTGGAAGTCGGTGAAGAGCAAAGGTCAGTCCTCCGTGGCCATCGCCTCGACGGGCGTGACCTTCATCGCGATCCAGGCCGGGTAGAGCCCGGAGAGGACCGCCACCACCACGACGAGGACGAGCGAGCCGACGAGGCTCGCGGTGCCGAGGCGCGGGAGTAGCGAGGGGCCGGAGAAGACGAAGTAGAGCATGTCGGTCGTCGCCGGGATCCCGCCGAGCGCGCGGATGGCGCCCACGACCACGCCGCCGAGCGCCGCGCCCGCGAGCCCGAAGGCGATCCCGATGGTCCCGATCTCGAGAAGGAGCATGACGACTACGAACCGCCGCTGCGCCCCGATGGCGCGCATGGTCCCGATCTCCTTCACGCGCTGCAGCGTGGCCATCACCATGGCGTTGTTGATCACGACGAGCGCGATGCCGAGGAAGATCACGACGGCGAAGAGGAGGACGCCGCGCATGAGGGTGAGGAACAGCCCGACCGTCCCTGCGGCCTGCTGCCAGTCGACGACCTTGAGCCCGAGCCCCGCGCGCGCCGAGGCGGCTTCGATCGCCTTCATCGTGGGGCGGAGCGCGCCCGGGTCGTCGAGGATGATCGCCGCGTTGAGCGCGACGCCGCCGTCGAGCTCCTCCTGGGAGTAGACGCGAGAGGAGAGATCCGACGCCCGCTCAGCGCGGTCCGCAGCGCCGAGCACGAGCCCGCGCTCGTCGATCGGCTCGGAGCGAGTCGCCACGGGGGACGCGGCCGGCGCCCCGAACAGCTCCGCCTCGGCCTCCTCGCGGCGCACCTCCCGCGCGCCCATCCGCGCCTTGAGCCGCCGGATCTCGTCCGCCTTCTCGCGCGTCAGGTAGCCGTAGAGGTCGCGGAAGCTCATGAGGTCCATCACGCTCATCATCCCCGCGATGCCGGAGCGCTCGATCCCCTTGAACTGCAGGAACCCGTAGACCTTCACGTTGACGGAGCCAAAGTAGCCGCTCTTCGACGGCGCCTTCACCGTGATCGTGTCGCCCACGTTGATCTTGTAGAGGCGGATCCGCGGGGCGACGACCTCGTAGAAGATCCGGTACTTCGCCTCGAAGTCCTCGTCGGTGGTCTCGAAGAGCCGGACGAGGAGCGGCTCGAGATCCGTACTCGCGGCGGAGCCGCGGTCCGTATTTGGGGCCCCCTGGGGGGCGAGATCCCTCCCCTCGACGCCGAGCGCCGCGCGCAGGCGGGCCGCCACCTCGTCCGCGGAGACGGGGTCGAGCTGCAGGAGGATCTCGCGGATGCCGCGCCGGTTGTCGCGGACCCAGCGCTGCAGCTCCTCGTCCTTCGCGATCTGCTTGCCGCGCCGGTCGCGCAGGTCCTTGATCTGGTCGAGCCGCCGCGCGTTCTTGAGCTTGAGCCACTCCTCGGCGAACTGCTTGCCGATGAGCACGCCGCGCCGGCCCGGCGGGATCGTCCTGCCCTCCGCCACCTCCGCGAGCGGGAAGGCGCGGAAGAACGCCTCCACGTCGGTGCCGACGTAGCGGATGAACGTGAAGGAGTTCTCCATCGCGACCGGCGCGACCCGGTTCTCGAGGAACTCGAGCGCGCCGTAGCGGTCCGCGTCGAACTCCCGCCAGAACCCCTCGCTCCCGGCGCGGCGCAGCGCCTCGAACTCGTCCATGCGGCTCTTGATCTCGCGCGACTCGAGGTCGGCGATGGCCCGCGCCTGCTGGATGTCCTCGGCGAGGAGCCCCACCATCCGGCGGACGTGGGCCTGGTGCGAGGCGTAGAGCCGGAGCCGCTCCGCGGAGGCGTCGCCCGCCTCCATACGGCGGACGTCCTCGCGGAGGCGCTCGAGCGCCACGTCGAAGGTCGTGCCGGTCGCGACCATCGCCTGGTCGATCCCCATGGGCACGACCTGCTTCACGTTCGGCACCTTCGAGAGGGCCTCCTTCACCTTCGCGAAGTCCTCGATCGGCTCGAGGAGCGACTCGCCCCGGAGCCCGCCGTACAGCTCGAGCGTCCCCTCGGAGCGCGCCGCGTACACCTGCGCGTGTCCGCCCAGGCTCCCCTGCACCGAGGTGCGCATCCCGCGATCGATCGAGTCGAGCAGCGACGACCCGACCACCACGATGAGCGAGCCGACGAGGATGATCGCCCCGAGGATCCCGGTCCGGACCGGCGCGGCCGTCAGGTTCCGGAGCGCGATCCGGAGGAGGACGCGCACGGCGTCGCGGCGCGCGCCCATCTAGCGCCCTCCGACGGCCTGGGCCGCCTCGCGGGCGGCGATCCGCCCGTCGACGATCCGGACGATCGCGTTCGCATGCGACATGACCTTCGGGTCGTGCGTCGAGAAGATGAACGTCGTCCCGTCGCGGCGGTTCATCTCTCGCATGAGGTCGATGATCGTCTCGCCCGTCCTCGAGTCGAGGTTCGCCGTCGGCTCGTCCGCGAGGACGAGGCGCGGGTGCGTGACGAGGGCGCGGGCGATGGCGACCCGCTGCCGCTGGCCGCCGGAGAGCTCGCTCGGGCGGTGGCGCGCGTGCTCCGCGAGGCCGACCGCGTCGAGGAGCGCCTCGACCCGCCTCCGCCGCTCCGGCTTCGCGAGCGTCCCCTGCAGCAGCAGCGGGAACTCGACGTTCTGGAAGACCGACAGCACCGGGACGAGGTTGAAGGACTGGAAGATGAAGCCGATGGTCCGGAGCCGAAGATCGGTGAGTGCGCGCTCGGACAGCCGCCCGGTGTCGTGGCCGTTCACGACGACCGTCCCCGAGGTCGGCGTGTCGACGCAGCCGATGAGGTTGAGGAGCGTCGTCTTCCCGGAGCCCGACGGGCCGGCGATGGAGAGGAACTCGCCCTCCCCGACCTCGATCGAGGCGTCGCGGACCGCGGGCACCTCGGTCTTCCCGAGCAGGTAGACCTTCGAGACGTTCTTCACCGAGACGATGGCGTTCATCGGGCTCTCCGGTGCTGGGCGGTGGCGGGCTTCGCGCGCGCGGCGCGGGGGGCGGCTTCGGGCTTGCGGGCGGGCGCGCGCGTGGCGCGGGGGGCGGCCTCGGGCTTGCGGGCGGGCGCGCGCGCGAGCACGGCCTTGGCGCGATCGATCCAGGCGAGCGCGGTCCGCAGGAACTCGAGGCCGAAGTCGAGGGTGAGCCGCCAGTAGGGCTCGTCGGGGTGGTGGTCGGCCGCGCCGTCCATCCACCCCGCGATCTCCTCGAGCTGCGCCTGCTGCGCGCGCAGCGCCGCTCCGACGCGGTCGAGGTTCCGCGAGGTCACCTCGGGCGGGACCGCGCCCGCGAAGAAGACCTTGAGCAGGAGCTCGTTGCGCGAGGGCTCGAGCACCGGCGGCACCGCGAGCCAGGCGGCGAGCGCCGCGCGCCCGCGCGGGGTCACGTGATAGGTCGCGCCGCCGCGCCCCGGACCGCCGCGCGTCGCGGTCGCCTCGACGAGCCCCTCCGCCGCGAGCCGCCGCAGCGCAGGGTAGAGCTGGCCGAAGCTCTCCTGCCAGAAGTGCCCGACGCTCCCGGCGATCGCCTGCCGCAGCCCGTAGCCGGTGTTCGGCGCGGCGGTGAGCATCCCGAGGACGACGTAGCGCGTCCGGTTCTCGCGCGGCCTGCGGTTCGTCGCGGGGGCGGCCCTCATGAGGCGCGACCGATATAGCTTGCCGATATATCTGTCAAGCACCATCCCGCCGCACCCGCGCGGCGGGTGCACGGCGGACTAGTCGTCCTGCCGCGCGACGTAGACGGCGAATCCGCCCGGCTCCTCCTCGTGCGCGTGCACGGTCCAGGGGCGGCAGCAGACCGGACAGTCCTCGACGTAGCGCTGCTCGTCTCCGCCGCCCGGATCGACGAAGATCGTCACCCACTCCCCGCAGTAGGGGCACTCGATCTCGATGTCCACGCTGCCCGCCGTTATAGTCGGGGCGTGGCGAAGAAGCCGAGGCCGTTCAACGACCCCTTCTCGAAGCTGCGCGAGCTTCCCGCGGCGCGGACCCCGCCCCGCGCGCCGCCGAGCGAGGAGGCGGCGCCCGCTCCGGCGCCGCCGCCCCGCGAGTCGAGCGAGGACGAGCTCTGGCAGGGCGCCACGACCGGCGTCCGGAAGATCGAGCCCGGCCACGGCACGGTGGCGCCGCCCGAGCCGCGCGGCGCGCCCGCGACCTTCTGGCATCCCGACCTCGACGCGGTGGACGCGCTGCGCGCCCTCGTCTCCGGGGACGCGCCGTTCGACCTCGCCGACAGCGACGAGTTCATCGAGGGGAAGATCGCCGGCCTCGACCACCACCTCGTCCGCAAGCTGCGGCGCGGCGAGTTCGCGGTGCAGGGGCACGTGGACCTGCACGGGATGACGCGCGACGAGGCGAAGGGCACGGTGGAGCGCTTCCTCCGCGCGTCGCGCAACGAGGGGAAGCGCTGCGTCGTCGTCGTGCACGGGCGCGGGCTCCACTCGAAGGACCAGCTCCCGGTGCTGAAGGACGCGCTGCGCACGTGGCTCTCGACCGCGCGATTCTCGAGCCACGTCCTCGCGTTCGCGACGGCGCGCCCCGCCGACGGCGGCGCGGGGGCGATCTACGTGCTGCTGAGGCGCGCCGGGCGCTGACCCACGAGCTCGCGGTGGAGCTGCTCGCGAGCCCGCTCGGCCCGCTGCTCCTGCTCCCGGCGCATGCGATCGCGCGGTCGCACCGGGACCGCCGGCCGGTTCCACGCGTCGATCCGCAGCCTCAGCCGGACGAAGACGTTGCCCCACCCGCCCGCGGTCGCCCCGAAGCTCGTGTCGAGGTTCGCGGGCGTCCAGTCCACCCGCAGCCCGGTCTCGACGAAGAACCAGGCGATCGAGGCGAGCGGCTCGATGTGCGCGCGGTCGAGGAGCGCGACGAACAGCTCGCTCTTGTGCGCCTTGCCGAAGCTCGGCTGGAACCCCGGCACGTCCACCCGCGCCTGGCAGTAATCCGCGACGCAGGGCGGGGCGGTCGTCTCCTGGTGCTCGGACGGCACGACGGACACGCCGCGGGGCCCGGGATCGAGCTGCAGCGGGAGCTCGAGCCGTGGGACGGCCTCACCCGCGCGCCATCGCGCCTCGAGCACCTGCGTGTCGTTCGGGACGGCGGCGCCGGCGACCAATGCGAGGGCGGCCGCGAGGGGGAGCATCCCCTCGAGCGTACGGACAGGTCGGGGCCGCCGCAAGACATCGAGGGGGCGCCGTGGCGCCCCGGCTGGGCCGCGGCTACAGACTCGCCGCGATCTGCAGCGCGGCCGCGACCGGGTCGGGTGCGTCGCGCAGCGGGCGCCCGAGGACGATGACGTCCGCGCCCGCGGCGACCGCCTCCGAGGGGGTCGCGACCCGCGACTGATCGCCCCGCTCTGCGCCCGGCGGACGGACGCCGGGGACGACGAGGAGCGGCGCCGCTCCGACGGCGGCGCGCACCGCCCGGACCTCGTGCGGCGAGCAGACGAGGCCGCCCGCCCCGGCGCCGACGGCGAGCCGGGCGAGGCGCACCACCGCCGACTCCGGCGGACCCTCGAGGCCGATCTCGCGGAGCGCGTCCGCGTCGAGGCTCGTGAGGACCGTGACCGCGAGGACGCGGAGCTTCCCGCCCGCGCCGCGCACGGCGGCACGGACCATCTCGGCGCCGCCCGCGGCGTGGACCGTGAGGAGCGCGGCGCCGGAGGCCGCGGCGCTCCGGGCGGCGCCCTCGACCGTGTTCGGGATGTCGTGCAGCTTCAGGTCGAGGAAGACCGGGCGCCCGAGCGCGGCCGCGGAGCGGACCGCCGCCGGGCCCTCGGCGGCGAACAGCTCGAGCCCGACCTTGAGCATGCCGACCGCCGGCGCGATCGCGCGCGCGAACGGCTCGGCCCTCTCCCAGGACGGGAAGTCGAGCGCGGCGCAGATCCGCTCCGAGGGGTTCATGCCTTCCCCACCTGCATCCGCCCGACCGCGCGCAGGAGCCGCTCCGCGTCCGCCTTCGGGAGCCGGTTCTTCGCCTCGAAGAGCGCGAACGCGAGGAACTCCTCGAGCGCCTCGAGCGAGCGCGCGCGCGCGGCGGCGCCTTGGAACGCGCCGGACGCGCTCACGTTCATGAGGACCGCGGCGACGTCGATCTCGCCGTCGTCCCCGAGCCGCACGCTCTCGAAGATGGTGCGCCGCTTCTCCGGGAGCCGCTCGAACCAGGTGTTGAGGCGCCGCGCCGCGTCCGGCTCCGCCGCCGCGAGCGCCGCGTGCACGTGCTTGAAGATGCGCCGGTAGGTCTCGAACGGTCCCGCCGCGCGCGGGACCCGCTCGCGCCGCGCCGCGCCCGGCACGGGCGGAGGCGTGGGCGCCGGCGCCTCGATCTCGATCACGATCCCCGGGTCCGGCGGCGGCGCGCCCGCGGCGACGTCCGCCTCGGCCCGCCGCAGCTCCGCCTCCTCGAGCCGCTTCATCCCCTCGAGGATGAGGTCGCGCGTCCGGTCCGGCAGCTTCACCTGGTTCTGCTCGTCGTGGGTCCCTTCGATGAACGCGAAGTCGCCGGCGGTCTCGAGGAAGCAGCCGAGGAAGATCTCCTTCACCTGCAGCGAGATCGCCTCGTACAGCTGGCCGGAGGTGATGACGCCCTCGTCCACGAGCACCTGGCCGAGGGGACGGCCGCTCCTCACGAGCCGCGAGCAGCGGTCCAGCTCCGCCTCCGGCGCGAGCCCCGCGGCGGCGAGCACCGGGCCGAGCCGGTCGTTCGGGTCGGAGGACGACGCGAACACGACCTGCCCGTCCCTGAAGTAGAGGCTCTTCCGGCGCAGGTCGCCCGGCTGGTCCGCGAGCGGCGCATCCTCGCCCGCGAACGAGAGCAGGAGGACGCCGCTCTTCAAGGACGAGAAGACGAACTGGACCACCTCGGGGAAGGTGAGCGCCGCGAGCGCGCCGGCGAACCAGGCGCCGGGGCGGTCCGACTGCGCCGGGACGAGGAGCGCGCAGGCGCCGCGCGCGGTGACGAAGTCCACCTCGCCCCCGCCCGCGAGGCCGAGCGATTCGGCCTGGCGCCGTGGCACCGCGATCTGCCCCTCCGGCCCCACGGTCAGCTTCGCGCGCACGCACACCCTCCCGGAAGACGACTCCAGACTAGCAGGCGGCCGGTCCGCGCGGGAGCCGCCCCGCCCCGAGGCGGCGCAGGATCAGGGCGCGCCGCGCACCGCGGCGGCCGCCTTCGCGGCGATCTCGCCGAGGGGGACGAGCTCGAACTGCTTCGCGCCGCGCAGCTTCCACTCCGCCTTGCCCTCCACGAGCCCCTTCTTGCCGACCGCGATCCGGATCGGGATCCCGACGAGGTCCGCGTCCTTGAACTTCACGCCCGCGCGCTCGTCGCGGTCGTCGTGGAGCACCTCGACGCCCGCGGCGGCGAGCGCGTCCACGAGCTCGTCCGCCGCCTTCCTGAGCTCCGGCTCGGGCCCGAGCGTGAGGACGGTCACCTGGAACGGCGCGATCGCGATCGGCCACCGGATCCCGTTCTCGTCGTGGTGGAGCTCGATCGCGGCCGCCATGATCCGTTCGACCCCGATGCCGTAGCTCCCCATCACGATGGGGGCCTGCTTGCCGTCCGCGTCGAGCACGGTCGCCTTCATCGACTCCGAGTACTTCGTCCCGAGCTTGAAGATGTGGCCGACCTCGAGCGCCTTGAAGACGTCGAGGGTCCCGTCGCAGCGCGGGCAGCCTTCGCCCGCCTTCACGGTCCGGAGCTCGGCGACGCGCGCGTGCGGCCCGGTGAGGACGTCGCGGCGCACGTCCACGCCGCGCAGGTGGAAGCCGTCCTCGTTCGCGCCCGTGACCATGTCCCGGCGGTCCGCGAGCGAGGGATCGACGAAGACCGGCGCCTTCGAGAAGCCGACCGCGCCGAGCGAGCCCGGGCGCGCGCCCAGGAGCGGCGGGATCTCCTCCGCACGGGCCGCGCGGATCACCTGCGCGCCGGTGGCGGTCTGCAGCTTCGCCTCGTTCAGCTCCTGGTCGCCGCGCACCACCGCGACGACCGGCTTCTCGTCGGCGACGTACACGAGCGTCTTGAGCTGCCGCTTCCCGGAGACGCCGTACGGCTGCTGCTCGAGCGCCTCGATCGTCACGACGCCGGGGGTGGCGAACTTCTCCGGCCTCGGCAGGCCGGCGCCGTCCGGCTCCGGCGCGAGCCGCGAGGTGGCGGTCTCGGTGTTCGCGGCGTAGCGGCACTTCGGGCAGGCGGCGACGAGGTCCTCGCCCGCGTCGGTCCGCACCATGAACTCGGAGGACTCGGAGCCGCCCATCGCGCCGGAGTGGGCCTGCACGGCGACGAACTCGAGTCCGCAGCGGGTGAAGATCCGCTCGTACGCCTGGCGCTGGTCCTCGTAGCTCTTGTCGAGCCCGGCGCGATCCACGTCGAAGGAGTAGGCGTCCTTCATCGTGAACTGACGCACGCGGAGCAGCCCGGACTTGGGGCGCGGCTCGTCGCGGAACTTCGTCTGGATCTGGTACCAGACCTGCGGGAGCTGCCGGTAGCTGCGCAGCTCGTCGCGCGCGATCGCGGTGAAGATCTCCTCGTGCGTCATGCCGAGGCCGTAGTCGCCGCCCTTGCGGTCCTTCAGGCGGAACATGTTGTCGCCCATCACGTCCCAGCGGCCCGACTCCTTCCAGATCTCGGCCGGGTGGAGCGCGGGCAGGTAGAACTCCTGGCCGCCGACGGCGTCCATCTCCTCGCGGACGATCGCCTCGATCTTCGCGAGCGAGCGGCGAGCGAGCGGCAGATAGTCGTAGATGCCGGCGCCGAGCTGGCGGATGAAGCCCGCGCGCACGAGGAGCTTGTGGCTCGCGACCTGCGCGTCGGCGGGCGCCTCCTTGAGGGTCGGGACGAAGGCCTTCGAGAGTCGGACGGGGCGCATGGTGGCGTCTTATACACCAGCCCCCCGTGCCCCGCGCCTCCGGAGGGCCGTGCAGGCGCGGGCTACTTCGGCAAGCGACGGGCGGCGATGTCGAGCGCCTCGCGCACGACCGCGTCCTCGAGCTCCTCCGCCTTCATCCGCTTCACGATCCTACCGTCTCGGAAGAGGAGCCCCACCCCGCCGTGCCCGTACGCGACGCCCACGTCGGCGGCCGCCGCCTCGCCCGGCCCGTTCACCTCGCAGCCCATCACCGCGACGGAGACCTCGCCCTTCACGGTCGAGAGCCGCTTCTCGACGCGCTCGGCGATCGGGATCATCTCGACCGAGCAGCGTCCGCAGGTCGGGCACGAGGTGAGCGTCGCGCCGCCGAACTTGAGGCCGAGCGCCTTGAGGAGCATCCGCGCGACGCGGACCTCCTCCACCGGATCGGCGGTGAGCGAGATCCGGATCGTGTCGCCGATCCCGTCGGCGAGCAGGATGCCGAGCCCGGCCGCGCTCTTCACGGTGCCGGCGACGAGCGTCCCGGCCTCGGTGACGCCGAGGTGGAGCGGGTACTCGAACCGCTCCGCGAAGAGCCGGTTCGCCTGCACGGTCATCGCGACGTCGTGCGCCTTGAGCGAGACCTTGATCTCCCGGTAGCCCTCGTCCTCGAGGACGCGGATGTGCCGCTCGGCGCTCTCCACCATCCCC
>WNGB01013981.1_pt1 | contig 10772 bp, 11 predicted proteins | sample 5400681 | NCBI WGS metagenome assembly WNGB01 (sample SAMN13153367, study PRJNA577476) | soil metagenome | isolation source: 115 cm soil or saprolite under grassland replicate 2 | place: USA:California | collected 2016-06-15 | reverse complement strand
TCCTATAACCGGCCCGTCGCGCGGGGGCGGACGCTCTTCGGGGAGCTCGTTCCGTGGCGGCGCGTGTGGCATCCAGGCGCCGACTCGGCGACCACCGTGACGTTCAGCCGCGACGTGCGCGTCGAGGGTCGTGACCTCCAGGCCGGCAGCTACACGCTCTGGGCGATCCCCGACAGCGCGCAGTGGACCGTGATCTTCAGTCGGGCGGTGCACGTCTACCACACACCGTACCCCGGCGAGTCGCGTGACGTGCTGCGCGTGGCGGCCACGCCCGAGCAGGGCAGCCACATGGAGGTGCTCGCCTACTACTTCCCGGTCGTCGGTCCCGATTCGGCCGTATTGCGGCTGCACTGGGGATCGACGATCGTGCCCCTGCACATCCGCACCAAGTAACCGAACGACCGCGGAGGAGCCCATGTCGCACCGTCTCGCCTTGACCCTGGCGGCGTTCGTCGTCGCCCCACTCCCCGCCGCCGCACAAGCTCCGCAGACGCCGCTGCGGATCGCCGCCAGCAGCTTCGCCTCCGTCGAGGTGCACCTCAACGCGCGACGCATCGGCTCGCAATGGTACGAGGAGGACGCGAGCCTGTCGGGCCCTTCGCGTATCGCGATCACCTACGGCCAGCCCCACGCCCGAGGCCGACGGGTGGAAGGCGGACTCGTCCCGCTCGACACCGTGTGGCGCTTCGGCGCGAACATGGCCACGACGCTCCACAGCGACCTCGACATCACCGTCGGCGATCTCAAGCTGCCGCGGGGGGACTACTCGTTGTTCGTGTTGTATGCGCGGGCGGGCTGGCAGCTCATCGTGAACCGGGGCACGGGGCAGTGGGGCACCGATCGCGACCCCGCGCGTGACGTCGGACGCGTGGCGCTGGCCAGCCGGACCCTGGCGGAGCCCGAGGGATCGCTAACGATCTACCTCGTGCCGGAATCCCCCCAGCCTACGACCGGGTATGCCGAGCTCCGGGGCACCCTGCACATCAAGTGGGGCGCCACGGAGCTCAGCACCGGCTGGCGGATCGAGCAGTGAACTGAGGGCCTAGCGCGCCCTCAGCCGGACGTCGATGTCCGCGATGATGTCCCGCGGGGGGCCACGCTTCTGCCAGCCCTTGTGCTTCCCGCGGTCGTGCCGCTCGCGGACTTCCCACAGGCCGCGCACGACGACGCGCTGCCCCTGCGGCGTCGCGAAGATGCGCACGATTTCGTCGTCGCCGTGCCGCGCCCAGATGATCCGGTTGGGCCCCGAGCGCTCCACGCGATACACGACCCAGCCGCGCGTCACCAGCACGTCGCGCGTCACCACCACCACGCGGTCCACCGGCACGACGTACACGTACTCGGCGGGCTCGCCGTACACGACGGTGGCGCTCGTGAACCCGCCCGCGCAGCCCGTGAGACTCAGCGCGCCCGCGACGAGCAGGACTTGCGGTATCGTTCTCATGATCGTCTCCTGTTCGGAGTGACTGCACTCCTGAAGACACCGCGGGCCGCGAGATGTTTACGCGGTCGCGTGACGGGCGTCACACCGCTCCCGGTCGCGGATCGGCCGCGACGCCCGTATCTTCGTGGCCTTCAGCCCTGGGAGCCTGGATGACCCGCCGCCGTACGCTCACGCCCCTCGCATTCGCGCTCGCGTTTCTGTCGTGTCACCCTGACGGCAGCGTCGGGCGGGGCCGCGTGCCCGGGATCCGTGTGCGCGTCAGGATCTGGAATGCGGCCGGCGTGGTAATTTATGATAACCAGCCCGGCGTCTCGAACGACGCGTGGACTGTGACGCCTCTCGGCGGTGGCAACATCAGCGTGAAGGAGCGGGGAGGAACCCATGAGTGACCTGCGCTATCCTATCGGACCGTTCACCAAGGTGTCGAGTCTGACGCCGGACCAGCGCGTCGCGTGCATCGATCAGGTGGCGGCCGCACCCGGGCACTTCCGCCGCGCGGTGAGCGGTCTCACCCCCGCGCAGCTCGACACGCCGTATCGCGACGGCGGCTGGACCGTGCGCCAGGTCGTGCATCACCTCCCCGACAGCCACCTCAACGCTTACGTGCGCTTCAAGCTCGGCCTGACCGAAGACGCCCCCGCGATCAAGACATACGAGGAGAAGGACTGGGCCAAGACGCCCGAGGTGGCCACGACCCCGGTCGAGACGTCCCTCACCATGCTCGAGGCGCTGCACGTGCGGTGGGTGGCCCTGCTGCGGGCGATGACCCCGCGCGATTTCGCGCGCACCATCAAGCACCCCGAATGGGGCACGCCGAGCCTCGACGCGATGCTCGCCCTGTACGCCTGGCACGGCCGTCACCATACCGCGCACGTGACGGCGCTGCGCGACCGGATGGGGTGGCGGTAGGCATGGTGGACTTCGGGGACGACGATCTCGATGCGGAGTTCCCGCTCGGCGACGGGGCGGCCGAGACGGAAGCGCTCGTCGTCTGCCCCTATTGCGGCGAGGCCAGTGAGATCGCGCTCGACGCCGGGGGCGGCGCCTTCCAGGAATACGAGGAGGATTGCCAGGTGTGCTGTCGCCCGTGGCGCGTGACCGTCGCGTACGACGAGGGCGGCAGTGCCCATGTCACCGCGGTGCCGCTCGACGACTGAAACGCGCCGCACACCGCCGCCGTAGGGGCGCCATGCCCGTCCGCCACCTGCTGGGCGCCCTGCTCCTGCTCGGTCCCGCCACGCTCAACGCCCAAGACTCGGCCGGCCACTTCCACATCGGACTCACGTATCACGACTACGGCATCACGATCGGCAACGCGCCCCGCACCACGGGGCTTCGCATCAATTTCGAGGACGCCGATCTCGAGCGGGTGAACGGCATCAACGTCACCCTGTGGAAGCCCCGCGAGCCGCTCTCGGGCACCGTCAACGGGTTGGCGGTCGGCCTCGTCGGGCCGGGGGCCGACTACTTGAACGGCATCGCGATCGGGGTCGGCGGCGTCGTCGCCGAGCGGCGAGCCCGGTGGCTCACGGTGGGTGGACTCGGCGTAGTGTCGAACGGCCGGCTCGAGGGGTTGGCGTTGGGCGGCCTCGGCACGGTCGCGAACGGCGACATCCGGGGCGTGGCCGTCGGCGGACTGGGCACGGTCGCCAACAACGATGTGACGGGGATCGCGATCGGCGGACTCGGCACCGTGGCCAACGGCGACCTCAGCGGGATCGGCATCGCCGGGCTCGGCACGGTGGCCAACCGCAATCTCACCGGCATCGCGGTCAGCGGGCTGGGGACCGTCGCGAACGGCGACTTCAAGGGAATCGGCGTGGCAGGGCTCGCTACCGTGGTGAACGGCGACGCCGGCGGGCTGTCGGTGGGCGGGCTGGCGTCGGTCACGAACGGCTCGTTGACCGGCGTGGGGATCGGTGGACTCGCGGTGGTCGCGGACGGCCGGCTCCGCGGCATCGCCCTCGCGGGCTACCGCGTGGACACGCCCCGGCTGCAAGGCTTCAGCACGGCGTTGCACCTGAAAACGCGCGAGCTGCACGGTGTGTCGATCGGCGCGTACAATCGTGTGCTGGGTCAGCAGGTGGGCCTGACGATCGGGCTGTACAACTCCGCGCGCGTTTTGAAAGGCATCCAGCTAGGAGTCATCAACCGGGCCCAGAACAACCGTGGGATCCTGAAGATCTTGCCGCTTCTCAACGCCCACCTGTAGCATAGGAGCCAGGACCATGCGCCCTGGCCCCTGATTCCTTACGACCACTCGGCGTCTCGGCGGCTCGGCGTCTTATCTATCTCCTCGCCGCCTCGTATCTCCTACTCACTTCAGGCCAGTTGACCACACTCCACCACGCCGCGATGTACTCCGGTCGCCGGTTCTGGTACTTCAGGTAATAGGCGTGCTCCCACACGTCGAGGCCCAGGAGCGGTGTCCTGCCGTCCATCAGCGGGCTGTCCTGGTTCGGCGTGCTGATGATGTCGAGCTTTCCGCCGGACAGGACGAGCCACGCCCACCCACTGCCGAACCGCGTCGCGGCCGCGTTCGTGAGCTGCTCCTTGAACTTCGGGAAGTCTCCGAACGTCTTGGCGATCGCTTCCGCTAAAGCGCCGCTGGGTGCACCGCCGCCGCCTTTGCCGGGCGGAGCCATGATCGTCCAGAAGAGCGAGTGGTTGTGGTGGCCGCCGGCGTTATTCCGCACGACGGTGCGAATGTCGTCGGGCACGATGTCGATGTCGCGCAACAGCTGCTCGAGCGTCTGGGCGAATAAGTCAGGATGCTTCTCGAGGGCGGCATTGAGGTTGTTCACGTAGGCTTGGTGGTGCTTGCCGTGGTGGATCTGCATCGTCTGCGTATCGATGTGCGGCTCGAGCGCCCCGAAGTCGTAGGGCAGGACGGCGAGCGTGTGGCGCGTTTGTCCCCCGGCCGCTCGTTTCACTTGCTCTTTCACCGGTGTCATCGGCGTCATCCCTGTGTCTGTGGGTTCACCGTGTCAAACCCACGAGGGTCACGGCAGGTTCCCGGCTTGCCCCGGGGGGGCCCGGCGGTATCTTGCTCCCCGGACGGTGCGCGACTTCCTACATCCGGAGGCTCAATGACTGAGCTACTCCTGCGTTGGTTCCACTTCCTCGCCGGCATCACGTGGATCGGTCTCCTCTACTATTTCAACTTCGTGCAGGGTCCGTTCTTCGCTGAGGCCGACGCGGCCACCAAGAGCAGCGCCACGCAGAAGCTCGTGCCCCGGGCGCTCTGGTGGTTCCGCTGGTCCGCCTTGGCCACGTTTCTGACGGGCGCCCTGATCATCGCGAAGCGGGTCGGCGAGGCACCACCGGACGTGTCGGTCATGAGGAGCCCCTGGGGAGAGGCGATCTTCACGGGCGCGTTGCTCGGGACGGTGATGCTGGCCAACGTGTGGGGGGTGATCTGGCGTAATCAGAAGATCGTCATCGCCTCCGCCGTCGCGGCGGCGACGGGAGGGCAGGCGAATCCCGCGGCGGCCGCCGCGGGGCGACGGGCATTCCTGGCCTCGCGCACCAACGTGGTCTTCTCGATCCCGATGCTGTTCTTCATGGGCGCCGCGACACACATGCCTCCCAGCCCGATCACCAACCCGACTGCGTACTGGATCGCCCTGCTCATCGTCGTCGGGCTCCTGGAGGTCAACTCCCTCGTTGCCACCACCGGCCCGACCACCAAGCCGATCGAGAAGATCCCGGGCGTCGTCACGACCGGGTTCGTGGTGTGGGCGGTGGTGTACGCGCTGGTCCGGTGGGTGCTGACGGGCTGACCACCGCGCGGTACCCCTATGGCGTCGGTCACGCTCCGCGGGCTCAGCAAGACGTTTGAGGGGGCCGCGCAGGCGGCCGTGCGCGACGTCTCGCTCGAAGTGCGCGACGGCGAGCTTCTCGTGCTGCTCGGCCCCTCGGGCTGCGGCAAGACCACGCTGTTGCGCTGCATCGCCGGCCTGGAAGATCCCACGGCGGGAGAGGTGCTCATCGGCGACTCCGTGGTCACCGACCTGCCGCCCGCCGAGCGGGACGTGGCGATGGTGTTCCAGAGCTACGCCCTGTACCCCCACCTCGACGTTCGCGAGAACATCGCCTTCGCGCTGGAGATGCGCGGCGTGGCCCCGCCGGAGATGGCGCGCCGTGTGGCCGAGACGGCTGCCCGCCTGGGGCTGGGCGACCTCCTCGACCGGCGGCCCGAGCAGTTATCGGGCGGTCAACGCCAGCGCGTGGCGCTGGCTCGAGCCATCGTCCGGCACCCGCAGCTGTTCTTGTTCGACGAACCGCTCTCGAACCTCGACGCGCCTCTGCGGATCGAGCTGCGTGCCGAGCTCCTGGCGCTGCACCGCGCCCTCCCCACGACGATGGTCTACGTCACACACGATCAGGTCGAAGCGCTGACGATGGGACAGCGAATCGCCGTGCTGCACGAGGGACGGCTGCGTCAAGTGGGAACGCCGGCGGACGTATACGAGCGGCCGGCCGATGTGTTCGTCGCCCGGCTCGTGGGCAGTCCGGGGATGAACGTCCTCGAGGGCAGGGGACGGGGGATGGGGGACGAGGGACGGGTAGTCGAGGCGGGCAGTCTGGTCGTGCCGGTCGCGCTCACCGAGTACGAGGGGCAGCTGTTCCTGGGCGTCCGCCCTGAGCACGTCGGGCTGTGTGCGGTGGACAAGGGAGTGGGGAACGGGGACGTGCTGGTGGTGGAGCCGCGCGGGAACGAGACGATCGTGCACCTCAACGTGGGAGGCCAGCCGCTCGTCGCGCGGCTCCCCGGCCTCGTGGACGTGCAGCTGGGCACGCGCGTGGGTGTGAAGCTCGACCGCAACCGCTTGCATCTCTTCGACGCGGCGGGGATGCGGATCGCATGATGGCCCCGCCCCCGCGGCGCTGGGTGATCGTCGCCGCCGTCGCCGCGGCCGGGGTCGGTGCGGCGGCCACGCTGGCGGTCGCGCGCTGGGGGGAAGTGCGCTACGAGCGCACCGGGGCGCTTCGGATCGCGGGCACCACGGCGGCGTACCTCGTTCTCGTCACGCCGGCTGGGCGCGATTCCAGCGATTTCGACCTTGGCAAGCTCCTCGTCCAGGCGCGCGCCCTCACGACGTTGCCCGGCTGGACCTCGCACGTCGAGGTGTACCACGGCACGGCGCCGCTCGTGGACGCGACGGCCGCGCCCCTGCCCGCCGACGAGCTGGCGGGCTTGCGGGGCCGGACCGGGGCTGTCTGGCAGGATGGCACCGCGCTCATGCCGCTGATTGACCCTACCTGCCACGAGGTGGTGGGCGCGGTCTCCATCCGAGCCGTCCCCCGCAGGGGGCTGGGGGGGGGCCGGGGGGGCGCCGCCGCGCTGCTGCTCCGTTGGGCCATCCCGGCGGCGTTGCTCGCAATCGTGGTTGCGGCGAGTGCAGCGAACGGGCGCCGCCCCTTGGGGCACTACGTCGTCGCCGCCCTGCTGCTAGGCTTGGCCGCGTACGCCGACGTGCGCGGCGCCGCCCGCCGCGGCACGGACCGCTGGCTGGCCGACACGCGCCTGCTGCTACAAGAGGCCGCGACGCGGCTGCCCACACCGCGCGCCCGAGTCCCCCTCGCCGCCCTCGCTCCCCTCGCCGGCGGCGCGGACCTCGCGGAGACGGACAGCGCCACCGCGACGCCGCGGCGCGTGCGCGTGGCGGGCGCCCGGTACGCCGTCGTCGCCGCGCGTCTGGGCGCCGGCCGATGGGTCGAGATCCGTACCCTGCCCGCCGAAGGGTTCACGGCGGGTTGGCTGCTGCTGCTGACCGGTCTCGCCCTGGGCGGGCCGCTCGCGCTGCGGGGAGTGCGGTGGGTGGAGCACGCGGCCCGCCAGCGTCAACGACTGCGCGAGACGGCCACTGCGTGGGGGTTCCTCGCGCCAGCGGGAATCCACCTCGCGGTGTTTTCGGTCGGGCCCATCCTGTTCACAGTGTACCTCTCGCTGCGTGGCTTGGAGTCTCCCGCGCTGGCCACCTTCGCGGCGGTTCTGCGCGACCCCATGGTGTGGGTAACGCTGCGTAACACCGTCCTGTACTCCTTATACGTGCCCGTTTCCATGGCGATCGCGCTCGTCGTCGCGCTGCTGCTGCACCGCGCGGACGCGAGGGGGAGGGGGGGGGGCGCGGTGGGGCTGCTGCGCGCGGTTTTCTTCCTGCCGTACGTGGCGTCGGTCGTCGCCGTGGCGTTGGTGTGGCAGTGGCTGTACCACCCGGATTTCGGGATGCTCAACTACATGCTCTCGCTCGCCGGCGCCGGCCCCTACGACTGGCTCGGCCGGCCGCGGACGGCTCTCGTAGCGCTCATGCTCCTCTCGATCTGGGCGCAGGTGGGCTATCAGATCGCCGTGTTTCTCGCCGGGCTGGAGGGGATCCCGCGGGCGTATCTCGACGCGGCGCGGGTGGACGGGGCCTCGGCATGGCAGCGGTTCCGGCGTGTCACCCTCCCGCTGCTCCGGCCGGTGACGCTGTTCGTGCTGGTGACAGGGGTGATCGGCGCCTTTCAGGTGTTCACCTACGTCTACGTCTTGACGCGCGGTGGTCCGTTGCACGCCACGGACGTCGTCGTGTACCGCATCTACCGGACGGGGTGGGAGTTGCAGCAGTTCGGTCCCGCGGGAGCGCTCTCCGTGCTCCTCTTCCTGATCCTGTTCGGGGCGACGTGGCTGCACTTCAGGCTGCTCGGCCGGCGGGTGGAGTATGCGTAGAGACCGGAAAGTGGAGCGGGGGAAGAGGGGGAAGGGGTGGCTTGGGCTCGCCCTGGTGAGTCTCGTCGCGGTCGTCATGGTCGCGCCCTTCCTCTATATGGTGTCCACCTCGCTCATGGACGAATGCGAGGTGTTCCAGTGGCCGCCGCGCTTGTGGCCCGCGAGCCCGCACCTGGAGAACTACGCCGTCGCGCTGACCGCGCTCCCCTTCGGCCGGTTCTTGCTGAACAGCGCGATCGTTGCCGGTTCCGTGGTCGTGGGCCAGGTGCTTACGAGCGCCATGGCGGCGTACGCATTCGCGCGGCTGCGGTTCCCCGGCCGCGACCGCGTGTTCCTCGCCTTCCTGACTGTGCTGATGGTTCCCGCGATCGTTCTCCTGATCCCCCGCTTCTTGATGATCGACGCGCTCGGCTGGGTGGACCGCTACGCGGGGCTGATCTCGACGGAGCTCGTGTCGGTGTGGGGGATCTTCTTGCTGCGCCAGTTCTTCGTGACGCTGCCGCGGGACCTCGAGGACGCCGCCCGGCTCGATGGGGCGGGCGAGTGGACGATCTTCTGGCGGGTGGTGCTCCCCCTCTCCAGGCCGGCCCTCGCCACGCTGGCCGTGTTCGCGTTCGCGGACCAGTGGAGAAGTTTCCTCTGGCCGCTCCTGGTGACCCGGAGCGTCGAGATGCGGGTGGTGGAACTGGGGCTGGCGAACTTCCACGAGGTCTACGCCGCGAACTGGCCCTATCAGATGGCGGCGGCGGTGGCGGCCACTGTTCCTTTGTTATTTGTGTTCCTCGTAGCGCAGCGGTACTTCGTCCGAGGGATCCAGTTGCAAGCTCTGAAGTGAGATTTACCTCCTGCTTACCGCTCGGAAGCTCAAGCTCCAACCGATATCCTTCACGTTGCCCGCCGCCCACTCGATCACCGCATGTCCGGTCTGCAGCCGCTTCACCGTGCAGGGAACGTCGGCCTTGCACATGGACGGCCGCAGCCCGCGGGGCACGGCTACCGTGACCGCGTAGGCCCGCCCGTCGAGGTTCACGGACTTGCCGCTGAGGGTTCGCGCCGCGGCGTCCCAGTGCTCCTCGCCGATGTCGATGGCGCCCTGGATCACGTGTCGCGTCGTGCCGATGACTTGTGGCTGGGCGGCTGCCGACCGGAGCGCGACCGTGAGCGTGGTGTGGGGCGCGAGCGTTGCCGTGAGCGTTTGCTGCGTGTCGGCGAGGGGCCGCTCGCCCCACACGTCGTACGCGGCGAATCGGGCGCCGGGGATGTCGAGCGCCGCCAGAGCGTGAGACACCGGCGCCGCCTCGTCCTCCCAGTTCACCAGCACCACCGTCCACCAGCGCGGCGCGCCTTCCACGACCCATGTCGCCGCCGGTCGGTCGCGGCGCACGCTCCAGAGGCCGCCCGGGCCCCCGGTGTCTGTCACGCGCAGGGCGAGCACGTTCGCGCCGCCCCAGTTCAGCGCCGCCGGCGGCACGGCATAGCGGCGGAAGGCTAGCCAGTTGCTCGTCTCCCCGATCTTCACGCCGTTCACGAAAGTCTCGTCGGCGTCGTCGACCTTGCCCAGCTCGAGGAACACCGGCGGGCGGGCGGTCGCCGCCCCAGGGGGCAGGGTGAAGCGCGTGCGGTACCAGGCGACGCCGTTGTAGCCGGGATGTCCGGCTCGCTCCCAGGTCTGAGGGACGGGGAGCGTTTCCCAGGCGTCGTCGTCGTAGTCGCGCGCCGCGTAGCGCGGGTCGTCGCCCGTGCGGAAGCGCCAAGGACCGGGCAGGCGCACGACGGCGTCGCCGGCCACGAACGCCGGCGCCACCTCGCGCTCGTCCACCTGCGTCGCCACCGGCCGGCCCGCCGCCGCCGCGACCGGAAGGGTTTTCTGGAGCAGGGGGATCCGATCGGCCGGGAGCTTCGGCAGGTTGTCGGACAACAGATTCATCCCGCCGGACACGGCGACGATGGACGCCCACACCTGTGCCTCCGGGACCGTGAGCGGTGGGCGTACCACCAGGCAGTCGGGGTCGTTGAGCCACACTCCGCGGTGGTAGAAACTGCGCAGCGCGCCGGCGCGGGCCGGCCCCTGAATCCCGTCCCAGGTGGCGTCCACGTCGCCCCCGATCCGCATGCCGTTCACCAGGCCCGCGGCGTGCTGGAGCGGCGCGCCGCAGCCGAGCAGAAACGCCTCCGTCCCCAGGCCGTCGCGGATCGCGGTGAGCCCGCGGCGGTAGGCTTCGGCGTGAGTGAGGCCGCCGTAGTGCGCCGTCCCCGCCGTCGCCCAGTGGAGGAAGTCGATCTTGAGGTAGTCGTAGCCCCAGTCGCGCACCACGCGCCGCGCCAGATCGTACAGCCATGCCGCGACCTCCGGGTGGGCGCAGTCGAGTGCGTAGATGCGGCCGCCCCAGTCGTCGCGCGTGTCCATGACGAGGGGCCCGGGCGCGCCTTCGTCGGGGCTCTTGAGGAGCCACGCGGGGTGCGCCGCCGGCACACCGGAGCGTTCCGACACGGCGAAGGGCGCGATCCACAGGCCCGCCAGAAACCCATGGGCGTGGATCTGGTCGGTGAGCGGGCGGTGCCCGTGCGGAAACTTGGCGTTCGTGTCCCAGTCACCCGTGGCGCGCTGGTAGC
>WNGB01017607.1_pt1 | contig 10773 bp, 12 predicted proteins | sample 5400681 | NCBI WGS metagenome assembly WNGB01 (sample SAMN13153367, study PRJNA577476) | soil metagenome | isolation source: 115 cm soil or saprolite under grassland replicate 2 | place: USA:California | collected 2016-06-15 | reverse complement strand
AGCCGGCTCTCCACCGCCACCGACAGGGTCATCTCGCCGTGCCTCCTATCCGATCAGCCGGCCGACGCCACGCTTGGCGAGCTGGTCCGCGACGATCGTACGCTGGATCTCCGAGGTGCCCTCCCAGATGCGGTCCACCCGCAGCTCCCGGTAGAAGCGCTCGGCGACGTTCTCGCGCATGTAGCCGCGCCCGCCGAAGACCTGCACCGCCCGGTCGGCGACCCGCCCGGCCATCTCCGAGGCGTACAGCTTGGCCATCGAGCAATGGGCGTGCTGGACCTTGACGTCCAGGCCGTCGTCGATGCCGTGGGCGGTGCGGTAGGTCATCAGCCGCGCCGCCCACAGCTCGGTGAGCGAGTCCGCCAGCATGAACTGGATCGCCTGGTAGTCCAGGATCGGCCGGCCGTAGGCGCGGCGCTGCCTGGCGAACGCGGTCGCCTCCTCGATCAGCCGCTCGGCGGCGCCGAGGGCGCGGGCGGCGATCATCAGCCGCTCGTACCGGAACCACTCGTAGGCGAAGCGCATGCCGTCGCCCTCCTCGCCGACGAGCTGGCCGGCGGGGACGCGCACGTCCTCGAAGGCGACCACCGGGTGGTGGTAGGGGATGGTGTGGCTGTAGGCGGGCGTGCGGACCACCCGGATGCCGGGGGTGTCGAGGTCGACCACGAACATCGCGTGCGCCCCGGCGTCCGGCCCGACGGCCAGCTTGGCCTGGAAGAACACGTGGTCGGCGTGGTTGAACGAGGTCACGTGCCACTTGACCCCGTTGAGGAGGTAGCCGTCGCCGTCGCGCAGGGCGGTCGCCTCGATGGCGTCGACGTCGGAGCCGGCGCCATCCTCGGTGATCGCGTAGCACTCCCGCCGCTCGCCGCGGATGGTGGGGACCACCCAGCGCTCGAGCTGCTCGTCGGTGGCCACCTGCGGCAGCCACGAGGCCGGGGTGTGGATCACCCAGCCGAGGGCGTTGGTCGCCCGGCCGACCTGCTCCTGCACCAGCACCTGCTGGAAGGCCGAGAAGCCGCCGCCGCCGAGCTCCTTGGGCATGTTGACGGCGTCGAAGCCGAGCTCGTGGACCCGCCGGCGCTGGTGCTCCAGCAGCTCGGCCGGCAGCTCGCCGTCGTGCAGCTCGGCCTCGACCTCGTGGGGGATCAGCTCGTCGACGAACGCCCTGGCCGCCGCCTGGATCTCCCGGTCGGCCTCCGACATCGGGTAGCTCGACACGGGCACGACTGGACCCCCCAGCTGCACCGGACATTGACTGAACGTTCAGTTCATTGTAGCGTTCGGCCAGGTGCACGCCAAGGAGGCAGCGATGACCGCTCCTCTGGCGTCAGCCACTTCCAGCGGCTGACGGGTGGCCGCGAACGGTCCTCGGCCGCCTGGACCCGAGCCCGCTCTCAGTTGCCGCGGCCGGTCTTACATCCCGTGAGGGACCGCCGGGGCGGCGCGCGGGCGGATCGGGTCCTGCGCCCGCCTGGTCCAGCGTCCGGCCTGGCCGGTAGCTCTCCCCAACACCCATCCACCGGTGAGTGGGGGCCACACCTGGCCGCCGCCGCGCCCGATACCCAAGCGAGCGTCGTCCGATCACCGCTGCCGCCGCGTGATGCACGGTGACGGCGATCGCTGTTCTGGTACTGCTGAGCGAGAGGAACCAGTGCTCCCGCCCCCACCTGGAGGTGAAGGCCGGGTCGACCGCGATCGCCCACAGCCCTTGGTTGGCGCACATCTGGGTCAGCCGATCCCGGAACCGCCCGGTCGGGATACCGGCCACGGTGCGCCGGAAGCGCCTGCCTCGCTGTCCTCGGCCGAGGGTCTCACGGCCTTCGGCTCTGGCCTCGGCGAAGTCGAGGTCCTCCACCGCGACCGACCGGCAGCCGTGGGCCTTGGCGAGGGCGATGAGCTGGCTGATCGCGGCTCGCAGTCGCCCATCCCTGGTCGTCGAGCATTGATCCTCCAGGTCCAGGGGGATTGTGTGCGGGGCGCCGACCGGGTTCCCGGATGGGTCCAGCACTACGCAGTCCAGGTGACCAGCGTTGAGGTCAACCGCCAGCCGCGGCCATGCGCCCAGCTCATCCAGCGTCGGGACCGGTCGGCGGGGGTGGGTCCAGGAAGCGTCGAGATACCAGCGGTCCCGCTCCGGCTGGTTGACGAAGTCGTAGCGGACCGCACCGGAGGTGACCTGGGTCGCCCATGCATCGGCCCGGTAGGAAAACCCGACCCCGCAGGACAGCCGGTAGCGGCCGCGAGGCCGGTTGGCCAGATTCGCTAGCGGGCGGGGAGCTTCAGCTCGCACCATCCCTCCTCCGGGTGGACCAGGATGGTGCCGTTGCCGAGCGGGTACTCGGCGTCCCCGTCGGCGGTCAGAAACCAGCGAGCCGCCTCCCAGCGACGGCGCCACTGCGGCTCGGTGAGCCTGGCCTCCTCCAGGTGCTGACGAGCCCGGAGCAGCCGTCGGCCGCCACGGACGACGCTGACCCGTCCGTGTGCAATCCGCGCGTCGACGCGCGCGAGCCGGCCAGTGAGGAGGTCCATGCGGCGCTGCTTCTCCCACCGCTCCGCGCTGCTGGCGTAGCCGCGGATCCGCCCGGCGCGGCCGCCTACCGGGGCGGCCAGCCGCGCCTGCAGACGCCGGATCGCCCGCCGGAGGCCAGTCCGGTGGTCCAGCAGGTTGCGGTAGCCACGCTGCCACTGGTTGTCGCTGGTGCGGCTGATCGTCCCTGCCCATCGGGAAGTCGCTTCGCCGATCAACGCACGCTTTCTGCGGAACCGTGTGCTCTCACCGAGACCGAGCCCGCAGCGTTCGGCGAGATCACGGCCGGCCAGGTGACCGAGGTACTCGCCGACCTCGCGTAGCACCGCCTGGTCCGTGGCCGAGAGCCGCAGCCGGGTGCGGATGCGGATACCCGCTGGGCGTGCCACCACAAATGGTGCGGCGATTGCGCGAAGCCGACGGGACATGGAGGCGATCCGCTCCCTGCTGTGTGGAAGGCCAACATCGAGGGACATCATATCCGAACACGTGTTCGCCTCAAGCCGCTATCAACACCCGACCACACAATGTGGCTGACCATCAGCCCTCGATTCGCCGACGTGATCGGACGACTTCGTGCTCGTCCGCTACCTGTCGTCGGACGCCGCCACCGAGCCGATGTCGGTCAAGATCTACAACAGCGCCCGCTCCAGCACCACCCCGGCCCTCAACGCGCTCGCCAGCATCATGCTGGCGTCGTCGCTGCCGGCCGTGGCCCTCGGCACGCTCGTCTACCGCCGCTTCACCCGCGGCGAGCGCGGCCAGGAGTCCGCCGTCGGGGAGCTGGCCGCGCAGGTCGGAGCCTGGATCCACTGCGAGGATGATGGTCGAGGCGCCCGCCCTGCCGGTCTGACCCGTGGAATCCACTGGCCTTGCTGCCTGGAATCGGATCTGTCGGCCGGTCGGGGCGGGCGTCCTCGGCACCACCGGTCTGACGAAGTGACCTGATAAGAGCCTGGCGCACAGGCCCTATCGCAGTGCTGTCCGCCGTCCGGCTGGTGCGTGCCACCGACACCCACCAGCAAGGAGGAGACGGTGGCCCTGCCCACCCTGCCACACCCTCAGGTGCTCGTCACCCTCGGCGTCGACACCCATGCCGACAGCCACGTCGCCGCCGCGCTGGACCAAGCCGGCCGGCTGCTTGGCACCCAGACAATCTCCACCACCCCGGGCGGCTACGCTGGGCTGCTTGGCTGGGCAAGGAGGTTGGGGACGGTGGATCGCGTCGGCGTGGAAGGCACCGGCAGCTACGGCGCCGGGCTTGCGCGCTGGCTGCGCGCCCATGGTCAGCTGGTCATCGAGGTGGACCGGCCTGACCGTGCCGCCCGGCGACGCCAGGGCAAGGCCGATGACCTGGACGCCCACGCGGCCGCCCGGCGGTCCAGGCCGGCACCGCGACCAGCCAGCCAAGGCCGGCGACGGCACGGTAGAGATGATCCGTTCGCTGCGGCTGGCGCGCCGCTCGGCGGTCAAAGCCCGCACCCAGGCCGCCAACCAGCTCAAGGCGCTGCTGGTGACCGCACCGGATGGGCTACGAGCCCAGCTTCGTCGCCTGCCGCCAGCCGAGCTGGTCACCACCGCGGCACGGCTGCGAGCCGCCACCAAGCCGGCGACCCCGACCCAGGCGGCCAAGCTCGCGCTGCGGTTGATCGCCCGGCGCTGGCTGCTGCTGACCCAGGAGATCACCGCGCTCGACACCCAGCTGGAGCGGCTGGTCGCCATGGCGGCGCCGGCGCTGGTGGCGGTCAACGGCGTGGGCACCCAGACGGCCGCGGTGCTGCTGGTCGCGGCCGGGGACAATCCCGAGCGGCTGCGCAGCGAGGCCGCCTTCGCGCAGCTGTGCGGGGTCGCGCCGATCCCTGCCGCGTCCGGCAAGACCACCCGCCACCGGCTGAACCGGGGCGGCAACCAAGAGGCGAACCGGGCGTTGTACCTGATCGCGGTCGGGCGGATGGCCTGGCACGGGCCGACCCACACCGACGTCGAGCGACGCACCAAGCAAGGCAAGTCCAAGGCCGAGATCATCCGTTGCTTGAAACGCCACATCGCTCGAGAGCTCTACGGCATCCTGGTATCCCGGCCGCCACTTGACGAGCCATAAGAGCATCCGTGGCGGCGGGCGGTGTGAGGTCGATCAGATTATAAGAAAGGCCCTCTGACCTGGGACAATGGCGCCTGCTACAGCCGCCGTATCCCCGATCAGAAGGGCACTTTCTCGATGGCATCGTGCCACACCCTGGATCAGCTCGACATCTGCTTTGACGACACCCACGCGGTGGCCAACGCGGGCCTGCTGCTGCCGGCCACCCTGGCCGAGGGGCTGGGCATCGAGCAGGCCACCGACCAGCTGATTGACCTGGGCGACCGGCCTGGCGCGGCGCATCCCGGCCGCAAGCCGCTGACCCTGGTCCACTCGATGGTGGCGGGTGGGGACTGCATCGACGACGCCGACCTGCTGCGCTGCGGCGCCACCAGCCAGGTGCTCGGCCACCGGGTCATGGCGCCCTCCACCTTTGGGACGTTCCTCCGCTCGTTCACCTTCGGCCACACCCGTCAGCTCGACCGGCTCACCGAACAGATCTTGACCAAGGCGTGGGCGGCTGGGGCGGGTCCCGGTGATGGGCCGATGACCATGGACCTGGACTCCACCGTGTGCGAGGTGCACGGCTACCACAAGCAGGGCGCTGCCTACGGCTAGACCCACACCCTGGGCTACCATCCGCTGCTGGCCACCCGTGCTGACAGCGGCGAGGTGCTGCACGCCCGCCAGCGCAGCGGGCGGGCCAACACCGCCCGCGGCGCGGCCCGCTTCGTCGACGAGTTGGCCGCACGGGTGCGCCGCGCGGGCGCCAGCGGCGAGCTGACCGTGCGCATGGACTCGGGGTTCTGGTCGGCCAAGACGATCCGGGCAGGCCGCCGCCACCGGATCCACTACTCCATCACCGTCCGCCAGACCAAGCCGATCCAGTAGGCGATCGCGGGCATCGAGGAGGACGCCTGGGTCCAGATCGTCTACCCCGATGGCGGCCTGGGCGAGGTCGCCGAGACCCGCTACCGGGGCGAGCGGCTGATCGTGCGCCGCACTCGCCTGGTGAGTGAACAGGCCGAGCTGTTCCCTAACTGGCGCTACCACGGCTTCGTCACCGACCGGGTCGGCGCCGCGGTCTGCCTGGACCAAGATCATCGCCGCCACGCCACGATGGAGCTCGCGATCCGCGACCTCAAAGCCGGCGTCGGCCTGCGCCACTGCCCTTCGGGCAAGTTCGCCGCCAACGCCGCCTGGCTTCCTGATCGCGACCTTGGCGCACAACCTGCTGCGCTGGATCGCCCAGATCGGGCTGGGAGCCCGCCAGGAGCTGGTGGTGGCCAAGACCCTGCGCCGTACCCTGCTCACCGTACCCGGCCGGCTGACCCGCTCCGCCCGCCGCCTGATCCTGCATCCGCCCGCCGGCTGGCCCTGGGCAGCATGGTTCGACCTGGCCTTGGCGCGGCTGCGCTGTGTGGCCTACGCCACCTGACCCTCCGCTGCGGACCGCGCCAGCTCACGCGCGATCGGGCCAGGGCCAGCCTGCCTGGCCGGCGCAGCGGCAAGCCTTGTTCAGCGACGGTACTATCAATAGTTCGCCGGTATATACTGCTGATATGACCAAGCGGACGATGCAGGAGGCCACCTTCCTGATCCTCACGGCGCTGGCCGCGGGCAGCCAGCACGGCTACGGGATCATCGCCGACGTCGCACAGATCTCGGACGGCCGGGTGCGGTTGCGCGCCGGGACCTTGTATTCGGCTTTGGATCGGCTGCGCCTGGAGGGGTTGATCGGGGTCGACCGGGAGGAGGTCGTGGAGGGCCGCCTGCGCCGGTACTACCGGCTCACGCCGGAGGGCAGCAGGCAGCTGGCCGCCGAGGCGGCTCGGTTCCAATCCAACGCGGCGGCCGCGTTGGCGCGGCTGGGTCTGGCGGGGGGGATGGCCAGGTGACCGACGCCGCCGACCTGGAGCGAGGCTACCGCCGCTGGCTGCGGTGGTATCCCAAGGCGTTTCGGCGTGAGCACGAGGCAGAGATCCTGGCGGTGTTGCTGGCCGGGGCCAGGGCGGGCCAGCGCCAGCCGGCGCCGATCGAGTGCCTGGACCTGCTGCGCAGCGCACTGTGGATGCGGCTGCGTCCAAGCGTGCCTCGGTCGAACCGAGCAGCGTTCGCTGCCGTCAAGCTGATGTACGTCGGCGCCGTAGTTGAGCTCGCCACCGCGATCACGATCTTGGCCACCATCGGCGACGTCAGGTCGAACGTCGTCAAGAGGAATCCGGGTCTCACCGAAGCCCAGTGGCACGCAGTTGTAGCCGGCCAACTTGAACCGACTGCGGTGGCGGCCGGTATCGCGGTTGGGTTTTGGCTGTGGATGGCCTGGTCGATTGGCCGTGGACATCGCTGGGCGTGGATCGTGTTTGCGCTCTTCTTCGGCCTGAACACTTATGGCCTGCTCGACGGGCTGGCCGGGGGTTCGGCGGTGTACGCCCGGCCGGACCTGGCCATCGGGATCGTCCTGTGGCTCGTCGAACTTGCGGCCCTCGCCCTCATCTTCCACATAGCGCCCGCCGGCTCGCCGTCGGGCGCCAGTCGGATCACCCCTGGGAGCTAGCGGCGTGGGACGGGGAAGGACGTCCGGACGCCGCCAAGCACCCAGTCGGCGACCTTGCAGGATGCCGGCGTGGTGAGCGACCGGGACGGCAGGCCGTCGTCTGCCGGTGACAGCGGCGCTCCAGCGCTGTTGGTCGAGCGTTTGTCGAAGCGGTTCGGCGACCGCATCGCCTTCGACGACATCTCCTTCGAGGTGGGACACGGTGAGGTGTTCGGGTTTCTCGGCCCCAACGGCGCCGGCAAGACCACGATGGTGCGGACGCTTGGGACCCTGCTGTCCCCTTCGGCAGGCACTGCGGTCATCGGTGGCACCCCGCTGACCGCGGACAATGGTGTCGAGATCCGCCGGCGGATCGCGATCATGCCGGAGTCGCCGGGCCTGTACCTGCGTTTGACCGTGGCCGAGAACCTCCGGTGTTTCGCCGATCTCTACGAGGTGCCCGACCCAACCGGTCGCATTGGCCGCGCCCTGCGGGCCGTCAACCTGGCCGAGCGGGCCAAGGATGCCTGCGGCACCCTGTCCAAGGGGCTGCGTCAGCGGGTCGCCCTGGCCAGGGCGCTGCTCAGCGACCCGGAGGTGCTGTTCCTGGACGAGCCGACCGCCGGCCTGGATCCGGTCGCCACCCGCGACGTCCACCAGTTGATCACCACGCTCAGCCGCAGCGGGGTGACGATCTTTCTCACCACCCATCGCCTGGAGGAGGCCGAGCGGCTCTGCGACCGCGTCGCGATTCTGAACACGACCCTGCGGACCATCGGCCGACCCGCCCAGCTGCGCGAGCGGCTGTTTGCCAAGACGCTCACGGTCAGCACCCTGGTCGCGCTTCCCGATCCGGGTGGGGTGTTTGCTGGCCTGCCGGCCGTCGACGGCTGGCGCCAGGACGGCCCCGCCACCTACGTCCTCGCCGTGTCGGAGCAGGCAGTCGCTGCACCTGCGGCCACCCGGGCGCTGGTGGCGGCCGGCGCCGAGGTGCTGTCGATCAACCAGTCGCACCACTCCCTCGAGGACGTCTACCTGGAGCTGATCGACCAGGACAACGAGGTGGGCCGGAGATGAGGGTGAACAGCAGGCGGGTCCGGGCCATCTTCCGCAAGGAACTCCGCGAGTACCGGCACAACGGCTTCATCATCTGGACCATGGCGATCTTCCCGCTGATCTTCCTCATCCAACCGCTGGTGGTCGTCTTCGCCCTGCCCACCTCGGCATCAGCCAGGCTCAGCCACGAGCATCTGCTGCTGTACATGCTGGGCATCCCGGCGATCGTGCCGGCAGCCGTCGCTGCCTACGCGGTGGTTGGCGAGCGTCAGCAGGGCACGCTGGAGCCGGTGCTCACCACGCCGATCCGCCGCCAGGAGTTCCTGCTGGGCAAGGCACTGGCAGCGCTCGTCCCCTCGGTAGCGATCGCCTACGCGGTCTACGCCTTCTTCCTGGCCTGCGTCGCGCTGTTCGCACGTCCGGCCGTGGTGGGGGCGCTCCTGCGAGGCCCGGACCTGCTCGCCCAGCTGGTCTTCACGCCGCTGCTGGCCGGCTGGTCGATCTGGGTCGGCATCGCCATCTCCGCCCGAGCCAGCGACTTCCGGGTCGCGCAGCAGCTCGGCATCCTCGCCAGCCTCCCCACGGCCGTGGTCGCGGCGCTGGTCGCGTTCGACGTGATCCACGCGACGCTCGGCCTTGCCCTCGGCCTCGCCGCGGCGCTGCTGCTCGGCAACCGGCTCGGCTGGCGGATCTCGTCAGCGACCTTCGACCGCGAACGACTCATCACCACCACCAAGTGATGAGGCCGTGGTGGGCCACGGCGCTCGGCGCGTGCATGGCTGGCCTCACCCACGCACAGCGCGCGAGCGTGCCCCGGCTCGGACGACTGCCCTAGGCACGCCCGGCCCGCGGCCCGCATCGCCCGGCCCACCTCGAGCCGGCCGCTATGGCTCCGGTCATGCTTCCAGCACACCCACAACCCTCTTCAACCACCCCGCAAGCGCTCCAACCCGCCAGCCCGCCAGCAATTCGGGCGTCGGTGGATCCAGGCTGAGGCGTGGCTTGGACGCCCCGCCAATCCTGACTACAGCTCATCGTAGAAGACTACTGAGATGCCGAGGCTATCGAGCTTCCGCTCGATTATCTCAGCTCGCCCTGGCTGCGAGGGTCGGTGAGGGTACACGAGCGCGGCTTGCAGGCCGCCTATACGCCAGCCACGGAGTCGATCTCAAGCTTCAGGTCTTCAGCCGCGGCGAGGCCGCGGCCGCCGCGTGCCGGCGCGGCCTGTTCGTCGGAGAGGCGCCGGCGGGCTTCCTGGAGGTAGCCGGCGAGCGCGTCCTCGCCGGCGTGGGCGTGGTGCCCACCGGAGCCGGCCCGGTGGCCGTGGGTCGCGACCAGGTCGACCGCCTCGATGAGGTAGTCGCAGACGGTGTCGGAGATGAAGTAGTTGAAACTGACCCGCGCCCAGCCGGGCTTGACGCCCAGGTACCCGCGGCGTGCCTGCTCCGCCAGCGCCTGGGACCGGTGGGCGTCGATGGCGAGCAGCCGGTGCCCGTAGGGGCCGGCGCAGGAGCAGCCGCCCCGTGCCTGGATGCCGAACAGGTCGTTGAGCACCGCCACCACGAAGTTGTGGTGAAGCTGGCCGGCGCCGTGCCGGACCCGGAAGGAGACGATCGGCAGCCGCCGCGCCCGCTGGTTGCCGAGCAGCTCGATCCGCGGGTTGCGCCGCCAGCGGTCCAGCGCCCGGCGCCGGAACCGCTCCTCGCGCTCCTGGATCAGGTCGGTGCCGACCGCCTGCTTGAGCCCGACGACCAGCCCGGCGCGGATGGACTCCACAATCGCGGGGGTGCCGCCCTCCTCCCGGGCGACCGGGTCGTCCAGGTAGATGTGACCGGCCGGTGACACGAACGCGATCGTGCCGCCGCCGGGGACGGTCGGCACCCCGTCTCCGACCAGCTCGCGCCGGACCGCCAGCACGCCAGGGGTCTGCGGGCCGCCGACGAACTTGTGCAGCGAGAAGAACACCGCGTCCTTGTGGTCGCCGCGGCCGGGGGCGCTCTCGCCCATGCGGATAGGGACGTACGGGGCGGCTGCGGTGTAGTCCCACAGCGACAACGCGCGGTGGCGGTGCAGCAGCGCGGCGACGCGGTCGGTGTCGGCCAGGATGCCGGTGACGTTGGAGGCGGCCGAGAAGCTGCCGATGCGCAACGGCCGGTTGGCGAGGCAGACCAGCGCCGTCTCCAGCTCGGCGAGGTCGATGCCGCCGTAGCGGTCCTCGCCGATGGTGCGGCGGCGACGGCCGCGCGCGGCCGGGTGACGGTGATCGTGACGGTCCTGGTGTCGGCCAGCCTGGGGGTGCCGTCGTCGAGCACCCAGCCGTGACGGGCGTGGCAACCGCCCGCCGGCTGGGCGGGACGAGACGGCTTCGACAGCCGATGCGGAACCGCGCCGCCAGGCCGTCCGCGGTGCGGCCGGGGACGGTGGCGCCCTCAGGCAGGCCGCGGAAGGTGCCGGCGACCTGGCCGTCGCCGGTGTTGTCGACGATGGTGAGCGGCGCGCCGCCGGGCGGGGTGCCGGGCGCGACCGTCACCCGCAGCTCGGCCTGGTCGAGCAGGACACCGCCGGCCACCC
>WNGB01013979.1_pt1 | contig 10773 bp, 10 predicted proteins | sample 5400681 | NCBI WGS metagenome assembly WNGB01 (sample SAMN13153367, study PRJNA577476) | soil metagenome | isolation source: 115 cm soil or saprolite under grassland replicate 2 | place: USA:California | collected 2016-06-15 | reverse complement strand
CGGCGTAGAGAATCCAACCCTCGGCGACCAGGACTTCCGGAGTGTTCTTGCTCAAGGCGCTGGCCCGCTGGCTCGCCGCGACCGCCCGGTCGATCCACTTCTTCTCGCGCTCGTAGTGGTAGTGATACTGGGCGCAGGCGTTGGCGATCGCGGCGTGGGCCAGGGCGAATTGCGGATCCACCGAGACGGCGTTCTCGAACATCTGGAGGCCGAACTCCAGGTCCTGGCGCGTCAGCCGGCGCAGGTAACTCTTCCCGCGGAGATAGAGGTCGTAGGCCTGGAGATTGTCGGTCGGCTTCGCCGCCAGCGCCTCTTCATCCTGGCGCGTCAGGGTGATCCGCAGGGCCTCGGCGATCTTGCGCGCGATCTCGTCCTGCAGCTCGAAGACGTCCTGCATTTCCCGGTCGTACCGCTCGGACCAGACCGGGAAATCGGTGTGAGTGTCAACGAGCTGGGCGTTGATCCGCAGTCGCGTTCCGGCGCGGCGAAGGCTCCCACCAAGGACGTAGGCCGCGCCCAGCTGCTGGCCGATCTGGGTGGGCGTGACTTGTTTGTCGCGATACGCCAGGACCGTGGGACGCGAGAAGATCTTCAGGCCCTTGATCTTCGAGAGCTCGGTGATGATGTCCTCGGTCACGCCGTCGCGGAGGTACTCGTCCTCTTTCACGCCGCTCAGGTTCTCCAGATAAAGGACCGCCACCGACTTTCCCGCCGCCTTGGCCGGCTCGCGGGCGGCTTCGGTCGCCGCCGGCGCGCGGCCGCTGCCGGAATCGATGTCGCGCTTCAACCTCAGCATGTCCGCCTTCATGTCGTTGGCGGTCTGGTAGCGGAGGTTGCGATCTTTCTCCAGGGCGCGGGCGATGATGCGATTCAGGTCGGCGGGGAGCCGGGGATTGACCTGGTTCGCGGCCGCGGGCTCGCGGTTCAGGACGCCTCGAAGATGATCGCGGAGGTCTCTCCCGGAAACGGAGGAGATCCGGTGGCCATCTGGTAGATCACCGCGCCCAGGGAAAACAGGTCGGTGCGCGCGTCGGTCAGCTGTCCGCGCGCTTGCTCGGGCGACATGTAGGAAACGGTGCCCATCGTGGTCCCCGCCTTCGTCAGATCGTCGGCGCGCGCCATCGTCATCATCCCCGAGTCGTCCGGGGCCGGTCGCGCCATGCCGATCTTCGCCAGGCCGAAATCCAGGATCTTCGCCTGTCCGCGGGAGTTGACGAAGATGTTGGCCGGCTTCAGGTCCCGATGAACGATGCCTTTTCCGTGCGCCGACTCGAGGGCGTCGGCGATCTGGATCGCCAGGTCGAGGAGTGTTCCGATCTCCAGGGGCCCCGAGCTGATCATCGCCGAGAGCGTCTGTCCCTCGAGAAGCTCCATCACGATGAAGTGCTGCGACTCGTGCTCCTCGATCGCGTGCACGGTGCAGATGTTGGGATGGTTCAACGCCGATGCCGCGCGGGCCTCTCGCTGGAAGCGCTGGAGCGAAGGGACGTCCTGCGCGAGCCCGGCCGGGAGGAACTTGAGCGCCACGCGCCGGCCGAGCCGTGTATCCTCCGCTTCGTAAACGACACCCATCCCGCCGGCGCCCAGCTTCGCCGTCACACGGTAGTGTGAGACATTCTGTCCGATCATCGTCTTGCGCGCTGCCGAATGAGGGTCGATGCTATCCGCGCGACGCGGAGACGTCAACGCGAAATACGCCGCGTCAGTCGGCCTGACGGTCGGAGCGGTTGGCCGAGGTCTCTCGGAGGCCGGGAATTGAAATGGCCGAGATGCTCTTGCGAGGTTATAGCCGGGCGGCCCTTGGCCCAGACGCTGAGCAGCTCGGCCGCGAAGTTGGTGGGATCTTGAGGCGATAAGTCCCGAGAGGTCTTGCGCCGGAGGACAAATGTCTATACACTCCCAAGGTGTCGTTTGAGTGGGATCCGGAGAAGGCGGCTTCCAACCTCCACGCGCACGGGGTCAGATTCGCGGAGGCGGTTACGGTCTTTGAGGATGCCTTCGCTCTGACTCGTGAGGATCCGGCCTCCGTCGGAGAGCAGCGATTTGTGCTCTTGGGGCTGAGCGATCAAGCGAATTTGCTCGTAGTCGTATTTGCGTATCGAGAGCCTGACACCGTCCGATTGATTTCTGTTTGGAAGGCAAACAAGCAGCAGAGGCAGCAGTATGAAAAAAGTCGTAGCCGAAAAGCGTAGGTACATAGATTTTTCGAAGGCAAAGCGAGGCCCGGTCGTCAAGCCTGAGCCTGGCAAGACCAAGATCTCGATCCGCCTGGACAACGCGGTTCTGGAGTATTTTCGGAACCTCGTGGATAACGCAGGCGGCGGGAACTACCAGACGATGATCAACGACGTGCTTCTGGAACACATCCACCGACGATCGACCCTGGAGGCCGTCCGGCAAGTCGTACGGGAAGAGCTCGCTGCCTACGGCCCGAAGCCGAAGAACTGATCCGGGATCAGGCAGCCGAACCGACCCGCGCCGTCAGCGCCAGCGCGATGACGCCGGAGCGGAGGCAGGTTCAACCGGCCAGCCTGACAAGGTAGAGTGTCCGCGTGTGCCGCAATATTCGTACGCTCGCCAACTTCGCGCCGCCGGCGACTACGGCGGAGATTCGGGCTTCGGCCCTGCAGTTCGTTCGGAAAGTGAGCGGGGCGAACAAGCCGTCGAAAGCGAACGAGGCGCTTTTCAACCGGGCCATCGATGAGGTGGCCGCGGCCGCCGAGCGGCTGGTTGGCGGGTGGATCACGAGCGCTCCGCCCAGAGATCGCGACGTCGAGATCCGGAAGCACATCGAGCGTTCGCGCCTGCGGTTCGGCAAGGAACCCAAGCGGACTCCGATCGAACCGATCCCGTAGATCCGGACGGGCTGTTATCTCACCGGGCGGGGAGCACGACGTTGCGGAAGATCTTCCAGTCGCCGTCGGGCTGGCGCTGCCAGACCGTCAGGAAGCGGGCCCAGTCGGTCACACGCTCCTCCCTGAGGCGGCGTGTGATCGAGCCCCGGCCGCGCTCGTAGGCGAAGTCGCCGTCGAGCATGAGCTCTTCCGACACGATCTTCGTTTCGAGCGCCGGTCCCGATTTCGCGAAGCGATCGCGATAGAGCTGCTCGATCGCGGCGCGTCCCCTCGTGGCCGTTCCGTCGGAGCTCACGAAGATGGCGTCCGCTGTATACGGCTCCGCGATCGTCGCCATGTCGGACTTCGTCATCGCGATCTCGAAGTCGCTGTCCGCCTTTTTGACCGCGGGAAGAAATGGGGTCGGTCTTGAATCGATGTATTATTCATGCTGATGGCCAGGCCGCCGAGGTTGGAGACCCCAGGGGCCGTGTACCACGTGGTCGTGCGAGGGAATGAGCAGAAGGCCATCTTCCGGGATGACGTAGATCGGAAGAGGTATCTCGAGCGGATGGCGTATTACCGGGAGAAGTTCGACTTCCGGCTGATCGCCTTCTGCCTGATGACGAATCACGTCCACTTGGCCGTACGTGCGGGACGGTTCCCGCTGTCGCGGTTCATGGCGGGCCTGCAATCGTCATACACCCAATGGTTCAACCGGCGGCACAAACGTGTCGGCCACCTCTTCCAGGGCCGCTACAAGGCGTTTCTTGTCCAGGAGGACCGCTATCTGCTGGCCCTCGTGCGGTACATCCACCAGAATCCGAAAAGCGCGCGGATGGTGGAACGAGCCCAGGACTACGTCTGGTGCAGTGATCGGTACTATCGGCGCGGCCGGGGACCTGCGTGGCTGGACCTGGACGAGGTTCTGCCGATTCTCGGTGCCCGGCGGCGAATGGTGGTAAAGGCCTACACCCAGCTGATGGCCCGCGATGAAGGGCCCAGCTATGAGGATCTCAGAAGCATCGGGCAGGTCGTTAAAGGCGAGGAGGAATTCGCGTTTAAGCGTTTCGAGGAGGCAGGGTTGGTCGAGCCGCGGCTGCGAGGCCTCTCCGAGGCGCGCGTAGTCGGCGCCGTGGCGGGCGCAATGAGTATCGCCGTGGCGGACCTGCGCGGACCGGGGCGGCGAAGGGACTGGTCTGAGGCGCGGGCGTTGTCGGGCTATATCGGCAAGCGACTCGGGGGAATCTCATGGAACCGGATGGCCCGCTACGTCCATCGCGATGGCTCAACCCTGGCGCGAGACATCGGACGGCTGGAGCAGCGGCTCTCGAAGGACGCTTCCAAGCGTCGCCGCGTTACGGCAATTGCGCGCTCCTTGGGCGCCGTTTCAAAATAATACATGGATTCAAGACTGACCCCATCCTTTCCACGTTTCGGCGTTTCGAGGAGGCAGGGTTGGTCGAGCCGCGGCTGCGAGGCCTCTCCGAGGCGCGCGTAGTCGGCGCCGTGGCGGGCGCAATGAGTATCGCCGTGGCGGACCTGCGCGGGCCGGGGCGGCGAAGGGACTGGTCCTGAGGCGCGGGCGTTGTCGGGCTACATCGGCAAGCGACTCGGGGGAATCTCATGGAACCGGATGGCCCGCTACGTCCATCGCGATGGCTCAACCCTGGCGCGAGACATCGGACGGCTGGAGCAGCGGCTCTCGAAGGACGCTGCCAAGCGTCGCCGCGTTACGGCAATTGCGCACTCCTTGGGCACCGTTTCAAAATAATACATGGTTTCAAGACTGACCCCATCCTTGACCGTCGCTTCCGCCAGTTCGCGATCTGGCTGCGCCACCGGCCCGCGGCTCGGCCAAAGGGCCTCGACCTCGGGATGACAGAGTGTTACGCCTTCGGCTCGGGCTCCGGGGATTCCGCCCTGGCACACCGGCTGTTCAGGCCCTTGACGAACTCCTCCCGCTCCGCGGGAGTCATCCTTCCCCAGCGCTTCCGCAGGTCGTGCCGCCACGGGCCGTGACCTATGGACGGGCCGCGAAAGCCGCGGAAGAGGAACCAGGAGAGAACCATCAAGCCGAGGGCTTGCCAGTACGTGATCGTGCGCAGTCCGAAGATGTCCGGCATCAGCCAGTTCCAGAGCTCGCGGACTCCCAGGACCAGGCCGGCGAAAACGATCAGGAAGATCGGCAGGATGAACGCGATCCGTCTCACGATGCGACGCTTTCTCGTGGTTTCCATAGTTTTTATCCTCATTTCTCTTGGAACTCGTCGTAAATGTTCTGAAGTCTCCGGCGTAGATGGAGCACCGCGTAGTGCTTGCGCGAGAGAAGCGTGTTCACGCTCACGCCGGTTTCCGCCGCGAGCTCGCGGAAGCTGCGGCCTTCGAGCTCGTGCGCGACGAACACGAAGCGCTGCTCCTCGGGGAGCTCTTCCAGGGCGTCGTCGAGCGCTTCGAGGAGCACCCCGCGGGCGTAAGCCGCCTCGGGTCCGGCTTCGGCCGACGGCAGCAGATCTTCGAGCGAACCGATGTCTCCGCCTCCGTCCTCTTCGGAATCCGGAATCGGTCGCGTCACGCTCGACGACTCCGGCCTCTTTTTGCGGAACCGATCGATGATCCGATTTCGCGCCACTCGGAACAGCCAGGCGCCGACCTGCTCAATGGGCTTCATCAGGCGCTGCGCCTCGACGAGCTCGAAGAAGACGTCCTGCAGCACGTCCTCCACGTCCCGGCGGTCAGGCACACGCTTCCGGATGAAGTTCCGCAGCCGGTCCTGCTCGCGTTCGATCGTTTCGGCGATTCGCCGGTCCTGCTCGCTCATCGCTTGTTCGAGGATCAGGATTTTGCTCCTCTCATCGATGTAGACGGATGAGAAGGGCGGATATTGTGTGCGGCTACGCCTCACCCCGACCTCTCCCGGGAGGGGGGCCGCGCGATGACGGGAGGCCGTGGGAAAAACAGGTTCGGACCCTTGGGGAAACGTCAAGACCCTCGGAGACCCCTTGCTTACCGAGGGGAGGGTGCGTTACACTCCTCTCGGAAACCGATATGAGTAAACCGAGCGACCTCGTCCAGGGCACCCTCGATCTGCTCCTTCTGAAGATCCTGGCGCTGGAGCCCCTGCATGGCTGGGCCATCAGTCTTCGCCTGAGATCCATCTCCGGCAACGTGCTGCAGGTCAGCGAAGGGTCTCTCTACCCGGCATTGCACAAGTTGGAGCAGGAAGGCTGGATCAAGGCCGAGTGGAAGCAAACGGAAAACAACCGGCGCGCGAAGTTCTACTCGCTCACCCGCCTGGGCAGAAAGCAACTCGAATCGGAGGCGGCGAACTGGCAGCGGCTGTCGGCTGCCATCTCGCGCGTCGTCCAGCTCTCAGAGGCTTAGAAATCCATGCGACTGGAACGCTGGTGGTTCACGGCGCCGTTGCGGCTCAAGTCTATCCTCCGCCGCCGCCGGGTAGAGAGGGAGCTCGATGAGGAGCTCCAGTTCCACCTGGAGCACAAGATCGAGGAAGGCATTGCCGACGGGCTCTCCCCGGATGAGGCGCGTTACCGGGCCATGCGCGCGATGGGCGGACTGGACCAAAGGAAAGAAGAGATGCGCGACATGCGACGCATTCATTGGTTGACCGATTTCCTCGACGACGTGCGCTACGCGATCCGCAGCCTGCGCCGGACGCCGGGACTGACCGCGTTCGTAGTGATCACGATTGCGCTCGGGATCGGGATGACCGCGACGCCTTTCAGCATGCTCGATGCGCTGATCTTCAGGCCGTACCCGGTCCCGCATCCGAGCGGCGTGGTCACTCTGGTGAGCACTTCACGCGACAACAGCTTCGACTCTTTTTCTTATCGCGAGTACCTGGACATCCGAGGCAACACGAAGAGCTACGACGGCGTGATCGCCAACGCGCCTTTGGGGGCCGTCGGCTTCAGGGCCGAACCCAGAGCCACGCCGCGGGTCAGGGCCGGAATGATGGTTTCCGGTAACTACTTCCATGTGCTCGGCGTGGAGCCGCAGCTGGGGCGTGGTTTTCGGGAGGACGAAGATCAAATGCCCGGTCGCGATGCCGTGGTCGTGCTCGGGCCGGACTTCTGGAAGCGGGAATTCGCGAGCGACCCTTCCGTCGTCGGCAGGACTGTCCGCTTGAACGGCGCGGACTTCACCGTGATTGGCGTCGCGCCGGAAACGTTCCCGGGGATGTACATCTTCACGCGTCCCGACTTCTACATGCCGCTGGCAATGGCGCGAGTGTTTTCGATCAACCCGCAGAAGAGCTTTTTCGTGGACCGAGATGATCGAGAGTTGACCGTGAGGGCGCGATTGAAACGGGGCACGACGCTGCGGCAGGCGCGGAATGAGCTCGCCTTGCTCGCGCGAAACTTCGAACGCGAGTATCCAAGGCTCAATCGCGGCCGCGGCGCGGCGGTGCGCACCCAGTTCGAAATGCGGACGCGAGATGATGACGTCAATTGGAAATTCAGCGTGATCTTTACGATCCTTGCGCTGGCTGTGCTGCTCGTGGCGTGCACGAACGTGGCGGGACTTCTCTTGAGCCGTGCCAGCACGCGAACGCGCGAAATCGCGGTCCGGCTGGCGATGGGCGCTGGGCGTTTCCGGCTGATCCGGCTGCTCCTGACCGAAAGCCTGGTTCTCGCGCTCCTGGGTGGATTGGGCGGGATCGTCGTGGGGTACGGCGCCATAGAGCTCCTCAGAACTTTCAGCATTCCAACCGAGTTGCCGGTCACGATCCCGTTCCGGATGGATACGCGCGTGCTGATGGCAAGCCTCGCGTGGTCGGTCCTGAGCGCCCTTTTCTGCGGCTTGGCGCCGGCGCTCCAGAGCACGCGCACGGATCTGGTCAGCGGACTCAAGTCGGCCGACGCGGACGTGCCCGGAGGCGGACGGAAGCGCCTGTGGGGTCGGAATGTGCTGGTGGTCGCGCAGGTCTCCACGTCCCTGATGTTGCTCGCGGCGGCTTTCCTGATGTACCGAGGTTTCCACCAAAGCTTGCGCGAGGGAATCGGATTCCCGAAGGACCATCTGCTGATGGCAAGGTTCGATCCGCGTCTGGTGCAGTACAACGCGGCTCAGACGCGGCAGTTCTACAAGCTGCTGGCCGAACGCGCGCGGGACGTGCCCGGAGTTGAGAGCGCGGCTCTCACGGAGAACCCTCCGCTCGGACTGGACAACTTTGGGAGCGTCGCTTTCGTGCCGGACGGTTTTCAGATGCCGCGCGATCGCGAGAACTTTACGTCGGCCATGGACACCGTCGATGAAGGGTTCTTCGAGACGATGGGGATACCGATCATGCGCGGCCGCGGCTTCCTGGCGTCCGATACCGCGGATGCGCCGCGTGTCGCCGTCGTGAATGAGCGGTTTGCGAAACACTATTGGCCGGGCGTCGACGCGGTGGGGAAACACATCCGGCTCGATCACGGCACCGGCACGTCGGTTGAGATTGTCGGCGTCGCACAAACCGTCAAGTATCGAGAAACCAGCGAAAGGCCGACGGATTTCGTGTATATGCCGCTCGCCCAGCATTCCGTCGCGAGAATGGTCCTGCTGCTGCGGTCGAGCGGCGATCCGCTGGAATTGGTCAAGTCGGTGAAGGACGTCGTCCGGACGCTCGATGCGAACCTGCCGATCTCGGAGATGAGGACGTATGAGGACTTGTACCGATACCACGCCGTGGAAGGGCCACGAGTTGCTGTAGAAATGGTCGGTACGCTGGGCGCGGTGGGCCTCCTGCTGGCCATCGCCGGCTTGTACGGAGTGGTGGCGTACAACGTGAGCCGTAGAACCCGCGAGATCGGCATTCGCATGGCGATTGGCGCGGGACCCTTCGATGTGATGCGCCTGGTGATGGGCAAGGGCCTCGTGCTCGTGGGCATCGGAACGGTGATCGGGCTGGCGATGGGTTTCGCCGTCGAGCAGCTCATGAATTCCATGTTATTCAATGCCGGCGGCATCGACCTGATCGTTTATCTCATCGTCGTGCCGTCGATGGTTCTGGTGACCATGCTGGCGGCCTACGTGCCCGCGCGAAGAGCATCCCGGATCGCGCCAACACTGGCGCTGCGATACGAGTAGACCAGGGAGTAGCCGGATTCGTGCGATCCGGCCCTGCGGGGAAGGAATGGGGTCAGTCCTGAATTGCTGTATTATTCCAGCGGCGCTCCCTGGGCCCTTGAAATAACTCATTGTTTCAGGACTGGCCCCGCACCTCCCAAACTTGCCAACTGGCAAGACCGATCCCACGCTCCGCGGATGAGTTTCTCGTGAATTGGGGTCAGTCGTGCGGCGGTGTATTGCGGCGGTAATACAAGGAGACACGATTGACCCGTACCTTTCCTGCATTCGCGGCGTTGTCACTCAGAACTCCTTCGCGAGGCTGAGGGACGCCAAGGACAGCCGGGAAAATGACGGGGTCAGCCTTGCGAAAGTGCAAATTGGTAGGATCGACTGCGCCTTCCACCTTCTGGCTTGGTGCCTGAAGCCAGCGCAGGATGGCCGGGAAACTGAAGGGGTCAGTCTTGCGCGAAGGGGAGTAGAGGAGGAGGGACGGGGTCACGTTTGGACAGGGGGATATCCGATGCCGGGAGTGAGGAAAGGCCGCGCCGTCTTTCTCGCCGCGAGCCTTCTTGTCGCCGGATTCGTCGGGCTGACCTGGGCGCAATATCGACGAGAGATTGAGCAGGAACGCAGGCGCGCGTCGACAGGCAGCCAGATTGTCAAGACGCCTTGCGGGCTGATCGAGTATGCGGCCACCGGCTCCGGTCCGCCGGTTCTGTTGGTGCACGGCGCCGGAGGAGGGTACGACCAAGGCCTGTCGCTCGGCGTGCCGCTCGCGAGAAGAGGTCTTTACGTCATCGCGATGCCGCGCTTCGGCTACCTTCGCACGCCGTTGCCGGCCGACGCCTCCGCGGCCGCGCAGGCCGACGCGCATGCCTGTCTCCTCGACGTGCTCGGCATCCGCCGCGCGGCGATCGCGGGCGCCCCCGCCGGCGCCCCCTCCGCCATGCAGTTTGTGCTACGGCATCCCGACCGATCGAGCGCCTTGGTCCTTCTCGTTCCGGCCGTCTATGTGCCGCGATCCGGCGGCGCGCCGCCGCTGAAGACGCCGGCCGGGACTCAATTCCTGTTCGAAACGGCGCTCAAATCCGACTTTCTCTTCTGGGCCGCGATCCGACTCGCCCGCCCGGTCGTGACGCGCGCGATTCTCGCCACACCGCCCGAGGTAGTGAAGAACGCGGATGCTGCCGAGAAGGTCCGCGTGGGCGAGCTGCTGAGGCAGATCCTGCCCGTCAGCACGCGCCGGGCGGGGTTGCTCAACGACGCGGCGGTGACCTCCGCGCTCCCGCGATACGACCTGGAGAGGGTCGCCGTCCCGACCCTCGTCATCAGCATGGCAGACGATCTGTTCGGAACCTTCGATGGCGCACGCTACCGCCGAGCACGTCCCCGGCGCCCAATTCAAAACCCCTCGGGCGGCCATGTCTGGGTAGGACACCACAAAGAAATCGTCGCGGAGATCGCCGCCTTTCTGAAATAGCGTCAGCCGGCCGCCGGTGCAAATCCTTCCCTGTCATCCTGAGGAGCGCAGCGACGAAGGATCTGCTGTGCAAGACCCGGAAGAGACCGAGAGCAGATCCTTCGCTACGCTCAGGATGACAGGGAGAGGGAGCGAGCGAATGGACGTCCACCCCGGACCGGTGAGGAGCGGCGCCAGTCTTCGTCTTTGGTACTCCCACCTCCGAAGAACCCCAAGTGGCGGGATGATGAATCGGGGCGGAGGTACTTAGCAGCCCGTGGAAAAAGTCTGGTTCTGTCGGCATGAAGTGATTAGCTGAACGGTTCTCATCGGCAGAGATTTTCGAGGGAGGGAGGCAACGATGTCGATGGGAAGCCGGGAAGGTGGCGAGCAACCTCCGCTTTG
>WNGB01038768.1_pt1 | contig 10775 bp, 12 predicted proteins | sample 5400681 | NCBI WGS metagenome assembly WNGB01 (sample SAMN13153367, study PRJNA577476) | soil metagenome | isolation source: 115 cm soil or saprolite under grassland replicate 2 | place: USA:California | collected 2016-06-15 | reverse complement strand
AGGTGCCGGCATGACCGCATTCCTCGAGTGCCGCCACGTCAGCAAAATCTTCGGCGGGGGCCTGTTCAACCGCGGCGGGAACACCGCGCTCGAAGACTTCTCGCTCGAGATCAAAAGCGAGCCGCCGTCGATCACGGCGATCGTCGGCGAGTCCGGCTCGGGCAAGACGACGCTGGCGCGGCTGCTGCTCGGGCTGATCTCGCCAACCCGCGGCGAGGTGCTCTACCAGGGCACGGAATTGCACGCGCTCTCCAGGAGCGAGCGGCGCCAGTTCCGGCGTGACGTGCAGGTGATCTTCCAGGACCCGTACGAGGTCTACAACCCCTTCTATCGTGTCGACCATGTCCTCGACACTCCTATCCGCAAGTTCGGTCTGGCGCCCGGGCGCGACGCGGAGCGTCACCTGATGGAGGAGACGCTGCGGGCGGTCGGGCTGCGCCCCGACGAAACGCTCGGGCGCCACCCGCACCAGCTCTCGGGCGGGCAGCGCCAGCGTGTCATGGTCGCGCGCGCGCTGCTGCTGAAGCCGAAGCTGATCATTGCCGACGAGCCAGTCTCGATGGTCGACGCCTCGCTGCGTGCGACGATCCTGGCGACATTGCGGGCATTGAACCGTGAGTTCGGTATCTCCCTGATCTACATCACACACGATCTGACGACCGCCTACCAGATCGCCCAGAACATGATCGTGCTGTACCGCGGGTCGGTGGCGGAGGTCGGGGACGTCAAACTCGTTGTCAAGCAGCCGCAGCATCCGTACACGCAGCTCCTGGTCGGGTCGATTCCGCTGCCGGACCCAGCCCATGCCTGGCGGGCCGAGGAGGTGCAGGCCGGCATCCCAGGAGCCCGGAGTCGGCATGCTTGCAAGTTCACGGAGCGATGTCCGCACGCGATGCCAATGTGCGTCGAGACTCCGCCGCCGCTGTTCAGGAGTGCGCAGCACCGCGCCGCCTCGTGCTATCTGTACCGTGACGCGCCGATCGTCGATCCGCGGGAAATGGACGAGGTGTTCGTCCGACCGGGTGTTCCGGCCTAATAATTCAAGCGCCTGGCGGCTCTGGCCAGAGGTCGCCGAAGAGAAAGGTCGTCATGCACGGCGCGAAGAGCGGGCGCAGGCGGTCGAACTCCTCGACCGTCGCGCCCTGCGCGATCAGGCGCGCCTGCAACGTCCCCTTGTAGAGCACGCGGATCCAACGTCGGCGACGCTGGCCGGCGGCATCGAAGCTCTGCTGCGCCTCGACGCCGATGTGGTACGGGCTCTGGAACACCTCGTGCTGGTCGAGCTTCGCGCCCGGCGCCGACCGCAGCCCCTTGAGAAAACCCTTCTCGAGATCGGGCAAGTCCTCGGCCGTGACCTCGGTGCCCAGGTCGCGCACCTCGACTGAGATCGCGGTCATCACTTCGTCGGGATCGGGCGTGAAGATGACACCCTGGCCGCCCTCAACGTCCAGATTCCGCTGGAACCACGTGTCTGGGCGCGGCATCGAATAGCCCCACTCGCGGTTGCGGTAGGCGCGCAGGGCATTCGGGAGCGGCTGCTCGGGCAGGCTCTCTACACCTGGCGCCGCAGCCTCGGGTTGGCGATCTCGTCGAGGCCGACCGTGACCAGAAACAGCCCGATGAACAGCACTGCAATCGCGACAATCGGCGGTACCCACCACCACCACCAGCCGTTGATGATGGCCGCGTTGTAGAGCACCCAGTAGAGCGTCATCCCGAGGTCTGGTGATTCGGCGGGGCCCAGCCCGAGCACCGCCAGCCCGACCGACGCCAGGATCGCCGACGACACGGAGCCAACGAGCGAGGCGACCATGTACGGAAGCAGGTTTGGCAGCAGCTCCTTGACGATGATCTCTGGCCCACCCACGCCCGACAGGCGGGCAATCTGGACGTAGCCACGCTCCTTGATGGTGAGCACCTGCGATCGGATCGTCCGCGCCGGGAACAGCCAGGCCAGCGAGGCGACGATGAGCGCCATCTGATTGACGTCGAGCCCGCCCCTGAGATTCATGGCAATGAGAATCAGCACCATCAGGCCCGGCACAGTAAGACCGACGTCGACAGTACCGCGGATGAGGTTGTCAACCGCACCGCCGTAGTACGCCGCCACGAATGCCAACGTTGCGCCCACGAAGGTGCCGATGAAGCCTGCGATCAGTCCGATGCGCAACGTCAACGGCATCCCCGCCACCATCACCGCGAACAGGTCACGGCCCTGCTTGTCCGAGCCAAAGGGCAGGCTCCCGCCGGGCGGCTGCAGGGCTCGTGCGGAAAGTGGTCGCGCACGCTCGAGGTCGACCAAGAACGAACCGACGATCACGAACAGCAATAGCCCGAGCAGCAACAGCAACCCGATCACAAGCGTCGGATTTCGGCGTAGGTACCGCCCGATCGAACTGGTGTGGTCGGCCCACGCACCCGCCTCGCGTGGTGGCGCGACCGCGACGACCGTCTGTTCGGTCATTGTTGAGCTCACGTCAGCCTCGCCTGTAGGTGATTCTGGGATCGAGCAACGGATAGATCAGATCGAGGATAAACGTGGCCAACCCCAGCGACACAATGACCCCGAAGACGATCCCCTGGATCAGGAAGTAGTCCGACTGTCGAATGGCGTTGTAGAGAACCGTGCCCATGCCCGGGTAGCCGAAGATCACCTCGACCAGCACGGCGCCAGACGCGATGTGCCCAAGGACCAACGCCAGCGCTGTCGCCTGAGGCAGGAGTGCGTTGCGAACCGAGTAGTGCAGGAAAATCGTGAGCGGATTCAAGCCTTTGGCGTCGGCGAAGATGGTGTAGTCCTCGCCTTGGGTCGTCACCATCATGGCGCGCATGCCGAGCGCCCAGCCGCCAATTGCGACCAGCACAATCGACGTGGCTGGAAGGATCGCGTGCCGCAGCACGTCCAGGACAGAGTCGAGGCTCAGCGTCAGCAGTGTGCCCGGGCTATAGCCGCCGAAGAGGGGGAAGAAAGGAAAGCGGGTCGTCACGAGATAGATCAGGATCAGGCCAAGCAGGAAGAACGGGATCGCGTTGAGCGCCATGAGCGGCGGCAGCGCGAAGCGCAGCCAGCGGGGCGTGCTCGGCCAGCCCAGGATGGCCCCGAGCATCGTGCCGATCGTGAAGGCGAGCAGCGTGGTCGTCAACAGCAGGCCGATCGTCCATGGCAGGGCGTCGGCCAGCATGCTTGCGACCGTGCGCGGGTAGTTAGAGACGGAATAGTTGAAATCGAGGTGCACGACGTCGCCGAGGTAGTTCAGGTACTGCTGCCAGAGCGGCTTGTCCAGCCCGAACTTGACGTTGTACTCCTGGACCATCTCCTCGAGACCGGCCTGGACGTAGCCGCCGAGCATCGCTTGTTCGAGCAGGTGCGCGCGCATTGGATCCTGGCCACCTAGCCGCGGCAAGAAGAAGTTGATGCTGCTGGCCAGCCAGACAATCAGCAGGAAGATGCCGAAACGTTTGAAGACATAGCTAAGGCGCATCGAACTAACCAGGGGCCCCGCGGCGCTGACTTTGGGGCCCCAGAACTACCGCTACTGCACGGGCTCGATCTTGGTGTTGATCAGGTTCCAGGTCAGGTGCCAACTCGCGCCGTTGACGTACGGGTTGTCCTCGGTCGGCCAGCCCTGCCAATAGCTCGTGTTCATGCCGATCCGGTGGTGGAACTTCGTCAGGATGATGTCAGGAATGTTCGGCAGCCAGATCTCCATCGCCCGTTTGTAGATGTCGATCAGCTTCGCCTTGTCGGTCGGGCTGGTCACCGCCATCTCGTCGACGATCTTGTCGTACTGCTCGTTCTTCCAGCGCGTGAAATTCACCAGGTGCGCACCCGGCACGGCCGTCGTGACGGATTGGTACAGCCGCAAGGTGAAGTACGGGTCGCCCGAGACACTCCCACCGTGGCCGTAGATCGCCGCCTCGTAGTCGCCCTTGCTAAACCGATTGTCGTAATCGGTCGGTAGCGAGAACGTCGCTTCGACGCCCTGCCGCTTCAGCAGCTCGACGACCACCGGAGCGACGGCCACGAACGATTGGGTGGTGATGATGTCGAACTTGAGCGGCTTGCCGGTCGAGTCCTGCCACTTGCCGTTCCCGTCTTTCTTGAAGCCGTTCTTGGTCAGCAGCTCATCGCCCTTCTTCGGGTTGAACTCGTTAGTGGGATACTTGTCGAGCAGCGGGCCCACCGCATCTCTGAACGGCTGCAGGCCAGGGTACGTCGGCATCGGCAGGTCGATCGGCTCGCTGGCACCCGACCATCCGACGTCGACGACAACGTCCCGGTCGATGTAGTAGCTGAGCGCCCACCGCACGTCAGCCTTGTCGAATGGAGGCGTTTCGCAGTTGACGTACAGCGAGTCCGGCCACCAGTCCTGGTAACCGTAGGGTGCCTTCTGGCCGGAGTGAGTGATGATCTTCGGGTTTGCATTGAACACCGTCGGCCAGGTCGCGGGCTGCAACGAACCGTAGTAGTCGAAGTCGTTGCTAATCAGCGCCTGGGCGTTGACTTGCTCGTTGACCGATGGAATGACGACGATCCGCTCGACCTTGGGCATGGTGTAGAGGCCTGCTGTCGCCGCCCACCAGGTGTCACGGCGGTCGTGGATCTTCTGATCCGGAGCCGCGCCCACCAGCTTCCACGGCCCGGTAGTTACCGGCAGATCGTTTGCGATATCGAAGGCCTTGAACGTGGTCCAGTCCTGGCCGTCGAAGACGTGCTTAGGCACCGGGTAGATCCCGATGTCGTATTTGTAGGTCATGAAGTAGAACCAGCGCGGGTTCGGCGCCTTGAACTTGATCACGACCGTGTTGGCATCGGTCGCCTGCGCATCATCCACGAACTGTTGCGCGTCCACGCCCCAACGAACTTTAGGCCCGAGATCCCTCAGCGACCGGAGCGTATAGGCGATGTCTTCGGCGCTGAACGGCTTGCCGTCACTCCAGTTGATGCCCGAGCGCGTCTTGATCGTCAACTGCTTGAAATCGTTACTATACTCGTAGCTCTCGGCTAGCCAGAGTAGCTCCTTGTCGGCGAAGGCGCTGTAGTAGGCGACCGGCTCGTAGTACAGGTTCGGGCCGGTCTGATGATTGGCGCCGACCGCGTACGGATTCCACAGCTCGTAATCAGGGTACTTGCCCTGAACGCCACCGTAGAGGTGCATCAGTGTCCGGTTGCGCGGGACGGGCTTGAGACCGGCGAGCTGGGGGGCCGCTACGCCGGCGGCGCCTGGCTTGGCCGTGCCGGCCTGCGAGGCAGGGCTCTGATCGGCCGGCTTGGCCTCTGCTGTGGGGGCTGGCTGCCACCGCGGCCGAGCCGGCCAGCATGGCAGCGGCCTGAAGGAATCGGCGACGGGTGGCGATGCGGGAGATACCGTGCATGATGACTCCCCTCCCGACTCGTGGTGGCGGAGGTGAAATGATACTCGACTCGACGCCCCGCCAGGCCGCTGGCGAGCGAGCCGGTCGCTGATGCATCGGCTGGTGCGTCAGGTGAGCGTCAGCCGCCTTCCTTACGGGCTATCTCGTGTCGGCCGCCCGGGCTCGCTCGCTCGGACGAATCGAGCCAGCCTGCTGGCGATGCCGCACACGTGGAGCGCGGTGCGTCAGCGACCGGCGGATATCAAATGCCATTTACCAATGGAAGCACCCATCATACAATGGCACCATGCGTGGCAAAGTCACCCTCGACCGAGCGGGCCGTGTCGTCCTTCCCAAGAGTGTCCGCGACAAGCTGCAGCTCTCCCCCGGAGATACGTTCGATCTCACGGTCCAGGGGGAAGACGTCACGTTGCGACCGAGACGAAGCGCAACTCCCCTGCAGAAGGAGCGTGGCATATGGGTGTTTCGGACCGGCGAGCCCCTGTCGGCGGCCGAAACCGAAGAAACGCTTCGCAGGATCCGAGCGCAGCGCCATCGCAAGGACGCCGGCGACGATCAGTGAAGGCTTTCCTGGACACGTCCGTGCTCGTCGCCACGTTTTACGCCGACCACGAGCATCACGAGCCCAGCATCGACCTCTTCCTGCGCTTCGGCAGAAACGACGCCTGCTGCGGCGCGCACAGCCTCGCCGAGGTTTACGCTACCGTCACTGGCATGCCCCCGCCGCGCCGCGTGAGCGCCGATCAGGCGCTTCTATTCCTGGGCAATATCCGGGACCAGTTGACGCTCGTGGCTCTCGACGAGCATGAGTATTTTCAAGTTGCGGAAGCTGCCGGCGCGGCCGGCCTCGCCGGCGGCGCGATCTATGATGCGATCCTTGGGCATTGCGCACTCAAGGCCGAAGCCGAGGTTATTTACACCTGGAACACGCACGATTTCCTGCGACTGCCTCAGCCAATCTCCGACCGCGTGGCGACCCCCTGACCGCCCATAGGCGCATGGACAACCAGCTGTTGTAGCCAGGCGACTACGGTGTTGGAGCCTCGGCGTCGTGAGATCCTGCCGATCCATGGCCATGGACCCCGCCGCCAACAGGTTTTACGCGCTACTGAACAGCCGACCTGATGGTTCTAGACCTATAGAGTGTGACCGCCCAATTTCGCGGAGTGCCGACCGAGGTAAGTCGTGCACCGCAATCTCAAAAGTGTGCAAAAGCGCGTTGTTGGATGGTTCCGCTGTAGATAAGGCTGTTAACCGGTAGATTCCAGGTTCGAATCCTGGTCGCGGAGCCCTTCTGAACTCGAAATCGCCCGTTTTCAGTACGAAATCCCGGTTATACGCAGTGAGTGACAATAGCCATCGGCGCACGCTCCATGGGCACCCTCGAGCCTAGGCACACAAGCTGAAGATGGGAAGGCTCGCTTAGCGTTGCCTGAAGCGCGATGACTGGTGCAGTGAGCACCTCGAATGGTCGACGGCAGCGCCAGCACGATAGGCCGAGGGGCACGGCCCTGGCCTTGGCGCTTCGGCGCCGAAGTTCGCAACCACCAGGTGGGACTGTCCCGATAGCCGCCAGTTGGTCAACAGAGGCGCCGCCGTAGATGGTGGCGTGTTTGCCCGCGAGTCAGTGTGCCTGGTCGAACAGGGCCGCTCGGCCGCGCTCGCTACCCTGGACTTCGATGACGTGGGTTTCGCCGGAACGGACCTCGACCAGCTGGCCGGCCACACCGATGCGGATCGGACCCGCCCTACACGCGGGCGCGGTGATGCGCACCTCCCGATCGGTGAACCGTAGGCTCAGCCACTGTTGTCGGTACAGCAGATCGAGGTCGATGAAGCCCAGCTCCTTGGGCTACGTCGGATTGAGCCACAGCACGCCATCGCGAGCCTCCAGCCCTGTATAGCAGCGCTGGATGATGTCAAGCGTGCCAGCCATCGCGCCGAGGTGAATGCCCTCAGCGGTGGTGCCACCCTGGCTGTCGGCCACGTCGGCCGCCAGCGCGTCGGCAAAGGCTGACCACGATCTACGCCGGTCCGACCGTGCCAGGACCCATGCGTCCACTACGCGGCTAGGCGTCGAGCCATGCGAGGTGCGCGCCAGGTAGTAGTCGACCGTCCTAAGGATCGCCCAGCGCGGGCGTCACGTTCAAACGCCGCGCCGCCTCCAGGAAGGCCGCCGGGTCGGCCTTGCCGGTCAGGTTGAGCTGCGCGGCGTCGATGCCATCGACCCGCACATCGAACAACTGCGTCAGTCCCGCGGCGCTGAGCAGCTGAGCGCAATGCCGGCTACCGGAAACCACCACCGCGGCGACGCCCTGGCGGCGCAGCGGCCGGCTGGCAGTTGCTCCAGCCGCTGCCGAACGAGGCTATTGCGCGCTATCAGCCATACTGGGCGTCGCCGCGCACCTGCTGGACCGCCTCGGCCGCCGTGACCAGGCACGTAGCGCCTTCGAGCGGGCCATCGACCTGTCTGACGACGGCGCGGTGAGAGCGTTCTTGCACAAGCGCGCCGCGAATTGACGCGGCCAAGCCACCGAGAGCGCCAGCTTCACCGGTGCGCGTGACCGTCGTGGTCACCGGCGCCGACGGCTATCATGTCGTCTTCGGTTGGGGTGATCTTGACTCCCGATTTCGGCGCCGCGCCGATCCTGGTCGCCTACGCGCGCCCGGCCAGCCGATGGGCGACGAGCCGGGCATTGCCCGCCTGGAGGCGCCCGGCGACAAGCGCGGTGGCCGCTACGTCTCGACTGTCAAGAGCATCGAGCTCAAGGATCCCGGCTCGGCTCAACCGTGACGCCCCCCGACAGGCGGATCTTTCAGCTCATTCGTGCACCTATCCTGCGGGATGAGCTTCACGTGATCGCCAGCTATCCCATCGCTGCGGCCAGCCGCCGCAATCGCCCCTGCCACGAGACATTTGTCGACTTCGGGCAGTTGCTCGTGGCCCAGAACATCCTGGCTCGCTTGGGCTCGAGGACGCTGATCTCCGCGGCTATGCAATTCCGCCACAATAGTGGCTACGACGCAGAAAGCCTGCGTTCGGCGCTCGTGACGCACCTCAGTGGCGTGTCGAAGCGTCAATGAACGAGCGCGCGCCGTTGAAGAAAGCTCTGCGATGACCGATTCCGCGTCCGAGCGCATCGAATTTCTGCGCAGTCTGCGGGTTGTCCGTCAGCTCAAACCGGATCCGCTGCCAGACACGGTGTTACACGATATTCTCGAAGTCGCGCGCTGGTCCGGCAGCGCCGGCAATCGCCAGCCGTGGTCGCTCGTGGTCGTCCGCGACCGCGTTGTGCTGGAACGGCTGGCGAGCGTCGAGGGTGCGAACGCCGGCCACCTCGCGACGGCGGCGGTCGGCATCGCCATCGTCATTCATCCTGAAGTCCCGGACCTCGATGCGTACGACGAGGGCCGACTTGCCGAACGGATTCTGCTCGCCGCGGCGGCGCACGGCGTCGGTGCGGCGGTTGGCCATTTCACCGGACCCGACAATTCCTGGGCGGCCTCCGCTGAAGCCAAGCGCGTGCTCGGCATCCCTGGTGAGCTGGTCCTGCGCGAGACGATCTCGCTGGGCTATCCCGCCGAGCGCCTCGAGCGGACACCCAATGCACCAGGTCGCAAACCGCTCGAACAACTCGTTCACTGGGAACACTACTGATGCCGTTCTTGAAGAGGTCAAGGCGACGCGCTCGGGCACCGCGGGAACGGTCTGAGATGCGCGTCGTTGGCGAGCACCGCTGCAAGATCCACGCGTGCGCTCAACTCGGGCTTGCAGACTAGGCTCGCGAGAGAGACCTTGTCGACCAGTGCCGCTGGAGCTTCTTGGCCCTGCGTCAGCCTTTGTTCGGCGCGCTCAGACCTTGCGCCGCCGCGCGGTCGAGCAGCCAGATAAGCCGGCCCCTCGTCGGCTTTATCATCTGCGCCGGCCAGTGATCGGGTTCGTGCGGACCCTCGAGCGTCGCGGCGAGCGCCCTGGCCTTGTGGACACCGCTAACCATGAACATGATGCACGCGGCGTTGTTCAACACGGGCGCGGTGAGCGTAATCCGATCACCCGCGACCTGGTCGACCCGGTGAGACACCACCAGGTGTTGCTTCTCCCATAGCGCGCGAGTCCCCGGAAACAACGAGGCGGTGTGCCCGTCTTCGCCCAGCCCGAGCACGATCAGGTCGAACCTAGGCAACTCTCCCTTGGCCAGACGGAATTGATCGCCCAGTTCACGTTCGTAGTCCGCGGCTGCCTCAGCGGCGTCAGGCATCTCGCCGTGCACGCGATGGATATTGGCTTGCGGCATTGGGACGCTCGCCAAGAATCCATCGTTGGCCGACCGGAAATTGCTGTCCGTGTGATCAGGTGGTACGTGGCGTTCGTCGCCCCAGAAGACATGCGTTCGATACCAGGGAATGTGGGTCCGCCATGTTGGATCGCTCGCGAGTAACTCGTAAAGACCGCGCGGGGTGGATCCGCCAGAGAGTGCAACCCTGAAGACGCCAGCATTTCCAACGGCACTGATCGCCTGCAAGTAGAACTCGGCAGCGGCGGCCAGCACGATCTCCTCAGGGCTGTCCACGATGCGTCGTTCGGCACCGGTCCACGCTTGATCCGCAGACGCCGAATCAGCCCACAGCCGGAAACCGCCGAGGAATGCGTTTGCATTGTCGCCAAGGCGAGCGTTGCTCGGCAGTTCGGCGAGGAGCTTGGCGTTCCCGCCGCCAATGACGACGTAGTCAGGCTCGAGAGCGTTGGCGAGCTGTGCGATCACCACACTCACCTCGCGTCGCCACTTCTTCTTACCGATCCGCCGCAGGCCGCGCAGGCCCACGACGTCCTCATAGGAACGTTTGCGTTTGTACGGGAGGTGGGCGAGCTCGAGCGGTTCCACCCTGCCATTCACGACCATCGCCGAACCGAGCCCAGTGCCGAGCCCCAGGAACAGCATGCGCCCACCCTGATCGCTGCCGAGCGCCTGCATCGCGGCGTCATTGATGATTCTGACCGGTCGGCCCAATGCGGCCGCAAAGTCGAACCCGACCCAGCCAGGTGCCAGATTGGCGGGCTCCTTCACGGGTGCTCCGTGGACGACCGGCCCTGGATAACCAATCGACACGACGTCGTATGACCAGTCTGCGGTCATCCGTTTGACTGCCTCGACCATCATGGCGGCTGTCATAGACGGACCGGACTCCACCTTGCGGACCTCACTCTGGCCGTTCGCCAGCGCCTTGATGTGCGTCCCGCCCACGTCGATGGAGAGAATGTTCACTGAGAAATCGCGCCCATCGTCCACAACGATATCCGAGGCCGCCAGGTTGCTGTGGAGCTGCTCTGCCGCGGTGTCGAACGCGCGTGCGGCGAGCGCGCGCTCCGTTTCATTGATCCGCTGGACGAGTCACTATCA
>WNGB01015227.1_pt1 | contig 10776 bp, 4 predicted proteins | sample 5400681 | NCBI WGS metagenome assembly WNGB01 (sample SAMN13153367, study PRJNA577476) | soil metagenome | isolation source: 115 cm soil or saprolite under grassland replicate 2 | place: USA:California | collected 2016-06-15 | reverse complement strand
GCGGAGTGGAACCGCGGCGTGCATTCATTGCTGGATGTGAATCCCGAGCGCCGCTTCATCTGCCATTTTCCGCAGGACAACGCGATCATCTCCGTTGGCTCCGGCTACGGTGGCAACGTTTTGCTGAGCAAAAAATGTCTCGCTTTGCGAATCGGTTCGTATCTGGCGCGCACCCAAGGCTGGATGGCCGAGCACATGTTGATCCTCGGAGTCGAGTCGCCCGAAGGAAAGAAGCACTATGTGGCGGCGGCCTTTCCGAGCGCGTGCGGCAAAACAAATTTCGCGATGCTGATTCCACCGAAACATTTCAAAGGCTGGAAGGTCACGACCGTCGGCGACGACATCGCCTGGATGCAGATTCGCGACGGCCAGCTGTATGCGGTCAACCCGGAGAACGGTTACTTCGGCGTCGTGCCCGGCACGAATTACAAATCGAATCCGAACGCGATGAAATCGATCGCGCACGACACAATTTACACAAATGTTGCCCTCACCGATGACGGCGACGTATGGTGGGAGGGTAAAGACGGTAAACCGCTCGCGCATGCGTTTGACTGGCGCGGGAATGATTGGACGCCGGACTCAAAGGAAAAGGCCGCGCATCCAAACAGCCGGTTTACCACCCCGATGCGCAACAACCCGGCGCTGGACCCCGATGTGGAAAAAGGCGAAGGCGTCCCGATCAGCGCCATTATTTTCGGCGGCCGCCGCAGCGATACGGTCCCACTGGTTTATCAGGCGTTCGATTGGAATCATGGCGTTTACTTGGGCGCGACCATGGCGTCAGAAACAACCGCGGCCGCTACTGGCGCCGTTGGCCAGGTACGTCGCGATCCGATGGCGATGCTGCCGTTCTGCGGCTACAACATCGGCGACTACTTCCAGCACTGGCTCGACATTGGAAAACGCCTGACTGATCCACCGCGCATTTTTGGCGTGAACTGGTTTCGCAAAGGTGTGAAGGGCCAATTTCTCTGGCGGGGTTTCGGCGAAAACATGCGCGTCCTCAAATGGATCATCGATCGCTGCGAAGGCACCGGCGGCGGACTCAAATCGCCGATCGGTTGGTTGCTGAGCCCGCACGATCTCGATCTCGCCGAGCTCGATATCGATCACAAATGTGTCGCCGAAATTCTCGGAGTCGATCACGAAGAATGGGCGAAAGAATTGGCCGAGCACAAAAAGTTCTTCGATTCGCTGGGCGGCGTTGTGCCCGACGAGCTTCTCAAGCAGCGCGAACGAGTCGCCGCCCGGTTTAAGGAATAAACATCCCGTCATCCCGAGCGGAGCGAGGGAGCTTTCACAGGGTGATTGATCACGCTCACTATGCGGCGTGCCGCAAACTTCGTGGGCGAGATCCCTCACTTCGTTCGGGATGACGTACGTTTTGAGCCAAAGAGATTTGCGAACTGCTTGACTGGCAGCGAATATTTCCAGTGGGTTCGAAGATTGGGAAAAAGGAAGCCATTGCCGCGCCAGCGCGGAATGATTGCGTCGAAATCCGTGGGGCGCGCCAGAACAATCTCAAGGGCATCGATGTTGATCTGCCGCTGGGGAAACTGACCGTCGTCACTGGCCCCAGTGGCAGCGGTAAATCATCGCTCGCCTTCGAGACAATTTATGCCGAAGGCCAGCGGCGTTACGTCGAGACATTCAGTCCGTACATGCGGCAGTTCCTCGACCGCATGGACAAGCCGCGTGTGGACGACATCCGCGGCATTCCGCCCGCAATTGCGATCGAGCAGTCCAACCCTGTCAAGACATCGCGTTCGACCATCGGCACAATGACAGAGATCAATGACTATTTGAAGTTGTTGTGGCCGCGCGTCGCGAAAGCATTTTGTCCAAGCTGCGGCCGCGAGATCCGCCTGGAAACCGCGCAGTCGATCGCAGACCAAATTTTCCGTCATTTCGAAGGTAGGGGCGGTTCACCGAACCGCCCGCGGGCGATTGGGGTCAATCGCCCCTACCTCGCCAGCGAGAACGTTGTGCTGATCACGTTCTGGGTTTCTGTTCCTCCAAAAACTGAGCCGCGGGAATTTTTCGATTTCCTCCAACAGCAGGGTTACTTGCGCGTCTGGATCGACAACCAAATCGTGCGCGTGGATGCCGATCCAAAAGTCAAACGACTCGGCGCCCGTGTCCAAGTCATTCAGGATCGCATCGCGATCACCGAGGAAAACCGCGCGCGATTCGTCGAAGCCATCGAAACGGCGCTGCGTTTTGGAAAAGGGAAAGTAAATGTCATTGCAACCGTAGAGGCAGAGGTGTCGCCTGCGACCTCGGAGACTGCGGCCGCCACGGCCGCCACTACGGTTCTTCCCTTCTCGACCGGCTGGCATTGTGCCTGGTGTGATTTGGATATTCGTCCGCCGACGCCGGGGCTTTTCAGTTTCAACAATCCGCTTGGGGCATGTCCGGAATGCCGCGGCTTTGGTCGGACGATCGCGATCGACCTCAACAAGGCGATTCCCGATCGCCGGCTGACCATCAAACAAGGCGTGGTGCGCGTTTTTCGCGGCGCAGAGTTTGGCGAATCGCAGAAGGACTTGCTCCGGGCGTGCGCCCGCAAAGAAATCGACATCAAGGTTCCCTTCGAAGAACTGCCCAAGGTGGATCAGGATTTCGTGATCGAAGGCGAAAAACGCTCGGGCGAATACACCGAAGAAGATTACGAACACGATCGCTGGTACGGCGTGCGCGGCTTCTTTCGCTGGCTTGAAAGCAAGACTTACAAGATGCATGTGCGCGTTTTGCTGAGTCGCTATCGCGCCTACGTCACGTGTCCAAAATGCAACGGCGGACGATATCAGCCGGACGTGCTCAATTACAAGATTGTAGCAGCGGTCTATGACCGCCGAGACGGCGCTCGCAAAGCGCCGCTACAGGTGACGCTTCCAGAATTCCAAGCGCTTTCAATTTCCGATGCACGCGATTTTCTGCGCGCGATTGACATTTCACTTACCGACAAGACCGCCCAGATGTTGCGCGATGAAATCTGCTCGCGCCTGAACTATCTTTGCGAAGTCGGCGTCGGTTATCTCACACTCCATCGCTCGACGCGCACGTTGAGCGGGGGCGAAGTCCAACGCGTGAATTTGACAACCTGCTTGGGCGCATCGCTGGTAAACACGCTCTTCGTGATGGACGAACCAAGCATCGGGCTTCACCCGCGCGATGTTGGCCAGCTTGTTCGCGTGATGCACAATTTGCGCGACAAAGGCAACACGCTACTGGTGGTCGAGCACGAGGAACAGATCATTCGCGCGGCCGATAATTTGATCGATCTCGGCCCGGGCCGTGGCGAACAAGGCGGTGAATTGGTGTGGAACGGACCAATAGAAAATTTTGTAGGGCAGGCGCTGCGCCTGCCAAACCCGAGGGGTGCAAGCGATGCGCTTGCCTTACAACACCGTTCGCTCACGCGTGACTACCTCACTGGGACGAAGTCCATTCCGATCCCGAAATCGCGCCGTAAATCGACTTCATCGATCAAGATCACTGGTGCGGAGCAGCACAACCTCAAGAACATCGACCTCGATCTACCACTCGGTGTGTTCGCGTGCGTGACCGGCGTGTCCGGTTCCGGCAAATCCACGCTCATTCACGATGTGCTTTACCGGAATCTCTTGCGTGCGAGGGGACAATCGTCAGACCAGGAGCCGGGCGCATGCAAATCAGTGATCGGCGCAGATCGGATCGGTAACGTCATGATGGTTGATCAGGCGCTGCTGGCGCGCACGCCGCGATCAACTCCCATTATCTATCTCGGTCTGTTTGATCGCGTACGTGAATTGTTCGCGACGCAGCCGGAAGCGATGGCACAGGGACTCACCGCAGGCGCGTTCTCGTTCAATTCCGGCAGCGGGCGCTGCGAACGTTGCTCGGGCACAGGCTATGAAAAGATCGAGATGCAATTTTTGAGCGATCTTTACGTGCGTTGTGCGGAGTGCGAAGGGAAAAGATTTCAGCCACACGTTCTAAAGGTTCAGCTGCAAGGTCGATCGATTCACGACGTTTTGGAGTTGACGGTTAACGAAGCGATTCAGTTCTTCGCGCAGATCGGCGAGGAGAGCGCGGCGGAAATTTCTGCCGGACTGAAGGTGCTCGAGGAAGTCGGGCTCGGTTACCTGCGGCTCGGTCAACCGTTGAACACCCTCTCTGGCGGTGAATCGCAGCGTCTAAAATTGGTCGGGCACTTGGCAGCCGCAGGAAATGCCGAACGCCCAACGCCAAACGTCGAACGCCCAAATGGTCGAGCACTTGGCAATTTATTTATTTTCGATGAGCCGACTACGGGACTGCATTTCGATGATGTGGCGATGCTGCTGCGATTATTTCAGCGGCTCGTTGATCGCGGACACTCGATCGTGGTCATCGAACACAACTTGGAAGTCATTAAGTGCGCTGATTGGATCATCGATCTCGGCCCGGAAGCTGGCGACGCAGGAGGCGAAGTTGTGGCGACCGGAACACCGGAACAAATCGCGCGCGTCGAGCATTCACACACCGGGAAATTTCTACGCAATGTCATCTCGAGCGGAGCGAAGCGAAGTCGAGGGATCCCGTGGCGGAACCGAGAAGGTAGTCCTGCGGGATCCATCGACTTCGCTCGGGATGACGGCGGTGAATTAGCGCGCGCCGCTGAAGAAACACCTCGATTTCGAATTCATGTCCGCAACGGCGCTATCCACGTTCACGGAGCACGAGAGCACAATCTCAAGGACATCGACGTCAAAATCCCGCGGGAGCAGCTGGTCGTGATCACCGGCTTGAGCGGGTCCGGCAAATCGACGCTGGCGTTCGACATCTTATTCGCCGAAGGACAACGCCGCTTTCTCGACAGCATGTCGCCGTATGCGCGGCAATTCGTCGAGCAGCTCGAAAAACCCGATGTTGATTTGGTCAGCGGATTGCCGCCGAGCGTGGCAATTGAACAACGCGTCACGCGCGGTGGAGGCAAATCGACGGTTGCGACCGTAACCGAAGTTTACCATTTCCTTCGGCTGTTGTTCGCGAAAACCGGGACGCAATTTTGTCCCGACTGTGATTTACCGGTCACAAAACAGAGCGTGGCATCGATTGTAAAACAGATCGAAGCGGCCGAGAAGCGCGGACCGCTGAAGGTTCTCGCGCCGCTGGTGAAAGCGCGCAAAGGTTTTCATACCGATGTCGCGCGCTGGGCGGAACGCCAGGGATTCGACACGCTCTATGTCGATGGCCGACCGCTTCCGGTCGCTAAATTTCAAAAACTGGAACGTTTTAAAGAGCACACCATCGACGTGGTCGTCGGCGTGATTGATCGGAAGCGAATCGCGAACGCACGCGACGTTGCCAGGCGTGCACTGGAGATCGGACGCGGCACTGCGCGCCTGCTCGATTCAAAAAAACGGCTGACCGTGATGAGCACCGAGATGAGCTGCCCCGGTTGTGGCCGAGCGTTTGAGGAACTCGATCCGCGTTTGTTTTCATTTAATTCGCCTCACGGCGCGTGCGAAGAATGCGGCGGGTTCGGCGAAATTTGGGATCAGGATTTCCAAACGGCCGCGAGCCGTGACGGCGAATCGGTTCTTGAAAGCGAACTGGCCGCTGAACGCGAATCGGAGTGGATCGAGGAAGGCGAAGCACGCGAATGCCCGAGTTGTCACGGCTCGCGTTTAAATTCCGTTGCCCGTCACGTGCGTGTACAAGGTTATACCATCGATCAATTCACAAATCTTTCGGCCACCGAAGCTGCGCGCACGATCGACCGGTTGAGATTCAAAGGTACGCATCAAACAATCGCAGCCGGTCTTGTCCCAGAAATTCAACAGCGGTTGCGTTTCATGCAAACGGTCGGGCTCGGTTATCTGGCGCTCGGGCGTTCCGCAAAGACACTGAGCGGCGGCGAGTCACAGCGAATCCGACTCGCAGCGCAGCTTGGCTCAAACTTGCGCGGCGTCCTTTACGTGCTGGACGAGCCGACCATCGGTTTGCATCCACGCGACAACCTGCGCTTGCTCGAAACGCTCACCGCGCTGCGGAACAAAGGCAATTCGCTCATCGTGGTCGAGCACGATGAGGAGACAATTCAGCGTGCGGATCACATTGTTGATCTGGGGCCGCGCGCTGGGATTCATGGCGGCGAAGTCGTGGCAACTGGAACGCTGCGCGACATCGAGAAGAACCCAAATTCCGAGACCGCCCGCTGCCTCAAAACGCCGTTGCGTCATCCCATCCGTGGATCGCGCCGATTACTGAGCAACGTCGAAGACTGGATCGAAATCAGAGGCGCGTGCGCGAATAATTTGAAAGGCATCGATGTTCATTTCCCGGTCGGCAGGCTTTCGGTGATCACGGGAATTTCCGGCAGCGGCAAATCCACATTGATGCACGACGTCATTTGGCCTGCGATGCGCGATCAGCTCGAAGAGAGGAAACGCGCGGGGAATGGCGATCTATTCAAACTTGTTAGCGGCGCGCAAGAGATCGAAGCCGTTTACGAAGTCGATCAATCGCCCATCGGTAAAACGTCACGCTCGACGCCGGGCACCTACGTGAAAGTGTTCGATGAAATTCGAAATCTCTACGCGCAACTGCCTGTCTCGCGTGTGCGTGGGTATTCGGCGAGCCGATTCTCGTTCAATGCGGAAGGCGGCCGTTGCCAGACGTGCAAGGGTCAGGGCGTGATCAAACTGGAGATGAATTTTCTACCACGCAGTTATGTGCCGTGTGAAGATTGCCGCGGCCGGCGTTACAACCCGCAAACGCTGGAGGTTCTCTACAACGAAAAATCCATCGGCGACTTGATGGAGATGACAATCGAAGAAGCGGCGCAATTTTTTTCGGCGCATCCGAAAATCGCGCGGCCGCTTTCGCTGCTGGTGGATACCGGACTTGGTTACCTCAAGCTGGGGCAACCGAGCCCGACGTTGAGCGGCGGCGAAGCGCAGCGGCTCAAGCTGGTGACGCAATTGAAACGCGGAGTCAGCCGTGCCGCGAACGAGCGGATCCGAAAAATGCGCAAGCCGGGTTCTACACTGTATTTACTGGAAGAGCCGACCATTGGCCTGCACATGGCCGACATTGAGCTGCTTCTCAACGTGCTGCATCGGCTCGTGGACGAAGGCAACACCGTGATTGTGATCGAGCATAATCTCAGCGTGATCGGAGAAGCCGATTACATTGTCGATCTTGGCCCTGAGGCAGGTGACGCTGGCGGCGAAGTGGTCGCCTGCGGAACGCCGGAGCAAGTCGCAAAGAACCGCGTCAGCCGTACCGCGCCGTTTTTGCGAAAGGTGTTGAAGAGATCGCGCGCTCTGTAGCCGTCGCCCTGTGGGCGACGAGGCACGCTTCGCGCAGCGAAGCGGCTACAGTTTGATTGCGCAAATTGAGAACGTCGCGGACAATCGCGGCGGCAAATGCTCGCCTACTATCTGCACAGCCTTAATCCGATCATTTTTCGGATCTACAATAACGTGGGTCCGCGATGGTACGGTCTGGCTTATGTGCTGGCTTTCATCTCCAGCTATCTCGTTTTCCTTTGGTTGGCCAAACGCGGGTATGCCGATCTTCCGCCACAACGAGTCGGCGACTTTATCACCGGCTGCGCGCTCTTTGGCGTGATCGTTGGCGGACGCCTCGGCTACGTTTTCTTCTATAAACCAGAAATGTTGCGCGAGCCGCTGTCGATCTTGCGCGTCTGGGAGGGCGGCATGTCCAGCCACGGCGGGATGCTTGGCCTGTTGCTGTTCACCTTTTACTACGCGCACCGGCACAAAATCTCGTGGACGAACCTCGGCGACAATCTGGTCGTTACTGCGCCGATCGGTTTGTTCTTCGGGCGCTGCGCTAATTTCATCAACGGCGAGCTTTATGGACGGATCACGAATGTTGCCTGGGCAATGCAATTCCCAAAGGAACTGCTCGATCACCCGCAGGAAGCCGATCGTGCAATTGCGGCGTGCGCGCAGATTGATCGGTCGCTCACGACGCCGGACGCGATTATCGGTGCGGTGCATACTCAGCCACAAGTAGCAACCGCGTTGCGCTCAATTCTTTCACCGCGCCATCCGTCGCAGATTTACGAGGCATTTTTCGAAGGAATCGTTTTGTTCCTCATTTTGTGGTTTGTGCGGACGCGCACCCGCCAGACGAATGGAGTTCTTACCGGACTGTTTTTCATCTGCTACGCGGTTTTCCGGATTGTGATCGAAAATTTCCGCGAACCCGACGCCGAGTTGATTGGCCCGTTCACGCGCGGCCAATTCTTTTCATTCTTTCTTATTGCCATCGGCGTCGCATTTGTTGCCGCTGCGAAATCGCGACCGACCTTTCCGAGGAAGACGACGGTAAAATAAAATTCGTGCTTTGGGATTCGAATCTTTCTTTCGTTTCCGCGAAACGGCGTTATTACTTATGCCGGTGACGCGGGAATGCTCGTTCCGGAAATCGTAGCGGCCGGCGGCGGTCTCCTGTTTGCTTTCGATCACGCGACGATCGCAGGCAAGCTCGTTCTCACTCTTCTGGCGGTCGTGTCGATTTTCAGTTGGTCAATCATGATCACGAAACTGCGCGTGATCCGTTTCGCCCGAAAACAGAACGCACGTTTTCTTGCCGCGTTCCGGCAAGATCGGCAACCACTGCGCTTGTTCGAGAAAAACGCGCGGTTTCCAGGCTCGCCGGTTTTTAATGTGTATCGCGCCGGGTGCGAGGAAATGACCTTTCATCTGCTCGGCTCGCCGGAAGTGGATGATACGTTTCGTGCGCGCCTCGAAATCGCCGACAAAATTTCACCGGCACAAATGGGAGCGGTGAACGCGGCAATGGAACGCGCCGTCGGCGAGACCGCGCTTTCACTGGAGTCCCAAATGATTTTACTCGCCACTGCTGTGAGCGGCTCGCCGTTTCTCGGGTTGCTCGGCACGGTTTGGGGCGTGATGGACGCGTTCACCGGCGTTGCCGAAGCCGGCTCGCCGAACCTGGTCGCGATGGCGCCCGGCGTGTCTGGCGCGCTTATCACTACGGTCACCGCACTTTGCGTCGCTATCCCGGCGATGTTCGGTTACAACTTTCTCGTCACCAGCATTCGCGGCATCATCGTGGAAATGGACAACTTCGCTGCTGAGCTCGCATCCGAGTTCGAGCATAAGTATGTCGATCACGGCTCGCGCGAGGCCGCATTGCGGAGATGAGCACGCCTCTGTTATTGAGCGTTGAGCGTTGGAAGTTGAGCGTTGGGGGTTTTTCAATCGCGCTATGCAACGTCCAACGCTCAACGTTCAACGCCCAACGTCCAATGGGGAACAGATGAGACGCTACTCCCAGCGCCAGAGTCTTTCCACCCTGAGCGAGATCAATGTCACGCCGCTACTCGATCTCGCGTTTGTGCTGCTCATCATTTTCATGATCACCACGCCGCTGCTCGAAAGCAGCATGAACCTGGTGATCCCATCCAGCAGCGCGAAGAATCCGCCGATCAATAAGTCACAAGTGCAAACCGTCTCGATTGATCGCGCCGAGACGATCCGTTTTAATAATCAGGTAGTCGATTTGGGAACACTCACGGTACAACTGAGCGAGTTGAAACAGAAGAATCCGGATGTCGCCATCGTGATTCGACCCGATCGCCAATTGCCCGTGCAAAAATTAATTGGGCTAATGGATGCTCTGCAACGGGCGGGAATCACCAAGCTCGGCATCGCCACCAGGGCTGAACCAAAATAAATGGCGAAGACTGGCCGTTTTTGGCGAAACGTTGTCCTAATTGCTCTCGCGCACGTTGCGCTAATCGCGGGGCTCATTCGCTGGAGTCTGGCAGCCAGGGCCTCGTCAAGTCCGGAGAGCATCGTTTGGTTAGCTAACGCTCAAGGTCTCGCGACTGGCGGATCGGAAAACGACGCGCCGCCATCAGCGAAGCGTGCGACTCCTCCGGCTGAAGCGAAACCGTCGAAAGATAATGAAGCGGACTCGGACAAACCTGTCGTAACGACAGCCAAAAGCGAAATCGAATTGCCGTCGCCGAACCGAAGACAACGCCAAAACCAATCCCAAAACCATCTCCAAAGAAAACGCTATTAACGAAGGTGTCTCCTAAACCATCGCCGAAAACGAAACCGAGCGCGGCGAAAGCGAGTGAAAAGTCAGAGAAAAATGAGAAGAAGGCGCTGGCAAAAAATGGGTCTGAGTCTCAGAGCGACAGCGGAAAAACAGGTTCAACGGGCAAAGGCGGCGGTGCAGGCGGTGGAAACAGCGCGTCGGAGTTTGGTTGGTATGGCAACATGCTGCATGATCGTTTTTACAGTGCATGGGTCCAGCCGACGACCAACATCGCCACCGGCACCAAGATTTCGACTCTAGTCAAAGTCCGCATCGAGAAAGACGGGCGCGTTTCGAAATTCGAAATCGTCAAGCCGTCCGAAAACGTTGTCGTGAATGAATCGGTAGCGGCCGTGGGACAACGAGTGACCGAAGTTGATCCGCCGCCCGCCGCCCTCGCCCACGGCGATCATTACGACGTCAAAATCAATTTCGAATTAAATACAACTCAGGAAACGACAGAATGAGCTTGACGCATCAGGCGCCGCCAGGCGGACAAAGTTCGTCACGCAGCGAACTTCTCTTCGATCAAGCGATGCAAATGATCGCCAATCGCTGGGTGATTAAGCCTTTGGATGACTTCGTCCAGAAATCCAGTGACGAGGAGTCGCTGGGCAACCTTTGTCGGGATGCCGCGCGAGCGAAGATAAAACAGTTGGTCTTCTTCAATTTGACCGGACGTTGCGCCGTGGGTGCAAC
>WNGB01032754.1_pt1 | contig 10777 bp, 10 predicted proteins | sample 5400681 | NCBI WGS metagenome assembly WNGB01 (sample SAMN13153367, study PRJNA577476) | soil metagenome | isolation source: 115 cm soil or saprolite under grassland replicate 2 | place: USA:California | collected 2016-06-15 | reverse complement strand
CCACTCGGCGGGCTGGGCACCGATCCAAAAGTTCAGCCGTACACCGGTCCTGCCGCTCATGTATTTGAAGAAGACGCGACGACCATTGACTGGCTCGTGCTCGTGCCAACCGAGTCTGCAGAGCGCAGTTGGATCATCGCAGGCCAAAGCTGCCTGAGCCTCCTTCTCCCTGCGGTACATGGCGCGGCAGTGCTCTTCCACGCCTCGACCGATAAACCGCGAGCTCCCTTCGATACCGTCCCGGCGAACGATCGACGCCTTGCTGTCTTCGGGATCTGGCTCCCAGGTGTACGGACCTATGCGGCCGCCACCCCCCACGTTCCCATGGGTCATCGTGGCCTTCCTTCCTCCATCGTTCAGGCAAGGTCGAACTGCTCAAGCCCGGTTTCGCGCGGCTCGAACTGCTCGAAGAACTGAAAGGCGGGTCACCACATCTGCGAATGGGACGAGAGGCGAGCCACTCACGGGCCAGAGCTCCGATCCGCGGGCCAGGCTACCGCCGCGCGAACGCACCATGTGTGATGACCATATGGACATCACTGAGAACTCTTTGCGAAATGAACCCAATCCGCGGCGCATTGCGTCTAGCAAGCGCTGATCGTGACGATTGCCGCCAGGCTGCGGCGAGAACAACAGTGACTTGACCGCCCGGTAACGAATCCAGACGCGGCCCTCACCTCCTGGTTTGCAGCAAGGCTCCGGTATTCAGCAAGGCTGCTGGTGCGCAGCTAGACCGATGACACAGCTAAAGCAGTCCTTAGCTTGGCCGCAAACCCGCATGGTTAAGCGGATTATCGATCTCCATGCGGGCCGAAAAAAGTAGCGCAACGTAACATCGAGCACCTCCTGGTATGCAGCCATACGCGGTTCGACCTCCTGGTGCGTACAGACGGCCTACGCCGCAGCGGCCGCGCAACGGAGCTCACCGTCAACCGGTCCCTGGTCAAAGCCAGCGGTGCTCTGACCGCAGGCGATTCGGGGGTGTCGAAAGCCCAGATTCCAGGCGACGGGCTGAAACGATCGTTGCTCTGTCCATCGGCTAGCTCCGAAACCAGTCGGCGAGCGGCACTCGAGCGGAGAGCACACCGAAGTCGCCATCGTCGCGGAGCGACGCGGCCGCGTCCGCGAGCGCCCTCGCTGCGACCCAGGTGAGGGCGCCGCCGACGCTAATCCGCTGCGCGCCCGCCTCGACCACCTCGGCAAGCGTGAGCCCGGGCACGGCGAGCACGTTCACGGGCTTCGCGAGCGCCTCGCAGACGACGCGGATCTCCTCGACCGTGGCCAGGCCCGGCGCGTACAGCACGTCGGCGCCGGCGCTTTCGTAGGCCTGCAGGCGCGCAACTGTGTCGTCGAGATCCGGGTTGCCCCGGATGTGGTTCTCGGCGCGCGCGGTGAGCATGAACGGGAAGCCGAGGGCGCGCGCCACCTCGACCGCCGCCGCGACGCGCTCGACGGCGTGTGTGCGTTCGTAGATCGTGCCGTCGGGATCGTAGTCCTCGATCGAGCCGCCGACAGCCCCGGCCGCGGCGGCGCGGGCGACCGCGTGCGCGGCATCTTCCGGTGAGCGGCCGTAACCGTTCTCGAGATCGGCCGACACAGGGAGGGAGGTCGCGGCATCGAGCGCCGCGACATGGGCCGCAACCTCGTCGATCGTCGCGCCGCCGTCGAGGCGACCGAGCGTGAAGGCGAAGCCGGAGCTCGTCGTCGCGAGCGCGCGAAAGCCGAGCGCCTCGAGCACGCGCGCCGAGCCGGCGTCCCACGGGTTCGGGATCACGAACGGCTCGCCCGTATGGAGCGCGGCGAACGCCACCGCTTTCTCTTGCTGCCGACTCGCGTGCGACATCCCACAACCTTGCCACGGTTCGAGCCTCGAGTCCTATCCTGCCGTGAGCTTGACTCGCCAGGAATCCGACTGGAAAGGACACGAAAAATGAGAAAGCTGATCGTGAGCACCTTCTTGACGCTCGACGGGGTCATGCAGGCCCCGGGAGGTCCTGAAGAGGACGACAGCGGCGGCTTCGCACACGGTGGCTGGTCGGTGAACTACTGGGACGAGCAGATGGGCCAGGTCATGGGCGAGGCGATGAGCACGCCGTTCGACCTCCTGCTCGGCAGCAAGACCTACGACATCTTCGCCGCATGAATGGAGCGAGTCGGTCCTGATCGAGGGAGACGCGGCCGAAGGGATCGCGGCGCTCAAGAAGGAAGATGGGCGGGAGCTGCAGGTGCATGGCAGCGGGAACCTGATCCAGACGCTCTTGCGCCACAACCTCGTCGACCAATACAACCTATGGGTCTTCCCCCTCGTCATCGGATCGGGGAAGCGCCTGTTCTCGGACGGCACCGTCCCTTCGGCGCTGAAGCTGGTCGACAGCAAGGTCTCGACCACCGGAGTCGTGATCGGTACCTACGAGCCGGCCGGCGAGATCGTCACCGGATCGTTCTGAGCTGGACTGAGCGGGTTAGCGTGACCCGCGATCGAGTCGTTCGCGGCTCCTTGCGGAAGCCAACTGATCGGATCGGCGGTGCCGTCCAGCTGCGGCAACGACTGAAGGCAGCCAGCGGTGAACGCCGGCTCGTGGGTCCTCCTGGGTTTCACTTGACCGTCTGATCCGCCGTCCTCACCACATCTGCACGATGCGTTCACCCCATGGTCAGAGCGACTCGCGCAAGGATCAGGGCCGTCAACTACCACGGGGAGGACATCCCATGCGAACGCGGACCTTGTGGGTCGCGATCGGCGCTGCCGTGCTGCTCGGGACCGCAGGAGTCGTCGGGGCCGCGGTGTCCGTCGATTTCGGCGCGAAGACCGAACATCGATTGGCTGCCCACTCCGAGCAGCTCTTCGGCGTCAACAATCCGCTCGAGGCGTCGTCGACGGCCGACCTGAATGAGGCCCAGGCGCTCGCCAACCCGGCGGGCCTCGTAACACTCGCGAACGGACTGAAGGCGCACGTCGTCTCGTCCGGGAACGCGGCACCGAACCTGGACCAGATGGTGCTCTGGCCGCAGTCCCCGCCGGAATACGTGATCGCCGCCAACGAAGAAGGGACAACCGAGCCCGGGCTCCAGAAGATCGACCTCGCGACCGGAGTTGCGACCACGATCGTGAGCGGCATCGACGACAACGATCCTGTGCGTGCGACCCCCTGGGGGACGATCCTCGTCGGAGAGGAGGCCGAGGACGGAGCGATGTACGAGATCATCGATCCGCTGAGCGTCGTTGGCGCGACCATCGACCGGACGACCGGCGTGAGCTCCAGCCCGAACATCCGCCGCGTCGACGCATTGGGCTTCAACGCGTTCGAGGGTCTGGCGATCCTGCCGAACGGCGTCACCTACTACGGCAACGAGCTCGCCGCCGAAGCCGGCGCGCCCGGCGGGGCGTACTACAAGTTCGTGCCAACCACCCCGTGGGCCGGCGGTGCACCGATCACCTCGCTCGACCAGTCCCCGTACTCGAGCGGGTCGGTCTTCGCTCTACGGGTTGGAACGAGCGGCAACAACGGCCAGGGCTTCCAGTACGGACGTGGATCCTGGCAGCCGATCGCCGGGAACGGTGCCCTTCTGCAGCCGCTCGCGGCCGCGGTGAAGGCCACCGGCTACTACCGGCCGGAAGACATCGACATCGACACGAACGCGTTGGCTGCCGGCAATGTCCGCTTCTGCGGCAACAACACCGGCCGGGATTCGGCCCGCTACTTCGGCGAGACCATCTGCTTCACCGACGGTACGGTGGCCGCTTCGGCCAGCGGTAGCACCGTGCCCGAAGTGCAGCTGCTGGTGCAGGGCTCGCAGGAGATCAACATGCCGGACAACATCGCGTACCAGGCCAGCCGTGGCAATTGGATCATCCATGAGGACGGCAGCACGGTGGGTGCACAGGGCGGCACCCGAAACAACGACCTCTGGGATTGCCTCGACGACCGGTCCGACGACGACACTCTGTCCGACGGTTGCATTCGGATCGGAACGCTCAACGATCTGGATGCGGAGTGGACGGGAGGGTTCTTCGACCCGACGGGCAGTCACTTCTACGTGAGCGTCCAGCACAACTCGAGCGGCTTCGGCACCATCCTCGACATCACGGGCTGGAAGTAACCATCTGTGGCAACGGGGGAGGGAGGCGCGTGCGCGCGCCTCCTTCCCGCGACGCCGGCCCCGCGCCGCTCAGACCCCTGCGCGCAGCTCGGCGGCGAGCCGCGCCAACGCGCGGAGCATCCACACGTGTCCGCCGGGAATCGCCCGTGCCGCTCGGCGAGCTTCGCGGCGTACTCGGGCGTGATGGCGCGGGCGAACCGGCCGGCGAGATCGTCACTGGATCGTTCGCACTCGACTGACGCTTTCCGACTGCGACGCCCTCGTGAACGTGCCGGCTGAGCCGGCCTAAATCAAGCGAGCTCGTATTCCAGCGTCAGGCGATGTGTGCCCTCGTCGTCGACTGTGATTGCACCCGGGCCGGTGATCCCCTTGAGCTCACGGGTGCCTGAGCCTGGCACGATCGCACCGTCGATCTCGGCTCCGTCAGCGGAAAGCACTCCACGATGCCGGAGTACGAACGAGCCCTCACGACCCTCGAGGCGTCCGCTGATGTGGTCGAGCGCAAGGTAGACCGCCGCACCGCTCGAAACTGCGTTCGATGTGGATTCGTCCGAGCGCCGCTCCCTCCCGGTCGTCATACGTCTCCGCATCATGGCGGTGATTCACGAACGTCGACACCGCTCGCCTCACGTCAACTCCATGGCTCTTGGCCTGGTCCGAGTCAGATCATCTGGACGCTCGCGCAGCACTCTAGAAATGAGGATCCCGATCGGCGCAATCCGCCGCACTGAGCAAGCTGAGCGAGTCGAGCGCGGCACCGACCACCTCATTGAAGCGTCTTCAGCTCGGGCTAGAACTCGCTCATCGCCCCAGCCGCGTCTTGCGCCGGATCCCGAGACGGCGCTGGAGCGCCCGATCCTCCTCACCATCCTTACGCGCTGCCCAAACGAAGAGGTAGAGGACGACTGCCAGCGGAACGATAAGGATCACCACAACGACTATCTCAGCGGCGAGGTTCATCGCGAGTCAGTGTTGCAGTAGTGTGATCAGGCCGACGCGCCTATGCCTCGGCGCGTTCCCATAGCGCAAGCAGCGAGCTCGCAAGGCGCTCGGGCTCGATCCGGTGGGGCGGATCGAAGTGGTGGCGCTCGGAGAACGTCTCAATCGTGAAGTCGGGGAAGATCGCAGCGAGCCGCTCCGCCATTCGAACGAAGTAGTCCGGGTTGCTACGACCGCCGATCGCGAAATAGACCGGTCTCTGGAACGCCCGAAGCGCTTCGAGGTCGAGCTCACCGTTGTCGAACGCGGCCATGAGCGCTCGCAGGCCTGCGGGTCGCTTGGCCATCCACGTCGGTGGCGGACCGTCGGGACGGGCCGGTGGCTCGACTCCGGGGGCCAGCTGCAGTCGTGTGAACCCCGCCATGAACTCGTCTGGCGGTAGCGGCTCGAGCGCTCGGAATCGCCGCCAAAGCGCTTCCTCAGCCGGGGTTCGCTCGTTCCCCGCCCAGGCCGGCTCCAGGAGCGCGAGGCTCAGAAGGCGCTCGCCGTGGAGCGCGGCAAAGGCGAGCGACGACGCGCCGCCGCCCGAGTAGCCCACCAGATGGAAACGGTCGAACCCGCGAACGTCAGCCTCGCGCAGCACCCCTTTTGCCTCGGTTGCGAGGCTGTAATCCGGCGGTGGTTGATCGCCGAAGTACACCTCGAGATCCTTCGCGACCGCATCAACCCGGTCGCCGAGGACTCCCAGCAGCGCCGCGTACGCCGGCTCGGCGGGCATGACACCGCCCGGCAACAGCACGACACGATGCGCTCCTTCCACTGCTGGAAAGCTCAGTCCATCGCGGCCGCGAGCGCGGCGGCGAGCACCTCGGAATGCTCGGTCGAGAACACGAGCGGCGGGCGGATCTTCAGGACGTTTCCTTCGGGGCCCGTGCGGTTGATGAGGACGCCGGCGTCGCGCATGCGGTTCACCACATCCTCCGCGAGCTCGGCGCTCTCTTGCTTAACGCCGACGAGGAGGCCGCGGCCGCGAACCTCCCCGATGTCGAGATCCTTGAGGGCAGCGATGAGCTCCGCCCCCACCCGGCTTGCGTTCTCGACGAGCCGCTCGTCCTCGATCACGTCGAGGACGGCGAGCGCCGCCCGCGCGGCGACCGGGTTCCCGCCGAAGGTGCTGAAGACCTCCGTCTCCGCCTTGAGGCGGTCGAAGAGCTCCTGGCGGGCAATCACTGCGGCGACCGGATAGCCGTTCCCCATCGGCTTCCCGAGCGTGACGATGTCCGGCGCGATGCCGTACTGCGCGAACGACCACAGATGCTCGCCGCTCCGCCCGTGGCCCGCCTGCACCTCGTCGGCGACGACGAGGCCGCCCGCGGCGCGCGTCGCGCGGGCGATCGCCTGCACCTCGTCCGCGGACGGCGTCCAGATGCCGTCGCTCGTGAAGCCGCAGTCGAGGTAGGTCGCGGCGAGCCCGAAGCCGCGCTCCTTCAGTCGCTCGACGGCCGCCGCCATCCCCACGTCTCGCCCTGAACCGGGCGGGGCGATCGTCTCGACTGTCTCCGGCCGGTAGCGCTGCGGCCACTCCTCCGGCGAGAAGTTTGCGATCGCCGTGGTGACGCCGTGGTAAGCGAACTCCGTGACGATCGCGCCCGAATGCCCGGTGGCGGTCGTCGCGAGCCGCCAGGCAAGGTCGTTCGCCTCGCTCCCCGAGTTGACGAGCATGACGGCGTCGAGGCCAGTCTCGGGCGGCATCGTCGCGACCAGGCGCTCGGCCAGCTCGACGAGCGGCTCATACAGGTAGCGCGAGTGCGTGTTCAGCGCGCGCGTCTGGCGGACGACCGCCTCGGTCACGCGCGGGTGGCAGTGCCCGACGACGGGGACGTTGTTGTAAGCGTCCAGGAGCCGCCGGCCGTCCGCCTCGACGAGCCAGACGCCCTCTCCGCGGACGAGGTGAACGGGCTGTCGGTACGTGAGCCCTGTGAGCGCGGAGCCGAGCGCGGCAGCGCGCCTCACAACGAGCTCACCGGTCGGGACGGGCGGCTGTCTCGCCCCGAGCTCGCGCGCGACCGCCGCGGCGCCGAGGGCGTCGAAGTGCTCGAGCAGCGCCCACGAGTCCGCGTCCCAGGACTGGATGTACTCGGCGTTCTCGGGATAGCGCTCCACGCGCCAGGCGCTGATCGTGACGAGAGCGGCCAGGCGGGCGGCGACGAGGTCGGCGAGGAAGTCGAGCTCCTCGTCCTCGAGCGGAATCCGCGACGAGTAGCCGTCGACGGCGATGCGCGCGACGCGGAAGACGTCGCTCTCGGTCCGGCCGCGGAGGAGCGACACGAGCCCGATGGCGAAGTCGCCCGCGCGCGCGGTGAAGCTCATGTCACCGAAGTCGACGATCCCGGCGACGCGGTCGCGCTCGTCGAGGAAGACATTGTCGAGCGTGAAGTCGCCGTGCGCGATCTGCGCCGGGAGGTAGGCCCAGCGAGGGAGGACGCGCTCCTCGAAGCGGTCGAGGACACGCTCGACGATCCCGCGCCGGTCCGCGTCCGTGATCGAGGCCGCGAGGGGACGGAGCCGCGGTGCCTGCGCCGGGTTCCAGAGCAGGTCGCGCCCGGCGGCCGGGTGGAAGAAGCCGCGCAGGGCGAGCGTCAGGCGCGCGTGCGTGGCGGCGAAGGCGAATACGGCGTCATCGGCGAGGTCGGCGCCGCCCACCCGCCCTTGCATGCGCTCGAAGAGGCGCACGAAGTGCGGCCCGTCCGGCCCGTCGACGGTGGCCGCCCCCCGCAAGCGCGCGATCGGCAGCTCGGGATCGACACGTCCGATGTGGAGGAGCGCGCTCTCCTCGAGGTCGAGAACGGGCGGATCCTCGCCCAAGTTCGAGATCTTGAGGACGCCGCCGCCGTCGCCGTCCTCGATCAGAAACGTCTGGTCGCGCTCACTGCCGAGGTCGACCGCGTGGCCGCGCAGGTCGAAGAGCTCGGCCGCGATCGCCGCCGCCTCCTCCGCGGAGAAGCGCGGCGGCGAGGCCGCGAGGACGCTAAGGGACTCCCATGGGACCACGACCGGATCCTACGGCGACGGTCCGTAGAGCTCGATCCCGTGCGGCTCCTGGATGATGTTGCCGCCGTCGACCACGAGCGACTGGCCGGTGACGTAGCTCGCTCCCTCCGAGGCTAGGAAGGCGACGAGTGCCGCCACCTCGTCGGGCGTACCCGCCCGGCCGACGGGCGTGTGGAGGGCGGCGACGCGCTCGTCGGGCTCCGAGGAGGCGGTCGCAATCCAGCCGGGCGCGACCGAGTTGGCCGTGATGCCGTCGCGGCCGTGTTCGATCGCGATCGTGCGCATCATGGCGTCCATCGCCCCTTTTGCAGTGGCGTACGCAGTGCTACCGGGCGCGGTGACGAGCGGCCCCGTCACGGAGGAGACCATGACGATGCGCCCGTAGCCGCGCTCGACCATCCCGGGGAGCGCAGCCTGCGTCGTGTGGAAGGCGGTCATGAGCGTGATGTCGAGGTGTCGCCGCAGGTCCTCGGGCGCGAGCTCGCGAAAAGGCGGGAAGACGACCTCGACGCCCGTCTGCACCATTCCGGCTGCGTTCACGAGGATGTCCAGGCTTCCGGCCGCTTCGACGAGCTCGAACGCCTGCTTGCGATCGGTCAGGTCTGCGATGTGGGCCGAGACTTCGGCGCCCTCGGCGCGGAGCTCCCTTGCGCGCGCCTCGATGCGCTCGGTCGTGGACGTGATCGCCACGCGGGCGCCGAGGCGGGCGAGCAGGCGGGCGGAGGCGAAACCGATGCCCGACTCGCTGCCACAGCCGGTGACGAGGGCGGCGCGGCCGGCGAAGTCGAAAGGGTTACGGACCATGTGCACGGCCGGCGATGCTACCCGCGCACAGGGCAGCGACCGCGTCGAGCTTTGAGTTGGAGAGCTAGCGCGAGGGGACGTGGGCGAGCTTGTCGGGATTGAGGACCGATCTCACCGCGACCACCACACCATCAGCGATCTCAAGCGCCGCCACCCAGAGCGCGCGTCCGCCGGGCTCATAGAAGACGAGGCCCTGCTCGCCGTTGACGAGCGCCGGCCGGTGTATGAGTCCATGCTCGCGAGCCTGGCGGCCCCAGCCGATGAGCGCTTTCGCGACGCGCTCGGCGCCGACGAGTGGCACCGGGACAGCCGGCGCCTTGCCGCCTCCGTCGCCGTAGACGGTCGCGTCCGCGGCGAGGAGCTCGACAAGCGCCGCCGTGTCGCCTTCCTCCCACGCGCCGAGGAAGCGACGGGCCACTTCGTCTCGTTCCTCGCGCGAGACGTCGAAGCGGCGCCTTCCTTCGTCAACGTGCCTGTGCGCGCGGGCCAGGATCTGCCTGCAGTTGTCGGGGGTCTTGTCGACGATCTGGCCGACGTCGTCGTAGGGGTAATCAAAGACCTCGCGGAGCAGGAATACGGCGCGCTCGACGGGCGAGAGCCTCTCGAGCAGGTGTAGGAACGCGAGCGAGAGCGAGTCGGCGGTCTCGGCGTGGCGGACGGCCTCGTCGTCGACGAGCGGCTCGGGCAGCCATTCGCCGGGGTAGACCTCGCGGCGGGCGCGCGCCGAGCGCAGCTGGTCGATTGCGAGCCGCGTCGTCACGGTCGCCAGGTAGGCCTTCGGCGAGTCGGCCTCCGCATCCGCCTCGTGGTAGCGCAGGAATGCCTCCTGGACGATGTCCTCGGCTTCGGCGACCGATCCCAGCATCCGGTAGGCGATCGCGAAGAGATATGGCCGCAATTCCTCGTGGGTGTCCATCGGCATCGAAGACGGAATAGCAGTTGTGCCTGTGACAGCGTCACAGGGAACCGCGCTGTCTCGTCTCCGAGTTTGAGACAGCGAAAGGAGAAACGATGCGAGTCTTCATCGCAGGGGCGACCGGCGCGGTCGGCGAGCGGCTCGTCCCCCAACTTGTCGAGAAGGGCCACGAGGTCATCGGCACCTCGCGCTCGCCGGAGAAGGCAGATCGCTTGCGCGCCGGGGGTGCGGAGGCGGTCGTGCTCGACGTGCTCGATCCGCACGCCGTCCGCGAGGCCGTCGCCGCCGCCCGGCCCGACGCGGTCGTCCACCAAGCGACCGCTCTCGCCGGCCAGAGCGATTTCAAGCACTTCGACCGAAGCTTTGCCCAGACGAACCGGCTCCGCACCGAGGGCACGGACGCCCTGCTCACGGCCGCGCGCGAGACCGGCGTCCGCCGCTTCGTCGCCCAGAGCTTCGCCGGCTGGCCGTACGCACGCAAAGGCGGACCGATCAAGACAGAGCAGGATCCACTCGACCCGACCCCGGTGCCGACGATGCGCAAGACGTTGGACGCGATCGTCCATCTCGAACAGGCGGTCGTCGATACAGGCGGACTCGCGCTGCGCTACGGCGGTCTCTACGGTTCCCCGCAGGACCCGCAGCTCGAACTGGTGCGCAAACGGCGATTCCCGATCGTCGGGGACGGCGGCGGTATCTGGTCGTTCGTCCACCTCCACGACGCGGCCGCCGCGACCGTTCTCGCGCTCGAGCGGGGCGCACCCGGGATCTACAACGTCGTCGACGACGAACCCGCCCCAGTCCGCGAGTGGTTGCCCGCGCTCGCGGCGGCCATCGGCGCCGAACCGCCCCGCCGGATCCCGCGCTGGCTCGCCAGGATCGTGGCGGGCGAGGCCGGCGTCGCCCTCATGACCGAGATCCGCGGCGCTTCCAACCAAAAGGCGAAGCGCGAGCTCGGCTGGACGC
>WNGB01023807.1_pt1 | contig 10777 bp, 7 predicted proteins | sample 5400681 | NCBI WGS metagenome assembly WNGB01 (sample SAMN13153367, study PRJNA577476) | soil metagenome | isolation source: 115 cm soil or saprolite under grassland replicate 2 | place: USA:California | collected 2016-06-15 | reverse complement strand
CAGCGCGAAGACCAGCGCCGCGATCAGGGCCGTGCGGAGCAGCAGGCAGGCCCAGCGCCCGGCGGGAGCGCGCCGCCGCGGCGTGGCCACTGCCAGCGCCCACAGCGGGATCAGGAGCAGGAGGAGCGCAAGAGCTGGCGGAAAAAGAAATGAGAGCCGCATATCAGTAGTCAGTTGTCAGTTGTCAGTAGTCAGCGCTATGACATCCGATAACTGACGACCCCCTACAAGACGCCGTGTCGGCGGCAGATGTTCCGATAGCATCGTGTGATTCTAGCACACAGCAGGGTCGATCGGGTGAAGGGTAGCTGAGAGTATCGTGAGAATGCCGCAAAGCCGTATCGACGCCGGCCGGCGATGTGGTAGAATAGCGCCGCCATGACACCAGAGCCGCTCACCACAAAAGCGCCCTCGCTCGGCACGCAGGTCTCGCGCGCAGTCATCTGGAACGTGCTGTTCGTACCGCTGCGGATGATCGCCGAGGTCGTCGCCACGCTGCTCAAGCTGAGCGTGCTGACGCCGATCAGCTATGGCATTCTGTCGCTGATCAGCTCCACGAACAATCTGCTCGGCACCTGGATCGACCTGGGCACCGGCCGCGCGCTGCCGAAGTTCATCCCCGAGACGCTGCGCGCCGGCGGGCCGCGCGCGGTCACGCGCCTGCTGCTGGCTGCGCTCGGCGGGCAGGTCGCGCTGCTGCTGGCGCTCGGCACAGCGCTGGTGGCGCTGCGCGAGCGCTACCTGACCTATCTGAGCGGCCTGGTCACACAGTCGGCGGCCAGCGCGGCCGACCAGTCGCGGCTGATCCAGTTCATCAACCAGTCGAACTGGCTGCTGATCGGCGCGATCCTGGCGGTGCTGCTGTTCGGCATCTTCTACGACGTGCTCATGGCCTACCTGAGCAGCTTCTTCAAGCAGCGCGCCTGGAACAGCATCTCGCTGGCCGCGCAGCTACTGCCGCCACTGCTGACCGCCGCGGTGATCCTGGCCGGCTGGGACATAGCCGGGGTGCTGGCGGTCATGGTCTTCGCGCCGGCCGTGGCTACGGCGCTGGTGGCGTGGCAGGTCTATCGATCTTGGATTTTGGATTTTGGATTTTGGATTGAGGAACCCCAAATCGAACATCCAAAATCTAAAATCCAAAATTGGGTTCCGGCGGGCTTCGCGCGCTACTGCGGCGTCTCGTTTTTGATGACGGCGACCGACTTCCTGGCCAGCGCCGGGTTCGCGGCCTTCTTCGCCGACAACGCGCTCGAGATCGCCGTGCTGATGGCCGGCGTGAACATCGTGCGGGTGGTGCTGTCCTATCTCTACACGCCGATGGTCGGCGTGCAGGTGCCGCTGTTCACGCGCGTGCGCCAGGGCGAGGGCGGCACGCTGCAGGGCGCCTACCAGTCGCTCATCCGGCTGCAGGTGCTGCTGCTGGTGCCGGGCGGGGTCGGCCTGCTGCTGCTGGCGCGGCCGGTCTTCGGCCTGCTGCGGCCCGAGTACGTCGCGGCCGCCCCGCTGGTGTGGGTGCTGGTGCCGTGCCTGTTCCTCGAGTCGCTGCTGACCACCGCGCACAACGCATTGATTGTCTACGAGCACCTGCGGATCATCGTGATCTCGCGGCTGCTGACGCTGATCTGCGTGCCGCTGGTGGTGCTGCTGTTTCCGCTGCTGGGCGTACTCGGCGCGGCGCTGGCGTTTGGGGTGGCGCGCGTGCTGGCCGGCGTGTGGGTCACTGCCAACGGCTACCGACTGCTCGGGCTGCGCTGGCCCTGGCGGTTCACGCTGCGCGTCGCGCTGGCGACCGCGACCATGGCCCTGGTGGTCGGCCTGCTCGGCACGTTCCTGGCCCTGCCCGCCGCCGACGCGCGCGGCTGGGCGCGGCTGTGGACCCTGCCGCCGATGCTGGCGGTCGCCGGCGCCGGCGGCGCGGTGTTCCTGCTGGCCCTGCGACTGCTCGGCGGATTCGACCCGCAGGACCGCAAGCAGCTTGCGCAGATGAAGCTGCCCGCCAAACGCTGGCTGCTGCGCGTCTTATGAGAGTCGTCAGTTGTCAGTCGTTAGTTGTCAGAGTGACTGACAACTGACAACTGACAACTGACAACTGACAACGAATGCGAGTTCTGATCATCGGTCTCGGCGGCGTCAGCCGGCACTTCCGCAACTGGCCGGAGCGAACGCTCGGGCAGGCGCTGGTGCGCGCCGGCCACGAGGTCCACGCGATCACCTACTGGCAGCCCGAGTCGCCGCACCTCGGGCTGGAGCAGCGCACCGAGACGATTGACGGCATCCAGGTCCGCCGCGTCCGGCCGCAGTTCTTCCCGGCGCACGACCTGGCCGCGACGCTCGCGGACATGCCGCGGCCCGACGTGGCGCACATCATGCACCCGCGCAATGTCCTGGCCTGGCGCGCGGTGCGCTGGCTGAAGGCGCGCGGCGTGCCGGTGGTCTGGACGTGGCTGGGACCCTATCACGACCGCTGGCTGATCGCCGACCGCGAGCGGCCCTACGAGCACCAGCCGCACCCGGAGTGGCTGATCTACACGCTGCGTGGCGTGCTGCGGCGCACGCTGCGCGACGGGCGGCTGCGCGAGAACCTGCGCAACTACGGCATCCACGAGCCGCTGCGCCACGTCGACGCGTTCGTGCCGTGCTCGCGGCACGAGGCCGAGGTGCTGGCGCGGATCGGGTTCGGCGACCGGCCGATGACGGTCGTGCCGCTGTGGCTCGACATGGAGTTCATGCGCGGCCCGGCGTCTGAGCTGGACCTGGCGCTCACGCGGCCGATCATCCCGTACATCGGCCAGCTGACCGTACGGAAGTGCTACGACATGGTGATCGAGGCCATGCCAGCCGTGGTCGCGCGCTTCCCGCAGGCCTCGTTCGTGTTCGTCACCCACAACCCCGAGCAGCGCGCAAACCTCCAGCGCATGGCGGCCGAGCGTGGCGTGGCGGCGAACCTGCGCTTCCTCGGCACGATCGGCGAGGAGGAGAAGCTGGCGCTGCTGCGCGCCAGCGACGTGCTGCCCTTCCCGTCGCGCTACGAGGGGTTCGGGCTGCCGCTGCTCGAAGGCATGGCCGCCGGCACGCCGGTGATCGGCACCCGCATCCCGGTGGTCGACGAGATCGTGCGCGACGGCGAGAGCGGTCTGCTGATAGCCTACGACGACACGGCGGCCCTGGCCCTTAAGAGTGAGGCTACACCGTTTGAACGTTAGAACGTTAAAAGGTTAGAACGTTCTAACGTTCCAACGTTCTAACATTCTAACGATCAAACGATCAATGGAGCATTGAAATATGTCGAAACAGGTTCGGCTGCCGGCCGGGCGCTGCCTGCGCTACGAGGTCGCGCTCAACGGCTGGAAGATTCTCAAAGACACGATCAACGACTTCAGCCTGTGGCGGCTGATCGAGTACCCCTGGTGCATCGAGGCGCTCGACCTGCGGCGTGGCGACCTGGTGCTGGACATCGGCACCGGCACCGCGACCTTCCCGCAGATGCTGGCGCGCGAGGGAGTCAACACGGTGGTGCTGGAGCTGGACGCCGACCGCGTGCGCTGGCAGCAGCGCAAGAGCCGCGACACCGCCCGCCCCGGCGACGGCACGGTCTACCCGGTGGTGGCCGACGCGACCGCGCTGCCGATCAAGGCCGGCGCGGGCCGGCGGGTCAGCGCGATCTCCTCGCTCGAGCACATCCCCGACGACGACGCGGTCGGCCGCGAGATCGGGCGCGTGCTGGCGCGCGACGGCGTGGCGGTGATCACCATCCCCTACACGCGCAACGATCGAACCGGCTTCTTTAAGGGCATCCGCAACTTTCGCCGCGTCGAGCGCAATGCCTTCGTCCAGGAGGGCAAGTCCGGCTCGTTCTTCCGCTTCTACAACGACCAGGATATCGAAGAGACCTACATCGTGCCTTCGGGCGGGCGGGTCGTGCGCTGGGGCGGCTTCGGGCGCCGCGTCCTCAACGGCATGTACCACGAGACCCGGCTGACGAAGTACTGGCGGCGCTACGTAATCAAGGACTGGTTCCTGGCTAAGGTCGTCCACCCGCTCGAGGAGCGCTTCGGCCAGGCGACCGAGCCACTGTATGTGATGTTCAAGATCGTGAAGGACTAGCGACGAAGCCCAGCGCGACAGCCGGACACCGTGATGAACCAGATCCTCCAAAGCCGCTTTCTCATCAGCAGGGCAGCCTTGCAGGCCGATCTGTGGCTGCTCTCCGGGCTGCTCGTCTTCGTGCTGTGCGCGCTGGTAATCCCGGCTCCTGCCGCCGGCCATTACAACATTGGCTTGCCTGAGAGTGACAAGATCGTGGTTGATTTCTGGCTTCCAGAACATAACGAGCAAACCACATTCAGATGGACAAACGGCGATAGTTTTATCAAGCTTGATCGCTACAGCGCAATGGGGCTTCTGGCTGTTTCGCTGCGCATGAATGGCGCACAGGCATCGTCTACCACGGCCACACCGCTGACACTCGCGGCAGATGACCATCCGATCGCCCAGATTGGCGTGGAGCGCGGGTGGCGGGTCTATCACGTGCTCGTGGAGCCTGCGGGTACGGCATGGATGAATCCAGGAATAAGCTTGAAGAGTCGAACATGGCGATCCGGCGTGAACGATCAGCGCGATCTCGGGATCGTGGTGAGCGACCTATCGGTGCAGCCCTACGGGCAGAAGTTGCTCATCCCACGAATGAAGCGAGCTGTTTTTGTCGCTCTTGTGCTGGTTCTCACCTGGTTTGGCCTGCAACTCCCTGGACGATCGAGCTACGCTACCATATGCACGACTGTTGCAGGTATCCTTCTGCTCGGCGCCTGGTTTATAGCTCCCGGAGATATGGACCGTTTCGTGCCGTCATTCTGGAATCTTGTTCTGCTCGCCGGCATTGGTCCCGCGCTCATCGGCTCTTTGTTAGGGTCCTTCAAATCTCCAAATAGCGTGCAGCAAGCAGATCAGCGCCGTTATGGCGAAATCGGCATACTGCTTATGTTAGCTCTTTTAGGGATGCTCGCTCTACTGATCGCCGCTCTATCCATGCGCTGGCAAATGAGTGAAGATACTGCCATTATGATGTACCTTGGCTACCTCATGGACAAAATGCAGTTTGTTCCTTTTAGAGACTTCTTTGAACAAAACATGCCCGGCGCATACTTCTTTTACATGTTCGTTGGCAAACTCTTTGGATATACTGAGCCTAGCATCAGAGCATTCGATATCATCTACCTATTTTTAACCCTGTCGATCGCATGGATGTGGCTACGAGCATTAGACCAAAAAGTAGCATGGTGTGGAATCATTCTCTTTTGTTTGCTGTATCTTAGTTTAGGCTCGTATATCTCACTTCAGCGCGAGTATGCGATGCTCCTGCCAATCACTATCTCGCTCGCTATTGTTTCGGGCAAGAGAATCGATTATTCACAAAAGTATTTGCTTGCCGGACTACTCTTTGGCCTCGCGGCAACTATCAAACCACATGCAGTGATTGGTCTTCCGATCGTTCTTATATTCTTATGGACAGAGACCGGAAAAGATACATATGAACCATCTTCTTCTCCTACAAGAAAGATCTTGCTATCAATCTCCGCAATCATCGCATGCTTTCTGCCGAACTTGTTTCTTTTACTTTACATGTGGAAAAATGATGCATTAGCAAGCTTTCTCGATATTATCCAAAACTATTGGCCTCTTTACAACAGTTTATCTGGAACTCACCAGACAATTACTACTGGATTAGATCGATTTCAATATTCCATCAAGGGATATTTTGAATTTGGATCGCATAGGTTATGGATAGTCTCGGCATTGACCGGAGTAATCATCTCAATCTTCTTTTCAGATCTCACAGGTTATCAGAAACGACAAGTCTTATTACTCGCAGGAATCACGCTCGTTTACAGCATTTATCCTGTATTTTCAGGCCAGTTCTGGCCATATCACTGGCTGCCATTCCTCTATTTTATCGTCTTTTTGAGCTCACTTTGCCTCATCGATATACGCGTAGACTTCAAATCTCTCCAGAGAATGGCGCCAATCTGCGTGTTATTATCAATCACCTGGTTTTACCTACGGGCGCCATTACAATTATCGTATCAATTAACACAACACGAATATCAGACCACAAAGAGCCAGAGAATAGATGATATTTTCATCTATTTACAGCAGCGCATACGACCCGAAGACAAAGTTCAGCTATTGGATTGGACTGGTGGCTCAGTTCATGCGCTATTAAGACTGCATGCAATAACGGCAACACCTTTTGTCGAAGACTTTTATTTCTATCATCACATTTCAAATCCCTATATCCAGGGATTGCGAGCGCGCTTTTTAAGCAGCTTTCGCGCATCAAAGCCCAGATATGTCATTCAGGTCCAGTCGGAAGACAAGCCATGGGTTTACGGCGCAGACACAACCAGAGATTTTCCGGCCCTACAGCATATTCTTGATACCGCGTACGCGGTTGTCCATCAGGGCGAAGGGTATCTTATCTACGAGAGCCTACGCTGATGCTCCGTACTGGTCTGTATGAGCTTGGCTGCCGGGCCTGGCAATGTTATCTCAACATTGATGTCGGACGGCGCCAGCGTCGCACGAGTTAGGCGAAACGATGCGCATAACATTTCTCATCTCCCGCTACGGCGCCAGCGCCATCAGCACCCGCCCGCACGTCGAGCTGGTGGCGGCCTGGCGCGCGCTGGGCGCCGACGTGAGCGTGCTGACGCTCGCCGGCGGCGCCGATCCGCCCGGCACGGCGCTGGTCGAGGGCGTGCCGGTGCAGCGCCTGCCGGTCGACGGCCGTCCGCCCGACCGGCTGCTCAAGCCGCTGGGAGACGCGCTGTTCCACTACCGCTACTTTCTGACGCTGCTGCCGCGCTACGCGCTGGCCATCCGCCAGCACCGCCCCGACGTGCTGCACGTCGAGGCCGCCTTCCCGCACGGCGTCGCCGCGGCGCTGGCCGCGCCGTCCGCGCCGCTGGCGCTGACGCTGCAAGGGGCAGACGTGATGAGCGAGCCGGCCTACGACTACGGCTACGGGCGCTTCCGGCGGGTGCGGCTGATGCTGCGCTGGGTCTTCGGGCGCGCCGCGCTGGTGCGCGGCGACTCCGAGCAGATCCGCGACCTGGCCGTCCGCCTGGGCTGCGACCCGGCCAAAGCGACCGCGGTGCCCTACAACATCACCTGGTCGAGCTACCTGCCGTCCGGCGCCGACCCGGCCGCCTTTCGCGCCGGGTGCCGCCGCGCGATCGCCGCGCGCCACGGGATCGACCCGGGCGCGCCGCTGATCCTGAGCCTCGGCCGGCTGCACCCATTCAAGGGCGTCGAGTACCTCGTGCGCGCCGCGCCGGCTATCCTGGCGGCCGAGCCGCGGGCGCGCATCCTGATCGCCGGGCCGAGCCGCAGCACCGCCAGATTCGGCGACTACGGAACCTTTCTGCGCCGCCTGGCGTCCGAGCTACAGGTCGACGAAGCGATCGTCTTCGCCGGCCCGATCGCGCATGACCAGACCCAGGCGTACTTCGCGGCCGCCGACGCGCTGGTGATCCCGTCGGTGGTCGAGGCCTTCAACCGCGTGCTCGTCGAGGCCGCCGCCGCCGGCACGCCGGCAGTCGTCACCGCTACCACCGGCGTGGCCGACTACGCCGGCCGCGCCGGCAGCGCGCTGGTGGTCGCGCCCGAGTCGGCCGAGGAGATCGCGCGGGCGGTGAACAAATTACTCGCAGATCGGCCGCTGCACGATCGGATGAGCGCGGCGGCGCTGGCGTTCGCGCAGGACTTCAGCCCGGAGCGGATCGCGCGGCGGCTGTTTGAACAGTACGAGCGGATTGCGCCGTGATGGTCTGGGGAGCGTAGGGCACAGGGGTGTGATGCACCGTTTTGCACGCACGGGCGGCCCCGGGACCCGCCCGGCCCGTGAACGGGCGGGCTTCGTGCATGAAGGCCGTCGCCACGGCCTGATCAGCCCGCGCAGCGGGCTTCGTGATGGATAGCCGCGGGCTTCAGCCCGCCGGCGTGCGGTGGCGCCACGCGCCATGTGCAAAAGCCTGCATCACACCCAGGGCACAGCGCCAACACCCCTGCCCCAGCGAGCATATGCTATACTTTGGAGGCTTGTTTGCCCGGGCGCAGCGCACCAGCATTAAGGAGGAGGCCTTCATGCCTCAGTCAGGGTCTTTCACGGCGATACCGATCCGCGATTGGTTGGCGATTATCAGCAGCATCATGCTGAACGCCTCGGCGCAGATATTTCTAAGATCGGGGCTCCGAGGCACCAAGATCGGCGCGCTGGTTGCGGCGAGCGACATTCGGATGCTCATTTCGGCGATCGTGAACCCCTATATTCTTGGCGGGATGCTGTGCTACGCCTTCAGCATTCTGCTCTGGATGTACGTGCTCTCGCAGCAGCCGGTCGGCGTGGCCTACCCGATGATGAGCCTGGCGTACGTCGCCGCCGTGACGATGGGCTGGCTGTTCCTGGGCGAATCGTTCTCGGGTCCGCGAATGATCGGCCTGGCGTTTATTCTGGTCGGCGTCTGGTTCATCGCGCGAAGCGCGGCCTGAAGTACGCTCAGATGACAAGAACTCGTCTGCTATCGACGCCGGGAAGTGCGGCCGTGCGGCTGCGAGCGCTTGGCGGCCTGAGGCGCCCGCTGCTGCGGCGATCCCTGCCGCACCTGGCCGCGCTGCTGACCTACGCGCTCCTGGCGGTGATCGTCACCTGGCCGATCGCGCCCACGCTGAACGCCGGCATCGTCGGCGAGGTCGGCGGCGTCGACGCCTACCAGGATGCCTGGAACCTGTGGTGGAACGCCGAGGCGCTGCGCCATGGCCGGCTGCCGTTTTTCGCGCCGGTCCTGTTCTACCCGCAGGGCGTCGACCTATTCTGGCAGACGCTCGGATTTTCGCAGGGGCTGGTCGCGCTGCCGGCCACGCTGGCGCTCGGCCCGCTCGCGGCCTTCAACCTGACGGTGCTGTCGAGCTTCGTGATTGGCGGCTACGCGATGTTTCTGCTGGCCCGGCGCGTCACGCAAAACACCCCCGCAGCGCTGGTCGCCGGTGCGGTGTTTGCCTGCTCGCCATACCATGTCGACAAGATCATCGAGGGCAATCTGCCGCTGGCGTCGGTCCAGTGGCTGCCGTGCTACGCGCTCGCGCTCTACCTGCTGCTGGAGCGGCCGGCCTGGTGGCGCGCGCTGATCAGCGGCCTGCTGTTGATCTGGGTCGGCCTGGGCAGCTGGTACTACGGCATGTTCAGCCTGCTGTTCACCGGCTGCGCGATCCTGATCTGGGCGGCCGGCAGCGGGCGCGCCGGCTGGCGGCGCACGATCCTGTGGGGCATGGCCCCGCTGCTGATCTGGGGGGTCGCGCTGGCGCCCAAGCTGCTCGACCTGGCGCGGGCCGGCGACGCCGCGCTCATGGATATGCGCCGGCTCCAGATCTCGCGCTCGGCCGATCTGGTCGATTTCTTCCTGCCTAGCCCGCGCAACCCCTGGTGGGGGCCGGCGGTGCGCGCCGCGCGCGCCGCTATCTACCCGGATGCGATCATCTGGAACGTCGCGCTCGGGTGGGTCGGGCTGCTGCTGGCGGCGATCGGCGTCGCGGCGCTCTGGCGGCAGGCCTGGCGCTGGGCCGCGCTGCTGCTGGCGACGATGGTCCTGGCGATGGGGCCGGTGCTGCGCGTGGCCGGCCATACCACCGGCGTACCGCTCCCCTTCGCGCTGATCCAGAATCTGCCGGGCATCCGCGCCGGCCAGCGCCCAAACCATATGGTCGCGCTCTCGATCCTGGCGCTGGCGGTGCTGGCGGCCTACGGCGTGGCCTGGATCACCGGGCGGCTCTCGGCGCGCGTGGCCTGGCTCGCGGCGGCCTGCCTCATCCTGGCGATCGGCCTGGTCGACGGCTACGCGGGCTCCCTGACGCTGGTGCGGCGCCCGGTGCATCCGTTCTACGCCGCGCTGCCTCGGCCCGACGGCGGGCTGCTGCCGCTGCCGCTCTACATCAACGTGAACCGCAGCGAAAACCTGACCACCCAGACAGTCCACGGCTGGCCGATCGCCGGCGGCTACGTCGCGCGGCCGCCCAGCTACCCGTTCGGATCGTTTGCGCCCGGCATACGCGAGCTGCAGGACGGCCGCGCCGAGCCCGACGATATCGTGACTCCCGGCTGGCCCGAGCTGGCGCGCCAGGCGCTGGCGGACTACGCCATCCGCTACGTGGTGATGGACCTCGCGACTCAAAAAGATGCCTATTTCGAGCGCGTTCGCGCGCTCGCGGGCGAGCTGGGCCTGGGGGAGCCGCTCACCGCCGACCGCGCGCTGGAGGCGTACGCTGTGCCGCGATCGTGGGACACGCGCCCAATCATGTTTCTGGGCGCCGGCTGGCAGGCGATCGAGCGCCAGCCCGGCACGCCATACCGCTGGCGCTGGATGGGCGAGCGGGCCGACGTCCGGCTGTATAATCCCTACGATCGCCCGGTGATCGCCACGGTCGCAATCACGGCCTCCAGCTACCAGAACGCGCGCCGGATCGGCTTGCAGCTCGACCGCGCGCAGGTTGGAACATTCGACGCGCCGGCGGATAGCCTGCTCACGCGGCAGCTCGTGTTTCTGCTGGGGCCCGGCGAGCACGTCCTGACGCTCGCGGCGCCGGCATCGCCCGACCCTGGCCGGATTGGTGGTATGATCAGCGTGCGAGTGTTCCAGCTTACCGCCCGGTTCGGCGAGCCAATCGAGGCGATCACGTCTGCTTCTCAGCGCTAGTGCCATTTCTGTGGCGGGGTGGGGATGTG
>WNGB01013968.1_pt1 | contig 10777 bp, 14 predicted proteins | sample 5400681 | NCBI WGS metagenome assembly WNGB01 (sample SAMN13153367, study PRJNA577476) | soil metagenome | isolation source: 115 cm soil or saprolite under grassland replicate 2 | place: USA:California | collected 2016-06-15 | reverse complement strand
CGGCGCGCGTGACGTTCAACGGGCCGAGCAGGTTGGTAGCGAGCTGCCGCTCGAACGCCTCCGGACTGATCTCCTCGAAGTAGCCCATCTGCGAGTTCGCGGCGTTGTTGACCAGCACGTCGATGCGCCCGAAGCGCTCGACGGCCGCCTGCACCGCTGCCTCGGCGTCGGTGCGGCTGGTGATGTCGAGCTTGACGACCAGCAGGTCGTCCGCCTCGCCGACCGCCCTTGCCACGGCGTCTGTGTTGCGGCCCGTAGCGACGACCGCGTTGCCAGCAGCGAGCGCCGCCTTCGCGATCTCGACGCCCATGCCGCGGCCGGCGCCGGTGACGAACCAAACCCTCTTCTCAGTCATGTACTTCAACTCCCTTCGTTCGATCTGCTTTTGGCCACCCAACCACGGGTCGTCGGCCCGAGGGAGGCCGAGTTGATAGGGGTACTGGCAGGGCCTCCCACCGCCGGCTGGTCGCTCGTAGCATCCAGGGCGTGAACACCAGGAACGAGATCCGTGAGTTCCTGACCTCCAGGAGGGCCAGGATGGCCCCCGAGCAGGCCGGACTGCCCGCCTACGGCGGGAGGCGTCGTGTGTCGGGCCTGCGGCGCGAGGAGGTCGCCTTGCTGGCCGGCATCAGCGTCGAGTACTACACCCGGCTGGAACGCGGGAACGCCAGGGGGGCCTCGGAGAGCGTCCTGGAAGGGATCGCCCGCGCTCTGCAGCTCGACGAGGCCGAGCGCGCGCACCTGATCGATCTCGTGCGCACCGCCAACACGACACGCCCGGCGCGCCGCCGTCCGACCCAGCAGCGCGTCCGGCCGAGCGTGCAGCGAATCCTCGACTCGATGACCGCGACGCCGGCTTTCTTGCAGAACGGGCGCCTGGACGTCCTGTATGCCAACCACCTGGGGTACGCTCTCTTCTCCGAGATCTTCCGCCACCCGGTCCGCCCGGCCAACGCCGCACGATTCTTCTTCCTGGACCCCCGCGCGACCGAGTTCTACATCGACTGGGAGAGCGTCGCCCGCGACGTCGTGGCCCTCCTGCGCGCCGAGGCCGGACGCGACCCCTACGACCGGGAGCTATCCGATCTGATCGGCGAGCTGTCCACGCGCAGCGAGGAGTTCCGTGTCCGATGGGCCGCCCACGACGTCCGGTTCCACCGCACCGGCGTCAAGCACTTCCACCACCCGCTCGTCGGGGACCTCACCCTGACGTACGAGGCCCTGGAGCTCCCCGCCGAGCCCGGACTCACCATCTTCGCGTACACGGCGGAACCGAACTCCCCATCACACGATGCGCTCAACCTCCTCGCCAGCTGGACCTCGACGCCCGACCAGGTGTCCGCCCTCCAGGCCGACGAAGAAGCTTGACCACCACATCAACGGGAGCCTCACCTTCGCAGGGTCGACGGGGATTTTCGTTGGTGTGTCGTTGGAGTGAACGGGATGCGTTGTGGATGATGTCGTCCTGCCGGATGTCGCCGAGGAGGGGCCGGAGCTTCTCCAGGTCCCGGTGCAGGTCGGCGTGGTCGAACAGCACCCGCCTGCTCGTCGGCGGCCGCACCGACAAGGATCTCGAGCAGGGTCGTCTTTCCCGCCCCGCTGCCGCCGCCGATCGCCACCCAGCCCGCCTGGCTCGACGACGAGCGAGACGTCGTCCAGCAGCACGGTGCCTCCGCGAACGGTTCGCGTGAGCCCCTCGGCCTGGATCCGCACGCCGCCGCCGCGCCGCGCTCGTGACGCTCGTGACGCCCTGCTTGACGCTCGACCGGCGCACCGCCTGAGGTGCCCCCGCTCCGTGGGTCCCGGGCCGCCCGGCCTGCGGCCGGGCGGCCCCTCGATCCTACGTTGCGCCTCGTCGCTCGGATCAGAGGACCTCGAGCGAGGTCTCCACCGGGACCGGGTTGGCGATGATGTCGCGCACGGGCGAGGTGTCCTGCACGTACTGGCAGAGCTCCTCGAGTTGCTCGGGCGTCGCGTTGCGCGCCTTCGCCTTCCCGCGGACCCGGATGGCCGAGAACCCCGGCCGGGGCCCCTCGGCGATGCCCACGAAGTTGCGCAGGTCCAGGTCCCCCTCGATCTCGTACGACAGCTCCTCGAGCTCGTAGCCCATGGCCGCCGCGTTGTAGGCGAAGCCCACCGAGTAGCAGAACCCCAACGCCGCCAGGATCAGCTCCACGGCGTTCGGGCCGCGGTCGCGGCCGAGCAGCACGTCGGGCTCGTCGCCGGTCAGCACGTGGCGGCCGGCGTGCTCCACCTCGTTCCCCATGTGGCGGAACGACGAGATCTCCGCCTTGCTGGTCCCCCCGTCCTCCCACGTCGTCGTCGTCCTGAACGTGAACGACGCCACCCCCGCGTCGCCCTTGATCGCGTCGATCGTCTGGACCAGACGGTCCACGTCGACGCCGTTGCGGATCATCGTCGTCGCCACCACTCCTCCTTCTCGCCGCGGACGGCCGCTCGCCGTCCTCTCGCCCGATCAGGACGGCGCACTCGGCGGGGGCATTGCGTTTCCCGGCGGATGCAATAAGTTCGGTGCCGCGCTCGTCTTTCAGGGGGGATGGAAACGTGGGAACGGGGAGAGTCCGACAGGTGGAGGCCGCGGAGCGCGAGGCATTCGAGGTCCTCGCCCGGCAGAGCCTGCCGCGGCTGTACTCCCTGGCCCGGCGGCTGGGCGGAGAGGACGCGGAGGATCTCGTGCAGGAGTGTCTGTTGAAGGCGTACCGCTCCTTCGGCTCGCTCCAGGAGCGGGTGGCCGGTCCGAAGTGGCTCCAGTCGATCCTGGTGAACACCTTCCGCGACCGCCTGCGCAAGGCGGCGCGCACGGTGCAGGAGGTCGGGGTGGACGACGTCGACGACTTCTCGCTGTACCGGACCATCGCCGAGGAGGACCCGCTGCCCTACTCGGACACGCTGCACCTGGATTTCCTGCAGTCCTTCGGCCGCGAGGACGTCCGCGAGGTGCTGCTGCGGCTGCCGACGATCTACCGCGCGCCCCTCGTGCTGCGCTACATCGACGGCTACGCGACGAAGGAGATCGCCCGGATGCTCGAGTTGCCCATCGGGACCGTCCTGGCCCAGTTGCACCGAGGCCGGAAGCTGTTCGAGCGCGAGATGTGGACCTACGCGGAGGAGGCCGAGCTTCTGGCCGGGGAGGAGACGCGATGAGCGAGCTCCCGTCCGGCCTCATCCCGTGCTCCCAGGCGGTGCAGCAGATGTGGGACTACCTCGACCGGGCCCTCCCTCCCGAGGACCTCGCGCGCGTCGACAAGCACATGGCCTTCTGCCGCAAGTGCTGCGGGGAGATGGAGTTCGCCAAGGAGCTCCAGGCCGTACTGGCCTCGACGGGCAGCGACGAGCTTCCGCCGCACGTCCGCAACCGGCTCGAGCGGTTCCTGGAGGACCTGGCATGACAGCGGCGCACGACGACCTGCTGTTCCAGGCGGAGATCAAGGATGCCGTCCGCAACGCGTACGCCGCGATCCCCTCCGGCGGCGGGGACCCCGTCGCGCGCAGGCTGTACTCGGACGACGAGCTCGAGGGGATCCCCCACGGCGCCGTCGAGTGGGCCCTCGGCGTCGGCAACCCAGTGCGGCACGCCGGCCTGCGACCCGGTGAGACGGTGCTCGACGTGGGCTCTGGCGGCGGGATCGACACGATCATGGCCGCGCGGCGCGTCGGGCCAACCGGGCACGCCATCGGGCTCGACATGCTCGACGAGATGCGGGAGCGCGCCTCGGCCAACGCGGCGGAGGCCGGCGTCGCTCAGTGGACGCAGTTCGTCCCCGGGGAGATGGAAGCCATCCCCCTCGGGGACGGGTCGGTCGACGTCGTGATCTCGAACGGCGTGCTGAACCTCTCGGCGCGCAAGTCCCGGGCCCTCGCCGAGATCCACCGCGTGCTGCGGCCGGGCGGACGCCTGTGCGTCGCCGACCTCGTCGTGGACGACGACCTCCCACCGGAGATCCTCACGAGCGACAGCGCCTGGGCCGGCTGAGTGTCCGGCGCCATGGCGGAGCGTGTCTTCGCCCGGAAGCTCCAGAAGGTGGGATTCATCGACGTGACGGTGGGGAACCGCATCCCGTTCGGCGTCGAGCACGCGGCGCTGTTCCCCCTGTTCACGCCGGACCTACTGGCCCTGATGCGGCGCCTCATCCCGGCCGAGCGACAGGGCTGTGTCGCGACCAGCGTGATCGCCCGGGGCCGCAGGCCCTGAGGCCGCCGCCCAGTGGACGTCGTGACCATCGTCGACAAGGGGCGCGGGAACGCCTCCTAATACGCAATGGCGTGACTGACCGGTTCGTCTTCTGGAGATGAAATGGGAGAGTCGCTCACTTACGCCGAGCGATACTTGCGGTGGTGGGCACCGGTCTTGGCGCCCACCGCCCTGCGGTTGCTGGACGTCGTCCAGGACGGCCTGGGGACCCGGTCCCCCGACGAGATCCTCGATGTCGGGACGGGCACGGGAACGCTGGCCGTCGCCGCCCGGACGCGGTGGCCGCGAGCCCGGGTCATGGGACTCGATCCCGATGCGGGGATGCTCGCGGTGGCGCGTTCAGAAGCGGACCGCACCTTCGACCGGGACCACGGTCTCGAGTTCCTGTCTGGCACGGCCTCGGCGATCCCTCTCCGTGACGGATCGGTGGATGCTCTGGTGTCCTCGTTCGTGTTGCAGCTTGTCGGGGACCGGGCGGCGGCGTGGCGAGAGGCGTGGAGAGTGCTGCGGCCGGGAGGCATCGTGGCCGGCGTCTCGTGGCGGGGCGACACGCCGCCCTTCCGCCCCCAGGAAGTCTTCGATCGCACGCTGGCCGAATTCGGTCTGGCGAGTGACAGCGGCAGCTCGCCTCCGGGCGGACTGCGATCTCCCTCCTCCGCGGCCGCCGAATTGAGGAGGGCCGGCTTCCGTGATGTCGAGAGCCGTATGGACCCGCTCGGATACCGCTTCGAGCCCGGATTCTTCCTGGGATGGAAGGAGCACTTGGACGAGCGACGGCCGTTCGACACGCTCGATGGGTCAACGAGAGAGCGCCTCAAGGGCTCGCTGCGCGAGCGGTTGTCGAGATTCACCTCCGACGAGCTCGTCCGTCGCGACCCCGTCGTGTACGTGACCGCGCGACGATCGGAGTGACCCCAGCCGATTCGTTGGTGTCGGAATCCCCGCGACAAACCGAGAGAACTGCGAGCGGTCATGAACTGCGCTCGGAGCCCGGCCGAAGCCGGGCTCCGAGCTTGTGACGGGTCGAGCAGGGATTGGCTTCCCCGACCACACGGGGTGCACCGAGGAGAGCGTCCAGACCAGTCCGTCGGAACCTGTGCTTTGCCGCTTGGCCAGAGGGGGCGGGTGAACTGGACAGCCGTGGTGACGGGCCTGAGTAACGAGGTGGGGACGACTTTCGGCCGAGCGCGTGACTGTTTCGTTGGTTTTTCGTTGGTGGAATCGGCCACAAGAGAGGCCCCTAGGCCGGAGGCCTTGGCATTCAGGCTGGTCAGCTACGCCTTTTCTGGAGCGGACGACGGGATTCGAACCCGCGACCCCCACCTTGGCAAGGCGATACGGCACGTCCTGAGCCTTCCCGGGCGTTACTGCTCCGTCCGTTTCCGCAGGTCAGCGCGACAGACCGGGACGGAGCCGGACGGCCCCGGGGGGGTTCGGACGGAGCGACTGTCACCCAGAGTGTCACCCAGACGCTACTTCCGCCGCCGTGCCGCCTTCACGTCCCCCTCGGGGATGACCCACCCGACCCGGCCGGCGATGTTCCCCGCGATGGCTCGCGCCGTGCCAGACTCCACCGGGTGAGCGAGCCCGTCACCGTCGAGATCGCCCCGATGCTCCCCCCATCGAGAGAGGCGCTCGTCGACGAGATCCGCGCGGCAGGATTCGAGCCAGAGATCCGCGGCCAACTCGAGCAACGTGATGCGGGCCGGGTCGCCGAGGCCGTCCTCCTCATCTACCTCACCGCGTCGAACGCAGTGGTTCAGAGCGATCAAGTGGCGGCCGCCGTACTCAGCTGGTTCGGCCGCCTTCGTCGCCGGAACGTGCGTGCCCGCCATCTGGCCGTCATCTATGGCCCTAACGGAGAGGTCATGCGGCGCGTCGAGATCCCGGAGCCCGACGAAGATTAGGCGCCAGGGCTGACTATCGGTGAAGAGGAGGTAGTCCCATGGACAGTCTAGGTCCACCCCCAGACTGGGCGGACGTTGCAGACGTGCAGCTACCCTCGGATCATCCGATCGTCGCCCGTCTCGGCAGACCTGGCGAAGTGTTCTGGCCGGAGCTAGGTGTCGTCGACTGGCGTGTCTACCTCTCGACGATCGATGACATCCGTCGGTTGCGCGCGATCCGTTCCGCCTCTCTGAAGGTCCTCCTGTCTAATCGCCGAATGATCGTCTTGAAGGTCGCGCGCCGCCATGTGGAGTACGACAGCGTGCCCCTGCGGGACATCCTGCGAGTAGAGGTGCAGACGCCCGAAGGGGTCGAGCCCGGGAGCGGAGAGTCGCTCATCCACGTGGAATCGCGGACCGACGTCGCCGTGAGAACTGATGATTGGTCCATCCGAACGCGGGACGCCTTCGCCTTCGCTCGGAAGCTCGAGGATCTCATGACCTTGGTGCGGGAGGGCGAGTCATTGGATGAGGTCGCGAGTCGTGGCCGCCTTCGACTGAAGGACCTCTAGTCACGTGGCGTTGCTCTCGGCGAAGACCGCCGACGCCGGGGCCCGACGGTCTCCGCAATTAGCGTTGCTCACAACGCGCCGCATAGCGAAGAGAGGCCCCGGTCTGGTGCCCGGGGCCTTCCTTACCTTCGGGCCGATGTCGGTGCGGCCAGAAGCTATGGCGGCCCGAGGGAGGACCGCACCGACTTCACAGGACGCCGGCCCGCGCCCCCAAGGAACCTCCCCCGAGCCCGTCTCGACTACAGCGCCGGCGTGATCGTGCCGGTGCCCTTCACAACGCTGGTGCTCTTCGGGTACCTGCCGCAGCTGAAGGCCGCGTAGTTGAAGAGCAACAGACGGACCTGCAACGTGCCGGACAGCACCTCCTCGTACACCTTGACGTACGGGCCGTTCTCGGCCTCGAAGAGCACGTGGTCCTCCCCTCGGAAGGCCAGGACCCAGGACTCGTTCGTGCCCGCCCCGAGGTTGGTCGGCATGTTCCCGTCGACGAACACCGGCACGCCCATGAGGTTGCCGGCGGCACCTTCGGCGGTGGGCTCCGTAATCGTCGCCAGGGCGTTGGTCGGCCCGGCGGCGGTCGGCACCACGAACGGCCGCGCGGAGGAGTCCACCGAGCCCAAGACCCATCCCCAGGCCAGGGGATTGAAGACGACGGTGTCCGCAGGGGCGAACCTGTTCGCACCGATCTGCCGGATAGCATCGGCCCACTTCGGATAACTCAACGGCACCGTCGGCGTGGCCTGTGTGAACGTCACCGTGTTCGACCCTGACTGGTTGAGCAACCCGATGGTGGCCGCGTTGATCACGTAGTTGTCGATCTGCTTTGCGTAATCGGCCGCCAGATCCTGAGCGAGCAGCTGGTCCGCCATCGGCTCCGAACGATCTGAGAGCTGTCTGGACATGTCGACCTTGCCGGCGATCGTCGCGACGTTGAGCGTGATGAAGTCGGTCACCGGGGAGTTGTCCGCAACGGCCGCACCTTCCGAGGCCTGGACGGCCAGGGTTGAGCCGGTGGTCACCCGCGGAACATTGACCTGCTGCCCGGTCGCCGGCAGTGGCAGTTTGTTCATCCTGTCGGCCACGACCCGGCCTGCCCGTGCATACCTGGCGATCAGGTCTTGCAAGTAGAACGGCGGTGCGAGCCCGGCACCGGAGCCGGCGCCCGTGGTCATGGAGAACCGCTCGCGCTGACCGCTCTCGGTCAAGAACTGCTCGATGCGACCCCGGGCCCCGGGGTCGCCGAACCGGTCCGCGAGCACGTCCCGGAAGAACGACGTCTCCGGGCGGTCCGGCCGGTATACCGAACTCTCCGCCCCGACGCGGCCGAGGGACCCGTAGGGCGCCCCGTAGCTGTCGCCACGGGGAACCTTGGACAGCGCCACGGCCATGGACTCGGCGCGGTCAAGAAGATCCGTGGCCTCGGCAGTCTCCGAATCAAGCTTGTCGAGGCGGCGCTGCTCCGAAGCCGTGAGGCCGCGGCCTTCGTCGATGGCCTTTGAGAAAACGGCGTCGACCTCGCGTCCAATACGGCGGAAGCGCTCGGTGAGCGCGGCCACTTTCTGACTATCCATTGCACACATCTCCTTTGCACGCGAAACGAAAGGGTTCTGGCGTTCGGCCCGTGCGGGGCACTGGCGGCCTACTGGCCTTCGCGCTGCTTAGGAGGCGGTGCAGTGCAACTCGCACCTCCCCGAGGGCGTCGGCGCGTTTCCTCGGGCGCGTTATCATGATAACACCCGCAACCGAACAGTTGCGCCTTACTCGTCCTCGACGTCCTCGATGGTCTCGAGGTCCACAGGGGGCACTACGCCCGCCTCGGTGCCCGGGCGCGTCCACAGGTCCGGTGCCGCGTCGGGGTAGGCGATGGTCGCCGGGGAGCGCCAAACACACTCGTTGTCCTCGAGGCGGTAGACCCAGATGAGCGCCCCATCTGGGGTGTCCCTTAGGTACGACACTCGGTAGCGGTCGTTCAGATACTCCTCGGGCACGCCGGCCCGGCGGAACTTGTCGTACGCGTCGTCGCTCATGGCTCACCTCCGACGTGACGGTAACTCACCAGTCCCTCGACGGCCCGATTTGGCCGCAGCGCGGGCATACCTCGTCCACGCCCTCGCACCCGGGATGGGGGAACCAGTGGCATGGATCGTTCGGGTTCGTTCGCCACGGACGGTCGGCAGCTGGCCGCGGCGCGTTCTGTTCGGCCGTCTTGCGGTGATGGCAGGACGAACATAGGCTGACCAAGTTGTGCTCGTCGTACCAGGCCCCGCCCCGCTGCCAGGGAACGATGTGGTCGACCTCGAGGCGAGCGGCAGCCTTCCCGCAGCGGCGGCAGCGGTGCTCGTCTCGCTCGAGGACGCGTGCCCGCGCCGTTTTCCAGGTCCGGGAGCCGTACAGCGGGTGACTAGGCACGGTCGACTCGACTTTCGCGCCGTGTAAATGCCGACGTGGGCGGGGTTGGCGGCGTGCTCAAGATGGGGCCCATTGCCCCCCCGTCGTCATCACGCGCCGCCACCCGCGCCCACCGCGCCCGAGACGGGACGCCGTTGCGGCAGTCGCTGCACCGCATCGCGCCAGGCGGTATAGCGCGGCCTTCACGTACATGCCGCGTGCCGGCTCGGAAAGCTCGTCGGGGTCCACCGGGCGGTCAGGCGTCTCGAGCATCGATCTCCTCCCCGTTGGCCTGTAGAAGTGCTGTCACTCCTGTCACTTCGTCACTCTGACCGTCCTGCTCCGGTGACAAAGTGACGCCAGTGACAGCGGTCCCTAGGGAGTACCGCCCGTTCCGGCCCGCCAGCTGACCGTCCTGGGCCATCCGTCGCATGGTCTGCCTCGCCGCTTCGTGCGATACCCCGGACACCTCGGCAGCCTGCTTCGGGGTCAGCGCACCGTGGGCCCGGACGGCCTCGAGGATCTCCCGGCGGGTCTCCCCCATCGCGTACTCGGCGGCGTTGCCCAGCAGGGCCCATGTGCCGGCCTCCGGGGCGAACCGCAGGGCCAGCTCCCGCTCCTCGACGTCACGTCCGGTGACGTGCAGCGTGGCGTCGGCCTGGCCCCGGCTCCGCTTGACGACGATGATCGTATCGGCCGCCGCCGCCGTGCCGAAGGTTCCCTGCACGGTCTCCACGAAATCCTCGGCCTCGGCCTTGCGGGTGTGGTACAGGGCCACCACGGCGATCCCGTGGGACATGGCGAGGGTCTGCAACGGAGCTGCAGCGTCGTAGTCGACCTGGTAGTAGTCGGTGCGCTTCGACGCCCGGGGGCGGATGCGCGGCCACACGTCGATGAGCACCACCCGGGCCTCCGGGTGTCTACCGAGGTAGACGTCCAGGGCCTCGGTGCCGCCCTCGTCCAGCCGGGGCCACTCGGTCTCGAGGTGGAGGCCGGCCGGGGGCTGCTCGCCGGCCAGGAGCATCCTGAGCCGGGACTGCAGCCGGCGCGGCGAATCCTCCAGGGCGAGGTACAGGGCCTCACCCCGCTCCACCTGGACCGCGCTCAGGGCCCGACCGCCGGCCGCTACGGCGATGGACAGTCCGAGGGCCATCCACGACTTGCCGAGCTTCGGCGCCCCGCACATGAAGGCCAATCCCTCCGGGATCAGGCCGTCGACGGCGAACCGCGGCTCGGCGAAGGTCTCGGCGAGGAGGTCGGCCGCCGTCCAGCTCGTACGCCGCCGAGGTGGCGAAGATTCGTCACGGTCCGGCGGGCCCGTCGGAAGTCCCCGCTTGGTCAGGAACGATTCAACGTCGGCCCATGTCGGCCTGGTGGTCGTGCTCACCGGAACCTCTTCTCGATGGCCTGCCGCCAGTCATCGCCGGGAATGCGATCGGGCGGCTCGGGGTCATGCGTCATCTCCGGGCCCGGCACCCACCCGCGGCTCGTGGGGATGAACCCGAGCGCGCGCACCTGCTCGTCGGTGAGCGGGGTGCCGATATCGTCGGTGCCCGCGGAGCATTCAACGCACAGGGAAGAGGAAGCCGGCCGTTCGTGACACCATTCGCACATCGTCACGAGGCTCTCCTCTCGAGGTCTCGGGTGTACCGCCAGCACTCGCAGGACTCGCTCGACCGGGAGCCGTGGACGCGGCAGGGAACCCAGTCGCGACGGAC
>WNGB01013966.1_pt1 | contig 10777 bp, 10 predicted proteins | sample 5400681 | NCBI WGS metagenome assembly WNGB01 (sample SAMN13153367, study PRJNA577476) | soil metagenome | isolation source: 115 cm soil or saprolite under grassland replicate 2 | place: USA:California | collected 2016-06-15 | reverse complement strand
GCGCCGCGCCGGCTTGCACCACGCCTCCCACGTTGCGGCCTCGCGCTGCTGCACGAGCAACACTTCGATCGGCCGCTGCATCGCGCCTTTCGGCTGCGCGAAGAGACGCGCCGGGATCACACGAGTGTCGTTGATCACCAGCACATCGCCGCGCTCGAGCCGCTCTGGAAAATGTACAAAATTATCGTGAATGATTTTTTCGGGCGGCGTGACCACCATCATCCGCGACTGCCCTCGTTCGCGCGGGTGTTGGGCGATCAATTCCGGGGGGAGCTCGTAATGGAAGTCGCTTCGTTTCACTGGTTGCTGGGTTGCTCGGTTGCTGGGTTGCTCGGTTGACACCCAGCAACCCAGCAACTTGGCAACCGAGCAACCATACAATATGCACCCGTGATCAAAGCACGAGTGATCACCTGCTCCGATGGTGCGTCGCGCGGCGAGCGGGAAGATCGATCGGGACCGGCGGTGCGCGAAATGCTCGAGGACAGCGGATACGAAGTCGATGCAGTGGTGATCGTGCCCGATGACTGCGATGCGATCGCCACCGCGATCGAGAACGGCACCGGCGACGGCGCCCGCCTCGTGGTGACCACCGGCGGCACCGGCATCGCGCCGCGCGACGTCACTCCCGAAGCGACGATGCGCGTGTGCGAGCGGCTCATTCCCGGATTTGGAGAATTGATGCGCAGCACCTCGCTTCAATCGACGCCGATGGCCGCGCTCTCGCGCGCGCAAGCGGCCACGCGTGGCTCGGCACTGGTCGTGAATCTTCCCGGGTCCGTGAACGGGGCAAGGGAGAATCTTCAAGCGGTGATTGATCTGATTCCCCACGCACTCGATCTTCTGGCAGGAAAGACTGAACATGAACGCAGAACGCAGAATGCAAAATGAAGAATTGAGAATGAGAGCCGCAATCACTTCTTCGCTCTGCATTCTGCGTTCTACGTTCAGCGCCGGAGGCGCGGATGAGTGTCCTGATTCCCCACGCACTCGATCTTCTGGCGGGAAAAACTGAACATGAACGCAGAACGCAGAACGCAGAATGCAAAATGAAGAATTGAGAATGAGGGCCGCAATCACTTCTTCGCTCTGCATTCTGCATTCTGCGTTCTGCGTTCAGCGCCGGAGGCGCGGATGAGCGTCCGTCCCGGCCTCGAAGTCCTCCTCGACGATCCGCGGCCGATCGCAGGGAAAAAAATCGGACTGGTCACCAATCAAAGCGCGGTCACGAGCGATCTTCGCCACGCCGTCCGCCTGCTGCATGCCGGCCGAGGGTGGAAGCTGATCGCGTTGTTCGGGCCGGAGCATGGCATCTGGGGCGAAGCACAGGACATGGAGGGCGTGGAGCAGTCCATCGATCCGCTCACCGGCCTCACGGTGTACTCACTCTACGGCCGCAACGAGAGAGATCTCGCTCCTCGGCGCGAAGTCCTCAAGACCGTCGACGCGCTGGTGATCGATCTTCAGGACATCGGCTCGCGCTATTACACGTTCATCTACACGATGGCGCTCTGCATGCGTGAAGCGGCGTCGATCGCGCTGCCGGTGATCGTGCTCGATCGTCCCAATCCCATCGACGGCGTGCATCTGGAGGGCAATATCCGCGAGGAGAAGTACTCCAGCTTCGTCGGCATGTTTCCGCTGCCCACGCGGCACGGCATGACTCCCGGCGAGCTCGCCCGCTACTTCAACAATGTCTTCAAACTGAATTGCAATCTGACGGTGATCCCGATGCGTGGGTGGCGTCGAGGAATGTGGTGGGGCGACACCGGCCTGCCGTGGGTGATTCCATCCCCGAACATGCCGACGGTGTTCACCGCCACCGTGTATCCCGGCATGTGCCTCGTCGAAGGAACCAATTTGAGCGAAGGCCGCGGCACCACGCATCCGTTCGAGTTCATGGGCGCGCCGTGGCTCGAGCCATTCAAGCTGGCCGAGCGCCTCAACGCGGTCGGCCTGCCCGGCGTCCGTTTCCGCGCGCACTACTTCCTGCCGAAATTTCAGAAGCACAGCGGAAAAGTCTGTGGAGGCGTCGAGCTGCACGTCATGAACCGCTGGGCTTTCGAGCCGTACCGCACGGGACTCTGGTGCGTGAAGGTCGCGCGCGACATGAACCCCGAAAAATTCGATTGGCGCCGCGAGACGTACGAGTTCGTGTCGGACCGGCTGGCGATCGACCTGCTCGCTGGTAGCGATCGCTATCGCCTGCTCGTCGAAGCCGGCGGCAATCCCGACGACTGGGTCGCGGAATGGGAAGAGTCGCTGCGCGATTTCGCCGGCCAGCGCGAAGAATTTCTGCTGTATCGCGCGACGGATCCGCATTGGGCATGAAGTTGCCAGTTGCCGGTTCCCTGTTGCCGGCCTCTTTCCTGGCAACCGGCAACTGGTAACCGGCAACCCATGCTCGAGATCCTCTACGAAGACGAAAGCCTCCTCTTCGTCAACAAACCTCCGAACATCATCGTGCAACGCGGATACGACCCGAACGAGCCGGTTCTCCTCGAACTCGCCGCCGCGCATGCCGGCCGATTGTTCCTGCTGCAGCGGCTCGACCGCGGCACCAGCGGCGTGATCTTTTTCTCCAAAAGCGGGGACATCAACGCGAGGCTCACGCGACAGTTCGAGACGAAGCAGATTCGAAAGGGCTATCTCGCTCTATGTGAAGGGGAGCTCGCTGAACAGCAGACGATCGACGCGCCGATCGCGCGCATCGGCCCGATCTCATTTGGCGTGCGCGATCACGGAAAGCGCGCAGTTACTGCGATCCGTCCGCTTCGCGCCACGATGAACGGGTCGCTCGTTGCCGTTGAGCTGCAAACCGGACGCACGCACCAAATTCGAGTGCATTTGGCAGCGATCGGGCATCCAATTGTGGGCGACTGGCTCTACGGTCAGCGGAACGCGTCGAGGCCCATGCTGCATGCGGCTCAGCTCGCAATGCTCCATCCGCTGACGAATGAGCCATTTCGGGTCGCTGCACCCCCTCCGGAGGACTTTCAGGGGGTGGCCGTGGAGCGGAAAATCCTGTCGCGAGACGAGGACATGATGACCTTTGTAGAGTCCAGCTAAATGATTGAATCCGTTAGAATAAACCGTCGCCGACACCCGTTACCGAATGCATAGGAGAATGCCATGAAACTCTGGAGCAAGATCGCAATCCTCCTTGCATTCGTGCCCCTCATCGCCTCGGCACAATACAAGGATCTCGACACCGCGCTGTCGAACCTGACCCGCGGCTTCGGCAGCGGTGACCCCCAGGCGATCGTCTCCGGCATCGCTGACGGTGACCAGGTGAGGCTGGAGTTTCCAGGACTCATCAATCAGAGCGGCTCGACCTTTTATGGCCGCGATCAAGCCGCGTATCTGCTCGACGGACTTTTCGGCAAGGTGCATCCGACCGCCTTCGAACAGGAAAGCGCGAAGAAGGACAGCGCCGAAGGGCAGTACCACATCACCGGAACCTGGACGTTTCAAGGTGCCGGTAAAGCCGACACCCGAGTGCTGTACATCACGCTGCAGCACACAAAGAATGATCGCTATCAGGTTGTGGCGGTCCGGTCAGCAGGCAAATAAACTGGCGGTATGACGCCGGCCTCACCCCGCGTCGTCCGCACCGCTGCCGTCTTTCTCATCGCTTTTGCGCTCATTGAGCTGGCCACGTTCGCTGCTGTGTCGCGCGTCGGCAGCAGCTTCAATGAACGCTCGGCGATGCATGTCGACGCCGAGGTGCAGCGGGTGCGGACGCAGATCGCCGCGATCGAATCCACGCTCGAAGCGAGCGCCGCCCGCGTATCAAACCAGCTTGGGCGATCGAGCGTTCTCACTCGTCCGCAGCTGTTCCGTTTGCTGCAAACTGAAGTGAAGCACGCGCCGGGCCGCGGAATGCGCATCGTCGGCTCGGACGGTCACCTGCTCGCATGGTGGGGCGACGACCTTCGCGTCACTGGCGCGCTCACGTATCAGTTCGACGTCACCAATCTGTACATCACGCGTTCCCGTTCGGTGCAGAACGGTGTGGTGGTGCAGGCGTTCGAGCGCGTCGTGAATCAGCCGCGCACCCATTCGCTCTTTGATCCGGACGACGACTGGATCGCGAGCACGATTTTTCACGGCGGCGCATTGCGGCAGGAGTCGGGAACGCGCAGATATCTGGTCGAGCCGAGGGCCGATTCGCGGTTGTGGATTGATGTGATGCCGCGGACGCGCAGCGACATCGTCGGCAGCACCGCTGCAGTCGGTCGCGATGCGGCCGCGATCCTGCTCGCGGTCGCTGCGCTGGTCATCGCATGGCAATTGCGGCAGAACATCCTCGCTGCCGGCGTGCTGATCACGGCCGCTCGTGTGGCGCTGCTGCCACTGAAAGTCGAAGCCGACACCTGGCACATTTTCGGATTCGACATCTATGCGTCCCGAACGCTCGATGGTTTCAGCAAGTCCCCGTTCGATCTGTTTCTGACTGGTGCGACGGTGCTGGCCATCGCCGCGTTGTGGAGCCGTCTTCTGCCACCACTGGTGCGCGCGATTCTCGCGGTTGCCGCCGCAGCCGGGTTCATCGTGCTGGTACGAAATCTCGTGGATAACGCGCGCATCTCACCGATTCCCGATCACATCGTGCCGGTCTCCGTCGCGCAAGCGGTCCTGCTGCTCGCGTTGCTCTTTTTTGCATTCGCGGTCGTGAGCATTGCCCCTTTCAATGTGGGGCCGCCGCCCTCGGCGGCCGCCGCGGAGGGCCGAGGCGCCACACATCGCGCGATACGCCTTCTCGTTTCCGCGCTGGTTGTCGTCGCGCTGCTGTATCTGCCGCTGCACGCGTTCGAAACATCGAGCTCGCGGAAGTTCATCGCCGAAACTTACGCGCCGCTGGTGATCGGCGAGGCGGGGCAGTTGCGCACGATGATCGAAGACACCCTGCGCAGCGAGTTCTCGACCACCGATCTCAGCACGATTCTTCCCGACGACTACACGCGCATGGATCTGCAGGACCTCGCGTATGCGCTGTGGCTGCGATCGGATCTGTCGAAGTGGCGGATCCCGGCCGTGATCAGTGTTCATGACATCTTCGATCATCCGGTGAGCCGCTTCGGCGTCGGACTGCCTCAGTTCAACGAACGCCGCTCCGAAGTCGGAGCGGAAGTGTTGCAGGTCGGGAGCTTGCGCCGTGTGCTGATGCATCACGATTTCGAGGTCACCGCGTTCGGAGTGCCGATCGGCGAAGGCAGCGTGCACGTCGTCAATCCCGCAGACCCCGGCGCAACCGAGTTCGCGGACGTCTACCGCGATTTCTTCGAGCCGTCGTTTGCGGACAGGACCACCGGCCTCCGTTCACAACCGGGCCCGGTGGTGTATGACAAAGACGGGAACCTGCACGGCTCCGCGTCTTTTCGGTTGCCGCAAAGTCCCGCGCGATATTTCGCCACGCTCAAACCTGGTAAGGGGGTCTGGGTCACGGCTGCGGATACGAAAGGAACTTCGATTTACATCCGCCGGAGCGAAGAGGCCCTCTACGCGTTTCCACTGCAGGTGCCGACGCTGCGTCAGCGTATCCGGCAGGCCGGCAGCGTCGCCATCTGGGCGATCGCGCTCGTTCTGCTGACGATGACTATCCAATCGCTGCCGGTGATCGCTTCGGTGTTGCGGCGTTTCCCGCGCAGCCTCGATTTCCGAACGCGTACATCGATTTATCTCACGGCCGTCGTGATCCTGCCTCTGATCGTTTTCGTCATTTTTGTCCGCGCGTACCTCGCCGACCGCCTCGCGGCCGAATACACCGATCGCGCGCAGACGGCGCTCACCGCGGCGGAGCGCGTCATCCTCGACTATCTCGCGTCGACGAATTCAACGCGACCGGAGCAAATCCTCGATGACGATGTGCTCAGTTGGCTGTCGCTGGTGATCGGGCACGATCTGCACCTGTATCGCAACGAGCAATTGATTGCCTCCAGCCGCCGCGATCTTTTCGCGGCGCACGTCGATTCCCAGCGGCTCCCGGGCGACGTCTACTCCGCCATCGTCCTGAGGGGCGGCCAACTCTATCGATCCGAGCGCACGTCAGGACCATCGCGCTTCATCGAAATCTACAGCCCCATCGCGCTCGTGCCCGGCTCCAACTACACTCTCGCGCTTCCCTTCATCGTGCAGGCGCGCCAGATCGAAGCCCAGGTGAACGACCTCGCCACCACCATTTACATGCTGCTCGTCTTCATCGTCCTCGGCTCGATTCTGGTGGCCTATCGCGCGGCGCGGACGGTCACACGGCCCGTTCAGGCGCTCGTCGGCGGCGCGCGCGCCGTCGCCCGAGGAAATTTCGATGTCGAGGTCACCGTGCCGTCGGACCCCGACCTTGGACTGCTGGTCACCACATTCCGCGACATGGCACAGTCGATTCGCCGGCAGCAGAACGATCTCCGCCACGAGCGCGACCGGCTGCAGACGCTGCTGGAAAACATCAACGCCGCGGTGGTCGTGCTCGACGGTGAGATGCGAGTCGGCGCGACGAACCTCGCCGCGCGAAAGCTCTTCGGCGAGGACGTTCAATTTCATCCCCAGGTCCGCGATGTTCTCGCCGGCCACCGCCAGCGCCGCGCCGAATCTGCGGAGCTGGAGCTGAATGTCGACGACAACATCCGCACGTTTCGCGTTTCCATCGTTCCGCTGCCCGACAGTGACGAGGAGATGCTGATTGCCGAAGACGTGACTGAAATCCTTCGCTCCAATCGTCTTGAAGCGTGGGGCGAGATGGCCCGGCAGGTCGCGCACGAGATCAAGAATCCGCTGACGCCGATTCAGCTCACCGCGGAGCATCTCCGCGCGGTTGCGGAAAACGACGATCCGAAACTGCCGGAGCTCGTCAAATCCGCCGTGGAGAACATCCTGCGGCAGGTGGTCACTCTGCGCGAGACATCGAAAGAATTCAGCGATTACGCGTCGCTGCGGCAGGTCCAAAAGCGGCCGATCGATTTGCGCAAACTCCTCGAGGACATCGCCTCGAGCTACGCCGCCAGCGGCGAGCGAGGAGTCGATTTCCGCGCCGATATCGAATCGTCCACACCCGCGCATTTCGCCGGCGATGCGCGCATGCTCCGCGGCGCGATTGCCAATCTGATCGAGAACGCCCTGCAGGCCGCACCGAACGGGACAGTGCGACTCGGTAGCCATGCCGCCGACTCGAAAGTCGTCGTCTCGATCGAGGACAACGGCCCGGGGGTGCCGGCGGAGCTACTGCCGAAGATCTTCGATCCCTACTTCTCGACAAAATCGGCCGGCACCGGCCTCGGCCTTGCCATCGCGCGCAAGGCGATCGAGGAGCACGGAGGATCGGTGCATGCCGAGAATCTCAATCCCGGATTCCGTGTTTCGATTGAACTGCCGATACGGTAGGTTTGTAGGACCGCCGCCCTCGGCGGTCAGCGACGCCGCCGAGGGCGGCGGCGCTACATGGCAACCGGCAACTGTACAATCGCGACTTGCACATGAAGAAAGCGCTTCTCCTTGTCCTGGCAATCATCAGCGCCCCTCTCGCGCAGGGCGAGGCGCCGATCGACGAGACACGTTTCGCGTTGCGGGAGGAATTCCTGCGGCTGATCAATCGCGATCGAAAACAATTCGGCCTGCAACCCGTGCAACTCGACGCCTTCGCATCGACGGGCGCCGATGCGTATTGCCGCGATCAGATCCGCAACGGCACAACCGGCCACTACACGACCGATGGCCAGGCGCCTTACATGCGCTACTCGTTTGCCGGCGGTAACGATGGCGTGAGCGAGAACGCGGCCGCATGGTCCGCGACGTACAGCTTCAGCGATCGGGCGCTCTTCGAGATGGTGAAAAAGTCCGAAGAGGCGATGATTCGGGAGGTCGCGCCGCACGATGGTCACCGCCGCACGATTCTCGATCCGCACGCCACGCACGTGGGAATCGGAATGGCGTGGGAACGCGGCGAATTCCGCCTGACTCAGGAATTCATCCGCCACTACGTCGATTGGACGCGACCGTTGCCTCGCAGCGCGCATGTCGCCGATCAGGTGCTCTGCAGCGGACGGCCGGCGCGTGGCTACGAAATCGAAGCCATCACCGTGCATCACGAGCCGCTGCCGCAGTCGATTGCGCCGGTGACGGCGAACGCCATCACCTCGTATGGGCTTCCGGATACGCGCCGCCAGTATTTACCGAGGCTTCGGTTCGGCGAGCATTATGGGGATGGCGGCCGCGGCGACTTCCCTCTCTCGAGGGACGGCGGGTTCGCGTTTGTCGTTCCGTTTGCCGACGGCCCCGGCGTGTACACCGTTGTTGTCTGGGTGAAGCCGCGCGGGTCGACAGAGACGATCGCCGCGAGCAACGTCTCCATTCGCGTCAGCGAGCCTGCGGGCGGCGTATCGACGATTGCAGCGTCTCGCTGATTGAGTGTAGCGCCGCGGCCCTCCGCGGCGGCCGCCGAGGGCGGCGGCCCCACATTGAGGACAGTCGCAGAGGTTTACGACCAGCTTTCGTCACGCTACGAAAAGCGGTGGCGGAAGTACATCGGGCGCTCCGTGCACGAGACGCTCTCTCGCGCAAACATCCAGGCGGGTCAGCGCATGCTCGATATCGGTTGCGGGACGGGCGCCCTCCTTCGCGAAGTGGTTGCTGAAGGGAATCGGGTGACCGCTGTCGGCGTCGACCTCTCGCTCGGCATGCTTGCGCGCGCACGTTCCGCCGGAGTTTCCCTGATCGGTGGAGATGCCGAGTCGCTGCCGTTCCGCGAAGCGACGTTCGACACGGTGATCACCTCGAGCTCCTTTCACTTCTGGCGGCATCCGCAACAGGGTCTGGCCGAGATCCGGCGCGTCCTTCGCGGCGACGGCCAACTGGTCATCACCGACTGGTGCGATGACTTCGTCGCCTGCCGCGTCTGCAATGCCTATCTGCGGTGGCGCGATGCCTCGCACCAGCGGATCTTCAGCAAAAGCGAGTGCCTCGATTTGCTCGAGCGCTCCGGATTCAACGTTCTGCGAATCGACGGCTACAAGATTTCATGGCTGTGGGGATTGATGACTGCGGTTGCGGAGATAACGCGCGGTGACCAGAGTGGCAATGGCAAACGAGACGACCAGCACGGCGACCGAGAGATTGAGAAAGATTCGCGGATCGGGGCCCAATCCGTATAGAACCGCGATCGCAACGACAGAGACAATGCTGGCTACGAGCAGGCCGCGTCCGAAGTGAGCGTTCGTGTCGTACCAGATCGAATCGCCGCTGAGCGTCGTCCGGGTTCGGAATCCGTAGACGACATTCCGCGGCACTTTGCGCAGCATCAGCGGGAGCGCGAGCGCGACAAAAACCGCATCGCAGACAAGGATGGTGATGACGCCTTTTTCGAAAACGTTCATTTCGCTCATCCGACGATCCACAGCGCCTGCCGACGGGCGATCGCCTGGCGCGCCGACAGCATCAACTGCACGTAAGTCTGCACGTCGAGATCCGCCTCGACGAGCTCGTCTTCTTCGAGGTACTTCGCTGCGAGTTGCATCAGCTCCACATCGTCGATTGGCAGTGATGCCCGTGCGGCGAACTGCTGCAGCGCGTCGACGAGCGCGGGAAGGCTGGCAACGTGAAACGGATCGGCAACGTTCGGGACGCTGACCTCTTCGATTCCTCGCAAAGGCGCAGCGACGAACACCGCCTGATAAGCATCGATGCCGGCAATCTGCGGCACGCGATTCTGCAGCGCGACCCAGCCGCGAACGTCGACTTCGTCGGAGCGATACGGTTCGTCTCCTTCTCCATTCGCCAGCGGAAACCGTTGCTGCAACGCCTGTTCGACAGCGCGGGCGAGATCGGGGCTGAGGACGTCGTGAGCGGAGCCGGCAACGAAGGTCAGCGGCACGGCGTGGAGCTTAACACGCGGGTTGCCGGTTCCCGGTTCCCGGTTACCAGAAGAACGGTCTCACCGGCAACCGGGAACTGGCAACCGGCAACGATAGAATCCATGGCGTGCTCGATCGACTGAAGCGGATCGCGCCGTTTCTCAAACCGGTCGTCGTGCTGGCGCTGTTCGCGATCGCATTGCGCATCCTGCAGGACACACTCGCGCGTTATCACTATCGCGACGTCATTGCCTACCTCAGCTCGCTCCCGGCCGATCAGGTGGTCCTCTCCGTTGTCCTCACGCTTCTCGGATATCTGGTGATGACCGGATACGACACGCTCGCATTCGAGTACATCCGCCATCCGTTGCCCTATCGGAAGATCGCTCTGGCTTCATTCATCGGCTACGCGTTCAATAACAACGTCGGGCTGTCGGGACTGGTGGGCGGATCGCTCCGTTATCGCCTGTACAACGCATGGCGGCTCAGCGCGGTCGAGATCGCGAAGGTCATTGCCTTCTGCACTCTCAGCTTCTGGCTCGGATTCGTCCTGTTAGGCGGAACGCTGTTCATCGTCTCGCCGCCGGAGATCCCGACGGCGGTTCATCTCCCCTTCAACTCCGTCCGCCTTCTCGGAATCGTTCTGTTGATTCCCGCGCTGTTGTACTTCCTGTGGATCGCGATCCGTCGAGAGCCGGTGCGCATTCGCCAATGGGAGTTCGATCTGCCGACGTTCGGCCTCTTTGTCGCGCAGGTCACGATCTCCGCGTTCGATTGGGTGATCGCTGCGAGTGTCCTGTACATCCTTCTCCCCGATTCCTTGCCGCTGACGTTCGCGCGATTCGTTTCGATCTTCTTTTTGGCGCAGATCGCCGGCGTGGCCAGCAACGTCCCGGGCGGGCTGGGCATCTTTGAAGCGGTCATCCTGCTTTTTC
>WNGB01013959.1_pt1 | contig 10778 bp, 10 predicted proteins | sample 5400681 | NCBI WGS metagenome assembly WNGB01 (sample SAMN13153367, study PRJNA577476) | soil metagenome | isolation source: 115 cm soil or saprolite under grassland replicate 2 | place: USA:California | collected 2016-06-15 | reverse complement strand
TCGGCATCGCCCCGAAAGAAAAGGTCCTCTGCTCCTTCGAGCTCCACGTACCGGGCGCTTGCAATCCGCTCGGCGAGATAGCGGCCGTGCTCGCTCAGGATCCACGGGTCCTCGCGCCTTTGCAGCACCAGCGTCGGAGTCTGGATGACGGCGAGGACCGATCGCACGTCGACCTCGAACATCATCCGCCGCATCACGTCCGCCGTCTTGGGGCTCGCCGCCAGGCGGAGATATCGCGCCCAGCGCTCGCCGAATCGAGGGTCGCTCGGCTCCGTCCCGCTCAGGGCGTCGGTGAACTGTGTGAAATCAGCGTACGACTGCTCGAGGATGCGATCCCGCACTGCTGGCGTATAGCCCCACGGATAGTCGTCGTCGCGGAGGAGGCGTGCATAGGTGTTCACCAGCACCAGAGCGGAGACGCGCTCGGGATGGGACGCGGCAAACGTCATGGCCATGGCCCCGCCGGCGCCGACGCCGAGGAGAGCGGCCCGGTCGGAGCCGGCGTCGTCCATCACCGCACGGATGTCGTCCATCCAGTCGTCGAGCGCAGGCAGCGTGTCGAGCGGCACCGGATCAGACAGGCCCACCCCGCGCTTGTCGAATATCAGGAGGCGCGAGAAGGAACCAAGGCGATCGAGACTGCCTGCGAGCGATGGTTCGTCGAACGCCGCTTCGACGTGTCCGAACCAGTCGCCCACGAGGACCAGATCGAGGGGACCGCCCCCGACGATGCGGTACGCGACGTGCGTGTCACCGCTCCTCGCGTACCTCGTCTCAGATACGTCGGCCATCGACGCCCCTCCCTACCCGAGTCTGACGCATATACTCCCGCGCCGCGACGATTCGGGGAGGGGTCCGCATGCCGCATTTGGTCGCGACCGTTCAAACGGCAAACCTCAAGTTCGGAGCGCTCAAACGCGACGCGACCGCGCGCGACAGCGTGCGCAGGGCTCTGCAATCATCGAGCACCGTCTTCGAGGCGGCCGAACAGCTCGAGCTGCTGTCGGACCTCGACGATCAGGGACGGGACGACGCCGCCGTCCTCCTCAAGGCGATTCCGGCCGGCCTGCAGGCCGCGTTGCTCAGCGCGCTCGACAACGCGGCCGGCCGTAGCGTCCCAGTTCAGTTCGCGTGGAAGCCCGGCTACGACTTCGAGCTCCAGATCTGGGAGGCGACCGAAGGTGACGTCGGAGGGATGACGATGATGCTCGTGTCGCCTTGGCCACGCCACCTGCGCGAGCGCACGTAGAACCCTCGGAGGACCGACTCGAGCTGACGCGCAAAAGCTCAGCGGCTCGCGGGCGCTCCGAAGAAGCCGCGGTGGATGATGTGCGCGAGCGTGTCGAGCACGGTGTCGTCGTCGAGGACGAGGCGTCGTGACGCCAGCGCGTAGTTGAACCGCTCGAGCATCGCCATGAGCGCACCGACGGCTGCGGTCTCGTTCTCGGCCACGGTGACGTCGGCCTCCCGCATGCGCTGACCCAGCCGGGCGGCGATCGCGGTGAACGCCTTCACGCCGAGGCGGTCGATCTCGTGGTCGGCCACCTGGTCCTCCATCCAGGCGCGGATCACGGGCCCGTACTGCCGGTACGTCGCGACGAACTCGGCGAGGAAGGAGCGCAGCTCCGCGAACCCGCGCTCGTCGGGGGTGATCGGCCCGATGCGGTCCGCGAGCTTGCCGAGCTCGTCGGCGCAGTCGATGGCCAGCGCCCGGAGGAGGTCCTCCTTGTTCGCGAAGTACAGGTAGAAGGTCCCGTGGGAAGTGCGGGCAGCGCGGACGATGTCGTCGACGCGCGCTGCGTGGTAGCCCCGTTCGCCGAACACACGCATGCCGGCGTCGAAGAGCTTGCGCATCGTGCGGCGTCCTTGGGCACGCAACTCGCGCTGTTGCGCGGGTGCGCCTCGACCGCTGCCGGACTGGCTGCCTCCTGACCGGCTGCCGCCGGACGACTTGTACGATCTCGCCACGATGCTCCCCGTGACCGCACGAGAGGCTGCTCGAAGGTTCGCGGATGTTACCGCCTACGTCGCGCCCGACGGTTGGGCGTTGCGCTACCGCGACCTCGATCACGCCTCCGACGAGCTCGCCGTCGGCCTTGCACGGCGCGGCCTCGGCGCGGGCGACGTCCTCGCGCTCGTCCTGCCGCCTGGACCCGAGTACCCGGTCGCATACATCGCGGCGGCCAAGTTGGGCGCGATCACCGCGGGGATCAGCAACAGGCTCACCGCGGCCGAACGCGTCGCACTCCTCGAGACCGCCGGAGCGCGGGTCGTGCTCGCCGGTCCCGGCCTCGAGCCCGACGTCGACGCGGCCGTCGAAGTCGCGGGCACCGCGCGCGACGCCGACGCGCTGCTACGCGAGCTGCGGGTCGCCGGCGAAGCTCCGCCCCCGCTGCCCGACGACCCCGAGCGTCTCGTCGCGATCGTGTTCACGTCGGGCACGACCGGCCTTCCGAAGGGCGCCGTCTATTGCAACCGGCAGCTCGAGTTCATCACCCAGACCGACGTCGGCGACCAGTGGGGTGTCGGCGGCCGCGGCGTCGTCGGCACGCCGATGAGCCATCTCGGGTTCATGACGAAGCTGCCCGGCAACCTTCGGCGAGGCGGCACGAGCTACATCATGCGACGCTGGCGCGCCGCCGACGCGCTCCGGCTCGCCGCCGAGCACCGCATGACGACCGTCGCGGGCGTGCCGACGCAGCTCGCGCTGATGCTCCGGGACGCCGACTTCGACGCCTACGACCTCGACAGCGTGCGGTACCTCGTCGTCGGTGGCGGGCCGATCACACCCGGCCTCGCCACCGAAGCCCGCGCCCGCTTCCACGCCGCGCTCGCCACGCGCTACTCGTGCACCGAAGCCGGGATCGGGCTCGGCACCGCGTTCGACGACCCCGACGAGGACGCCGTTGTCAGCGTGGGCCGGCCGCACCCGTCGATCGACCTTGCCGTGCTCGACGACGGTGACCGGGCCGTGCCCAGTGGTGAGGTCGGCCAGGTGTGCCTACGCTCCCCCGCCGTCATGAGCGGCTACTGGCGCGACCCGGACGCCACCCGGGCCGCGTTCACCGCCGACGGCTTCGTCCGCACCGGCGACCTCGGCTGGATCGACGATCGCGGGCGCCTCCGGCTGGTCGGGCGCACGAAGGAGATGTACGTGCGCGGCGGCTACAACGTGTTCCCGGTCGAGGTCGAGGCGGTACTGTCGACGCACCGCGCCGTCGCCGCCGTGGCGGTCACTCCCGTGCCCGACGCGGTCATGGGCGAGATCGGGGTCGCGGTCGTGGTGCCACGCGACCCGAGTGCGCCTCCCTCACTGGAAGATCTGCGCGAGCTCGCGGCGCCGCACCTGGCCCCGTACAAGCTCCCGGAGGCGCTGCGGGTGGTCGACGCCCTCCCACTCACCCCGATGGAGAAGGTCGACCGGCGCGCATTGCGCGAGGTTGTGACCGATTCTCAGCAGCCGATACGGTGACACGCCCGTCAGGTTTCTGAGAAGGCGCGGTCGCCGTGCACCTGGAGTTCACACCCGAGCAGGACGAGCTGCGCGACGGTGTGCGGACCGTGCTCGCCGGCGAGTGCCCCATGAGCCTCGTCCGGGAAGTCGTCGAGAAGGGCACCACTCCGGACGCGCTCTGGGCCCGGATGGCAGGCTTGGGCTGGCCGGCGCTCACGGTGCCCGAGTCCGCCGGTGGTCTCGGGATGGGCGCGGTCGAGCTCGCGGTCGTGGTCGAGGAGCTCGGGCGGGTCCTCGCCCCAGGCCCGTTCGTCCCCACCGTCACGCAGTTCGCGCCCGTCGTCGCCGAGGCCGGCTCACCCGAGCAGCAGGAGCGGTTCCTCACCGGCGTCGGGACGGGCGAGCTGACGGGCACCCTCGCCCTCGTCGAACAGGACGGGAGCATCGACCCCCGCCGCGTCACGGCCACCGCCGAGCTGGACGGCACCGGCGTCGTGCTTCGGGCCACGAAGCCGATGGTCGTCGAGGCGTCGGCGGTCGACGAGATCGCCGTGATCGCACGCCGCCCCGGTTCGACCGGCGACGACGGCGTCGGCGCCTTCGTCATCCCGCGCGCGGAAGTCGACGTCGAACCCGTCGAAGCCCTCGACGCCAGCCGCCCCCTCGGGCGCGTCCGCCTCGACGGCGTCCGCATCGGCGCCGACCGGGTGCTCGGCGAGCCCGGGCCGGAGACCGCCGCGGCCATCCGGCGCGCGGTCGACGTCGCGGTCACCGCGCTGGCCATCGAGACCGTGGGCGCCTCCCAGGCGATCTTCGACGTCACGCTGGCGTACGCGAAGCAACGCGAGCAGTTCGGCGTGCCGATCGGCTCGTTCCAGGCGATCAAGCACAAGTTCGCGGACATGCTCGTCGTTCTCGAGCGCGCCCGCGCTACCGGCTACTTCGCGGCCCTCACGATCGCCGAGGACGACGAGCGCCGCGCGCTGGCGGCGTCGATGGCCAAGGCCGCGGCCGGCGACTGCGCGGCGCGGCTCGCCCAGGAGGGCATCCAGATCCACGGCGGCATCGGTTACACGTGGGAGCACGACATGCACCTGTACGTGCGCCGCGTGAAGTCGAACTCGCTGCTGCTCGGAGCGGCTGCGCAGCACCGCGCCCGCGTCGCCGATCTGATCGGACTCTGACCAGCGCGTCGCTCAGCTGGTCAGGATGTACGAGAAGAGGATCAGCGCGACCGCCGAGTACACGAAACCCGTGATGATGGCGTTGCGGTGAGTGTCGTAGATGATCCTCGGGCCGCCCGGACCTCGTCCGCCCAGGTAGCCGAGCGCGTTCAGCTCGAGGACACCCCAGATCACGATCCAGATGATCCAGAACACCGCCCGCTTGCTGCCCGATGCGTCCACAGAGACGTCGTACGGGAAGTGCGAGGTCCCGACCATGAAGATCAGCATCGGCAACGAGTAGATCGTGTTCATCCGTGACGCCAGCGCACCCTTCCGGGCGGCCGCCGCCGTATTCGGATCCGCCTCGCCGCCGGCCTGCACGTTCCGGGCGTTGGCGATCACCACCTTCTGGGCCGGCCAGATCACGAGCCACACGTTGAGAAACATCGTCACGGCGAGGAGCACGCCGGCGTAGATGGCCACCCCGGGGGCCGACCGGATGTAGTCCCCCTCGTACTGCTCCTGGAAGATGATGAGCAGGATGCCGCTCAGAAGGGTGGCGGCCGCCGCCCACCGGAACCACCACAACGCCCGCGACGTCAACTTGTCGATGGCGTTGTTGCGGGCCGCCCCCTCCATCTCGGCGTACGCGGGCACCTGGACGAAGTTGAAGAAGTAGAGCAATCCGATCCAGGTGATGCCGACGAAGACGTGCGACCAGCGGGACAAGTAGGCGAACCCGCTCCGGGAGAAGATGTCGAGCGCAGATCCCAGGACCATGTGGGAAACCCCCTCCTCGAGGACGCCGGGAACGTAGCACGGCGAGTAGCGTCCCACTCGTGATCCTCGACCGTCTCGACCTGACCACGGACGAGCTCCAACGGGAGACCGGCTGGGAGCTCAAACCCGAGGGCCTCTGCAAGGACGACCGGTGCGTCCCATTCCCGATCGGGTCCGCTGACGGCCGCGTCGACATCACCGCGGTCGCCGAGCGGTTGGGCATGCCCCTCGCGCACGACGACCGCCACGACCTCTGGGCCCTGGGCCCGGAGGGCGGCGGCCGCGTCCTGGAGTCGGCCGAGCTACCGCCGATCACGCTCACCGACGTCGACGGGCAGCCGTTCGACCTCACTTCGCTGCGCGGCGAGAAGGTGCTGATCGCGGCGTGGGCGTCGTGGTGAGGCTGCCGCATGGCGCTGCCCGTGTGGCGGCAACTGCGGTCTGAGCTCCACCCGCACGGCCTCGAGATCGTCACCGTCGCGCTCGACCTCGAGGTCGACGCCGCCCGCTCGTGGATCGAGCGCGCGGGAGCCGAACACCCGTCGCTCGTGGACACCGCGCACCGCCTCGACGAATTGTTCGGCATCGTGAACGTGCCGACCGCGGTCTGGGTCGACGAGGACGGCATGATCGTGCGCCCGCCGCACACCGCGGCCGTCGAGCGCTACGACTTCAGCAAGATCAAGGCGCCCGAGGGGCTCCCGGAGGACGTCGACCGCCACGTCCGCGACATGCTCGAGCAGGTCAAGCGCATCCCGCGCTTCGACGCCGACCATTACATCGCCGCGCTCCGCGACTGGGTCGAGCGCGGCGCGGCGAGCGACTACGCGCTCGCTCCCGACGAGGTCGTGCGCCGGTCGGCACCGCGCCCGCCCGAGGTGGCCGAGGCCGCAGCCGAGTTCGAGCTCGGGCAGCACCTGCACCACGCCGGCTACGTCGACGACGCCCGCCCGCATTTCCGCGCCGCGCACCGGCTGCAACCCGAGAACTGGACGTACAAGCGCAACGCGTGGGAGCTGGTGTCACCGGGGCTGCAGGGGCCCAGCGAGTACTACGACGGCGATTGGCTCAGCGACATCAAGGCCGCCGGCCCCGAGCACTACTACGCCCCCATCGACTTCTGAGCTCGCCGCCCGCACAATCTCACGTCATCTGATACATTGACACGCTGGACAGTGTCACGTACGGTGCCGACCGTGGAGGAGGCGCGACGAGCACGTCGGAGCCTGACGGTGCTGGTCTTGGGCGAGGTCGTGGCCGTCGTGGCGCTCCATCGGCTCGGCGCCGTCGACGGGTTCGCGATCCCCCGGCACGATCTCGTCGGCTGGCTGCGCGCGACGCCGAGCGAGGACGCGCTGCTCGTTGGTGTCAGGCTCGCCGCGCTCGTTGCCGCGTGGTGGCTTCTCGCGTCGACGCTGCTGTACGTGGCGGCGCGTCTCGCCCACATGCACGGCGCGGCGCGTTCCCTCGGATGGGCGACGCTCCCGTTCGTACGGAACTGGGCGGACCGGCTCGCAACCGTGTCGATCGTGACCGCCAGCGTGCTGGGCGTCGCGCGACCGGCTGCCGCCGAGCCACCACCGACGTCGAATCCTGGTTTGCCGCCGGTCGTGGTCGAGCTCGACCACCGTGAACGACCCGTCCTGCCCGGCGAGCCGCCGGTAAGAGTGCGTACCGGCCGCAGCGGAGACCCGTCATCGCCGACCGCACCACCGCTCGAGAACAGCCCCGCGCCACCCACGAGCGTGGTCGTCCCGCCGACACTCCCCGTTCCCTCACCCTCGCCGAGCCCGGCAGGCGCGACGCACACGGTCGTGTCGGGCGAGCATCTGTGGTCGATCGCGTCCGACCATCTCGCGACGGGCAGCGGGAAGGACGCGAGCGACCTGACGGCCGCCGACATCGCGCCGTATTGGTCGCGCGTGGTCGAGCTCAACCGGTCACGCTTACGCTCCGGAAACCCGAACCTCGTCTACCCCGGCGAGGTCGTCGACCTGCCGCCCGTCTGAGGTCCGATCTTTAGGGGTCGCGGGGCAAGCCGAGGAGTCGCTCGGCGATCACGTTGCGTTGCACCTCGGTCGTGCCGCCGGCGATCGTGAGCGCCCGGTTGAACAGGAAGCCGCGTACCCACATGGCGGCGTCGCCGTCGGACACCGCACCTTCGGCGCCGAGGAGCCCGAGGCCGACCTCCTGGACTCGCTGGTCGTGCTCGACGCCGAGCAGCTTGCGCACCGCCGCCTCCGAACCGCTGGGGTCGGCGCCGCCCAGGGCTTGCAGCGTGAGCCGGAACCCGAGCACGTTCAGCGCGTGCTCCTGCGCCACGAGCCCGCCCGCTTCGTCGAGCGCGATGCCGTCATCGGCCAGCCCCGTCGCGTCGAGGAGCTTCAGCACGCCTTCGACGCCGTAGCCGATCGACGACCCGCTGCCCATGAACACGCGCTCGTTGGCCAGCGTCGTGCGCGCGGCGCGCCACCCGTCGTGCGCGGTACCCACCAGGCAGTCGTCGGGGATGTGCACGTCGTTGAAGAACACCTCGTTGAACCACGCCTCACCGGTGAGCTCGCGCAGCGGCCGGATGTCGATCCCGGGCGTCTTCATATCGAGCATGAAGTAGCTGATGCCGTCGTGCTTGGGCGCGTCGGGGTTGGTGCGCGCGAGGAGGATGCCCCAGTCGGCGTCCTTGGCCATCGAGGTCCACACCTTCTGGCCGTTGACGATCCACCCGCCGTCGTCGCGGACGGCGCTCGTGGTGAGCGACGCGAGGTCGGACCCGGCCCCGGGCTCGCTGAACAGCTGGCACCACGCGATGTCGCCCCGAAGCGTCGCGGGGATCCAACGCTCCTGCTGCTCCGCGGTCCCGTAGACCATGAGCGGCGGCAGCGCCCACGCGCCGACGCTGAGGTTCGCCCGTCGCACCCTTCCCTTGCGGAACTCCTCGTCGATGACGAGCTGCTCGAGCGCGCCCGCGTCGCGCCCCCAGGGCCTCGGCCATTGGGGCGCGAGGTAGCCGGCGTCGGCGATCCGACGGCGCTGCTCGTCCGCCTCGAGGCCCTTCACACCGGCGACGAACTCGCGCACGTCCTCGCGGACGGCCTCGGCCTCGGGCGGGAGGTCGACACCCAGTCGACGTCGGGCACCGGCACGCGCGGCCTGCGCGGCACGGACGCGCCACGCCGACGTCGGACCGAGGAGCTGGCGCGTCACCATCGCGCGCTTCAGGTAGAGGTGCGCGTCGTGCTCCCAGGTGAACCCGATACCGCCGTGGACCTGGATGCAATCCTTGGCGGCTCGGTACGAGGCATCGATCGCGAGACTCGCCGCCGCGGCAGCGGTGAGCGGCGCGACCTCGAGCTCTTCGGCGGCGCGGGCAGCATCCCACGCCGCAGCACGCGCGAGCTCGGTCTCGGCGAGCATCACCGCGCACTTGTGCTTCACGCCCTGGAACTGACCGATCGGGCGTCCGAACTGCTCCCGGACCTTCGCGTACTCCGATGCCGTGTCGACGCACCATTGGCCGATGCCGGCGCCCTCGGCCGCGAACACCACCGCGGCGAGGTCGCGCACGCGCTCGGTGTCGATGTCCTTCAGCCGGCGTGCCGACGGGACCACGGCGCCGTCGACGCGCACCTCGGCGACCCGGCGCGTCGGATCGACACTCACCTGCTCGGTCGCCGTGAACTCCCCGTCGGTGAGGACACACCAGTCGTCGCCCGCCCGGGCGACCAGCACGCCGGCCAGATGCGCCGACGGGACTGCTCGCAACGCGCCGCGCACCCGGAGCGCGTCACCGGCGGGCTCCGCGTCGAGACGCCCCGCCAGCGCGATCGCCCCGGCGGTCTCCCCCGACACGAGCGCGGGCACGACGTCGGCCGCGATCTCCTTGCCTGCGGCCTGCACCACGGCGGCGGCGAGCACCGTGGGCACGAACGGGCCCGGCGCGCACGCCCGCCCGAGCTCCTCGAGCACGACCGCCAGCTCCGGCAGCCCGTAGCCCTCGCCGCCGAGCGCCTCGTCGACGTGCAGCCCGAGCCAGCCCTGCGCGGCCAGCTCCGACCAGAACGGCGGCATCGCCTCGGTGTCTGCGTCCAGCAGCGCGCGGGGGACGTCCGGCGCGCAGTGCCGCTCCACCCATCCGCGCGCCGCCTGACGGAGCGCCTCGTGCTCCTCGCTGATTCCAATGGGCAAGAGAACCTCCCTGGTCGCCCTCGCAGGCTCGGGCTCCTGCGGCGACGGTCGGCAGAGCCGCCGTCGCCGCGCGGATCCTACGCGCCATGACACGGGCGTCAGGTTCGACTCGTAGGCTCGGCGCCGGTGTCTCTCCTCCGGCGTGAGCGCACGCGGGGCTTCCCGCCGTCCGGGAATGGCGCGTCGTCCTTCCACCTGTCCTGGCGCCTCCCGCCCGATGCGGGGCATCTGGTCGCGGCCGCGGTCACCCTGGAGGTGGTCGCAGCGCCGTCCGTCGAGCACCTGTACTTCTGGGCGCTGCAGGTCGCGTTCCCCGGCGCGGGCGCTGCGCACCTGGGGCTGCAATGGAACCACCGCCATCCCGGCTTCGGCGCCGTCAACTGGGGCGGCTACGCGGCAGACAGCTCGCTGCTCGATGGGACGGCGTCCGGATTAACGAGCACGCCGGACGACCCGAACACGCGTGACTATCCGTGGGAGCCGGAGCGCGCGTACCGGCTCCGTGTGCACCGCGCGGACGTGGACCGCTGGCGCGGCGAGGTGACGGACCTCGCCACCGGCGCTCCGACAACGGTGCGTGATCTGATTGCGCCGTCCGAGTTCCTCGCCGAGCCGATGGTGTGGTCTGAGGTGTTCGCCCGGTGCGACGACCCGCCGGCGACGGCGCGGTGGTCGGATTTCGAGGCCGTGACCGCTCGGGGCGAACGCCGCGCACCTACCGCGCTCGTCGTGAACTACCAGTCCCACGCCGCCGGCGGCTGCGCCAACACGACTTCGCTGCTCGACGAGGAGGGTGGCGTCCTCCAGGTCACCAACTCGGAGCGGCTGACTCCGCAGGGAAGCACGCTCGGGTTGGAGCCCTAGTCCGCAGCCGCGATCCGGTTCAGGACGCCGGCGAGCTCCTTCGGCCGGCTGATCATGACGTCGTGACCGGCGTCGATGGGCACGACGTCCACCTCGCCGCCCGGCGACTCTCTGAGGTTCTGGATCAGCACGTCCTGGGTGTCAGGCGGCAGGGACTGATCCTGGAGGAGCTTCACGAACGTCTTCGGGAGCTCGGGCGGGATCCCGGCGCGCGAGTTGGGCTCGGCGAGCACGGCCGAGACTTCGGTCCCGGTGTGCTCGAGCACGAACCGGGTCTGTTCCTCGTCCATGTCGTTGCAGAACATCGTGCGAGTGGTCTGCTCGTCCAA
>WNGB01013958.1_pt1 | contig 10779 bp, 8 predicted proteins | sample 5400681 | NCBI WGS metagenome assembly WNGB01 (sample SAMN13153367, study PRJNA577476) | soil metagenome | isolation source: 115 cm soil or saprolite under grassland replicate 2 | place: USA:California | collected 2016-06-15 | reverse complement strand
GCGTGAAAAACTTGATCCCTGTGCCATCTTAAAAAGTGAAATTCCGGTGAATATGACGGACTCTGTGGCGGACGAATCCTGCTACCGTGATACTTCAATAGCCATTCGTCAACGCCTTGTGAGCCGTTCACACTTTCCGAAACCAAAATCTCAAACTTATCCGAGAGCGTGAACGCTCCCCTATCAAACATTTTATGATGGATTGAGCATAAGGCCAGCCCGTTCGATTCAATGCACGGTCCGCCCGCCTGATGCCATTTGATATGCGCAGCCTCGAGACCGAGAGGGGTAATTCCAAGCCGGACGTCGTAGTTGCAAACTGAGCAGCGGTACTCGTAAGCCGTCAAGACCCTGGTCCGGAACATGGGGTCGCGTTTCCTATGAAGATAGTGAAGCGCCTCATCATTGAGTCCGACCGCCGCCAGGATGTCCTCATGGATAGAACTTGGGAAGTTGCTTTCGAGAATTTCATTCGCGATCAACCACAGCAGCGCGGGGTTTCTTTTTAGCGCGTCATAAATGGGCTTTGAAAAACCGCCTGTGGGATTGAACTTTAGGAGATCACTTTTTTTAGCCTCGGTGTTACTCAGTCTTGGCTTTATGCCCTCAATGCCTTGAAGCTCCCAGATTCCATCATTTTGAAGACGCCAAAACGGGTATTCGGGATGGTAAGACTTACGTGTCGGCCCGAATTCGATCAGTAGTTTTCGCAGTTCCGCATCGACCTCTCTATATGTCATGCGCCGTGAGGCGCGACGGCTACATTTCGCCAGAGCGTATAACAACAATAAAGGCTTATGTGGGGCTCGTTCAGCCCCGCGTCTCCAGACGGTGATTTGCGAGAAGAGCTTTTTGATCTGTTCCGGATTCAGGTTTCTGGTCATCTCATCCCTTCCGCGAGCCGCCTATGATCCTCAAGCATGCCCGAAATGATCGACTCGTCCGGATCGGTGGTCCAGATTCCCCGCTCGTGAGTGCCGCCCAGAAGAACTCCGTCGCGCCGCGGGAACATGTAGCTTGAGCCGGAGATGTACATGTAATTGATCTCCGGTTGAGGCGTCAGGAATGTCAGCTGTCCTTTGACCGGAATCAGTTCTTCGTCGTTGAAGAGCGCCTTCGCGCCAAGCCCCGTGCAATTCACGATTACTTGCTCCTTCAGCCCCATTACCTCCGTAAGATCGCGAAAGTTTCGCACGACGACCTGCCCGCCCGCCACGCGGAAATCAGCCAGTACCGAAGGCAGATAGATCGCCGGTTCAATCAGCATCATGTAAATGCGCGTCGCGACACGATGGGAAAACGGGTGCTCTGCTTTGCTTAGGGTCGTGGCGCGATAGAGTTCAGGCGGGCCTGCCACGTCCATGGAGGACTGAATTCCGCGTCTTCGCTGAGCATAAAAAGCGGCAGCCAGCGGATCCCATAACGGTCTCCCACCAGGTTCTGGAAATAGCGATGCGAGAAGCGCGAGGATTAGACCCAGCCGAGACACACACGCAGTAACGCCCTCAGGCTGTTATTACCATCACATCAGGTGATTCACTTACACGCCGATCAGACGGCTGATCGTTTTTGCAGTAGCGCTGATAATATTGCTATTGCTCGCCTTCTTCTTGAGCTTGAAATTAAAGTCGAGTTTGCCATCTTTGCGATTGACTTCAATCTCGATTGCCGTTTGCAACCAGGTTATTAAGGCGCCCAGAATTACTGCGCCAGCAACGGCTAGTTCCGGCGACTTCTGAGAATCGGCTGGAGGATTCTCGAGCACGGGCTCAACAGCCGGTTTGGCATCCGGATCCTCCAACAAAGTCATCAGAAGCTCGCGGGCAGCACGGGCCGCTTGCGGTCCCTCAAATATGATTGAGTTCGCATCAATGATGTCCCCATCTCCGGCCACCATTAAAGCGGCCACTGCGGCGCGGGCGTCGTCCGCGTTGCCGATCACCATCGCTTCTTTATCTGACAGTTGCTCACGAAGGTTTTGGCTAGCTTCACTCAAGACCTGTAACACGGCACGATCATCAAGTTGGCTAATACGTTGTTTAATAAGCGAGTCCATTGTCATTTACCTCCAGTCTCCGATTAGGGCGAATGGCGCCCAATGGTATGGATGACGCAATTTCTCGTCATCAGAGAAAATGAAGTCTAACTGCGCCGCGTGAAGAGCGCGCCATTTGCCGCTTACGCTTCCCGCAGTGTCCAAATGCGCATAAAAGTTGGTCAGAAAGTCTTGCGCTGACTCTTGGTCCACATTCCACATTGTGAGTAGCGCGGCGGAGGCCCCGGCCGCAAGAATCGCGCGACTGAAACCATCCATCTCATCCCCGGCGTTTCTCACGGCCTGTAGACCGCTGGAGCACGCGCTGAGCGTCACTAAGCCCGCGTTCAAGCGCGCCTTCATAATATCCCTCACAGTCACCAAGTAGGCCTGGCGCTCCAGGAATGGAATGTCGTGCGGATTGCGAGGCGCTTTAGTCTGCCCGTTGGAAAATACAAGCCCGGAGTTCAGTGGGCTGCGATTATCGAAGAAGCCGTGACAAGATAGGTGCACGACACCCATTTGAGACAAACGCGAGAGCACGGAGTGCCGAGTAGCTTTCATCACACCGAATGCAGTGCTCACGTCCCATCTTTCCGGGTCGAAGAGCTGCGCATCATTTTCAAAATACTCAGGTCGGAGGTCGTCTGCGGACGATACCCCGGCGGCAAATACTGGGATCTTTGAGTTTTTGTTCGCAGAATCAGTCTGGCGGAGAAGGATCTGCATATTTGCGCTCAGGCTGGGGGTGTAGACCACTGCCGCATTCTCCGCCAGATATTTACCATCTGGCCCGCGCAGGATGTGCAGAGGAATGAGGTGTAACGGTCCATGAGGAGCCACCAAGATCAGCTCCGAGCCTCTCGTCGCCTTGAAGAATTCGCTCATCGCATCGCAGAGTGGACCCAGAAAATCCAGTTTGCGCCTGAACGGCATGTCTCCACGAATGGGCGGATATGGCGGAAATTCATCCGGCGCTCCGTTGAAGACACGCCTGATCTGCTTCGCTATTTGCGTCAGGTCATTGCGCCCTAAGAGGAATGTAAACATTTCTGGCGCGTCTGCCCCTTCACGGACGATAAAACATGTTGTGCGCCGCTCGTCGACAAAGAAGGATGCGAAAACCGTCTTGGTCTCACCCGCTTTTGGGAGCAAAGCTACGATCTCTCGGAATGTGTACGGCGCGCCCGAACGGCTGCGAACATAAGCCGGCGAAAACGGGCTCATCTCATCCCAGCATTTCCGCAGCTCGTCACGGGTCTGCCGCAATAGTTCGTCGCGATATGTTTCAGACATGCTCGAGCTGCTTTCTTGGAATCCCCTCTCCTTCTGCAGCAGTTCCTCCTCTCTCTGTCTCAACACCTCAGGAATAGTCGCTGGAGGATCAATCGGCGCATCAGCGATCGCCGCTAAGAAGCTTCTGGACTTTGCTGACTCATGTAGATCAAACGCCACTTCCATGGGTGAGGCGGTCCCGGCCATCGCGTTTGCAGCCTCCGGGGCGGCCAGTAATTCGATCAGCCCACTATACACGCTAAGAGAATCGGAGATGATTTCGGCGCGGCGAGCATCTATGACTGCGTCGTCAAGCGCTAAATCAATCTTCTTCAACCGCTCTAACAAAAGGTCAAAATTCGTTTTCCAGCCACCTGGTTCTGTGGCTCTGAGTTTTATGCATTGGACGAAAAGTGGGAGTGCGACATGCAACTCAAGATCGAATACTGTTGAACCCAGTACCTCTCTGCATTCTGACAAAGCTTCGGATATTCGACCGCTTTCAACGTAGCAATTGATCAGCTGCGAAGTCAGTAAAAGTTCCTGAACCAGATGGGTTTGCCGCTGACAGAATTGTCTCGCCCACTTCAATGATGCGATCGTCTCGTCTATCTTCTCCGCCTGTCGTAGCGGATTACTACAGTTACGGATCGTGATTGAGGCCAGCAGCGATCCGTCCATGATCTCGAGCGCGGCAACCAGAGCAAGCGCGTAGCTGAGCCTGGCTCCCTCGATGTCTCCCAGATCTCTCTGTGCGTCTCCCATCCCTTGAAAGCAGATGAACTCTCCGTTTTTATCTACAGAGTTTATTTTGAAATGCAGAGCCTGACCGAATTCGGAGCGCGCCTCCGCATAGCGTTCCAGGTAAGAGAGCGCGGTTCCGAGGTTGTTGTGAGCGGAGGCAATCATCGCCGGGTTACCCCACCTCTCGACTATACGAAGCACTTCCTGAAAAGCGCGATAGCCTTCCCGCGCCATCCCACGTTTCAGGAACGAAGCGGCCCGATTATTCATCGCCTCGAACTGTCGTCCGCGGTCGCCCAGGTTTTGCGAAACTGTCAAGGCGGCCTCGTAGTTGATCATCCCCTTGTCGTACAGGCCCAAATCTTCGTAGAGCAGGCCGCGAAGATTCAAAGCCTCATATCTCTTTTCAGGAAAATCATCTCCCAATAAAAAAATCATCTCTGCGAGCGCGTCCAGCGCTTTCGCCGATTGACCTGTTTCGCGATAGCATGAAGAGAGCGCGTCCTGGAGCCCTATCACGACAATCCGGTCTCCGGCTGCTACCTTTACAGCTTCCTCGAGAACCTCGATGGCCTCACGAGGCCTACGCAGGGCTCGATAAAAGCCGGCTTGCGCGCCTAACACAAGCATGCGGGTCTCTGTTTCCTGCAGATTTGCGGCCAGCCGGGCAGCGCGCCGAAGATGCCTTTCGGCAGCCCCAAAGCGACGTTCCGTGCGGCAGACGCTGCTCCAAAGCAAGAGGCCCTTAACTCTGGCTCGAGGCTCATTCAAAACAGCGGCGATCAAATTGGCGGCGCGGGCGATTACTGGCATCTGCTCGTTACCGCGGCCTGGAATCACTTTCGATAGCGCCTGCTCAAACAGGTCAGGCGTAACCATTTCACGATGCTTTCTTAGAAACGTGAGCGCGCGAATAGCGCTAGGCGCCCTCAATAACGCCTGGAGAAGCGTCCCCGCATCCCTAATCTCAGGAACCGATGGCTCGGGTTCTAACAGCAGATCGGAAATGAGATCTTTCACAAAATCCAGGAGCGCAATGCCTGCTTCGTGGTCGCCGATTGCTTGCCAACCCGCCCGGACCGCATCTATCGAGTGTTGAAAGACTGCGATATTGAAACCCTTTCCGCCGCTTTGGACCGATCGTCGGATTTCAGCTACTGTTGGTAGCAACATCAGGTTCTTAACATACTGCTCGTAAGTTGGATCAATTGTTTGGCTCAATCCGTTATCTCCAGCTCAGCGATCCGCTCACGCGCATCCTTCTCTTCTTGTTCAGTAGTCGCATATTGGATAGCCAGGTCGAGGTGACGGCGGCCGCGAACTGGCTCGCCCGACAGCCAAAAGATTTGCCCGAGATTGAAATGGAAACCGTGTTCTTCACTTGAAACCTGATCCAGCATCACGGCCTGGAGTAGCGATTCCTGCGTCCGTCCCACCGTGATCAGGGCAAAGGCGTAATTCAACCGATAAAAAGGATTGTCCGGGTATGTATCGACGATCCTGGTCAGATCACGCAATGCGGCGTTGCCCCAGCCTTCGTTAGATTGCCCGACCTGCTGCATCAGCGATTGCGCCCGCCAGGATAAATTTTCAGATAAGCCGCGGCCCCTGTTTGTGTAAATGTCACCGAGTAACTCGAGAACGCTCGAGCCAGGCGCGACTTGCTCCAGCTGGCTCACTGTCGCATTCATCTTTTGATCAAGATCAGTGTGCAAATAGCAATACAAGAGAAGTTCAAGGATTTCACGGTGATTAGGAATTGCGTTCAAGCCCGCTTCCAAAACCTTTGTTGCTCTAGTGAACCCACCTCCGCCGGGCTCGAGTTTACTGATTCGAATAAATAGCCGTGCAAGCCGGATGTAGTTCTCTGGGGCGCGGCTGTCTCTAGTGATCGCTTCTTCCAGAAAGCGGATCTGAAGATCGCGCAACTTCGCGTCACTTTCTCCCAGTCCCAGAAAGCTCTCGTACCCGCTGAGTTGCTCTTTGGCGATGCGCCGCATCTCATCCGTGGATCCGCGCTCGGCGAGGTACTTGAGATGGAAACGGCAAAGGTCGATGCTCTCGATCTGCGAGTAGGCTGTAGCTAGATTGAGTCGGTAGATGTCATTGGCGGGGAATTTGTCGACTAACTGTGTGAGTATATCAATCGCTTCGTCAAATCGATTTGCCTGATGGAAACCGATCGCAGCCAAATTCCAGTCGTTAGGATCGTTTGACTGCTCGGCTTTTTTGATCAACTCTTCAATTGTCGCCTGCTGCTCAGCCTCGACGCCGAGTTTAATTCGATCTAGAAGTTCGCGTTCCAAGTTTTCCTCGGAATCCTGTGGAATACTCATTACTCGTTCTTTCTTCCCATATTGGGAGGCCGCAGAATACAGCATACTCCGCGGATACAGGATTGTACGCTAAGAACTCGATATTGCTGGGGAAATTAGACAGAATGCGTACGGTGTCCAATTTTCTTCGGCGCTCTGCACTATCGCGTGAAACGCCCGTATTTAGGTGATGCCGAAGTCTTACCCTTCCGAGAAAACGCATCAGCAGGCGGATGCGAGAGCCGATTTTAGCGCGAGATAAGCGCCAGATCCAAGGGAAGAGCGACGAAAACGACAAAGCCCCTCAAGGGAACCGCGCCACTAGGTCAAAACGGTCATTTTCACTCATTGTGCAGACTTGTACGCTCAGGAGGGTACCAGAGGCATGTTAGCGTAACATTTTCAAAAATTCTCCCGGAAACCTGGGACGAGCGTTGAGAAATCCATCCAGCCATCTGAGGCAGTTTCTGCCGGGTTCGATATTGCTCCTGTTACGGTTACATCCGCCGAGCCATAGGTCGATCAGACGGCGCCATCTCTCTCAGAATAGAAAGAGCCTTCGTTCACAGCGACAACCGCGATCGTCTCGGGGCCACCTTGCTATCAAGTTACACTCGAGGATTTAAGGAATAAGGAGCCACAAAAGAATGGGCGCAAACCTTACACCGCTAATGGCGCCTGTCAGCCTACTCAATTGAGCCTTTAGCAGTGGCACTCCGAAAAGGAAGTTGTCGGCAATCTCCGAACAGAGCTTTGCTCAAATAATTCCAATGACAAGGAGAATCCAGATGAGCGCTAACATTCTTTCTTTCGCTCCTGCGCAATTTCCACAAGAAGCGGTCGTCGTTTCTAACGGCGATCATCGCGCCGCCGTCGCCGCCGCGCGGACAGATCTCTGCGCTGAAGAGATCGAGCGCCTGCCGTTCGACCTCTCAGCTCTGGAAGAGGAAGGCGTCTTCATTAATGTGGACGCGACCGGCTTCGGCATTCTCAATCGGAGGCTCGACTGGCAGGCGCTTGGCGTCGAGCTTCCCGAAAACACCGATGTCGCTTTCACTCCGCCTCGATGCGGATTGCTGCCCAATCGTTTCCGCAGGCCGCTGCTCACCCCCGTCTCGCAGGCCCACACGGCGCTGCGCAAATACAGCTATCACTTCCGCCTGACCGAGACGCTCTTTGAGAGTCCGGTATACCGCTGGGTGCCCTGGCGAGCCTTCACAGAATTCGAATCGGCCTTCAACAAGGCCTGCGACAACCTGAACGAAGCCAGGCGGAAGGTTCTCGATCAATACGACCAGATTCGGCAAGAGGTGATCGCCACATTCAGGCAGGTGACCGCCGATTCCGCGCAGCGGCTCGAAGCGACCGGCGCGATCGTGCCAGAAGACTTCGAGAATCGCGTCATCAACAGCGTATTGAACGCCTTTCCGTCAGAAGACGAACTTCGCAGCAAGTTGAGTCTGCGTTTCCAGGTGGGCGTCATCCTGCTCGGCAGTGAGATGCTCCGCGAGCAGCGCCTGGCCGCCGAAGAACGCTGTCGCATTGAACAAGTTGAATCCGAACGCCGAATCGATCAATTGCGTCTGAACGCTACTGAACATGCAATCCAGCAGCAGATATGGACCGACCAGGAGAGCGCAAGGCTCAGGCTTGCCGCGGAAGAGGAAGATCGCAAGCGCGAAGCCGAGGTCAAGGAGCGAATACGCCGGATGAAGTTCGACGCCGCTCGCGAGAAGCTTCAGGAGACGCTCAGTCCTTTGCAGGAAGGCGCGGCGCAACTGCGGGCGCAGATTTACGAGTCCGCCATGGCGATGCGGGAGGCGCTTGAGAAACACGATTTTCTGCCCGGCGCGACGGCGAAGAAGGCGCGCAACATGACTCGCTGGTTCCGGCTGATGAATTTTCAGTCCGACGCCGAACTCGATCAACTGCTTAATGATCTTGAAAGACTCGCCGCCAAACCGGCGGGAAAGAACAAGCGGCGGGCAAGTAATGCGGCGGTCAGGGAAGCTCTCGATAACATCATTGAGCTTTGCTACCGCGACGCGCATGAACTCGGCCGGCCGAACCGCCTGGCCGCGCTTGAACTGTAGGTGAATTGAGGAGGAGCAATGTCGCAGGAATCTCTGGAAAAGATCGTCATCGAACTCGACGTGCTGATTCGCGCCCGCTATCCGCTGATCGCGGTCAACACGCCCGAGGAAGGCCGTTTTCATCGCATTATACAAGCGGTGGCGCAGCTCAGGTGGCACCGTGAGAAAGACAAGGGGCTATTCGTCTGGAGCCGCACGACCGGCTTGCGGCAGGTCCTCGGCGCCGAACTCAAGGGACAGAAGGAAATTCTGATCCCGGATACGCAGGACGCGGCGAGCGCGCTCGATTATGTCGCACAACAGAAGAAGGGTCTGTTCGTGCTCTGCGATTACAGTCCTTATCTCGCGCCGTACGGCCAGGAAGACCCTCAACTGGTCCGAAGGCTGCGCGAACTCGCCTGGGAGATCAAGGGGCGTCATCTCAACGTCATCTTCGTCGAGAGGAACTTTCCCGACCTGCCGGCGCTGGAGAAGGAGGTCAAGGTCGTCGAACTCCCGCTGCCTGATGAACGCGAGGTGACGGCGATGCTCGACACGCAGACGCAACGCCTCAAAGACGGCGAGGTTCGCGTCGAGGTTGACGAGCGGCTCCGTGAACAGCTCGTCCAGGCGCTGCTCGGGCTGACCGAATCGGACATCGAGAACGTCCTCGCCAAGGCGATCATCAGAGGCTCGGGACTGACCTCGGACGCGCTGCCGGTGATCCTCGACGAGAAGAAGTCGGTCATCAAAGGCACTGGGGCGCTCACCTATACGCATCCAGAGCCGACGGACCATCTCGGCGGTTATCACAACCTGCGGCGGATTCTGACCGAAGCCGCGGCGACCTTCACTCCGGCGGCGCGGGCTTTCGGAGTCGAGCCGATGAAGGGATTGCTGATGGTCGGATTGCCCGGGTGCGGCAAAGACCTTACGAAGAAGATCGCCTCGTCGGTGCTGGGCAAGTCGCTGCTCGACCTCGATTTCGGCAGTGTGATGGGAGAAGGCGGCGGCGTGATCGGCTCGTCGGCGATGACCATCAAGCGCGCGCTCTCGATCGCCACCACGCTCAAGGGCATCCTCGGCATTAGCGAATTCGAGAAGGCGGTCGGCGGTCTCGAATCATCGGCCAAAACCGACGGCGGAGAGACGGCGCGCACCATCGCTTACCTGCTCAACTGGATGCAGGAGCAATCGGACGTCTTCGTGATCGGCACGGCCAACGACGTTCGGGGGCTTGCGGCGGAGCAGACTCGTCAGGGACGTTTCTCGCACATCGTCTTCGTTGATCTGCCGGCGCTCGATGAGCGGCGCGAGATCTTCGCCGTTCACCTGCGCAAACGGGGCCGAGAGCCGGAAGAGTTCAACATCGACGAACTGGCCGAAACGACCGAAGGGTATTCCGGCGCGGAGATCGAGGCGGCGGTCAAGGCAGGGTTGCTGCGGGCGTTTATGGACGGAGAACGCTGGGTGATGACCGAAGACATTGTCGAATGCGCCAGGAAAATTCAACCGACGAGCGTCATCAAACGCGAGCAGGTGGAATCACTGCGCAACTGGGCGAAGGATCATCTGGCTATTAGCGCGGGCGGCGCTAGCGTCACTCCGATCAACGACTTGATGCAAGGCGCGCGGGCGCTCGAGATGTGAGCCGTCAATTCACCAACAAGAGGATGCAGCAATGAGCAAGTACATGACTTTCAACGAGGTCGTCTTCAAAGACTGCGATCTCTTGATTGGCGCGCTCGAAGACATCGGATGCAAGGAGATCAGGCAGGGCGAGAACATTGAAATGGGCCGCTACTATTCGGATCAACTCCCGCAAAAAGCCGACATCATCATCCCTCGGAAAACGATCGGCAATTACTACGGCGACGTCGGCTTCCGGCGTTCGGAGAATGGAGACTATATGCCAGTGATTGACAATCTCGACGAGCGCGAGGCGCTAAACGGCCAGTTCATTCCTCGGCTCCGCGCGGCATACAACGAACGCGTCGTCGGAAAGGTGGCGGCTCGATTGCGCGGGACGATCCACCGCGCCGTCGAGGGCAACGTCGTGAAGATCAAGGTTCGTTACTAAAAAGGAGAGACGTCATGCCAGAAATCAATTTCACGATAGACCCGCAAACCGGCGAGATGGAGATGAAGGTGGAAGGCCTTCAGGGACCGCAGTGCGCCGACGTCGCCAAGATCGTCACCGAACTGACCGGCGCGCCGCAACAGGAAGAGAACACCAAGGAGTTTTACGCGCGCCCAAATGTCAGGCCGCAGATCCAAAACAAGAAAGCATGAAGGCGATGAGAGAGACGACGTGGATTATTGACATTCACAGCGGCGA
>WNGB01038040.1_pt1 | contig 10780 bp, 8 predicted proteins | sample 5400681 | NCBI WGS metagenome assembly WNGB01 (sample SAMN13153367, study PRJNA577476) | soil metagenome | isolation source: 115 cm soil or saprolite under grassland replicate 2 | place: USA:California | collected 2016-06-15 | reverse complement strand
GAGAGTGGAAGTGTCCGAACTGTGGGGCCGAACATGATCGAGACGAAAACGGAGCGATCAATATAGAAATGGAAGGCGTGAGCCTTCTCGCCGGAAGTGGCTACATCGGCGAAACGCCTGTGGAGTTTGCGGCCACTGCGTTGAAGAGAGGCAAAGAACTTGCGTCTCTAGCATCAACGTAAGTTGCGGACTGTGAAGCAGGAACTTTCCACGTTTTTCCACGAGAAAGGTAGCAGGGACAAGCATGAGCAACTCTAGAGCGCGCAAGAAGGCGCAGTCTGATTCCGAACGGAATGGCGCGAAGGCTTTGCCCACGGCGCTGGAGTCTCGCTTCGCCGAAGCGCGGTCCCGGTTGGGGCCGCATCGCCAGCAGTTGATCCGCGCCATTCTCGGGAACTGCGAAGAGACCTCCTTTCTTTCTTCGCGCGAGTTGGCCAAACGCTACAATGTTGACGCGGCCACAGTGGTGCGGACTGTCCAGGCGCTGGGCTACAAAGGTTTCGCCGATTTCAGCGTGGACCTCAGGCGCCACCTCATGACTCGGCTCACACCCTATACGGCGCTCAAGGCGGCGACGCGGGAGAAGGGAAGCGTCGCTGACCATATTGATCACTGCCTGGACAAGGCCCTGGATAATCTCAACGCCTTGAAAACCGACCTGGATCGAAGCAGGGTCATCGAATTAGCAAAGCGCATCCAACGTTCCCGGCGCGTTCTGATAGTCGGCATGGACTTCGCCGCTTCGTTAGCCTATTACTTCGCTTACGGCCTGATTGGGCTGGGATTGGACGCTGAAGCGCCCGGCGGGAGCGAAGGAAAGCTGCAACACAAAATCAAGATTTTGACCGCCAAAGACCTGCTGATCGCGATCAGCTTCGGCCAGTGTCTGAGGATAACGGTCGAAGGCGTTCGGCAGGCGAGCAAACAGGGAGTACCCACCTTTGGGATCACCGACAGCGACACGACACCCATCGCTCGATACTGCGACGCTCATCTGGTCGCTTCCGTCGTCACACCATCCTTTCTCACTTCGTATGTGGCCCCGGTGGCATTGATCAGCGCGATTCACGTGGCCTGCGCGCATATCGATCCCAAGCGCTCGCTCACCCGGCTCAAGCCGACCGATAAAGAATATCTCTCAGGGCCACGCTGGTACCGAGAGCCTAAAGGGTCTGATGGAAACCTCCGGTGACCTTGCCCCTTGTGTCGAGAAATAGCCCAATTTGAGATCATCCCGCAATTATGTCCAGCACGTCTCAAAAAACGACGAACCACCTCGATTCTTCACAGTTCACAGCGATGCGGGCGTTCATCGCGCGCCGGCAAGATGAGATCATCGACTTAATCTGTAAGCTGATCGAAGCCGAGTCTCCATCCGGCGACTTCGAGGGCAGCCGAAAAGTCGTCGATCTGCTGGTAGAAGCCGCGCGCGCGATTCCGGCGATAGACTCTGTCGAAAGAATTCCCGTTCCCGGTTACGGCGAACATTTCCGAGCGCGCGCCTTCGGCAGCCATCCGGAGGGCGCCGGCGCGACACTGTTGCTCGGTCACACCGACACGGTTCATCCGCGCGGCGCGCTGGACGCGCAAAGCGTGCGCATGGAGGGATCCCGCCTTTATGGCCCGGGCGTATTCGACATGAAGGCTTCCTGCGCGCTCGCTTTGGAAGTCCTGCGCGCCCTGGCGTCTCTCGATTGCGCCCCTCAACGTCCTGTGGTTCTGCTTCTGACCTGTGATGAAGAGGCGGGAAGCATGACAGGTCGCCAGCTTGTGGAGGAAGAAGCGCGTCGCGCGGCCCAGACGCTGGTGCTTGAGCCGCCCGTGCCTGGCGGCCGGGTGAAAACGGCGCGTAAAGGGGTGGGGATGTGGACGGTGGCGGCGCATGGAATCGCCGCGCACGCCGGCTTGAATCCGGAAGCGGGAGCGAGCGCTATTCTTGAATTGGGGCGTCAAATTTTGCGCTTCCACGATATGAGTGATACGGCAAGCGGCCTGAACTTCAACGTCGGCGTCGTGCGCGGCGGGACACGAGGCAACGTGGTTGCGGCGGAAGCCGAGATAGAACTCGATGTGCGCTTCAGTCGCATGGAACAGGCTCGGCGTCTCGACGAGTTTATGAGCGACCTGAGGCCCTTTGATGATCGCGTGCGTCTCGCGGTCAAAGGCGGCGTCAACCGTATGCCGCTGGAGCGGACCCCGGGTGTAGAGAAGCTTTACCACCTGGCGCGAGAAATTGCCGCCAATCTAGATTTTGAACTCGGCGAACAGGCGGTTGGCGGAGGGTCAGACGGGAACTTTGTCGCCGCGCTTAACGTGCCGGTCCTCGACGGACTCGGGATAGACGGCGACGGCGCGCATGCCGCACACGAACACATCTTGATCTCTGACATAGCGCGGCGCGGCGCGCTGCTCGCGGGCCTAATAGCTTCGCTTTGAAGAGGCAGGAATTCTAAAGCCCGGCGGCATTCGGCATTCACGGCGCCCCGATTTCACTGGACGAATTGAAGCGTTGTCCATCCGAAACTCAGCGCGAGTCGAACCGTTCAGCATGCGTTATTTTGCGAGAGCTTTGGCGCCTAACGCCCAGTTAGGCGCGGGTTGCGAACTGGACGAATAAGGTCAGGAAGGCTATCCCCACACAGAGGAACACCACACCGGCCGCAAAAATGAGCTTCGGTCTCCGCTCTCTCCAGACCAAGAGCAACCCTATCGCGAAAGAAGTGATGATGATCCTTTGGATGTACAAGCGCAGTTTGTCTAAGCGGACTTCGACGTATTGAGCTGGATCATCTCCCGGGAACGGGAATAGCTGCCTCATTTCACCGGGCGACTTCAGCGCCGGCGGGCTGAAGCGGTAATGATACCCTGCTGACCGCTTCGTCGAAAATCGATAGTCCACGTAAAGCCAGGGCGGGAACAATTCCGACAAGGTGAAGAGAACAATCCCGAGTATTAAGACTGCGCGCTGTTTGGTGTTCATTCGTCTTCAGCCATCACCTTCAGGGCAACTACGCTTTCCCGTTATACGGGCGCCGCTTAGGGCAATCTGGCCTCTCGCCCCCTCCTTAGAGTTTGACTGCGCGCGCATTCTACTCACGCTATGACCCGTGTTCAACGTTTATTGACTATGTATGAGGGCGTCCTTCTCAATACGCAACGCCGCGGCCGGATCAATTCGCATTGCACGACGGCCAGGCAGGTAGCAGGCTGCCGGCGCTCTCTTTACCTAAACGCTGCGTCGAATTAACACTTCGGCCTGCCTTTCCTCCCTATCCGGCTGAAGCCAGGGTGAACACCAGGCGTCAACCCCTGGTCGTCAGCGATCCGTTGGAGGAGATCTGCTAGCTGTTCGCGCTCTTCTTTGCCTAGCGAGGCTAAGAGTGAGTCCTGGTGCTCTTTGGCGATGAGACCGATTTCGCCGAGGATTGCCTGTCCCTCGTCCGTGAGGTGGAGCGCGTAGATGCGCCGGTCGTCAGCCTTCTCCTGCCGCTTTACGAAACCGCGCGTTTCGAGTTCATCCAATAGCCCGACCAAGCGGCTCGAGTGGATTTTGAGCATCGACGCCAGCTCTTGCTGGCTTAAACCTGCGGATTTGGCCAGCGCCCGAAGTATCCCTGCATGCGGCGGCGAAAGTCGCAGCGGATCGAGTCGTTCTGCGAATCTTGCGGCGGCGTGAGCCCCCACTTGGGCAAGAAGGAAGGCCGCTCCCTGACGCCTTTGGCCTGGTTCGTGTTTCTTCATGCGGAGATTATTGCATAACATAATCGTTGATGATATAAATGATTATGTAGCGCAATGATTTTCTTCGGCAATGTTAATACGGGGCGTCGGAGGAACGTTGTATGGATGAACATTGAAAGGAACCCAGGATGACAAGGCTAACAAATAATATTCAAGCAGGAGATGTCTCATATCACCGCGGCCCCTCGCTCGGGGCGTTGGGCGTCGTATTCGTCTCCCTCTTCGCATTGAGCCTCGTGGTAACCGGGGCGATGACCGGAGGCGCGCGCTTTCCCACTCCGTACGAGCCGGTCGCGTCGGCTCAGGATTATTTCTCGCGTTACGCCGACGTGATCCGCATCGCCGCGTTCTTACAGTTCGGGGCCGCCATCCCGCTGGGTATTTTCACCGCGACCGTCACGAGCCGGCTGAAGTTTTTCGGGATGAGGGCGGCGGGATCTGACATTGCGCTTTTCGGCGGATTCGCCGCATCGATCTTCCTCGCCCTCTCCGCCGGCGCCGGATGGGTACTCACCCAGCCCGGCATGGCCACAGAAGTGGGCGCGTTACGCGCCCTTCAACTGCTCGGGTTCGTGACGGGCGGACCGGGGCACGTCGTAACGCTGGGACTTCTCCTGGCCGGGGTGTCCGTGCCTTCGGCGTTTGCGAAACTCATCCCGCGCTGGCTCGTGTGGCTCGGGCTAATCGTTGCGGCGATTGCTGAACTCTCCGCGCTGAGCCTGGTCTTTCCAACGGCGGGGATCCTTCTCCCGTTGGGGCGATTCCCCGCCTTCATCTGGCTGATCGGCGCGGGCTTCACGATGCCCAAGTCGAGAGGAAGGCGCGAAACTGATGCGGGATCCGCGAATTAGCATTGAAGAATATGCGGCGATCATCCGCGTCCTGTGACAGATAGACGTAAATCTTGAGGGGCGGCCATAGACATGGAGAGCCTGAAACCTGGCATTCGAGCCCGCCGAATTTTGTGGGGCGCGGTCATCTTTCTAGCGCTGATCGGCGTGTTCGTCGTGGCGCGGAGGACGGTGCATCTGGCGTCTATTTTGATTCATGGCTACAGTCCGCCCGCTGTCCCATCCAATCCCAGATTGGCGCAGTTCGCAACGCTGGATGACGTGTTCGCACGCTACCCGGTTTTGACGCTAGTTCACATCATTCCCGGCCTGCTCTTCATCGTGTTGGGGCCGTTGCAGTTCAGCCCCACATTCCGCAAACGCCATCTCCAATGGCACCGGCGGAGCGGCCGCATTTTATTCTTATCCGGCGCGGTGGTCGGCGTCTCGGCGCTGGTGATGAGCTTCGCGATGCCGTCTATCGGCGGCGTCAATCAAGCGGCGGCGACGACGTTGTTTGGCTTGTGGTTTTTGTTCGCGCTCGGCAAAGCGCTTCGACATATTCTGTGGCGCGAAATTGCATTGCACCGCGAATGGATGATTCGCGCCTTCTCGATCGGCCTGGCGGTCGCCACTATCCGGCCGATCATCGCCGTTTTCTTCGCCACAAGCCCCTTTTCAGGCCTGACGCCGTATGAATTTTTCGGCGCAGGGTTTTGGATCGACTTGCGTTATGGGGCGTTGGCGCTGATGAAGCGTCCCGGCTTTACTTTTGTCTCCGTGCTCACGCTGGCGCTCGGCATCGGCGCGAACACGGCGATATTCAGCGTCGTCAACGCCTATCTGTTCAAACCGCTGCCGGTTAGTGAGCCTGATCGGCTGGTCGTGTTGGCCAGCAAAGATCAGCGGTCAGAGGCGCCGCACGGGACGTCTTATCTTAACTACGCGGACATCCGCAATCAGCGTGACGTCTTTACCGATGTGATAGCCTACGTCCCTGACATCGTCAGCCTGAATGTGGACGGCGAAGCTGAACGCAGTATGATCGAACTGGTCAGCGGCAATTACTTTTCCATGCTCGGCGTGGAGGCGGCGCAGGGGCGCGTATTCACGCCCGACGAAGGGCAGACCGTCGGATCGTCCCCAGTAATGGTGCTCAGTTATGGTTACTGGCAGCGACGGTTCGGCGGCGAAGTTTCGGCGATCGGAAAAACTGTCAAGGTCAACGGTCAGCCATTCACCGTCATCGGCGTGGCGCCGGAAAGCTTTCCCGGCACGGAGCCGATCCTGACAGTCAATGCTTACGCGCCCTTGATGATGAAGGCGCAATTGCATCAGAACCAGCAGGACACGTTTACGCAGAGAGGCCTTGAAAGTTTTAGAGTGATGGGGCGGCTCGCGCCCGGCGTGGGCGTGACGCAGGCCGGGGCCGCGATGGAAACGCTGGCTCGCGACATCGCGCGTCAGTATCCCGATGTGTTCAAAGAATTGAGCTTTCTCGTCGTTCCTGAAACTAAAGCCAGACCTTCGATCAGCGCTCCGACTATCGTTCCGAGGATAGCCGCGATTCTGATGACGATGGTCGGGCTGATCCTGCTGATCGCCTGCGCCAACGTCTCCAATCTAATTCTCTCCCGCGCCGCCACGCGCGAGAAGGAGATGGCGATTCGCAACGCGCTCGGCGCGAGCCGCTTTCGCCTGATCCGACTGTTGCTCAGTGAAAGCGCGCTGATTGGTCTGCTCGGCGGTCTGGCCGGGGTGATAATCACGCTGTGGGCGACGGGCATGCTCTCGTCCGTCAGAATGGCGACCGACAATCCAGTCAGGTTCGAGGCGAGGCCGGACTGGCGTGTGTTTCTTTTCTTGCTGGGCGCCGCGCTCGGCGCCGGCGTCATTGCCGGACTGGTTCCGGCCTTCCGCTCTTCACGTCTCGACCTCAGCTCGGCGCTGAAGGAAGGAGGGCGCGACAGCGCGTCAGGAGCAGGCAGTCATCGTTTGCGCAACGCGCTGGTCGTGTCGCAGGTGGCGGCTTCGCTTATGTTGCTAGTCTGCGCGGGGCTGTTCCTGCGCAGCCTGCAAGCGGCGCGGCAGATTGATCTGGGTTTTCGTCGGGATAACGTGCTGATGTTTTCGGTGGACACTGAATTGCAGAGCTACGACCGGCGGCGCGGGCAACGATTTTACCGTCAGCTTCTTGATCGCCTGAATGAACTGCCGCAGGTTCGTTCGGCTTCCCTGGGCACGCACAAATCGCTCGTGGGCTGGGTTCCGACGACGGAAGTTTTTCTGCCAGAGCGCGGCGAGCCGGCGAAGGGAGACTCGGTCAACGTGCTTGCGAATCGAGTCTCGGCCGATTACTTCGAGACTCTGAATATACCGGTCCTCGAAGGGCGCGCCTTCACTTTGCGCGACGATGAAGCAGCTCCGCGCGTGGCCGTCATCAATGAAACGATGGCCCAAGTGTACTGGCCGTTGCAGAAGGCCATCGGCAGGCAGATCAGGCTCGAACGTGGAGGGCCGCCGGTCGAGATCGTCGGCGTGGTGAAGAACAGCAAGTACGGGTCCATTGGAGAAGAGCCGCGCCCGTGCCTCTACCTGCCCTTCGCGCAGAATTACCAGTCGGCGTCAATTCTTTTCCTGCACACCGAAGGCGATCCTGCCGCCGTCGCGGCCGCCGCTCGTCAGGTCGTGAGCGCGTTGGATCAGGACATGCCGGTCTACGACCTTAAGACTATGAACACGCACCTGAGCGGGATCGCCATGCTGTTTGTCCGCGTCGGCGCGGCGCTCGTCGGCGTGTTTGGTTTGCTCGGGCTGGCGCTGGCGGTGGTCGGACTGTACGGGGTGATTTCGCACTCGGTCAGTCAGCGCACGCGAGAAATCGGCGTCCGCATAGCGCTCGGCGCGCGGCCGGGCGACGTGCTGCGGATGGCGCTGAAACAGGGAATGATCCTGACGCTAGTCGGAGTAGCAGCGGGGCTGGCTGCGGCTTTCGCCGTCACGCGCTTAATGGGAGGCCTTCTGTATGGGGTAAGCGCGACTGACCCGATGACGTTTATCGTGATTCCGCCGCTGCTGACTTTCGTCGCGATGCTGGCATGCTGGATGGGGTCTGTTAAGGCCAGTGCGCGCCTCGTTTCTATCCGAAGCAATAATGAGATCGAAATTTGTCATTGCTGGATTAACGATTAGGTGGGATGACCCAGTAGTAAATAGAGCACTCGCTGCCGGCCACGGTCAACCTGACCACTTTATCAGGCTTCCAATCGCCCATATCGAAGCTGTTCGACACGACGCGGGCTCCGGGTTTCAGCTCGCGGAGCAATTTAGGACGGAGTCGTAAATTCACCCCAGGGTCCAAATAGATCACTACCACGGTGGCCTGGCTCAGGTCGGTTTTGAAGAGGTCTTGCTCAATGAAAGTCACCTTCCGGCTCACACCGGATTTTCTGGCGTTGCGCTTGCTCTCCTTGATGCGTATGGGGTTGATGTCAACTCCGACCCCGCGCGCGCCGTACTTGCTGGCCGCAGTGATCACGATACGCCCGTCGCCGCAGCCGAGGTCATAGACAATGTCTTTGTCAGTCACCTCGGCGGTCCTCAACATCATATCGACCACTTCATCAACTGAAGGCGCAAACGGCACGTCGGGTTTGCGCACAGGGCGCCGCCGCTCCTGGGAAAAGCCATAATTTAAGGAGGTCATCACTATGGCAATCATGGCTGACCAAGACAGAACCTGTTTCCAAAGATAAGTCATCACTTTTGTCTCTCGCAGAGCGTTAGCCGAATTACAAATGTCGACCTGGGGGCGGCTGAATACCTGGCGATCTGTACACCGACCTCATTCAGGCCTGGCTCCCATTCTATCCGCTCACACGGCGCGCAAGGGGTGAAGTTTGTGTAAATAAAAATCCTTTTCGACGTCGCAGGGGTTGATCAGTACCTGTTCTCAGCTCCCAACTTTCTGGTAGCCAGCTATATCCCTGCTCGCAGGGCTACGAAAGTGGAGCCGATGATCGCGTTACGATCTGAGTAAAGGTTCCGTCGCTTATTTTATTGGAGGAACAAAGCAGGACCGATAAAGAATAATTTTTTGGTGGGGTGTCGATTGGAGCGCCCGCCATTCGACTTACCTATAGAGAACACGCATTATGGAAAATCCACCGAATCAACATCGGTGGAACAAATTTAACGCCGGTGATGGCGATTTTACTCTTGAGCGCGGCATAAGTGCTCTGCTAACTAAATTTTTTCGATTTTTTTGTTACCATCGAAGGAGAGCGTTCCGCAGTACCGGCTTTAGCCGGCCTGGCTTGGATCCCCAACACTGCCGGCTGAAGCCGGTACTCTAAACGCTCTCTCGTGAGCGTTTGTGGTTAAACCGAATGGCTCTTATGCCGTTTGTTTCGATACGGAAAACATAGTTAACAGAGTAAAATGAGAAAACTGTTCTGACAGATGAGATGTACCGACTCATCGTGCGCCGAAGAATGGAGATGACGGACACCTCTAAACAGGCCGCGACTTCGAGCGCGGCCGCGCCGCCGGACAAGCGACGTTACGACAGATCCATAGTCGAGGGACCGCTGCGTCTCGCGGTATGGAAGATCGCGTGGCCGACGATGCTCACCAACATCATCGGCGGATTTCAGGGAATTATCGATCATGCGATGGTCGGCCACCTGGTCGGCTTCAAGGCGAACGCCGCGATCGGCGTGGCGTGGCAGATCTTCATCGTCGTCATCGTCTTCATCACCTCACTTTTCACCGGCATGAGCGTGCTCGTGGCCCGCTTCGCCGGCGCCGGCGACGAAGACAAGGTCGATCGCACGGTCTATCAGGCATTCCTCACGGCGGTCGGGATCTCGCTGCTGCTGATGGCGCCGCTGGGGTATATCCTCTCGCCCGCGCTGCTCGATCTGGTCAACGCCGCGCCCGATGTGAAGGCGGAAGCGCTACCGTTCCTCCGCATAGCGTTCCTCTTCAGCAGCGGCATGCTCGTCTTCTACATGCTCGGCGGGGCGCTGCGATCGGCCGGCGACGCGCGCACGCCGATGATCCTCGGCATCGTCATGACGGCGCTGAATCTCGCGCTGAACGTCATTCTGATCCGCGGGCTGGGGCCTATCCCCGCGTTCGGCGTCGCCGGTTCGGCCATGGGGACAATGATCGCTTCCGGTCTCGTGGCCCTTTACGCGATGGTGAAGCTGTGGCGCGGCGGCTGGGTCGTGTCGTTCCCGCGCAGAGGCGGTTTCGGTCCGGATTGGAACATCATCAGGTCACTTTTCCGATTTGGCCTGCCGACCGGCATTCAGGGGATAGCGATGAACATCGGCGGAGTGTTCATGCTCGCGTTCATCGGCTCGCTGGCTCAGAGCGCGGCCGCCCAGGCGGCGTTCGCCATCTCGTATACACAACTCTTCTCGCTGATCACGTGGACGTCGATCGGGTTGCTGGGCGCGGCTGCGGCCGTCGCCGGACAGAACCTCGGCGCAGGACGCCCCGATCGGGCCGACGCGGCCGTACACATGGCGGCGCGCTTCGGTCTCGCCGGCGCGGCTCTCATCGGATGCTTCTTCCTCTTTTTCCCGCAACAACTGCTGGCCGTCTTCGGCATGCGCGAGCCTGCCGTCGTCGAGATCGGCGTCCAGCTTCTGCGCGTGCTGAGCGTCTCGGGTCTTTTCATCGCCGTCGCGCTCACATACACGGGCGGACTGCAGGGGACGGGAGACACCAAGAGCCCGCTCTACATCTCGATCGTCTCGCAGATCATCGTGCCCCTCGGCATCTGCTTTGTGGTCCGGCAGACAAGCAGGCTGGACCCGATCGACATCTGGATCGCGATTCTGGTCGGTCATGCGACACGGTGCGCGCTGAGTGTGATTCGATTCAAGCAGGGAAAGTGGCGCAACATCGCGGTGGATATTGAACAGAAAGCGAAGAAGGGCGCATCATGACAACGAAAAAGGAGAGCGATGACAACGGAAAACGTAAGAACAATTTCGGCCTCGTTGCGTAAGTTCACAATTACTTGACATTCTTTTACCTGTCCTTGACACCGCTTGAGATGCGCTCGGATATATTGTCACCCTCATCACGAAGCGCCTTGTGGAGGTTGGAATGAAGTCGAAAAGAAAAAAGTTCTGGAGCGGCGACAATCGGTTCCGGCTCATGCTCACGCTGGAGCTGGCGGTCATGCTGCCGGC
>WNGB01013956.1_pt1 | contig 10780 bp, 8 predicted proteins | sample 5400681 | NCBI WGS metagenome assembly WNGB01 (sample SAMN13153367, study PRJNA577476) | soil metagenome | isolation source: 115 cm soil or saprolite under grassland replicate 2 | place: USA:California | collected 2016-06-15 | reverse complement strand
CGACCGCGGCGAGACCTTCTCCGGGGTCGACTACCGGACCGGACTCGCCGTGGTCGAGGAGCTGCGCCCGCTCGCGCCGGCCGGTTTCAGCATGGCCCAGCTCGCGCTGGCCTGGATCCTCGAGCACGACGCGGTCACCTGCGCCATCCCGGGAGCGAAGCGGCCGGCGCAGGTCGAGGAGAACGTGCGCGCGGCGGAGCTCCCCGCCCTCTCGCCGGCGACGCGGGCCCGCATCGATGAGCTGTACCGGGCCCGCATCCGTCCCCTCGTGCACGATCGCTGGTGAGCTAGCTCCTCGCTGCGTCCACCGACGCGCGGAGCTTGGCGAACTCCACATCGAAGAAGCCGTGGTAGAGGCTCTGATGATAGGCGAGCCCGCTGTAGATGAGCGCGCAGTCGTCGGGACTCTGGATCTGGCGGCCGAGCTCCTGGCGCACGAGCAACGCGTGCTGGTCGCGGTCATAGGGATCTCCGTCCCCGTGGACCACGAGGACCTCCATCTTCGAATCGGGGAGGCCGCGCCGGCGGAGCGCCATCAACGCCGCGCGGAGCTCCAGATAGGAGTTCCACTCCACGCAGAAGATGCCGCAGTAGGACCAGAGCGAGTCCGGATGCGTGACCGTGCGCAGGTTCCAGTTCAGCATGGCCTTCATCTCGACGGACTCGACCGGAGCGTGCCAGTCGACCTTGCCGCCCCACGCTTCGATGTCGATGGCGGTGAGCTGGGCATGCGCGCGCGCCAGGTCGCCGTGCCCGAGCTCGTCGATGACGAGCTTTCCGAGCCTCACCGCGTCGTGGAACTCGAGCGGCAACGTGACCAGCATGATCGAGCGGTGGACAGTGCGGATCCGGACCATGACGCTCTGCAGATATGAGAGGACGGCGATGCGCTCCTGATCCTCGCCGAGCTTCGCGGTGCCCAGGTACTCGAACAGCGGATGGTTCTGCACGCTCCGCTTGCGGAACTCCGCCTCGAGGAACTCCCCCGCCTTCTCGCCGGTGAGCGGCTCGGGCGGTTCGAGGCGCGGGAGGCACTTCTCCTCGACCGCCCACACGATCTCGCAGATGCCGGCGGCCAGGAGGTCGCCGCGCAGCATCGGCCGGCGTCGCGACGTGACCGCCTTGCCCGACGTCACGCGAAAGCTCGGCAGGTTGAAGACGCCCTCCTGGACCAGCCGCCAGGCGGTCCTGTCCTGGTCACGGAACGCGATCGTCGCGAGCTCCTCGGCGAGCGGAGCGACCTCCTGCAGGGCTCTGATCTGATCCCGCGCGTTCTCGGGGTGTGCTCGATCGAACACCTTGGCCGCCAGCTGCTCGAGGTCGACTGAACTCTGTGTCATCTGGTGCCTCCGTCTTATCCTCGTAGACTAACGACGCCCGGACTCGAACACACGCGTTCGTCGTCGACCTCGAGCGCACGAGTGTAGGTGGCGGTAGGAAGTCGGAGCCGCTCGCTTGTCGGGAAGGTCTGCTGTTCCGCGAAGGGGCGTTGAGGTTAATGTCTGCACCGAGCCATGAGGATCGGTATCCATGCCCTGGTGCTCGCGCTGGCTGCGACCGCCGCTTGTTTCGACAATCCGTATGCAGACGGCGAGCGCGGCGGCGGCTTGAATTTCGCCGACGCGAGCCCCGGACTCGAGAAGAGACAGTCGGGGGAGATCGTGCTCGTCGAGACTGCCTTCAACGAGCATCCGGAGATGGGGTCCGGTCCGCTCATCGTGATCGGTCCGATGCGCGCGAAGGAGGACAAGGTCGAGGCGTCGTACGAGGAGGCGCCGGGATCGCCGTTCGCTTGCAAGGTCTTCGAGCTGACGCCGGAGCAGTACGCGGACCACGGTGTCGATGTGGGGACGGTGCAGTTCACGGTCGAGGGCGGACCTGCCTTCCCGCCGTGCCACTTCGTGGACGGTCCGGGATGGGTCTGCAGCGGCGCCGCGGGCAGCGGCGGCGACATCCGGAGCGTGGACCCGAAGGCCGGCATCTTCTCGATCACCGATCCGAGCTTGACCTTCGGCGGCGACGAGGTGGGTCGCCTGGTCAAGATCACCGGCGCGAGCCAGGCATCCAACAACGGGGTCTTTCCCGTCGTCGATGCCGTTGGTGACGACACGATCTATTTCAAGAACCCGGCCGGGATCGAGGAGCTGGCCATGTCCGGGACCTATGCCACTCATGCCGGCTTCGGTCCCGCGTTCGAGACCGATCCGATCCACGACGACTACAGCGTCACCGTCTCGCTCACCGCGGGCGGCCAGGGAAAGTTCGAGGACTTCAGCACGAACATCGAATTCGGCGATTCCTTCACACTGGACACGGCGTCGCGATCGAAGATCAGCAACATCCCGATGGACGGCTCGTCGTTCACGATCGGCTGTGACGGTGAGGGTGGGAGCTGCGGGGCGGCCATGGCGACCGCGCTGAACATCGAGACGACCGACGCGATCATCGAGCCGGATTTCCCGCTCAATGGTCAGGAAGGTGGTCTCCCGCCGCCGCGCAGCAAGTACGTCCGCGTCTTCTGCCTCCTCCTCATCGGCCGGGTCACGGTCCCCGCCGAGGCCTCGGCCTATCTCGCCCGCTCGGGCGCAACGCGGGTCCGCGCCTTCTTCGTCCGCGCAGAATCGACCGACGAGATCCAGAAGAACGCCCAGGCCACCCTCATCATGGGGCACGGCGTGGGTGGCTTCACCGACATCCAGTAGCCGCCCGGTTTCCCGAGCTCGCTGGCCATCCGCTGTGACATCGCCCGGCAAGCCACGCCTCGAATCAGGTCCTCGGGTCGCGGCGTCCAGAACCGGGCGCATCGCGCGGGGCATGTTCATGGCGGCTGCGATCGGCTCGCCCGGCGGTCCGGTCTTCGCCGACTCTCTGAGCCGGGGCAGCGTCTCGCTCGAGGGGCGCGGATTCCAGCCGGACGAGTTCGCCGAGACGGAGGACTACGGGGTCGCGCTGACGACGCAGATCGAGATCAACACGCGCCCGACCCCGTCGCTCGGTTTCGTCGGGCGCGGGCTCGCTCGCCTGGATGCGATCGACAAGAACCGGAACATCGCCACCGTGGAAGACGCGTATGGCGGCTATTCGCTCGGACCGGTGACTCTGCGGATCGGCGCGCAGATCCTGAACTGGACCGCGACCGAGGCGTTTCATCCCGCCGACATCGTCAACAGCCGCAACTTCGACAGCGACCTCGAGAGCCCCGAAAAGATCGGCGAGCCGATGGTGGAGCTCCGCTTGCGGATCCTGCGGGGCCACCTGTCGGCCTATTACATGCCTCTGCGATTGCCGTCCCGGCTGCCCGGAAATACGTCGCGGCTGTCGCCGTTCGGCCCCAATCCGGCCGGGCTCGAGCTCGGGGACACGCTCTGGGTGGACCGCAACGGCAAGACGTCAGACAGCGTCTTTGCCCATCAAGGCGCCCTGTACCTGTCTCAGACGATCGGCAAGGCGGACATTGGCATTCATGTCGTGGACCACAATGATCGCTCCAAGCCGACCTTCACGCTGGTCGGCGGCGAGGGCGTGGTTCGCCCGACATACCACACGGTCACCCAGCTCGGCCTCACCTACACGCAGGTCCTGGGCAGCTTGATCGTGAAGCTGGAGGGGGCGCAGAGGTGGTACCGGCAGCCGGATCCGGACGCAGCGATGGATGTGGATGCCCAGGTCGACCATGCACAGGTCGCGGGGGGCCTGGAGTACGGCTGGACCACGGAGGCAGGCCACAGCGCGGCCGTCCTCCTCGAGGGCCAGACCATCGTCCTCCGAGACCGCGAGGTTGCGAGACAGCTCGACGTTCTCCAGGGGGACGTGCTGCTCGCCTACCGGCACGCGTTCAACGACTCGAAGGGACGAGAGCTCCGGCTCGGTCTGCTCGCCGATTTCGAGAGGCCGAGCGAATACGTGGCCAGCGTTCGGTGGGCCCAGAGTATGACGGACGTCTGGTCGGTCGTCGGTATCGTCCGCAGCGCGCGGCTCCTGGGCAAGGATGTTCAGGAGGGTCAGGTGACTCTCCTGCGAAACTTCTGAGGCAGCGATCGAAGGCGCTGCAAGCAGGATGACGTCAAGACTCGAGTTTCCGACCAGACGAGCGGCGACGAGGGCCGCGCTCGCGATCTGCGCCTGGATCGCGGCGCTGTGTCATCCGTCTCCGCCGGTCGCGCACGCACAGGCGTCGGGCCCTCAGCCGGTCGTCGTCGCGGGGCTGCGCCCGACCGGCGGCCGCAACCACCGGAGGACCAGCATCGAGCGCCTGCCCGAGGCACAGCGGCTGCGAGAGATCGTGGAGGAGGTCGTCCGCGACATCGCGCAGCGACCCGTCGTCAACCATGCCGGGCTCCGTGCGCTCCTCGGGCCCTCGTACCTGGTCGACTTCTTCGACTGCAAGGGGACCGTCAAGTGCGTGGGTCGTGTGTTCTCGCCGCTTCGCCGACGCGCCGGTTGGCTCGTCTACGGCGACTACGCGCTCGCCGGTGTGAACTATTCGTTCCGGCTCAGGCTCATCGATCTCGCAAGTGCGACGCTGCTCGCCGACATCGAGTTCTCGCTCCGCGCGCGCGAGGTGGAGGATCACGACTCGTGGAACCGGCAGCTGGCGCTCCTGCTCGCTTCGGTCCTGGAGCCGCCGGGGCAACCCGGCGGGACCGCTCCGGTAGACGGGCGCGCCGGCGCGGAGGAGAAGACCGATCGCGCGGAGACCCGCGAGGATGACGAGGACGCGAAGGCCGGCGGTGCGGGTGGGGCGGGTGATGCGGTCGAGACCGGACGTGCCGGGGACCGCGAACCGGTGTCGGACGCTGCGGTCACGACCACCGCCGACGACCTCACCGACGCCGACTTCGGAGTCGTCACCGACCCGGGCGCGTCCGGCCGGCACGAGGAGACGCGCGATGACGGGCCGTGGTTCGACGCGGCGACCATCGTGGCGATGTCGTCCCGATGGTTCGACTTCCAGAGCGCGCCCGACAACGAGGTGCTCAGGCCGGATGGCTTCACGAGCCGCTGGACCGCAAGGCTGGGCGGGTCGGTCGAGCTCTACCCGCTCGCCGCGCTGAAGCGAGGCGGGCTCCTCGAGCGGATCGGCCTCCTGGCCGAATACGGGCGGACCGACATCTCCTCGGCCGGCGGGCGGGAGACCGAACTCTACGTCGGAGCGAGCTACCGGATCCCGGTGGGAAGAAACGCGATTTATCCCACATTCAAGGTCTCGGCCGGATTCCTCCGCCACGACTTCGTCATCCTGGATCGATCGGTGGACTTCCCGAGCGTCTCGTATCGCGGAGGCGTCATCGGAGCCGACGTGCGCGTTCCGATCTTCACGCCGCGGCTCTCTGTCTCCGCCGGGGCGCACTCCATGTTCCTGCTCCCCGCCGGCGAGATCTTCACGAATGAGAGCTACGGCGACTCCCGCGTTGGCGGACTGGACCTCAGTGCGTCTCTCGAGATCCGTCCCTTCAGCCTCATCTTCGTTCGCATCGGAGCCCGTTATGTCCGCTTCTCGCTCGAGTTCGACGGCAACGGGGACCTCAGCAGCCTCGGTTCGACCGGTGCAGTGGATCGATCGATGGCCGGCACCGTCGCCACCGGCATCGTCTTGTGATTCCCACATCGTCTCACACTGAATCGGCGCAAGCGGACCCGCACGCTTTCATCGGCGGCCCCCATCGTGGATAATTCGTCCGCTTCACGAGTAGCTCGCTGCAGGGAGCGTGGCAGTCATGAACTGGTGGTCGTCCGGCCGGTTTCGCATCACGGCGGCAGCGCTCTGCCTGGCCGCCGGCGCGTGCGCGGGCGGCGGCGACGATGGCGACGGTGGCGGCGCGACAGGGGCGGACGCGGGTGGCGGCCTGTCCTGCGAGTCGAGCGGCGGCGACGGTGAATCCTTCGAGCTCAGGCTGGGGCTGAGGTCGGGCGAGAACCAGGAATACGTCGAGCTCGAGGACGGCGATCGGGCTCCGGTCGTCCTGGGCTATCAGGGCCTCTACATGTTGCTCCTGGAGTCGGAGGCGGCCCTGTCGGTCGAGGGGGACGAACTCTGCCTCCGTTGCGCCGCGGAGATGAACCCATCGGGCTCGGCCTCGCTCGAGCGCGCCAGCCAGGGCGCGAACGTCGCCTTCCAGGCCACCGGATCCGGCGTCTTCCGCGGCTCCCTCACGCTCGTCATCGGTTCCGGCACCGACAGGCCCAACCTCGAGGGCGCGGAGGTCACACTGACGATGAGCTGCAGCGGCCATGGTCTCTCCGGATCGGTGGAGCGCGCTGTTCGCCTGATGCCGGAGTGAGTCCCGGCGGCCTGACCATCTCGAACTGCGGAAGGATTCGTATGACGCGTCGTCGAGCGCTTGCCCTGGTCGTTCCCGGGGCCCTTGGCCTGCAGCTTCTGTCCCAGCACCCCGCCGTCGCGGGCGACGACAAGGGGACCGACATCGGCCGCAAGGTGGACCAGGCGTGGAGCGGCTACAAGAGCGAGGAGATCGATCTCGACCTCGAACTCATCAGCGCCAGCGGCGAGACCATCACCCGGCGGATGCAGGGCCGCATGAGAGAGGACGGCGCGGACGAGCAGTCGCTCCTCACGATCACCTGGCCGGCGGATCAGAAGGGCACCCGTGTGCTCACCTGGAACCACCGGAGCAAGGACGACGATCAGTGGCTCTACCTCCCGTCGATCCAGCGGGTCAAGCGGATCAGCGCGCGTGGACAGACCGGTTCCTTCATGGGCAGCGAGTTCTCGTACGAGGACCTGGTCAACCTCTGGTGGCTCGAGAAGTTCGAGTACAAGTACGTTCGCGACCAGCAGGTCGGTTCGCGCGACACATGGGTGGTCGAGCGGACTCCGCGCGATCGCGACAGCGGCTACTCGAACGAGATGCTGTGGATCGACAAGGAGTACCTGAGCGCGTTGCGCATCGACTTCTACGACCGGAAGGGCGCGCTTCTCAAGACGGCGAGCTTCAAGGCGTTCAAGAAGTATGGTGACCGGTGGCGCGCCGACCGGGTCGAGATGGTCAATCGTCAGACGGGCAAGAAGAGCAACGTCGTCTGGAAGACGCGGACGTGGGGCAAGAGTTTCTCCGAGGACGACTTCTCGCCCAACGCGCTCGCCGACTAGGCCAGTCGACCGTGCATCACATTCCGTCACAGAGGTGGTCAGGCCATGCGCAATCACCCGATGCCTTCCGCCCTCGCACCGATCATCGTGGCCGGTCTCGTGGCTGGATGCGGCGGTGACTCCGGCGACGGCTCCGGCGAGCCGGCCCCGATCGTGTTCGCTCACGGCTGCCCTCCTCCGCCCTTCGGCAGCGCGGACGACGCCGGCTTCTGGACCGGCGACACCCAGCAGCAGCCCGGCCTGGTCGACTTCCTGGCCGACCGCGGATACGCCGACGACCAGCTGAATGTCTTCGTCTATCCGGCCGAGACGTGCCCGCCCAACCGCGACTACGCCGCGGCGCTGGCCGACTACGTGAACGGCGTCCTCGACGCGAGCGGCCAGTCGAGGGTGGACCTCGTCGGCTATTCGATGGGAGTCGTCGCGAGCCGCATCTTCCTCAGGCAAGGCGGCGACGCTCTCGTCGAGGACTTCGTCTCCATCTCGGGCGCGAACCACGGCAGCATACTGGCCGAGATGATCGGCGAAGCTGGTCAGGCCGAGGTCGGGTTTCCCGCCTACCAAGGCGCGCTGGAGGCTGCCCCGGCCTATGCCTGCGAGGGTGAATCGACGGACGCGGACGTGCAATTCTTCCTGAACGGATGCCTCACCGAGGACGGCCGCACCGTCGAGGAGGATGAGACTCCGACCGACATCGACGAGGGCGGCCATATCAGATATCTGGCGATCTGGAACAGTGCGGACGACCTCGTCGTACCGCCCCAGTCCTCGTGCCTGAACCAGGCCTTCAAGAATGACTGCTCCGATCCCGTGAACGTGGAGGTCAATCTCCCGGCCCTGAACGAGGTCAAGCCGGGCTCGGGGCTCGTGTCGGCCCACGTCGAGGTGCAGTTCAGTGCGGAGGTGTGGCAGGCCGTCTACGACTTCGTCGCCGAGACCAGGTAGGAGGCAGGAGGTAGGAACGGGTGCGAGCGAGGCGCCCGGCACGGACGTTCGCGCGATAGACGCTTTGACTTCGACGGCGCGGCGCCATTAGATTGCTCATCATGAGCAAGGATCTCGATCGCGTCCGCGAGTTCGTCGTCGATCTCCATCAGTTCTTCACGGACTGGATCTCGGGCAAGCTGCCCAAGGACGAGACCATCTTCAAGAAGAGGCTCCTGGACCGCGTGGACCAGAACCTCCAGCTTCGCATGCCGGGCGGTGCAGGATTCGAGCACTCCGGCCTGACGCAGATGATGTACAGCTTGCAGGGCCGCAACCCGGGCTTTGCGATCAAGATCCGCGACGTCGCCATTCGCCATCACATCGGCGAGGTCTTCGTCGTGACGTACGAGGAGTGGCAGCGTGGCGCCATGGACTCCGGCCGCTCGAACAACGCACGCTACAGCACGGTCGTCCTCCGTGAGAAGGGTGACAGCTTCTCCGTTCTTCACGTCCACGAGACGTGGTTCGAGGACGACAAGATGGCCGCCGGCGACTACAACTTCTGATCAGTCGTCGCGCCCTGCGTGTGCTTGCCCCGCCAGAACAGGAGCAGCGCGGGGCTGAGCACGAAATCGGCCAGGAAGGCGATGACGAGGATCATCGAGATCAACGCCCCCAGGTCGCGCAGCACCGGGAAGGTGATCAGAAGGAAGAGTGCGAAGCAGCCGGCCAGCACGATCGTCGTGAAGAACATCGCCGGTCCGACCTCGGTCCACAGCCGGGTGATGCTGTCTCGCGGCGAGAATCCCTCTCTGCGCAGCCTCACGTAGCCGTCGAGGAAGTGGACCGTGTCGTCGACGGAGACCCCCAGGGCGATCACGAAGACCGCGATCGTGGCCATGTCGAAGGTCTTGCCCAGGAGGAAGAAGCCGAGACCGCCTCCGATCACGATCGGCACGAAGTTGGTGGCCAGGCTCAGGAGGCCGAGGCGGAGCGATCGGAAGACGATGAGCAGGACGAGCGCCACCATGATCGTGCCCGAGACGATCGAGCGAAAGAAGCTGGGGACGAGCTCACTCTGGAGCTGGTGATAGAGCAGGTTGCGGCCGGTGAGCGTCGCGTCGAGGCCGAGCTCGCGGGTCCTGGCCTTCATCGCGTCCGCGAAGTTCATCACCGCCGGCGAGTTCTCCAGCCGCGTGAAGATCGACATGCGCAGGGCGTCGTTGGCAAGGGTCACCCGGTCGTTGAGGTTCTTCCCCATCGGCAGGTTGAGCGTGTAGAGGAGATACTGGTCGGCGACGCCACGGCGGGTGTCCGGTAGCCGGTACTGGTTCCTGTCTCCGCCGAAGAGCGCCCGGTTGGTCTCTTTCAGTATGTCGACCAGTGAGGTCACCTGGACCACCTTGTCCTGGGCCTTCAGCCATGTGCCGAACTCATCCACCTTGCGAAGGAATGCAGGGTCCTTGACCCCCTCCGGCACGCCGCTCTCGATGACGATCTCGAAGGACTCGGACGGGCCCATCTTCGCTCTCAGGAAGTCGAGCCCTTTGCGCACGTAGGTGCTCTCGGCGTACCACTCGATCGGATCGAAGCTCATGCGGTTCTTCGCCGCGAGCCAGAGCGAGAGCCCGAGCATGGCCGTCCATCCTGCCACGATGCCGACCTTGTACCGGTCGATCCACCGCGTGAGCCGCCGGGCGCGCTCGCGCGGCCGATCCAGATCGTCCGCCTTGCGCACCGCTCCGGCGCGGCGCTTCGGCTTGATCGGGAGAAGGACCATGAGCGGACCCTGGAAGAGCAAGATCAGCAGGAAGACGAGCATCGTCCCGATGCCGACCAGGATGCCGAGATCCTGCATGGGCGGAATCGTCATCGTGATGAGCGACAGGAAGCCGGTCGCGACCATCAAGCAGGAGAAGAACGTGGGCCACAGGTTGTGCGCGAGCGCGTGGCGGACCGCCTCCTTGCGGGTGAGCCCGCTGTCCAGCGCGCGGAAGTAGGCGAACTGCGTGTTGTCGCTGCTGGAGATGGCGATGATGATCATGATGTTGGGCGTCGTGATCGTCATCGGATTGATCGCAATGCCGGCCCAGCCGGCGATGCCGAGCGTCCCGATCACCGACGGGAGGGCGACCGCCATCGGGAGAAGCACACCCGATGGCCGGCGGAAGAAGAGGAACAGGAGCAGCACGCACGTCCCGAGGATGATCGGCATCAGGTGCTGCATCTCCAGCGGCGGATAGACCTCGAGGTAACCCTCGACCACGGGGAACCCGGAGATGTAGAACTCGTGGTCTCCTCGGCCCTGGAACTCCGAGATGAGCTTCTCCAGATCCCTCGTGTTGGCGACGAAGTCGTTGTAGACGTTGTCGCCCTGCCCGGTGCTGGTCGGTCGGAGGTAGCCGTAGATGACGGCGGTGGTGCCGTCCTTGCTCACCAGGAAGCCGGGAAGCTGCTCGTGGCCGAGGGCGACGGCGCGACGCTCGGCCAGGAGCTCGTCGGTCAGCTCTCGGTCGTCGGGGATGAGCGGCTCGACGATGAGGTCGTCTCCGTCCGCATGGATCCAGGAGAAGTTCGACAGCGACTCGACTCGGATGGTCTCCGCCACTTTCCACATCCGGTCGGTCAGCTCGATGAGCAGCTTCGCCGATTCCTTGTCGAAGATTCCGGACGGGCTGTGAACGACGAGCATCGAGGCGAGGTCGCAGCCGAAGCGCCGCTCGAACCGGTCGAGGACTTCGA
>WNGB01013954.1_pt1 | contig 10780 bp, 9 predicted proteins | sample 5400681 | NCBI WGS metagenome assembly WNGB01 (sample SAMN13153367, study PRJNA577476) | soil metagenome | isolation source: 115 cm soil or saprolite under grassland replicate 2 | place: USA:California | collected 2016-06-15 | reverse complement strand
GCTGACTCTTCTGTCACGCGAAACGAACCATTCGCTGCTCGTCGGCGTGGGCACAGACGAGCTGATTACAGCACAGCAGCTTACGCCTCGTGCGGCGGCGCGAGGGAATGGCTAATGCAATCGTTTTCGAGGTGCGGCCACGCATTGGCCGCCGTAAGCGGAATAGCGAAAGGAGCACGATGGCAACGGACAAGGTAGCGTACGGAATCTATCCAGATCGAGAGACGTTCGAACGAGCGCTCGAAGCGCTTCGTGCCGCGGGCTTCCGCAACAGCGATATCTCAGCCATTCTCCCCGAGCGCGACCAGACGACAAGAGATCTGGCGCATGAGATCAACACGAAGGCTCCCGAAGGTGTCACTGCTGGCGCAGGTACGGGTGCCGCGCTTGGAGGCGTCCTCGGTTGGCTGGTCGGTATTGGCGCGATCGCAATCCCTGGCATCGGACCTTTGGTGGCCGCGGGCCCTGTGGTCGCGGCGTTGGCCGGCGCGGGTGCGGCGGGCGCAGCCGGCGGTCTCGTTGGCGGATTGATCGGTGCCGGCATTCCGGAGATTGAGGCAAAGCGGTATGCCGGACGCATTCGCGAAGGCGGATACCTCGTTTCCGTCCACTGCGATGACTCCGCGTGGGCGAAGCGCGCCGAAGAAATCCTCGAGGCGACCGGCGGGCGCGACGTGGTGAAAACCCACGAAGCTACGCCGGACTATCGACCCTGAACGTCGCCGGCCGTGGGTCCTCCACGGCCGGCTCTCTTGCTCACGTCTGACACTCCACCGTCTCGACAGCGGCAGTATCGCGAAATGCGAGCGCGCTCGTGGTCGTAGCTGCGGCGGGTGATTCGCCGAGTCGTGGCGAGTGTGACGCCGCTGTCGAGAGGAGCCTATGCTAGGCTCCCCGCTGGAGCAATCACTCGTGTCGGCGCAGGGGCCCTTGCCAACGGGCGGTACGGTGGAAGCGCTTGCCGAGCGAATCCGGCAAACCTATACCTTCCGCCGGCGGTTATAGCGACATTCGGTTACAACGTTTTCCAGGATCCGGCGTGGTCGCGCGCAAACTGATCGAAGCTGCGGGCCCGACGACCGAGAAGCTCGGGGATTGTCTGGGTGACGTCACTGAGCCGGCCGGCCTTCATCGCGGCCCACAAATTGAGCGCCCCTCAATCATCATCGGCGGCATTCCGCTGGATATCATGGCCTGACGCATTGCCTCCTCGGGCATGTCGATGTACTTGATGCGCTGACCTGTGGCTTTCGAGATGCTCGATGCGATCTGATCCGCCGTAATCGCTTCGGGTCCCGACAGCGTATAGGCCTTTCCCAGATGCGTGTCCGTTGTCAGCGCTTCGGCGGCGACATCGGCAACGTCGCGCGGATCGACATGAGCGACGGCGCCGTTGCCCCACGGCAACCGGATATTGCCATCGGGGTGCGGGCGATAGTGCGTCAGGAAGTTGGACATGAAGCTGTTCGGCCGCAGGAACGTGTGGGGAATACCGGACTCGCGAATCTGCGCCTCCATTGCCGCGTGAGCATCCATGAAGTGCGCGACGCCCGGACGGTCCGCGGCGGCCACCGACAATCGGACCAGCCGCAGCACGTTGGCAGCTTTCAGGCCCTTGAGCACGCCCGTCGCGAGCTCCACCTGGTTCGGCGCGGGCGGGGTGATCATGAACACGGCGTCAACACCGTGTGCCGCGCTCGTGATCGTTTCGGGTCGAGCGAAATCGACCTCGACGGGCTGCGCCGCTCCACGCAGGGCGGATGCAGGCCGCGAATGAACTCCCGCGCGGACCGTGACATTCGGCCTCGAGAGCAGATTTTCAATCGTTGCGGTACCGATAGTTCCCGTTGCGCCTGTCACCAGGATTGTCGTCATGAGATGTCCCGCATGGAGATGGAAATTACACGCGGCGGCTGTTTCGCACGATGTCGCTGAACACCCGCACGTCGAGGCTTGCTCCCCCGACAAGCGCGCCGTCGACATCGTCCTGTGCGACAAGCGCCGCGATGTTGTCGGCTTTGACGCTGCCGCCGTACAGAATTCGGCAGCGTTCCGCGGCACTGGCGCCAAACCACTGACGAAGCCGCGCGCGAATGTGCGCGTGCGCTGTCTGCGCCTGATCGGGCGTGGCGTGTCGGCCCGTGCCAATCGCCCACACTGGTTCATAAGCGAGCACGAGCTCCGCCAGTTGATCGGCCGCGACGTCGTCCAGGCCCTGGCGCACCTGAATATCGAGCACATCGAGCGTTTGATTCGCGTCGCGTTGTTCGACTGTTTCGCCGATGCAGACAATGGGAATAAGTCCCGCCGTGAGCGCGGCCCCAAGCCTGCGATTGACCATGAGGTCCGTTTCGCCAAAGTGCGTCCGCCGTTCGGAGTGGCCGATGATCACGTAGTCGGCGCCAGCCTCTGCAACCATCGTGGCGCTCACCTCGCCGGTGAACGCACCTTCTCGTTCCCAGTAGAGATCCTGCGCACCGATGCCGATGTTGCTGTTTCGCGCGGCCTCCGCGGCGGCATGCACGGCAGTGAAAGGGGGAGCGACGACGATCTCGATGTCGCGGATGTTGGCGACGATGCCCCGGAGTTGTTTGATGTAGAAAACGGTCTCTTGGACCGTTTTGAACATTTTCCAGTTTCCGGCGATGAGTCGTTGTCGCATATCGGCTACCAACGTCATGAGCAGCGGGTCGCGCGCGCTCGTGTAGTGCGGGATTTTATCCGGATCATTCATGAACTGGCTTGTCGCTGCAGGCCATTTGCCTCCAAAACTGGGATCCAGCACCCCAACGCGCAAAAAAACGCGCGTTGGGGGCCCCCTTCTTCGACCGGAAAAACGCTGCTGCACGAGGCGGGGTCCCCGGCACGCGGTCCATGCGTGCTGGGGTGCCGTACCGTCCCGCTGTCCAATCGCGTGGGGACCCCCAGCCCCACGCCCTGTCACTCGTGCTTCGCAGCGTTTTTCCCGAATGGTGACGGTCTGCGCCACACAGTTTTCTCGGCAAACGGCCTGTATCGATTGCCGCGGCGTGAAGGATCCGACGAAAGTCCCTCGCGATACGAACCGTACATCCCTCGTTATGCATGCGTGAGCGAACGCGTGCGGTGGAAGGCGCGGCGAACCCTCGGAGCGGCCCGCCTCGCGATGCCGAAAAATTCGCCGCAGGCCGGTCTGGCAGATCTGGTGGATTCATCCGATTCGCACAACCCGCGTCGAGACACCGCCGCGAGTGATCCTGCTGGTGGTGACCGTCACGGCCGGCGGCGAATTTTTCCGGGGCGCGACGGGGTTTGTCCGCGCGTTCCAACGCACGCGGAGCGACCGGACCAGTATTTTGGCTTTAGTCCCGCGAATCGGCGCGCTACCTAACGATCCGGTAGTGCTTCCACGCCCGGCAGCTTCTGACCTGCCAGAAATTCCAATGAGGCGCCACCGCCGGTCGAGATGTGGGTAATGCGGTCGGCGACGCCGGCCTTTCTGACGGCGGCCACCGAATCGCCGCCGCCGATAATGGTCGTGCCCTTGACGTCCGCGACCGCTTCAGCGACGCCCAACGTGCCTCCAGCGAACGCATCGATTTCGAAAACACCCATCGGTCCGTTCCAGACGACGGTCTTCGCGTCTGACAAGAGCTCCGCGTAGAGCGCCGTTGTTTCCGGACCGATATCGAGGCCCATGCGCTCGCCGATGGCGGCATCGTCGATTTTCAAAACAGCGCCAGCCGCGTCGGCTTCCATTCGGTCGGCAACGACGTGATCCACGGGGAGAGACAACTGAACACCACGTGCCCTGGCGTGCGCAAGGATGTCGCGCGCCGAATCGATCTTGTCGTCCTCGACGAGGGACTTGCCGACCGGCTTTCCGAGCGCTTTGAGAAACGTGTATGCCATCGCGCCGCCGATCAGTAGTCGGTCGACTCGCGCCGACAGATTCTCGATCACATCGATCTTATCCGACACCTTCGCGCCGCCGAGGATGGCGACGTAGGGCCGGTCGGGATTGCCGATCGCCATTCCGAGATACCGCAGCTCGTTTTCCATCAGAAGCCCCGCGCCGGCTTGCGAAAACTCGGCGACAATTGCGGCAACCGAGGCATGTGCGCGATGCGCCGCGCCGAACGCGTCGTTGACGTACACCTCGCCGAGCGCCGCCAGGTCGCCCGCAAATCTCGCGTCGTTCTTCTCTTCTTCTTGATGAAACCGAAGGTTCTCCAGAAGCGCGACGTGTGATTCGGCGTGCGCGCGATCGGCGGCGGCACGCGCCGGCGGCCCGACGCAATCGTCGCCAAACACCACTTCGCGGCGCAGAAGACGAGACAGGTGCGCCGCAACAGGCGCGAGACTGAACTCGGCGGCAGGCTGTCCTTTCGGCCGGCCGAGATGCGACGCAAGGATGACGGTGGCGTCTTGTTCGAGCGCGTAATTGATGGTCGCGAGCGACGCGATGATTCGGGTGTCGTCTGTGATGCGGCCGTCCTTCAACGGAACGTTGAAATCGACACGGACGAACACCCGTTTCCCGCGGATGTCGAGATCTCGGATGGAGTATTTGGTCACGGCGGAAAGGGCGGGTCTAACCCGCCTCCGCCAAGGCTGCGGCGGTCCGCCGAAGCTTCAGCGAAGGCGGAAGACGGGCCACTACAGGAGACGATGGAGCAGGTCGACACAACGGCTCGAGTAGCCCCACTCGTTGTCGTACCACGCCAGGGCCTTGACGAAGTCGCCGTCGATCACTTTCGTGTAGTCGGCGTCGACAATCGACGAATGCGAATTGTGCCTGAAGTCGATTGACACGAGAGGCGCCGTGACGAATTCCATGATGCCCTTCATCGGACCATCGGCGGCTCTCTGAAGCGCGGCGTTGACTTCTTCACCCGTGGTTTTCTTCTCCACGAGCGCTACGAGATCGACAACGGAAACATTGGGCGTGGGGACTCGCATCGCGATGCCATCGATCTTGCCTTTCAAGTCGGGCATCACCTCGCCGACTGCCTTGGCGGCGCCGGTCGTGGTGGGAATGATCGACAGCGCCGCGGCACGCGCACGACGCAGATCCTTGTGAGGCAGGTCGAGCAGATTTTGATCGTTCGTGTACGCGTGAACGGTCGTCATCCACGCTTTCCGAATGGTGAAGTTGTCGTGAACCACCTTCGCGAGCGGCGCGATGCAGTTGGTCGTGCACGACGCGTTCGATATCACGTGGTGTCTGCTCTTGTCGTAGCAGCCCTCGTTCACCCCGAGGACGATCGTCACGTCAGGACCGGTCGCCGGCGCGGTGATGATCACTTTCTTGGCGCCGGCAGCGATGTGTTTGGCGGCGTCGTCTCGCTTGGTGAACTTGCCGGTTGCTTCGAAGACGATATCGACGCCGAGGTCCTTCCACGGGAGCTGCGCCGGATCTTTGACCGAGAGAACCTTGAACTCATCGCCATCGACGCTGATCGAGTCCTGCCGTGCTTCGATGGCGCGGTCGAGATTGCCAAGCACCGAGTCGTACTTCAGGAGGTGGGCGAGCGTGCGCGCGTCGGTGATGTCGTTGACCGCAACGAAGTCGATGTTCGTGTCGCCGAGCGCGGCGCGCATGATATTGCGTCCGATGCGGCCGAACCCGTTGATCCCTACTCTGATTGCCATTCGGCGTTCCTCCGGAACCTCCCCTTGATCAACCTCGAACAGACAATTCTACATAGCGCGCCTTGCGGGCGGTCAAATACGCGTTCTATACTGCGGCGGTTGTAAGTCCTTCAATGTATTTCCTTTATAGCGTTCTGGTGCTGGCGTTTTTCGTCGTCGTGTCGCCGTGGTTTCTCTACCAGGCGCTTCGCTACAAGAAGTACATCGCGAGCCTTGGCCAACGCATGGGCTACCTGCCGCTCTCGTTCAACATGGACGCCGAGCACTCGATCTGGATTCACGCGGTCTCGGTTGGCGAGGTGCTCACCGCGCGTCCGCTCGCGCGGGCGTTGCGCGCGCGCTACCCGCGCCTCCGAGTGTTCGTGTCAACCACGACGCTGGCCGGCCAGCAGCTCGCGCGTCGCGTGCAGGATGTCGATGCCGTCTTCTACTTTCCGTTCGATCTGAATATCTTCGTGCGCCGAACATTGAATCTGGTGAAGCCGCGACTCTTCGTCATGATGGAGACGGAAATCTGGCCCAACCTGCTCAGAGAGTGCCGGCGGCGATCCGTCAAGACAGCCATCGTGAACGGACGTCTGTCGCAGCGGTCCTACCCGCGCTATCGACTCGTGCGTCCGTTCATGCGGCGGGTGCTGAGCGACATCGATCGATTCTGCGTGCAAAGCGAGGAGTCGGCGCGCCGCTTCGTCGATCTCGGCGCGATTGCCGCGCGCGTGACGGTTACAGGAAGCCTGAAGTTCGATTCGCTCGATATGGGATCGAACATCCAGGCGCGTGCGCGTGAGCGCGTCCTGCGGCATTTCCGACTCTCACCGTCCCGGACCGTGTTCGTCGCCGGCAGCACCATGAAGGGAGAGGAAGCGGCGGTGCTGCGCGCGTTCCGGCGCTTGAAGTCCGCGTCGCCAAACGCGCTGCTCGTCCTCGCCCCTCGCCACCCTGAACGCTTCGCCGATGTCGCACGCATGAGCCGCGAAGAAGGATTGAAGACGACGCTCAGGTCCGAGCTGGCGATCGACGCCGAGCCGCGGGCCGACGTCGTGATCCTCGACACGATTGGTGAGCTCGCCACGGTCTATCAGATTGCGACGGTGGTGTTCGTCGGCGGCAGCCTGGTCGCCACCGGCGGCCACAACATTCTCGAGCCCGCCGTGTTCAGCAAGCCGATCGTGTTCGGGCCGCATATGGAGAACTTCGCGGAAATCGCCGCGGCGTTCGTCGCCAACAGTGCGGCGATTCAGGTCCGGACCGAACGCGAGCTGGACGATGCCATTCGCAACCTGATGACCGATCCGGTGCGGCGCGCGCGGCTCGGCGCGGCCGCTCGCGCGCTGGTGGAGGCCAACCGAGGCGCGAAAGAGAAATCACTGGAAGCGATCGCCGAGCTGCTGCCGCAGCAGGATTCGACCACGGCGTATCCCACAAACGTCAGGCCGTTCAGACCCATTGCTTGACCTTCTGTACGCGCAGGCGGTCGGCATCCGGCGGAGTTGGTATGAACGCCACCCGGAAGGCCGGCGGCGGCTGCAGCAGGCCGTCATCAGCGTCGGAAATCTCAGCGTCGGCGGCACGGGGAAAACGCCGCTCGTCCGGCTGATTGTCGAGTGGTTGATTGCTCGCGGCGAACGTCCCTCCATCCTCAGCCGCGGTTACGGTCGCAGTCGGCGCCAGCCCGGAGTCGTTGTGGTCTCCGATGGGACTCGTGTTGTTGCGGACGTGAATCTCGCGGGCGATGAGCCGCTCATGCTCGCGCAAGGGACCGCTGGAGCCATCATCGCAGTATCGGAAGATCGTCATCTGGCAGGCGTTCTTGCTGAACGGAAGCTTGGCGCGACCGTTCATGTGCTGGACGATGGCTTTCAGCATGTGCGGCTTGCGCGGGATCTGGACGTGCTCGTGACCGGGCTCGGAGAAATTCTCGGCGGCAGAGTGCTGCCGTTCGGCCGTCTGCGCGAAGCTCCGGCAGCAGCCGCGCGCGCAGACGTCCTCGTCGTGATGGGCGCCGACGAACAACAGGCGCGCGCCGAAGCCTGGCAGCTTGGCGTGCACGAATACTGCGCCGCGAAACGAGCGGTGGGCGCGCCCGGCGTGTATGAAGGGAGACGCGCGGTCGCGGTGGCAGGCATCGGCGATCCGCAGCAATTCTTCAGCGGCTTGCGGCAGGCGCGCTGGGACGTCGCAGACACCATGACGTTCCGTGACCACCATGCTTACACGGCCACTGACGTCCATGCCATCTCACAGAAGCTCGCGTCCGCCGGAGCGGACCTGGTCGTCACGACGGAGAAAGACGCGGTAAGGCTCGAGCAGGCAGGCAGCGATCGTGTGGCGCGGGACGTCGCGAGCCCCGAAGCCTCGGCGAAGGCGGCCGGTCCCGGTATCGCTCGCGCGCTGCCGTTCGACTGGACCGCCGTGCCTGTCAGCGTCGAGATCGAGCCGCGCGAGACACTCTTTGGCTCGATCGAGGCCGCCTTGCTGCGCGCGCGGGAACGATCGTGAGACAGCGGATCGAGTACCAGCTCGTGCGAACGATGCGAGGACTCCTCAGTGTTCTTCCGCATTCGCTCGTGCGCAGGATGGGCGCGCTGACCGGTCTGATGTTTTACACCATCGACTGGCGCCATCGTCGCGTCGCCCTCACGAATCTCGCGCAGTGTTTCCCCACTCGCAGTGAGCCGGAACGGCGACGTATCGCGCGCGGCGTGTTTGCGCATTTCGGACGGCTGCTCTTCGAAATCCTGAAGTTCAGCACGCTGACGCATGAGCAGATGCTGCAGCGCGTCGAGTTCGAAGGGGAGGATCGCGCCAGAAGCGCGTACGCGCAAGGCCGGGGCGTGCTGTTTTTCACAGGCCACTTCGGGTATTGGGAACTGCACGCGCTCGTGCACGGCTTGCGGCTGCGGCCGATTGGGGTGCTGGCGCGCGCGCTCGACAACCCCGGGCTGAACCGGCTCCTGGAAGATGTGCGATCGCGGACCGGCAATAGCGTGATCTACAGGCAGGGCGCCGTCCGGCGTGTGCTGAAGACGCTTGCCGCCGGCGAGGGCGTCGCGCTGTTGATCGATCAGCACATGCACAGCCCCGATGCGATCTGGGTCGACTTCTTCGAGCGGCCCGCTGCGACGACATCGACGCTTGCTGCGCTCGCGCTCCGCACTCGTGCGCCCGTGGTGCCCGTCTTTGCGGTGCCGGTCGACGGTGGACGCTATCGGATGATCTACGAACATCCGGTCGAGCCGCCCACATCCGGTGATGCCGATGCGATTCGCGAGTTCACGCAACGCTGCACCGATGTGCTCGAGATGTACGTGCGGCGGCGGCCGGACCTCTGGCTGTGGATGCATCGCCGCTGGCGTGATTCGCCGCTGCCGGAAACGAGAGGTATGTATCCGGCGGTGAAAGCCGACGGCGATCTGAATGCCTGAACGCTCGATGACCGCCGCGCCGAATCGGCTCGTAATCGTCGCGCCCAATTGGCTGGGCGATGCGGTCATGGCGCTGCCGCTCATTGCGGACATCCGCCGCCAGTGGACCGGTGCGCACCTGACAGTCGCCGGCCGCGGATCGGTCGCCGCCATGTTCGAACTCGTCGATGATGTGGACGACGTGATTCGGCTGCATGGAGCAGGAGGCATCGGCGCTGTGATGTCGGCGGAGAAGAACGCGGCGATACTAGGCTCGGGCGCGTTCGATACGGCGCTGCTGCTGCCGAATTCGTTCGTCTCTGCGTGGATTGCCTATCGCGCGCGCATCGCTGAGCGCTGGGGCTTTCGTGCAGATGGCCGGGCGCCGCTGCTGACCCGCGCGATTCCGCGGCCTCGCTCGACGAAACTCGAGACAGAACAAGTGAGCGAAGTCGGGCCGGTCCGCCGCAGGTTTAGTAAACGCGGGCCGCGGCAGACGCTGCATCAAGCCGCCTATTACCAGACGCTTGGTGCCGAGCTGGGTGTCGTGCCCGGCCCCATGCACGGGCACGTCACCGTGAGCGGCGAGGCACGGACGCACGCGCGAGCGCTCGTAACCGACGCGGGACTTGCGCCAGACGCCGAGTTCGTGGCGATGGCGCCAGGCGCCGCGTATGGCCGTGCCAAGCAGTGGCTGCCGGAGCGGTTTGCGGAGCTTGCGGGCATTCTGCAAGGCGAGCGCTCGGTTCGAACGGTTCTCGTTGGCAGCGGGGTGGATGCTCGTGTGTGCCGTGAAATTGCTCGCCGCGCATCGCCGGCCGCAATCGATCTGTGCGGTCGCACGGATCTGCCGACGCTGGCAGGCGTCTTCTCGGAGGCCGTCGGCGTCGTCGCCAACGATTCGGGGGCGATGCATCTTGCCGCCGCCGCGGGCGCACACGTTGTTGCGGTGTTTGGGCCGACCAACGAGATGAAAACCGCGCCGCTGGCGTCGCGAGCGGATGCGTTATCAGCCACCATCGTGAAGACCGACGTGTGGTGCCGGCCGTGCATGCTGCGAGAGTGTCCGATTGACCACCGGTGTATGAGGGGGGTCACTGCGCGAGCCGTCTTCGCCGAGCTCGTGCGATCAGTTTCCAGTTTCCAGTTGCCAGTTCAAAGTTGAGTTCGCCAGTTCCAAGCGCTGTGAGTTCTCCGACAAACTTCACAATTCACGTGATCTCGAAACTCCCAACTAAACTTTGAACTGACAACTGGCAGGGAAACTCAAGTTCTCATGCGATGAACCACGCTGTTTTTCTCGATCGCGACGGCACCATTCTCGACGAGCTCGGCTACGTCACGCCGTCGTCTGTGATCACGATTTATCCGTGGAGCGCGGACGCGATTCGATTGCTCAAGCGCGCCGGCTATGTCGTCGTGATCATCACGAACCAGGGCGGCATCGGCCTTGGTTTGTACGACCACGACTTCGTCGAGCAAACGCACGACAAGTTGACGGCGGATTTCGCAGCCGCCGGCGCCGAGATCGACGCGTGGTATTACTGTCCCCACCATCCGGAAGCCGTCGTCGAGCAATACCGCGTGCACTGCAGTTGCCGCAAGCCCGCGCCCGGAATGTTGATCGATGCGGCGCGCGATCTCGACCTCGATCTCGCCTCATCGTGGGTGGTCGGCGACCAGTGGCGGGACGTGAAGCTCGCGCACGCGGCAGGCTGTCGATCGGTGTTGCTTCGCACCGG
>WNGB01013953.1_pt1 | contig 10780 bp, 7 predicted proteins | sample 5400681 | NCBI WGS metagenome assembly WNGB01 (sample SAMN13153367, study PRJNA577476) | soil metagenome | isolation source: 115 cm soil or saprolite under grassland replicate 2 | place: USA:California | collected 2016-06-15 | reverse complement strand
CCTCGGAGCGTTCATCTCGCCGTTCGTTACCGGGTTTCTAGCCCAGGGAGCTTGGTTTAAGGGTTTCATTATGTCGGTCGGGCTCAATCCAGCACACAGTTGGCACTGGGGATTCGCAGCGGCCGGGGTCGGTATGACGCTTGGAGTAATTCAGTATGTGTTGGGCGGCAACCGCCTGCGCGATGCGGGAAGGAAGCCGCCGAAATCCGCCGGCGGCGCTGCGGGAAGTTCGACAAACAGGCTGGACAAGATCACCGCGGCCCTCACGGTTCTCGGCGCTTTGCTGGGCGCGGCATTCGGTTATCGCTTTGACTCGGGTTGGATTTCGGTTCCGTTCTGGACGGTGTGTGGCTACTTCGTCGGTTACCTGGGGGGCACCACTCGGCTTTTGAAAGGCGAAGAACTGATGCGAGTATTGGTGATCTTTATCCTGGTACTTTTTTCGATCATATTTTGGATGACGTACGAACAGGCTGGCTCAAGTCTTACGTTGTTCGCTGATCGGCTCACCCGAAACTCCGTCGCCGGCTGGGCATTTCCTTCCAGTTGGTTCCAATCAGTACCTGCAATCTTTGTAATTCTGTTGGCTCCCGTCTTTGCGTTTATCTGGCAACGTATGGGTGACCGCCAGCCATCGAGTCCAGCAAAATTTGCCTTCGGCTTACTCTTTGCCGGAATCGCGTTCGTCATTATCACGTTCGCGGCGAGGCTGACGGGAGCCGGACGTGTGTCGCCGCTCTGGTTGGTTGTTGTGTACTTTATTCAAACTGTTGGCGAGTTGTGTCTAAGTCCGGTTGGTCTTAGCACTATTACCAGACTGTCGCCCACAAGAATGGTCGGTCTGATGATGGGCGTTTGGTTTCTGTCGATTTCGGTCGGCAGCTACATCGCCGGGCGAACGACCCAATTATTTCTCGCGGGAACCCCTGAAGTGTTGACGCGTGCGTTCGGGATTTTTGCCGGCATTACCCTCGCAGCCGCGCTGCTGCTGGCGCTGCTCACACCGTTGATTAATAAGATGACGCCGCCTTCAGAACCGGCTTGAGAATCAGGAGAAAACAGATAGTGCGAAGACAAATACAACTTGTTATTGGGCTGTTATTCCTTGCGGTTGTCCCAGCCACTCGCGCCCAGGACAAGGCTCTTACGATCGACGATATTTTCGACCCGGTGAAGAAGGTTAACTTCAGCGGTACTGTGCCCAACATCCGCTGGCTCAAGGATGGACGGCATTACTTGCTGGCTAATGATGCTGCCAGGAAGGACGTCCCAAGGCTGCAAAGGGTTGATGCCGTGAACGGAGAAGCCGTTCCGTTTCTCGATGCCGCGAAGATGCAGGCCGCTTTCCTGTCTCTGGGCGGTATTAGTGAACAGGACGCAAAACAACTCGCGAACCGCGGCTCTTACCAGTTGAACAACAACGAAACGGCCGTGCTGATCAACTGGAACAACGATCTCTTCTATTATCAATTGGGTAATGACAAAGCCGTGCGCGTGACGAGCAATCCTGAAGAAGAAGTCGGCGAAACTTTTAGCCCGAACGATCGCATGCTCGGATTTGTGCGCGACAATAATATATATGTTTACGACCTCGCCACGCAGCGCGAGCGCAGGTTGACAACGGACGGCAGTGCCAAAATTCTCAACGGCCGCCTCGACTGGGTTTACCAGGAAGAGCTTTATGGCCGCGGAAACTTTGAGGCCTATTGGTGGAGTCCTGACTCCACCAGACTGACTTATCTCAGGTTGGACGAAACCCCGGTTCCCGAGTTCACCGTGGTAGATCACATCCCATATCACCAGGCTCTGGAAGTTACTCCATATCCGAAGGCGGGTGATCCAAATCCGCTGGTGCAACTTGGTGTTGTGAACGCGGCCGGGGGTGCGACACGCTGGGTTGACACGTTCAAATATCAGCCGAGCGACTTGTTGATTGTGCGCGTGACGTGGACACCTGACGGCAAGCGGGTCGTCTACCAGGCACAGAACCGCGAGCAAACATTTCTCGATTTGAATTTCGCGGAGGCCGGCGACGGTAAGTCAAACACGCTTATTCACGAGACATCGAAAGCCTGGGTCGGAATTAACGACAATCCGAATTTCTTGAAGGATGGCTCTTTTCTGTGGCAGAGCGAGCGGAGTGGTTGGAACCATTTCTACTACTATAGTGCGGACGGAAAATTGTTCCGGCAGGTTACCGACGGCCGGTGGGAGGTGAGTTCCTTCGAGAATCTCGATGAAGATAACGGTTTGCTTTATTTTACGGCTACGGAACACAGCCCCATTGCGGCACAAGCGTATCGCGTCAAACTCGACGGTACTGGTCTGACACGAGTAACAACCGGAGAAGGCTCTCACAAAGTCACGATAAGCCCAACTTCGAATCTCTTCGTCGATAACTGGAGCGACATAAATACGCCGACGCAAACGCGTCTCTACGATACCAACGGCAAGCTCGTCCGCGTCATCACTGAGAATAAGGTCGAGGCCTTGAAGCAATACAAACTCGGCACGGCGGAGTTTCTTCAGGTAAAAACGCGCGACGGCTTTATCATGGAAGCGATGATGATCAAGCCACCCGATTTCGATCCGGGCAAGAAGTATCCGGTATTGGAATTTACCTATAGTGGACCACATGCGCCCCAGGTGAGAAATGGTTGGGCGGCTTCCACATATCTCTGGCATCAGTTACTCGCCGAGAAAGGTTACATCATTTGGATCTGCGACAACCGAACGGCGAGCGGAAAGGGACTCGAATCAACCTGGCCGGTTTACAAGGACTTTGGTGAACTGGAATTGCGAGATTTGGAAGACGGCGTCGCGTGGCTCAAGAGGCAGCCTTACGTCGATGGCTCACGCGTCGGGATTTGGGGCTGGAGTTATGGCGGCTTTATGACGAGCTATGCGCTCACGCACAGTCAGAATTTTAAGGTGGGGATCGCCGGTGGTACGGTTTCAGATTGGCGCAATTACGATTCGATCTACACCGAACGTTACATGCAAACGCCGCAAAACAATCCGGAGGGTTACAAAAAAAGTTCACCGGTAAACTTCGCTAAGGATCTCCATGGCAAGTTGCTGCTGATTCACGGAGCCATGGACGACAACGTTCATGTTCAGAACACCCTGCAGTTTGCTTATGAATTGCAGAAGGCGGGTAAGCAGTTTCAGTTGATGCTGTATCCGAAGTCGCGACATGGTGTAACTGATCCGCTGCTCGTCAAGCACATGCGTCAGCTGATGACTGACTTCATCGTGGCAAATCTATAAAATCATGAACAAGCTTTCCCTGTTTGTTTTTGTCGCCTCATGTGTGCTGTTGTTTGCCGGGAATGCAGTCGCTCAGACGCGAGCGACTGGAAGCCCAGCTCAAGTTGAAATCCGCGAAGAGTCTGGGGTAAAGCGAAGTACAACCGTAGCTCCACCGGAAGCTGTTAAGCGTTTACGCGAATTCATCAAGTACCTATTTCATCAGAAGCCGGACATAGCGACCGATACGAGCGCTCAGCATCGCTGGCTGAGTGAGCCAATGCGAAAAGCATTGGCCAATCGGCAGACGGTGTATGCGGCCTATGCTAAGGAAAATCCGGAATCGCCTGAAGGTCCGCCTTCAAATGCGGATTTTATTGGGTCATGGAACTATCCGACCGGTTTTCGTTTCGTCGGCTCGCGTTTGACTGGCCAGCGAGCGGTGGTGGATGTTCTATTTACCTGGGGGAAGGACACAGAATATCCCGGCGATACGAGACTCACTTACTATGTCCTGGTGCGTGAGAATGGCTCCTGGAAGCTTGAGGATATCTACACCTTCGAAGGGAAATTCGTTTCGGCAGAGAGCCTGCTGGAGACCTTTCGCAGCAAGTCGTATCCGTAAACTTGTTTGTTACGAAAAGCTGCTGGGATTTTTGGACAGACAGGAAGGCCCTGGAACGACACCCTCGACGGCTTTATGAAGATTGTGGAACAACTCCTCAAAAGTCTCGCCCTGAAAACCGTGGATAGCCGACAGCATTCAATGAGCCTGCGGAGCAGGCGGAAGCATAAAGCCCAGGGTGAAGCGAAGCGGAACCCTGGGTAAGCTCGATAGATCAATCCGAGCCCGTGGAACGGGCGACAGAAGTTGATTAGTAACGACGCGTCTGTCGCCCGCTTCGCGGGCTGCGTGACTAATTGAATGCTGAACCCAGGGTTCCGCTTCGCTTCACCCTGGGCTTTATGCTTCCGCCTGCTCCGCAGGCTCGTTCACAGCCTTCATTAAAGTTTTGTTCACTTCATCGACCACAAAATTTTGTAAAGAAAACAACATGTTGTCGGTCGAAATTAAGGCGTATCAGTGCCCGCTGGGTAGCGCGAGAGAATTCGACTGCCAAGTCATCTACGCTGGCACCGTGGGCAGAAGTAAGTTGATCTTCCACCCTGCACCACGCGCCTTATACGTGTACCGCAGTTAACGCACGGCTCACCAGCGCGTTCATAAACTCTCCAAAATCGCTCCGTGGTTCCGAAGTAACTTCCGTTGCCGTCTGTGAGATCAATCCTCAAAGTTGAACCGGCAGCAATTGCCTCCTGCAGGATGTCGCGAATCGCCTGATGCAACTTCAGCGCGCGCGATTTCGACAAACGGTCTGCTTGTTTGAGAGGACTAATGCGCGCCAGAAAGAGGGCCTCACTCGCGTAAATGTTTCCCAGACCCAGAACTCTGGTTTGATCCAGAAGCAGCTGTTTCAAGCTGCGGCGAGACTTTGAAATCGTTGCCAGAAAGTAAGCGGTGCTGAATTCTTCGGTGAGAGGCTCAGGCGCCAGCGCTTCGATTTGCGGAAGGGCCGGCAGCTTCTTTACGGGCAGCAGTCGTAAGCGGCCGAACTGCCGCATATCGCAGAAAACCAGTCTGCGGTCGTCGTCCAGGTAAAATATAACGTGGGGATAGGGAGGCAGTGGCTGGTCGGCGCCGATGGAAAGAAACTTGCCCGTCATTCGCAAGTGGACGAGCAGCACCTGCTGATTGTCAAGTTCAATTAGGATGTATTTGCCGCTGCGGCTAACAGCGTCTATGCGCGCTCCGCGCATTTTCCTTTTTAAGGCGGTTGGAGAAGAACCAACCAACAGTCGCGGAAGCTTGATTTCCGCGGCGAGTATGCGCCGGCCAAGGACAGCGCGGCGCAACGCACGCACGACATGTTCAACCTCTGGTAGTTCGGGCATTCGCGCGCAAGCTGTTCGGCAGTCGTTGATAACTCCGTGACGACGGACGAACGGTGATCAACTTTCGCTTAGATGACCTTCAGCAAAAGGAGAATCAGAACGATTATCAGAATTAGTCCGATGCCGCCACTTGGCCCATATCCCCAGTTTCTGCTGTAGGGCCAGCTCGGAATCGCGCCAAGAAGCAGGAGTATCAAAATAATCAGGAGTATCAAACCCATCGCAAAACACCTCCGTAGAGATTGTTGCCGGAGCGGGGGCTTATTCACTTAGCTATTGTAAGGGGACGGCAAAAGTTAACCGCTTTTGGCGCCAACAGTCAATAACTCCTTCATTGAAGTAGTGTACCAATCTGTAGGGGCGTCCCTCAGTGGGCGCCCCATATTCGGCGGAGAAAGGGGGCGCCCACGGAGGGACGCCCCTACAAAACGCGCGGCGCGGCTCGTCTAACAGGCTTGTTTGTCAGACAGTTTTTCGTCTGCCAGTAAACCTTCGCCGGCAGTCAACAGTGCTGCACACATATCAGTCGAAGTTGCTTCTGCATAGATTCGCAGTACCGGTTCAGTACCCGATTGTCTAAATAATAACCACGACTCGTCGCCGAAGATTAATTTGGTTCCATCAGTCGTTTCGACACCGACGACCTCATAGCCTGCCAATTGCGGAGGAGTTTCTTCCGTTAGTCGTTCAATCAGCCGCCGGCCCACCGCTGTCTCGACATGCAAATCTTTTCTGCCAAAGTGAAATTCGCCAAATTCGTGGTGGAGGTCCTGCAGCATCTCGGAGGGCGGCTTGCCCGCGATGATGATCGCTTCGAGAAAGAGAAGGGAATTGAGTATGCCGTCGCGTTCAGGAATGTGACCTTTGACGCCGATCCCACCTGACTCCTCAGCACCGATTAGAATGTCGTCTTTGAGCATCAAGTCCGCAATGTACTTGAAGCCAATAGCTGTTTCGTAAAGTTTGAGATTGTGAGCAGCGGCTATCCGCTTCAGCAGAACTGATTGCGAAAAGGTTCGTACGACGGCGCCGGTCATCTGCCGCCGGCGAACCAGATGGAGCAGGATAAGCGGAACGACGTCATGCATCGTCATCGTAAGGCCGAGTTCGTTCACCGCGCCGACGCGGTCAGCGTCGCCATCGGTGGCAAGTCCCACCAGCGCTTTGCGCTCAAGCACGCGTTGTTTTAGGGCGTCGAGATTGCTGTCGATTGGTTCAGGATTAACGCCGCCAAAGAGAGGGTCACGATTAGCGCGTATAGTTTCAACCGTAAGTGCCCCGCCGCTGACGAAGTTCTGAACCCAGTTTCCGCCCGTTCCATGCATGGGATCGACAATTACAACAGCTGCCGATTTGCGCAGCCAATCGAGATCGATATATGAAGCGACTTGTGCCTTGTAACTTTCGATGGTGGGCTTAAGTGATTGATGTGTGTCTGCTGGTACCTCACCGCGCTTTGGTGGATTCGCATCTAATAACTTCTCAACCGCGGAAGTTGTTTCGGGCGCCGCGCTTCCGCCCCAGGGAGCTTTTATTTTGAACCCATTGAAAGTGGCCGGGTTGTGAGAGGCGGTGATGACCACACCACCGACCGCCTTCAGTTCCTTCACAGCCCAGGAAATGAGTGGTGTAGGAACTGCCTCGCGGAAAAGTGAGACGGAGAAATTGTTCCCGGCGAGCACTTCTGCTGCGCGTTTCGCGAAGAATTCCGAGAGGAAGCGCCGGTCGTAACCGATAACGCAAAGAGGTGGGTTCAAAGGATTATCTGGCGCGTCTCTTAACACGTAATCAGCGTAGGCCTGGGCCACGCGTTCGACATTTGCGAACGTATATTCGTCAGCGATTACAGCCCGCCAACCGTCTGTGCCGAATTTGATCTTTGCCGGTTCAGTCATGCGTCAATGGAGAGCGCGACCGTTAGCAGGTCGCAGAACTGGCGATCAGGCCTGGGCCGCTTCGCCTCCAGTGATTGTGTAGTCAGTCAACGATGTTTTGTCGCCGAGAACCGCTCCCGGTCCAACAACTGCGGAACGGCCGATATGACAACCCCGGCCCACAATCGCACCTGAAACTTCCGCCGCTGCGCCGATACGCGTGTGGGGCCAGATAACCGAATTTTCGACTCGCGCGCGTTCTTCAAGGAAACACCCCTGTCCCAATACTGAATTAATAATCTGCGCGCCCGGCTTAATCTGGCAGTCGTCAGCAATTATCGACAGCTCATCAATCTCCGCAGCGGTCGCTGAATCAAACTCTCCACGCCGCTCTTTGAGATGAATTCGACCAACTCGATTCGCCAACAGGTCTTGATTTACGCGCAAGTAGCGTTCGGGTGTGCCAATATCAATCCAATAAGTGCGGGCGGGAACGTGAGCAAAGAAAGTTTCATTACGCTTCAAAAGCTCAGGGAACAATCCGTATTCAAAGGAATGGTTTTCGCCAGCTGGAATAAGGTCCAGAACTCTGGGTTCCAGGATATAAGTGCCGGCATTAATCGTATTGCAAGTAATCTCATCCGCCTTTGGCTTTTCCAAAAAGCGACGGATGCGGCCATCGCTCTCAGTCTCTACCAGACCGTATGCCGAAGGATTGTCGACTGGTGTTAAAACGATTGTCGCCGTCGCCTGGTGCTCAGTGTGTTCGCGTATAACAGTCTTAAGATCGAGGTCAGTCAAAATATCACCGTTGAATACCACGGTTGGTTCGCGGATCAAGTCTTCAGCGAATTTATAAGCGCCTGCGGTACCCATAGGCTGCGGTTCGACTGTGTATTTCAGCTTAACACCATAATCGGAACCGTCGCCCAGCAGTTGCTCGATCTTGTTTGGTTGATATGAAAGCGAGAGCGTGATGTCTGTGATACCAGCGCGGCGCAAGGTATCTATCTGGTAAAGCAGGAACGGCCGATTGCAGATCGGCACAATTGGTTTGGGCGTGTAAACAGTGAGCGGACGGAGGCGTGTGCCTTTACCGCCAGCAAGAATTAAAGCTTGCATGTATGATTTTCGGAAAATTGTTTTGAAGGTTGAATAGCGAGGGGAGTCTAACATTCGGTAGTGAAGCTTTTCAATTGAGCGTTTCTGTATTGTGATTTGCGAAGCAAGCTAACAGCTTGCGGTACATTGCTCTTCCTTGACACTCTTCTTGGTAAATAGATAATCGTAAATAATAAATAGTTTGCAGGAGTAAAATGTCTGGAATAAAAGAAGCGGTAATCATAAGCGCGGTCAGAACGCCGGTTGGTAAATTCCTTGGTTCGTTGAAAGGTTTCAAGGTAACAGAGCTGGGCGCCATCGTCGTTCGCGAAAGCGTCAAACGGGCCGGCGTTGCTCCGGAGGATGTTGACGAAGTGATCATGGGCTGTGTTATTCAAGCCGGCCTGGGCCAGAATCCGGCGCGACAGGCAGCTTTGCATGGCGGGTTGTTACCCGCTGTTTCAGCAGTGACGGTTAATAAGGTTTGCGGCTCTGGTCTGAAGGCCGTGATGATGGCTGCGCAGGGCATTCAACTCGGCGACACGGACATCGTGGTAGCGGGTGGCATGGAGTCGATGTCGAACGCGCCTTATTTAATTCCCAAAGCACGCGAAGGCTATCGCCTGGGAAATGGCGTTTTGGTTGACGCGATGATTCAGGATGGCCTTTGGGACGTTTACAACGATTACCACATGGGCTGCACCGGTGAAGTTGTTTCCGAGAAGTTTGCTGTGAGTCGTGAGGAACAGGACGAGTATGCGCTCGGCTCACACCAGAAGGCTGCGGCGACGATAAAGGCAGGGAAGTTCAAAGACGAGATTGTGCCCGTTGAGATTCCGCAAAGGAAAGGAGCTCCGCTCATTTTCGATACGGACGAGACAGTGCGGGAGGACACTTCAATCGAAGCGCTGGGTAAGCTTAAGCCGGCTTTCAGGAAAGAAGGCGGAACGGTCACTGCTGGAAACGCGCCGGGGGTTAACGATGGTGCTTCGGCAGTGGTAGTTACATCGATCGAGCGAGCGAAATCGCTGGGCATGGAACCAATGGCGCGGATTGTCGCTCAGGCGACCTCGGGTGTTGAGCCGGCACTTGTGATGATGGCTCCGGTGGAAGCGATTAGAAAATTGTTGCGAAAAGCCGGCTGGTCGCTTGCCGATGTCGATTTGATCGAGTTGAACGAAGCGTTTTCTGTGCAGGCTGTGGCGATAATAAAGGAACTTGGACTTGATCCGGCGCGCGTTAATGTCAATGGTGGCGCGGTCGCCCTGGGCCATGCTATCGGCCAATCAGGTTCACGATTGCTGACTACGATGCTTTATGAGTTGAAACGTCGCGATGCGCATCGAGGAGTTATTTCGCTTTGTCTCGGCGGCGGCAATGCCGTCGCGATGGCTGTAGAGAGATAGGAGTCAGTGAGTCGAGTCATTTCCCTTCTGTTCACTAAGGAGAATAGGTAGATTTTCCATACATCATTTCTTCAATTGTCATTTCACATGTGAACTTTGGATGGAAGCGACTAAGCCATATGGTCTTGGTGGATTCAAGTTTGAAGTGCAACTGCATATTTAGTCGGAAAGGTTGTGGTACTTCTCTCATTAACACCTGGCTTCAGCCAGGTGAGCGGGGATACGCAACTAATTCTGAAACCGTTTAAACGGTTTCTCACTTCTGCTCGGGCTGCAATCACCTGGCTGAAGCCAGGTGTTAATGAGAGTTAACAGCATCATTTAAAAAAACACGTGCGTCGCACTTCTAAATTGAACTCACGCTTTCCAAATGAAAAATGAGAAATGAGAAATGAAATTTGGAAAACTGTGAATGCTGCAGTATGACTGAGATCATCGGCGTAGTTGGGTCCGGCACGATGGGCAATGGCATTGCGCAGGTCGCGGCCCGCGCAGGCTACCTCGTGATCATGTGTGACGTGAAGGAAGAGTTTCTACAACGAGGTCTAAACGCGATCGATAAGAGCCTGCAGCGTGACGTAGACAAAGAGAGACTAACTGTTGGCGAGAAGAGCGCAGTTATTGGGCGCATTCAGACAACGACTGACCTGGAGGCGTTGAGCGGCGCCGCTTTTGCGATCGAAGCTGTAACCGAGGACCTGAATATCAAAAGTGAACTCTTCAAATCACTTGATCGCATAACCCCGCCGGCGGCCATTTTGGCCTCGAACACTTCTTCCATCTCAATCACCCGGCTTGCAGGTACGACAAACAGGCCCGACAAAGTCATCGGCATGCACTTCATGAATCCAGTGCCGGTGATGAAGCTTGTCGAAGTTATCCGGGGCATTACAACGTCGAATGAAACGTATGACAAGGTTCGGAATCTCACTGAGAAACTCGGCAAGACTGCCCTGGACTGCAACGATTCACCCGGCTTTGTCTCCAACCGCGTGCTCATGCCGATGATCAACGAAGCGATTTTTACGCTTTACGAGGGAGTCGCCACGCGCGAAAGCATCGACGGAATCATGAAAATGGGAATGAACCATCCGATGGGTCCGCTGGAGCTCGCAGACTTCATTGGTCTAGACGTCTGTCTGGCAATACTTAATGTGTTGTACGATGGCTTTGGCGATCCTAAGTATCGCGCGTGTC
>WNGB01024303.1_pt1 | contig 10782 bp, 12 predicted proteins | sample 5400681 | NCBI WGS metagenome assembly WNGB01 (sample SAMN13153367, study PRJNA577476) | soil metagenome | isolation source: 115 cm soil or saprolite under grassland replicate 2 | place: USA:California | collected 2016-06-15 | reverse complement strand
CCGCGTACCCCGAAAGCTCCTAAAATCTCGTCGAACTGTTCGACCAGGCGGTCACTGCGCCGGCGTTCGGTGTTGCTGATGCCCTTGCCGCGGATCTGGTTGAACCGCTCTTTCCACACGTCGCCGAAGCCTCGCCGCGCGAAGGTGATCCCGAGGTACGTCTGCCCCTCGGACGAGTTGGCGTTGAGCAGGTGCCGCTGTGCGGCGACCAGGTGGTCGGCCCAGCTCGGCGCGCCCGGCACCCGGGGCAGCGGGTACGGCGTGTTCCCCGCGACGGTCCGCGCCCACTCGTCGGCCGGGAACGGCTTGGTGGTGCGTCGCAGGTGCAGCCGCATCCCGGCGAGACCGGCATATTGCTCCGCGATCGCGATGATCAGGTTTTCCCGCTCCTTGTCGGGGCGGAACGCCCACCGCATCTCGGGCAGCCAGTACCACGCCGTGACGGTGTTTCCCGTGAACGTCAGGTGCCCCGCGATCTCGGTGATCGCCAGCTCCTGCCGCGCGTCCCGGTCCTTGTGCCGCGGCTTGTGCTTCTCGTGCTTGCCACGCTTCCCCGGCGGCGGCGCGAGGTCGGCAGGCGGTTGCGCGGCCTGCCGCGCCGGCCGCCGAGCCGGCCCCTGAAAACCCTGCGCGGGTACGTGGGGCTGCGCCACCGGTGCGGCCGGCCCGACCCGCACCGGCCCGGGTACGGCAGCCGGTGCCGGCGAGGTCGGCGCCACCTGCGGATAGGCCCCGGAGGGGTTACCGACCTGCGGATACGCACCGGACGGCGATGCGGCCTGCGGATACGCACCGGGCGTCGGCGCGGCTTGCTGATGCGCGCCTGACGCCGGAGCCGCCTGGGGATAGGCGCCAGACGTGGACGCTACCTGCGGATACGGCCCTGGCGTCGGCTGCGGCTGCGGTGGCTGCGGTTGAGCCGGCGGTGCCTGTGGTGGCCGGGACTGGGGCGGCTGGGCCTGGGGTGGCGCGCTGGCCGGCGGGGCGCCGGGTGGCTGGGCCGGTGGGGCGGGCGGAGTCGCGTACACCCCGTTCGGGGGTGGTTGGAGATGGGCGGGCGGGCCGGCCGGAGGGGCGCCGGGACCGCGAAAGACCGCGAGTGGAGCGGGTCCCGGCGCGGCGCCTGCGGCGGGCCCGCTCTGACTATTGGCGGATCGGTCACGCTCTTCCTGTGGCTGAGCCGACCGGTCGTCGTCAGGCGACCGGCCGCGTTGCGAAGTCACGGAGGGGTGGTTCACAGCAGCTCCTCACGGATGCGCACCTTGGACGCCACCAGTCGGGGTTCGCGCCGCTCGACGAAGGGCTCACGAGTACGACGCCAGTCGGTGAGTGCTGTCCGGATTACTTTACGTGCGGGACGATCCGGGTCAACATGCCGGAACACGAAAGATGTCGTCACCATCGCCAGCGCGATCTCGTACGCGGGGAACAGGTCGACGTCCTGGGTGATCAGCCACCGGACGAACATGAACGTGGGGACCAGGAGCGCGAAAAGACCGTACTGGGAGTACGGCAGCTGGAACGGGAGCGTGTAGCCGGGTGGCCCCAGATAGAGCAGCCGTGCCCGGTAGATGTCGTCGTCGGTCCGCAGCCGCATCGGCGTCCCCCGTTAGGCGAAGAACAGCTGGACGAGATACTTACCGAGGAAGATCAATACCAGTGCGCCCCCGATGAAGATCAGCCCTACGATCGCGATCGCTGAGCTGGTGACCACCTTGGACACCTCGCCCTTGCCGGCCCGGCCGATGAAGATCAGCCCGAGTACGGCCAGGAAGATCGGGGCGATCCGGCTGAGCAGGAACTCGACCACGCCCTCGGTGTTGACCTTCTTCGGTGACGGCGTGGCGGCGAGGGTGTCGGGGATGGCGTGAAGCGTCCGGCCTGCGGCGTGCACTGCGTCGGGCAGCGCCGCGGTCAGGGTCTGAATCAGCTCTGTGACGATCATTTCCGGCCTCCCCGGTCGTACGCGGCGATGCCGTGATTGTGCCGCTCAGTGTGGCTCATCGGTCCAACAGTTCTCGTATAGCATTCCGGAAATTGCGACTCAGCGGTACTACCCGATGACGTTGCGTCTCGTATTGTGGCCGAGAGCGCTCCTGACTGTACATTGCACGTAACTATGAGACAAGACAGCAAGATCGGTTGCATGCAACAATGACCCGGCGTTGATTTCCGGTCCGCCCCCAGAGGTCGAGGCTGGTTTCCATTCCGGCCGCTGGCCGCCGTACGAGGAGACCCCCCAATGGTGCAGTTCGCGGTCATCGGCACCGCACTGGTGGTCGTCGGGATCGTCGTCGCGTGGCTCGGCTCGTACCAGCTCGGGATGGCCCGCGCCGCGCAGAAGTGGGACTCGGCGGAAGGCGCTCCGCGGGTGGGCCGGGGGATGGCGACCACCGTCGTGCTGCTCGGTCTGCTGCTGCTCGGCGGCGGCACCGGCATGCTGACCACGCTGGTGAAACTGCCCGGCGAGCGGCCCGGCGGCCCGATCATCATCGGGCTGATCGCCGCCCTGGTGGTCCTGGTGGTCGGCATGTACGCCGCCGCCAAGATCGCCGATCGGGTGGAACTGAACGCGCTCATCCGTACCCCGTCCCGGTTCCGTCGCGTGCCTGGCGCCGAGTCGCAGCCTGCCACCGGCACGGGTGAGGCCGCCAGCCCCGGCACCGACTCGGTGGTGCCGCCGACGGCGCGGCCGGGCTGGGTCTACCGCGACACCGGCGGCGCCTGGTATCTCGTCGTGTCGGCCGGCGCGGGGTACCGGCTGGTGTCGTTGCCCGACTTCAAGCTGGTGCCCACCAACCTGGTCAAACCGCCGGTCACCGCGAAGCTCATCAGGCCGCTACGTAACGGGCCGTCGAGAACCGGAGGTACGAATGCCTGGGGGTCTTGGGGGGGCGTCTGGTGGAGGCGCAGCACGGTTTGACGCATCGGGGCTGGACGCGGCGGGTATAGACGCGGCGGGTATGGACGCGGCGGGTCTCGACGCGGCGGAGCCAGTCGAGGGCGCGCAGGTTGTGAAGCCACCGGTCGCGCCGCCGCCCGTCGACCAGGCCGACCTCGACCAGGCCGACCTCGACCAGGCCGACCTCGACCAGGCCGACCTCGACCAGACCAGCCTGACCGGCACCGGCCCCGGCGCGACGGGGCTGGACGGTGTCACGGGCGGGTTGATCGCGGGGTTGCCGCAGGCGCCGCCGGCCGGCTCGGGGATCGACCCGGCGGAACGTACGCCCAGGTCGTTCCACCTGTCCCGGCGGCTGCTGGAGCGGGCCAGGGCGGCGGCGTACTGCCTGGGGCAGTTGCCGGGCGTCCACGAGGCGACCAACGTGAGCGAGCTGGTGGAACGGGCACTGGCCGCCGAAGTGGAGCGGCTGGAGCGCGACTACAACGGCGGAGAGCCGTTCCCCGCCGTACTCGGGAAGATGCGTACGGGGCCCGGAGCTTCAGGCGTGGAACGGATCCGCCGGGCGCAACGCGCCCGCCGCCGCCCCACCTGACCGGCGCGGTACGGTCACGGATGTGACGGATCTGCCGAGGCCAGGGCGGCCGGTGGTGATGGGCGTACTCAACGTGACGCCCGACTCCTTCAGCGACGGCGGCCGGTACGCCGACCGGGACGCCGCCGTGGCCCACGCGGTCGAGATGCACCGCGACGGCGCCGACGTGATCGACGTGGGTGGCGAGTCGACGCGGCCGGGTGCCGCGCGGGTCGACCCGGCGACTGAGCGGCAGCGGGTGGTCCCGGTGATCGAACAGCTGACCGCGGCCGGCGTGCCGGTCAGCATCGACACCACTCGGGCGGAGGTGGCCGAGGCGGCGTTGCAGGCCGGCGCGAGCATGGTCAACGATGTCTCCGGTGGGCTCGCCGACCCGGGCATGGCGAAGCTCGCCGCGGCGGTGGACTGCCCGTACATCCTGATGCACTGGCGGGGGCATTCGCGCACCATGCAGCAGCTCGCGACGTACACCGACGTGGTACGGGAAGTCCGCGACGAGCTGGCCGCCCGGATCGGTGAGGCGGTCAGCGCCGGAGTGAACCCCGACAAGCTCGTCATCGACCCTGGGCTCGGCTTCGCGAAGACCGCCGAGCACAACTGGCTGCTCTCCGCGCACCTGGACCAGCTGATCGGCCTGGGCTACCCGGTGCTGGTCGGGGCGAGTCGCAAGTCGTACCTGGGGAAGCTGCTGGCCGGGCCGGACGGCACGCCGCGGCCGGTAGACGAGCGGGAGGCCGCCACCCAGGCGACCACGCTGCTCGCCGTCCAGGCCGGCGCCTGGGGGGTACGCGTGCACGACGTACGCGGCAACGTCGACGCGATCGAGGTCTGGCTGGCCACCCGGGACGCCCGGTGACGGACCGGATCAGCCTGACCGGGCTGCGGGTGCACGGCCGCCACGGGGTGTACGACTTCGAGCGCGAAACCGGCCAGGACTTCGTCGTCGACGTCACCCTCGAGCTCGACACCAGCCGCGCCGCCGACACCGACGACCTGCGCCACACCGTCGACTACGGAACACTGGCCAGACAGCTGGTCGACGTGGTCGCGGGGGAGCCGGTCAACCTGCTCGAAACCCTTGCCGCCCGACTCGCCGCCGTCTGCCTCTCGCACGACGGCGTACGCGCCGCGGAGGTCACCGTCCACAAGCCACAGGCGCCGATCTCGCACGAGTTCACCGACGTCGCCGTCACGATCCGCCGGGAAGCACGGTGACCAGCGCGACCACGGCGGTGATCTCGCTGGGCGCCAACCTGGGCGATCGGCTGGGGCACCTGCAGTCCGCCGTCGACGGGCTGCGGGCGCATCGGGTCTCAGGGGTGTACGAGACGGCCCCGTGGGGCGATCCGGATCAGCCGGCGTACCTCAACGCGGTCGTGATCGCCGAAGCAGCCGGCCGTGCGCCGCGTGACTGGCTGACCCTGGCACACGCGTTGGAAGCCGCCGCCGAACGACAGCGGGACCCGGGCCGCCGCTACGGTCCCCGGACTCTCGACGTGGACCTGCTGGACATCAGGAACGCCGACGGGCACAGCTGCGCCTCCGACGATCCCGAGCTGACCCTGCCCCATCCGCGCGCGGCGGTACGGGCGTTCGTGCTCGTACCGTGGAAAGAGCTGGAGCCGGACGCGACCGTGCCGGGCGCCGGGACCGTGACCGAGCTGCTCGCCGTGCCCGAAACCGCAAAAGACCTGGCGGGGGTACGCCGCCGCGATGACCTTGAGCTGCGGCCGTGGCAGACTGCTCCCGATGAGTGATGCACCCGAACCGCGGCTGCGGCCGACAAGTCCCGCGACCCTGTTCGTGGTGGCGCTCGCAGCTGCGGCGCTCTCCTGGGTTCTGATCGGGCGGTACTACGGCGATGTGCCCCAGTTGACCTGGTTGCCGGCGCTCACTCTGGTGCTGCTCGCGATCATCGAGGCGATCGCGGCTCGTACGGTCAAGGCGCGGATCGACCGCCGTCCCGGCACCGAGCCGATCGACGCGCTGGCGGTGGCGCGCATGGTGCTGTTCGCGAAGGCGTCCTCGGTGGCGGGCGCGTTGTTCACCGGGGTCTACGGCGGCGTACTGGTGTGGGTGTGGTCGGAGAGCAGCACCAACCCTCACGCCAGCTCCGATGTGGGTCCGGCAGCGGAAGGGCTCGCGGCGGCGTTGCTGCTGGTCGGTGCGGCGCTGTGGTTGGAACGCTGCTGCCGCGTGCCGGCGCCACCCCCGGACCGCGAAGAGGAGCGCACCGAGGAGCCCTGACGGCGGTTACGGTCTGTTGGGCACTGGCCCGCCCCGGGTACGGTGCCGAGAGCCCACCCGTACGAATGGTGCGAATCGGGGTTGCCCCACCCCGTCGGCGCCACGGAGCCCCCACGGAGCATGCAATGGCGTACGACGGTCTGAGCGAGCGTACCCAGCGGATCGACGGCTGGGCGGAGACCGGCGGCGAGGAACCGCCGGACGACAAGCGGGACCGGCTCGGTGTCCACGGCATCTGGGAGGCGCTGCTGCTGGTCGTCGTGGTGGTGACCGCGATCGCCGTCTACCAACTCAATCCAGACGTCCTGTCGGGGGCCGGCCTGCAGTCGTTTCTGCTGCTCGCGACGTCGCTGGGGCTGATGGCGGCCGCCGCCGCGTGGTCGCTGCGCAGCGCGGTGCCCAACCTCGCCGTGGGCCCGGTGGCGGCGGCGTCGGCGATGTTCTTCGGCGGGCAGGCCGCGGGCGGACTCGGCTTCGGACTGGGCGTCACCCTCGCCGCCGCGGCCATCCTGGGGGTCGTACTCACGCTGGTCGTGGTCGGGTTCCACGTGCCGCCGTGGGCCGCGAGCCTCGGCGTCGGCCTGGTGCTCGGCGGCTGGGTGGTCTCGCGTGGCGCCATCGAGCTGCCGGACGAGGTGTCGTACCACCCGCGCGATCACGCGCTGTACTGGTTCCTCGGCTTCGCGGCGTTGTCGCTGGTGGGTGGCCTGTTCTCGTTGGCCGGTCCGGTACGGCGGGGCTTCGGCTCCTTCCGCGCGACCGGTGACCCGGCGGAGCGGCCCGGCTTCGGGCCAGGTCTCGCCGCGCTGACCGCCCTGGTCGGCTCGTCGGTGCTGGCGGCCTGCGGCGGGGTGCTGGCGGTGCTGACCGTGCGTACCGTCACCGACCCCGGCTTCGCGTGGACCGGGATCGCTCTGGCGGCCGCCCTGATCGGCGGCGTCAGCGCGTACGGACGGCGCGGCGGTGTCGCGGGCACGCTGCTCGGCGTACTGCTGTTGGCGCTCGGCCTGCGGCTGGCGGGCGAAGAGAGCTGGAAGATCTCGAATCTGGAGTACGCCGGCGCCGCGCTCCTGGTCGGCCTGCTGGTCACCAGGCTGGTCGAGTCGGCAGGCCGGCCCCGTCCGTCCGGTGGCCCGTCCGACGAAGCCGAGGAGCCTCGCGAGATGTGGTCCGGCGGGTCCGGCGTCGACAGCGGTCTCGCCCTCCCCGAACCACCCCCCGGAACCGGTCCGGGAGGGTCTGGGCCGGCAGGGTTTGGTCCAGCAGGGTTTGGTCCAGCAGGATCCGGGCCGTCAGGGTCTGGTCCAGCGGGGTCTGGGCCGGCTGGGCCGGTGATCGAGCTGACCAGGCCGGGAGCCGAAACGGCCGCGGGCACGCCGCCGTCGGCTCGTCGGCCCGGTGTCCCGCTTCCGGGATCGGGCGGTCCGGGCGGGTTGCCGCAGCGCGGTGGGATCGGCGATCGGGCGGCCCGGCTGCAGCATGGCCTGTCGGGTGTGGATCCGCTGGCACGTACCCGGAGCTGGGACTCCGAACCACCGGCCGGATCCGGCAGCGGTTCTGTCACGCCCAGCCCGTACTGATCAGCGAGCGCCGGGCCGGCCGCGGTGCGGTCAGTCGCGGTGCAGCGCGGTGTAGACGTCGTCCGGGGTCAGTACGCCGAGCCGCTCGTCGCCGTCGCGTACGGCCACCCAGCCGGTGCCGCCTTCGAGCAGTTCGGCCAGAGCGTCCCGCAACGTCGCCGTGACCCGTACGCTCGGCGTCCCCGAAGCGGTGAGCGGACCCGCACCCGCCGTCGCGTCGGCGCCTTCCACGCTGGACAGCGGCCGGAGCAGGTCCTGCGGGATCGGCGTCACGGTGAGCCGCTTGATCCCCCGGTCGGAGCCGACGAACGACGCCACGAACGAGCTGGCCGGCTTGCCGAGGATCTCCGCGGGCGGGGCGTACTGCTCCAACTTGCCGCCTTCGGACAGGACGGCGATCCGGTCACCGAGTCGTACGGCTTCGTCGACGTCGTGGGTCACGAAGACGATGGTCTTGCGTACCGACTCCTGAAGTCGCAGGAACTCCTCCTGCAGCCGGCTACGCACGATCGGGTCCACCGCGCTGAACGGTTCGTCCATCAGCAGCACGGCGGGGTCGGCGCCGAGCGCCCGGGCCAGGCCGACCCGCTGCCGCTGGCCGCCGGACAGCTCGTGCGGATAGCGCCTGCCGTGCAGCCCGGAGTCCAGTCCGACCAGGTCGAGCAGCTCCTCGACCCGCTCGGCGATCCGGGCCCGGTCCCAGCCGAGCAACTTCGGTACGGTGCCCACGTTCTCCCGCACCGTCTGGTGCGGAAACAGGCCGACGTTCTGGATCACGTACCCGATCCGGCGCCGGAGCATCACCGGGTCGGCGCGGGTGACGTCTTCGCCGTCGAGCACCACCCGGCCGGCGGACGGCTCGATCAACCGGTTCACCATCCGCAGGATGGTCGACTTGCCGCATCCGGACGGCCCGACCAGGACCACGAGCTCGCCCGCCGGTACGTCGAGGTCGAGCTCCGCGACGGCGACGGTGCCGTCCTCGTACTCCTTGCGTACGGCCTCGAGCCTGATGCCCGCCGCGGTGACGGTTTTGGAGCCAGCTCTGTTCCCGGTAGCGTCCACGTGTGTCCTTCCTCAACGCCGCCGCGCCCGAGGCGGCCGACCGGTACGGCTGGGCCTGGCGTCTGGACGATGCACCCAACCCATGGTTCTCCTGGGACTACGTACGCGACAACGTTCAGATCCTTGCAGATGCGCTCGTCGAGCACCTGTTGCTGGTCGGGGTCAGCATCGTGATCGCGGTGCTGATCGGCATCCCGCTCGGCATCGTGGCATACCGGGTGAAATGGCTGACCGGCCCGATTCTGGGGCTGACCGGGGTGCTCTACACGGTGCCGTCGCTGGCCCTGTTCGCCCTGTTGGCCCCGTTCACCGGGATCGGCCGCACCACGGTGCTGATCGGCCTGGTGGCGTACGCCCTGCTGATCATCGTGCGGAACACGCTGACCGGGCTGCAGCAGGTGCCGTACGACGTGAAGGACGCCGCCGCCGGGATGGGGTATTCGCGCCGCGACATGCTGACCCGGATCGAGATCCCGCTCGCGATTCCCGCCATCCTCACCGGGCTGCGGATCGCCACGGTCTCCACGGTCGCGCTGGTCACCGTCGGCGTCGCCGTCGGGTACGGCGGCCTCGGCCAGTTGATCCTCGAGGGATTCCAGGCCAACGAATACCGGGCCGAGATCGCCACCGCGACGATCCTGGTGGTCGGGCTGGCCCTGGTGCTCGACCTGCTGCTCGCGGGCGTCGGCCGGATGGCCACCCCATGGGCGAAGGGCCGGTCACGATGAACGCGTTCGGCGACATGGTGCTGTGGCTCAACGACCCGCTCAACTGGACGCTGCCGGGTGGCGTACTGCAACGGCTCGGCGAGCACCTCTACATCTCCGCCCTCGCGGTGTTGATCGGCTGCCTGGTGGCCTGGCCGATCGGGCTCTGGCTCGGCCACACCGGGCGGGGCGGCGGCGCCGTCGTGGTGATCGCCAACCTGAGCCGGGCCATTCCCACGCTCGCGCTGCTGACCCTGTTCGTCGCGTCGTTCACCGGCATCGGCGCCGAGCCGGTGATTCTGGCGCTCGCCGTTTTCGCTGTCCCGCCGTTGCTCGCCAACGCTTACGTGGGGCTTCGCGAAATAGATCCGGAGGTACGCGAAGCAGCCCGCGGCATGGGGCTGTCCGGATGGCAGGTGCTCCGGACAGTGGAGTTGCCGTTGGCGGTGCCGTACCTGGCGACGGGATTCCGTACCGCCGCGGTGCAGGTGGTGGCGACGGCGACCCTGGCGGCGTACGTGGCCGGCGGTGGTCTCGGGGCGATCATCGCCGAAGGCATCGGCCTGGGACTGGACTCGCACGGCGGCCAGGTGCTCGCCGGTGGGATCCTGGTCGCCGTACTCGCGATGGTTGTGGAGGGTTTGTTGGCAGTTGCGGAGCGGGCGCTGACTCCGAAGCCGCTGCGGCAGGCCCGGGCCCGCCGCGCCGCCGAGCGGCCGGCCCCGGCCGAGGATCCGACGGTCGGTGCGGCCGGCATCGCCTGATTGTCCTGAACGTGATCCTGAACGTGGTGAGAAGCATTACGGGATAGCAACACGGTGTGGTGTTGTGGTTGCGGGCGTCCCATTGTGGGGTTTGGGTATGGGGTAGCGGGCAGCACGTCAGACTGCCCGACCGGACACGCGGTACGGCCGGTAGGGCCGGGCCGGGACACAGAAGGCGGGCGGCCATGCACACGCCAGTACGTCGTAACATTCTCCGCACCCTCGCGGTCTGCTCCGCGATCGTGCTCGCCGGCGCTCTCGCGGCCTGCGGTAAGTCAGGATCCTCAAGGCTGCGCCCCCGTCGCCGACAAGGAACTGGTGGTCCTGACCGACGACAAGAAGCTGCAGACGGTCGACAACGTGATCCCCGCGATCAACGCCAAGAAGGCGTCGCCGGAGCTGATCGCCGCGCTCGACCAGGTCTCGGCCGCGCTGGACACCGCGAAGCTGATCGAGCTGAACAAGGCGGTCGGCCTGGACCGCAAGTCGCCGGAGTCCGCCGCGTCGGCGTTCGCCACGGACAACGGCATCGGCGACGGCCTTTCGAAGGGCTCGGGTTCGATCACGATTGGCGCGGCGAACTTCCCCGAGAACAAGACCCTCGGCGCCCTGTACGCGTACGTCCTGAAGAAGGCCGGTTTCTCCGCCAAGGTCCGTACGATCGGCAACCGGGAGCTGTACGAACCGGCGCTGGAGAAGGGCGAGGTCCACGTCGTACCCGAGTACACCGGCACCCTCACCGAGTTCCTGAACCAGAAGGTCAACGGCAAGAAGGCCAGCGCGAAGGCCTCGAGCGACCTGGACGCCACGGTCAACGCGCTGACCGATCTGGGGAAGAAGGTCGGCCTGAAATTCGGCAAGCCGGCCGCCGCCGCAGACCAGAACGCGTTCGCGGTGACGAAGAAGTTCGCCGACAAGTACA
>WNGB01013947.1_pt1 | contig 10783 bp, 11 predicted proteins | sample 5400681 | NCBI WGS metagenome assembly WNGB01 (sample SAMN13153367, study PRJNA577476) | soil metagenome | isolation source: 115 cm soil or saprolite under grassland replicate 2 | place: USA:California | collected 2016-06-15 | reverse complement strand
CTACCGCGCCTCTGCCGCAGGGCAACGTGCGCTGGCGGACGGCCTGGCCGAGTGGCAGGCCGCGCGCGACTCGGTCGATGGGGTGTTGGGGCTCGTCGAAGGGGAGGTCCGGACGTGAATCAGTTCGTCGAGCAATGCCGCCGGGAGTGGAAACGGCTCCGTGTCCCGGATCCGGTCGCCGACGAGATGGCAGCGGAGCTCACGGCCGACCTGGACGAGGCCGCGGCGGAAGGTGCTTCGCCTGAAGAGGTGCTCGGCAGCGCTGCATCCGATCCGCGCTCCTTCGCCGCGGCCTGGGCAGCTGAGCGAGGTGTCGTTCCGCCGCAGGCGTGGACCACAAGACTCCGTGGGAGGTCGCTCCTTCCCGTGGCGATTGCGGCTCTGACGATCGTGGCAGCCGTCGGTGCGGCGCTGGTCGTCTTCGCATCGCCCAACGCTTCGGCGCCGGTGGCCGCGCTTCGTCTGCCACCACTCGCGGCCTATCCCACGAAAGCAGAAGTCGCTCAACAGACGTGGGTGATTGCGAAGGCGAGAGGCCGTGTCTGGGTCACCGAGGCGGACGCGCAGGGATCGGGCGTCGACATTCATCGAGTCGGTTCGATCCTGCTGATCGCAGGGATCGCCGGCGTGATCCTGTCGCTGCCGCTCCTGTTCTGGTCGCCGTCGAGACGGTTCGACACGGCATAGCTGTAGACCCACGCTACTTCAAGTCGAGCTCTTCCTCCGCCTCCTCGCCCTCCTCGACGATGTCGCCCTCGGTGAAGAGGATCTTCTTCAGCGCCTTGCGCCAGGGCTCCTTGTGCCGCAAGAGGAACTCGAGGTCCATGCCGAAGTGCTTGAATTCCTCGAGTTGCGCGTTGGCCATGATTGCCTTCGCCGCCTCGTCAGGCTCGACCGACATCCGCTGCTCGTACCAGCCGATCGCCTCGGCCTCCTCGGTGAGCGACGCGATCATGCGGGCGAAGGTGCGCGTCTCGGCGCTGAGCTCGCTCGCCGGCTCGTGGTATTGCTCGAAACCCATCTGAAAGCCTCCTTGATAGGTCGGGTCAGGCCAGGAGTGCCCCACCCCACGTCTTCGGATCCACGTCGTCGAGCGTCTGGGAGAACGTCCACTCGTGGCCGGCCGGGTCCGCCGCTGCGTACTGCCGCTCGCCGTACTCGAAGTCGGTCGGCTCCATCAGGATGCGCGCCTCGTGCTCCCGTGCGCGGGCGCAATGCTCGTCGGCGTCTTCCACGCGGACCAGCACCGTGTGCGTCACCTCGCCCGGGCGGGGTGGACGACGGTCGCCACGCACGTCGGCGACGATCACCGCGCCGTCCCCGACGCTCAGCTGTGAGCGATGGTTGTCTCCGATCCGCAGCCGCTCGACGAACCCGAACGCGGCGCTGAGCCAGGCCACGGCTTCCTGCACGTCCGGATAGATGAGAACCGGGATGACGACAGCCGCGGGAATGGATCTGTTGTTACGCATGGCAGTGAGCGTATGCGACCGTAGGATCGGTCCGTGTCCGTCCTCGAGTCACAGCCGCCCCGGTTCACGGTCGAAGAAGTCGCGCGCATCGCTGCAGAGGTCTTCGGCGTCGAAGGCACCGCGACCGACCTCGGCAGCGAGCGTGACGGGACGTTCCTGATCGACGACGGCGGTGCCGGTGCCGTGATGAAGATCTCCAACCTTGCCGAGGACGCCGCCGTACTCGACCTCGAGCAGGCGGCAATCGAGCACATTGCGTGCGTCGACCCGGAGCTGCCGGTGGCGCGGCCGCGCGGCGAGCGCGCCACTTTCAGCGGACCCGACGGCGTTCACCACGTGCGGCTCTTCGAACGACTCCGGGGGCGCGCCGGCGGGCCGGCTCTCGACGATCGCGCGATCTACGCCTACGCGGCGACGCATGCGCGGCTGACCCTCGCTCTGCGTTCGTTCTTCCATCCGGCAGCCGGCCGCGAGCTGCTCTGGAACCTCGAGCACACGCCGAAGTTGCGTCCACTACTCGACGCCGTCGACGACGAGGAGCGTCGTGCCCTCGTCTCGCGTGTGATCGACGTATTCGAGGACCGCGTCGCGCCGCGCTGGCCGTGGCTGCGTGCCCAGGTCGTGCACGGTGATCTCACGCTCGGCAACGTCTTGTTCGACGACGGCGACCGGATCACTGCGATCGTCGACTTCGGCGACTGCGGGTACACGGCTCAGGTCGCGGACTTCTCCGTAGCGCTGGCGTCGCTGATGCGCGGCCGCCCCGGCGACGACGTCTTCCGCGTCGGACGGATCGCCGTCGACGGCTACGCGTCGCACCTCCCGTTCGAGCCCGAGGAGCTCACCGTGATCGGGCATCTCGTCGCCGCGCGGCTCGCGATGATCGTCGCGATCAGCGCCTGGCGCGTGCGGCGCTACCCGGAGAACGCCGATTACATCCAGGCGGAGGACGAGGACTCGTGGGCGCTGCTCGAGCTGTTCGACGGAATGGGCGCCGATGCCGTCTCCCGCGAGCTCGGTGCACCGCGCAAACCTGTTGGGACAGAGGACCTTGCGCGGCGTCGGGAAAACGCGCTCGGGGCGATGCTGACGCCACTCACCTATTCCCGCCCGGTGCATGCGGTTCGCGGCGAAGGGGTCTGGATCTACGACGCCGACGGCACCCGGTTGCTGGACGCCTACAACAACGTCCCTGTCGTCGGCCACTGCCACCCGCGCGTCACCGAAGCGGTCGTCCGCCAGACGCGAACGCTCAATACGCACGCGCGGTATCTGTACGAGCCGCTGATCGAGCTCGCCGAGCGCCTCGTCGCCTCGATGTCGCCGGAGACCGGCCTCGACACGGTGATGCTCGTCAACTCCGGCAGCGAGGCGAACGACATCGCCTGGCGGATCGCGACGGCTGCGACCGGGCACCGTGGCGCGATCGTGACCGAGCACGCGTATCACGGCGTCACCGAGGCCATTGCCGACCTCTCGCCGGAGGAATGGCCGCCCGACCACCGCCCGCCGCACGTCGCGCGGATCGCGCCGCCTGGATCAGGAGCGAACGTCACGCGCGAGCTGGAGCGCGCGGTTGCGGAGCTCGACGGCGTGGCCGCGACCTTTCTCGACGGAGGGCTGACCAGCGACGGCATCCGGACTCCGTCGGCGGACGACGTAGCGTCGGTGGTCCAAGCGACACGCGATGCCGGCGGGCTCTTCGTGGCCGACGAGGTGCAGGCGGGCCACGGGCGGCTGGGCGACCACCTCTGGTCGTTCGCGCACTACGGAATCGCCCCCGACATCGTCACGCTCGGGAAGCCGATGGGGAACGGCTATCCGGTCGCGGCGGTTGTGACGCGGCGTGAGCTCGTCGAGCGGTTTCCGTTCGCCGGTCAGGTGTTCAGCACCTTCGGAGGGAACCCGGTCGCGGCCCAGTCGGCGCTGGCGGTGCTGGACGTGATCGAGGACGAGCGGCTGGTGGAACACGCGGGGCGGGTCGGCGACGTGCTCATCGGAGCCCTGCGTGAGCTGCAGAGTGAGGAGCTGGTCGAGGTGCGAGGGCGCGGGCTGCTCGTCGGGGTGCAGCTGACCGGGCCCGAGGCGGCGGCGCGCGTCGTCGACCGCCTGCGGGAGGAGGGAATCCTCATCGGCCGCACCGGGCCGCGCGGCGACGTCCTCAAGATCCGGCCTCCGCTGGTCTTCGGCGAGGAGCATGCGGCCATGCTGGTCGACGGCCTCCGCCGCGCCCTCTGACGTGGCGCCAACCCGCGTATGAGGGCGATCATTCTCCGTGGTGGTGTCGAGGTCGAGCATCCACTCGAGCTGGCGCTCGAGTTTCTCGCGGCCTACTCCAGTTTTGACGCCCACGACTCCTCAGCACCCGGGTCGTTCGACGAGGGCGATCTCAGGCTGGCGAACCGTGGCGGTGCCCGTATCTCGGCGGCCGAGATCGGCGCGATTCTCGAACGCCGTGCCGAGATCGAACGCGCATTGCGCAAGATCCAGCCTGATGCATCGCTGGCGGATGCGGCGAGCTCGGTCCCGTGGATCCCGCTGCAGGAGCTGTTCGGTGCGTTCGCAGGCATCCGTGGGGTCGGCTTCTCGAAGATGACCAAAGCGCTGCACAAGAAACGGCCGGCGCTGATCCCGATGCTCGACAGCGTCGTCCAGACGTACCTGACGAGCGACGACTCGGAGACGCCTCCAGCGGGATCGTTCGCCGAACGCGCCATCGCGCTCGTCCGCAGCTACAAGCGAGACCTGGACCGGAACCGCTCGGCCCTGCGGGAGATCCAGCAAGAGCTCGTGACTCGCACATTCAGGCTCACTGAAGTGCGAATCCTCGACCTTTTGATCTGGTCCGTATCAGCCGCGTCGCCCCAAGGTTGACTCGTGTCGCCTTAGGTGGAATCGTTCTAAGGCTTTCTAGCCTCTGACCACTGCGGAACTCTTCAATATGGCTGTCCTCTAACTCATGCGTGAGCTCGCATACGACGCCATTCGTAGTGCAACCCTGACGCGCCGGTTTCGGGGCTACGACCGCCAGGAAACCGAGGGGCTCCTTGCCAGAGTGGCGGAAAGCTACGAGAAGGTTCACGCCGAACGCGTTCGTCTGTCTGAGCAGGTCGAGAACCTCCGCGCCGAGGCGCAGGAACGCGAGGCGCGATCACGCACAGAGCTCGACAGGCTCAACAATCAACTTGGCGACTGCGAGCGGCAGATCACGGACCTCGAGACCAAGATCGCGCGGCTCGAGCAGGGAGCAGCCGAAACAGCTCGAAGACCTCGCTCGACTGCGGGCAGAGCTTTCGCAGGCGCAAACGGTGCATGAGGATCTCGAGGCCGAGTCGCGTGAGCATGGTGAACGCGTGGCTCGATCGGCACTACGCGAGAAGGCTCTCGTCGCACAGATAGCAATGCTCGTCTCGCAGCTCAAAGAAGACGAGACGACGCAGGCGCTGCCGCCAGGTCAGCGCGCGCCTCCAGAGCGTGCCGACCGAGGAGCGGCGATGCTCCACCGGCTGGATCGAGTCGTCGAAACGCTCGAGCGAGAATCCCGTCGAGAGGCGGAGATCACACTCAAAAAGGCTCGGGAACGCGCCGACCAGATCGTTCACTCTGCGGAGCGCTGGAGGCGACGTCTCGAGGCGGACGCTCCACACCCGGCGACCGGCGAGGGAGCGGCGGAGGAGGAGTACGACCCCATCGCGGCCCATGCACGGATCGAGGCAGCGGTGACGCCTGAGGTGTCCGAAGACCTGGAGCGCGATGTCGGGGAGGCATCGTGGACCTCGCGCGCACCCTTCGAGCAGACGCCGGAGCGATAGCCGCGCAATGACGACGATCTCCGAGATCGCACGCGCAGCGGATGTCTCGGTCGAGAGCGTCCTGCGCGTGCTCAATCGGGACAAGGTAAGCAGTGACATCGAGTCTCGTGTCATCGCCGCAATGGACGCTCACGGATACGGTCGGCTGCCACGTTCTGAGACCGCCACCGCTGCTCAGCCGGACCCACCGACAGGCAAGCCGGCGGGGGCTGCCGCGAGCACGAGAGCGGTCAGCGGTGAGATCGTGAAGGAGAGTCGAGACCCAGATTTCGAAAGCAACGATGCGATCCGAAGAGCACGCGAGCAGCTGCTCTACGCGGTCGGTGGCGTCGTTGACGAGCTCGAGAACCCCTCGTCGCGCAGCCAGGGGTCTGACAACCTTGCCGGGATCCGGCACATCACCGATCGAATGATGGTGATGGAGGCGAGGCTCGATCGGCTAGCTCGTGAGGTCGAGGGCATGAAACGCGAACTGGGCCGCGGGAGAAATGAGCGGCTCGAGGATCTGACTCTCCTCGTCGATCTCATCACGACCAGCTGGCGCGCGGTCGACCGCCGACTCGGCCGGATCGACCGGAAGCTCGAGCGGATGGAGGGCCTCCCAGAGCCGTCAGGCCGGTATGGAGGGCGTTCGCTTGGCGGAGGGGGTAGCCGGCTTCCTTAGGGAGCGGCCGCTCCTCGGTCGGCATCTGCGAACGAGTGCTCCCAGCCGGAATCGAACCAGCGCACGCGGTTTAGGAAACCGCGGGGTCAGGCGCCGCCGCGCTTCTCGTCAGGTGGCAGCGAGCTCGCGGGCAAGCCTCGCACGGACTAGGTGACCTTTGCTCTCTGCCGCCGCGATCGCATTCGTCACCGCGTCTTTCGCGTCGTCATCCCGGCCTGCCTGCTGCAAGACCTCCGAGAGCGTCATCCACGCGTACCAGTGACCGAGGAGAAAGTCCGTGCCGTCGACGAGCGCGACCGACTCCCTCGCGAGGCTCTCCGCCTCCCGGACGCTGCCGCGGCCGGCGAGGACCTTCGCGCGCACTCCACGCCAGAGCACCTGTGAGTACACATCCTCGCTTCCGGCCGACTCCGCAATCGTCGTCGCGAGTTGCTCTGCCTCGTCCGCACGACCTTGTGCGTAGAGCGCCTCGGCAAGGATGCCGTCGACGGTCGGAAGCCACGCCATCTCCTTGATCTCACTCAGCTGCTCATGGCCCCATCGCAACTGTCTCTCGGCCGCTTCCGGATTGCCCCGCCACAGGTCGATCCAACCTGCGAACTGCGTAAGCGGACCGGCGATCCAGACGGTCAGCGCGAGCTCCTCGAGCAGCGCCTTCGACCTGGCGATCAGCTCGAGCGCCTCGTCGAAGTTTCCGAGCCCGGCCTCGAGCTCGGCCTGTACGAAGAGCGCCGTTGCGATCGCCTTCTTGTCACCGCGTGCGCGTTCGATCACGCTCCGGCATCGTTCGAGTGCTTCGTCGGCCGGCGTCGGCCCCGCCCAGAGGCAGATTGGGACCCACGAGAGACTGTCGAGCTCCTCGCGTACATTGCCCGCGCGGTGGGCGTGGACGCTTGCGCGCTCCCAGGCCTCCTCGCTCGGGCCGAACTGAGTCGTGTACAGGTGTACCAGCCCGAGGAGCGACCAGCTCCTTGATAGACCCTCGTCGTCGGCGCTGTCCTCGAAGACGCCGATCGCGCGGGTCGCCTCGTTCATTGCATTCTCCGCCCAGCCTTCGGGATTTGTGAAGAGTCGAATCCAGAGGCCGAGCAGGACGGCATGCGCCTCGGCACGAGGCTCGCCGGTTTCCGCAGCAGCGGCGTTCATCTCGGTGGCGACGTCTTCGAGCTGAGCAAAGTCGCCCGTCTCGATCAGCGCGAAGGCGAGGGCGGGCAGGCAGTCGAGGCGGGCCGGCTCCGAGGTCGGCAACAACGAGAGCGCGCGCGTGACGAGATTGACTGCCGCGGGCATGTCACCCCGCGCGAACGCCCGTCGTCCGGCAGTCGAGAGCAACGTCCCCGCCCGCTTTCCGAGCTTCTCCGTCCGCTCGGTGCGCGGCCCGAGGTCGAGCAGCGCCTGCTGAGCCTGTTCGAGGTGGTAGCCGAGGATGCTCTCGACGTCACCAGTTCGCTCCTCAACCTCTACTTCAAACCAGTCGACGACCGCCTCGTGCAGGTCGGCCCGCGTGGCCTTCGGTATTCCCAGGTACGCAGCATCCCGAACGAGCATGTGCGCGAACCGGAATGTGTCTTCCTCTCCGCGCTCCATCCGGTCGGGGCGGACGAGCTCTTTCCGGACAAGCGACTGCAGGGCGTGTGTCAGCGTTTCGCGGAGCGGTTCAGGGCAAAGTGCCTCGAGCGCGCTCCACCAGAACACGCGGCCGAGCACCGACGCGCGCTCGAGCACAGCCCGCTCCGCTTCGGGCAGGCGGTCGAGACGCGCGCTGATCAGCATGTGGATGCTCGTTGGGATCGAGAGATTGGAAAGGTCTGCGGTCACCGTCCACGAGCCGTCGGTCGGGCGCAGCAGCCCGTCGTCGACGAGCATCCGGAGCGTCTCTTCGACGAATAGCGGATTTCCCTCGGCCACCTCGGCGATGCGAGCGCGGGCGAAGCGCGGAACGTCCGCGCCTCCGACGAGATTCGTGATCAGGCCGTCGCTCTCGGCGTCGCTGAGCGCCGTGAGCGAGACGAGCTTGCTGTTCGGGCTGCTCGCCATCCAGCCCGGACGCTGTTCGAGCAGTTCCGGCCGTGCCAGGCACACGATCAGCACCGCCGAGCCGTGGATGAAGAGTGCGAGGTACTCGAGTAGGTCGAGGAAAGTCGCCTCCGCCCACTGGATGTCGTCGAACACGACGACGAGTCGGTCCTCCCCGAGCTGCTCGAACACCCGCCGAACCGCCCAGAACGTCTCGTGGATGCCCGGTGCGGCACCGAGTCCGAGGACGCCCGAGAGCCGCTCGCGGACGAGCTCGGCATCCTCGCCGGGAGCAACGAGAGCATCGATGCGGTCGCGAGTCTCGTCCGGCGTGTCGAGCTCGCCCACGCCTGCGGCTTCGCGGAGCACTTCGGTCAGCGGCCAGAACGTGATCCCCTCTCCGTAGGGGAGGCAGCGCCCGCGTGCAACCCTCGAGCGCGTTCCGACACCGCTCAGGAATTCGGCCGTCAGCCGTGACTTCCCGACACCGGCCGTGCCGACGACGGTGACGACACTGCACGCGCGTTCCGCGCCGGCCTGCTCGAACGCCGCTTTGAGCACCGCGAGCTCGGCGTCTCGCCCGACAAGCGGTGAGTCGAGCCGCCGGCTCCAACCAGGGGCGCCTGGAACCACCTCGAGGACACGCCACGCGTGAACGGGCTGTGCCTTTCCCTTGGCGTTGACTGGACCCGCATCCTCTGCGACCACGGCGTTGCGGACGAAGCGGTGCGTCGTATCGCCGACTAGGATCTCGTTCGATTGCGCCGACTGCTCGAGCCGAGCGGCCGTGTTGACGGCGTCACCGACGACGAAGCTCTGTCCATGGCTTGGATCCCCGGCGATGACTTCGCCGGTCTCGATCCCGGTGCGATTGGCGATCTTGATACCCCAGACCCGTTCGAGCTCGCTGTTGAGGTGATCGAGTTCCGCATTCATCTCGGCGGCGGCGCGGACAGCGCGAAGGGGGTCGTCCTCGTGCAGCACCGGAACGCCGAACACCGCCATCACGGCGTCCCCGATGAACTTCTCGACCGTTCCACCATGCCGCTCGAGCACGCTCTGGACGACGTCGAAGTAGCGGGTCATCACCGTTCGGGTCGACTCGGGATCCAGCGTCTCGCCGAGGGGAGTCGAGTCTGCGACGTCGGAGAAGAGGACCGTCACGGTCTTCCGCATCTCCGCCCTCGTGCTGTCGCCTGTAGACATGCCGCTCCCAGACCCGCCGGACGCAGCCATTGTGGGCAGGTTCTCCGGAGACGGCAACTCCGAGGGCGCCAGGCGTTGCCTCGCTTGACATTTGGCGGGAAAGGGAGTACGACCGCTTGGTCGGCGACTGCGGGAGGTGATTCTCGTGAATGATAAGCAGGCGAAGGCGCTGCGCGACGCGCTGAAGGAGATCAAGCAGGACCGTGACGCGTTCAAGAGGGACCCCAAAGGGAAGGTCCCAGACTTGGACGATCACGCGGTAGCAGTCTTCAAGGGCATGTCCAATGACGAGTTGGATTCCGTCGCGACAGTGGACGAGAAGATGAAGGAGGCCGGCTTCACCCACGACATCGGTGGCATCAGCTTGAGGATGGTCTAGTCCTGCAAGCTGCGGGTGCCGCGGTCACCGCGGCGGATTCACTTCGCTTCAAGCTGAGGCTGGTCGAGCCGGAGCTGACCGGGGCAACGCTCCAGCTCGTGCGCGACCCTCGCCTGCCTGAGCTGTACCGCGATTATCTCGTCGCCTCTCACGGCATCCTGTGCGCGACGATCCCGTTGCTGCAGACCGCTCGGCGCGAGGCGCTCGCGCGTGACGGCGCGGCGCAGCGAAGGCTCGCCTCGTATCTCGAGACGCACATCGAGGAGGAAACAGGCGAAGACGAGTGGGCTCTTCGGGATCTCGAGGTGCTGGGCGTCGAGCGCTCGACCGCGCTCGCGCACGTTCCGTCACCGAATGTCGCGCGTCTCGTCGGAGCGCAGTACTACTGGGTGCTCCATGTGGACCCAATCGCGGTGCTCGGCTACCTCGCAGCATTGGAACGTGATCCGCCGTCGTCCGACTTCATCGAGGAGCTCATCCGCCGAACCGGCCACGACCGAGCCGCGTTCCGAACGCTGATCGCGCACGCCGAACGTGACCCCGAGCACGCCGACGAGCTCGACGAGCTGCTCGATCACATCGAGCTCACGGGCACGCAATGGGAGCTCGTCAGCCTAAGCGCACTGAGCACTGTGCAGATGCTCGCGCGCGTCCTCCGCGAGCTCGTCGGCGCGAGTCGGTAGCTCGGCAAAGCGTCGGCAAGGATCGAACTTGCGCACGCGCTGCGACGTCGTTTGCGACGCCGCTTAGAGGTCGTGGCGGCGTTGCCGCCGCGGCCGTCTAATCCAGAATTCTTGGAGTGCCCCCGGCCGGAATCGAACCAGCGCACGCGGTTTAGGAAACCGCTGCTCTATCCACTGAGCTACGGGGGCTCGGGCGCAGGGTAGCGCTGCGTTCAGTCGTTCAGGAAGCAGCCGCTGGTTACGCGCGCGGCCCCGCATCATGGCGTTCAGCTACGCGGTCGGTGCTCAGAATGCGTTCGCGACCGACTTCCACTCCCGGAGGCGCCAGAGTCGATCCAGCAAGGGCTGGCCCCGCAGTCAAACTCTCCGTCGCCTTAGGCTCCTCGCCTCGCGCGCACTGCGCGTTGGTGGTCTGCGGGCTTAGGCCGGGACTGAATGCAGGGCCAGTTTCAGACATCTTACGCCCCTTGGGACGTGAGAACGGCTAAGTCTTTTTCCCCATCCCCAACCACTTGCGGAGCTTCTCCATGAGATTAGCCATAAGGCCGAGT
>WNGB01013946.1_pt1 | contig 10783 bp, 10 predicted proteins | sample 5400681 | NCBI WGS metagenome assembly WNGB01 (sample SAMN13153367, study PRJNA577476) | soil metagenome | isolation source: 115 cm soil or saprolite under grassland replicate 2 | place: USA:California | collected 2016-06-15 | reverse complement strand
TAGGCGGCCTTTGTCACAGGGCTCCAATCCGCTCCTTAGCAGACCGCCTGTCAGCTACTCGATCAACCGGTTGACTATCGAGGTGGAATCTTCCTCCACTGGCAACACGCGCCTACGGGGCGCACTGGGCAAAATCGCGTGCCGTATCGTTGCGGCCCCTGATCCGGCGGTGCGCGATTTTGCCCACGCGGCCTGCGGCTGGTGGGCAAAGGCGCGACAGATGTTGTGTCCGCGGATAGGGTATTGGCGCGCCTTTGCTCACCCTACGCGATTGGGAGGACAATCATGACCACAACCGCCGAAAGGATCGGAGCCGCATTGGCGAAAGCCATCAAGAAAACAGCCGCGCAGATCGCCACACCCCAGGAAGGGGCGGCGATGTACCGCACCAATATCAACGACGTGCCGAAGGTCGACGGCCTCAAGCGCCAGGACGGCTGGGTCGACATGCAGGTGCAATTCCTGATCGACAAGACATCCGCCGGCACCGATCACGTCGTCGGCTGGACCGTGCTGAAGCCCGGCGCCCGGCACGAGAAGCATCGCCATCACAATTGCGACGAGTTCTTCATCGTGCTCAAGGGCCAGGGCCACATCTATACCGACGCGGGCCAGAAGCCGTCGGTCGAGGGCGACGTGGTCTATTCGCCACGCGGCTGCTGGCACGGCTTCAACAACACCTCGGACGCCGACGTCGTGCTGGTGTGGGGCTGGATGGGCGCCGGCTCGATCGAAGCGTCCGGCTACGAGGTCGACCCGGAGAGTCATTAGAGCGAAAGGATCAACAGCTGTAGGGTGGGCAAAGGCGCGAGAACAGATTTCAACTCTTGCCGGCAAAACGAAGCAGCGCCGTGCCCACGCGTCGAAGAGAAGCGCACACACCGGACGGCAACGCGTGGGCAAAGGCGCGCAACACGTGGCCTCGCGGAGAGATGGGCTTCGCGCCTTTGCCCACCCTACGGTCTGTAGCGAGCAGGAGGAGAAGGCGATGAACCTCTGGGACGATCCGCGCGTCGCGCGCGGCATGCAGGCGCAGCTCGGGCTGCGGCGCCGGCGGCTCGCGGCCGGCGACGGGCCGCTCGGCTGGAAGGTCGGCTTCGCGGTGCCGGCGTTCCGGGAGCGCCTGAAGATCAGCGGGCCGCTGGTCGGCTTTCTGACCCGGAATGCCCGCGTTCAATCCGGCGGCAGCGTGTCGCTCGCCGGCTGGGCGACGCCGTGGGCGGAGCCCGAGGTCGCGGTGCATATCGGCCGCGACGTGACGGCCGGCGCCGACCGCGAGACCGCCAAGGCGGCGATCGCCGGCATCGCGCCGGCGATCGAGCTGGTCGACATCCACACCGCGCCGGAGGACCCGGAGCGCATCCTCGCCGGCAACATCTACCAGCGCCACGTGGTGCTGGACGGCGCCGGACCGGCGCGCGCCGGCGCTGCGTCCGATGGTCTCACCTGCCGCGTCATGCGGCGCGGCGCCGAGTTCGCGCGCACCACCGATCCGCAGGCCAATACCGGCGAATGGGTCGACATCGTGCGCCACGTCGCGGATGTGCTGGCGGCGTTCGGCGAGCGGCTGCGCGCCGGCGAGATCATCATCACCGGCTCGGTGATGCCGCCGCTGGCGATCGAGCCGGACGAGGACGGCATCGCCTTCGCGCTTGACCCGGTCGGAAGCACCTCCGTCCGTTTTCAGTAATGCCCCGCTTCCCACATTCCGAGTCGTCATGCCCGGGCTGTCCCCATAGGCGCTAATTTAACGTGCGTGTCCCGGCCGAGTGTGCCCTTGCGCGCGAGAGCCGGGACCCAGGGGCCACGGGCTGCACCAATATTGCGCTTCGCGAGTCTTGCGCTTGGGTCCCGGGTCTCGTTCCGCTCGCGCAGGAGCGCTCGCTTCACTCGCCCGGGACACGTCCGGCGGAAGTTAGCGCCTATGGGGACAAGCCCGGCCATGACGCGGAGAGTGTCGATCAGTACAAAGATTGCTATATTTCGAACATGAGAACGCCAATGCGCCTCAAACAATCCATGTTCATGATCGTCGGTCTTGTGACCGTGCTTGTATTGCCGATTGCGCCGGCGCTCGCCCAGACCTCGTCCCCGACCTGGCCGCAGAAGATGGTGCGGTTCATCGTGCCGCTGCCGCCGGGCAGCGGAATGGACCTCTCGGCGCGGCTGGTGGCCGAGCGCTTGACCGAGCGCTGGGGCCAGCCGGTGATGGTGGAGAATCGGCAAGGCGCCGACGGCATCCCGGCAGTGACCACGTTTCTGACCGCGCGCGACCATCACACGTTCCTTTACTCGTTTGCCGGCATCGTCACGTTCAATCACCTGCTGCACGAGCGGCTGCCCTATGATCCCAAGGAGCTGCTGCCGATCGCGCCGGTGGTCGACAACTTTCTCGGCGTCTCCGCCACCGCCGTGCTGAAGGTGGACACCCTCGCCGACCTGGTAAAGGCCGCGAAGGCGCGGCCGGGCAAGCTCAACTGGGCGGCGACACCGGGGCTGCCCTATTACGTCCTGCTCGCCTTGCAGAAATACGCCGGCATCGAGATGGTGCAGGTGGCCTACCGCGACTTCGCGCCGGCCTATCAGGACCTGAACCAGGGTCGGCTGCACGTCGCCGGCACCGGCGTGCCGACCTTGGTGCCGCATCACCGGGCGGGCACCGCCAAGCTGATGTTCGTGACCAACCGCGAACGCGCCCCGCAGGCGCCCGATGTTCCGACCGCCAGCGAGGCCGGATATCCCGACCTCACCTTCGAGGGCGTCGGCGGCATCTATGGCTGGCGCGACACGCCGGCGGAGATCAAGCAGCGCATCGTCGCCGACCTGCGCACGATCATCGCCGACCCGGCGTTCCGCGCCCGCGTGGTCAGCGTCGGCACGGCGCCGCGCACCGGCACGCCGGAACAATTCGCCGCCGCGATCGAGGAGCAGCGCGCCAAGATCGCGGCCATCCATCAGGCGACCGCGAAACCCGCGCAGTAGCGTTGTGCTTCGATCGGCGGTGGCCCCGGGTCATTTCAGCTGTGGTGGAGATGGATTACCGAACAGGCGGCGAACTCGGTCTGCTCCCTCTCCCATTGGGAGAGGGGTGGGTTGGGGATCATTCGGTGCAGCAAGGGCTTCGAACCCCCTCACCCCCACCCTCTCCCCTACGGGGAGAGGGTGCGCACCGAGTTCGCGGCTCCCTGGTTACCTCGACATCATTGACGAAGCTACTATAGCGTCTGCCGCAAAACCTTTTGGGAGGATGCCATGGGCACAACAAGACTCCATCGAGCGACCGTCGTCTTCGGTCTCTTCGGATTAATTGCACTATCGGCAACGCCGTCGCAGGCGCAGACGCCGGCACAAACCTGGCCGCAGCGCGCGGTCAAGTTCATCGTGCCGTTCGGCCCCGGCGCCGGCGCCGATATCGGCGCGCGGCTCTTGGCGGACCGGCTCACGGCGCGCTGGGGCGGCAAGGCGGTGGTGATCGAGAATCGCCCCGGCGGCGACAGCCTGGTGGCGATCCAGGCGATGGTCGGCGCCAACGACGACCACACGCTGCTGTTCGGCCCCAGCGGCTCGTTCACGGTCCACCCGTACCAATACGAGAAGCTGCCCTATGCGACCGGCGACCTCAATCCGATCGCGCGGGTGTCCACCACCGTCCTGGCGCTGGCCGTGCCGGCGTCGATGAACGTCAACACGCTGGCGGAATTCGTCGCGCGCGCCCGCGCCGAGCCCGGAAAGTTCAACGCGGCGGCCGTTCCGGGCATCACCGAATTCGCCTTCGACTATTTCGCCAAGACCGCCGGCCTGAGCGTGCAGAAGGTCCCCTACCGCGACATCGTCCAAGCCGTCACCGATCTCGGCGAGGGTCGCCTGCAGGTCTACATGGCGTCGTACGCGATCATGCAGCCGCAGACCGAGGCTGGCCGCATCCGGACGCTGGTGACGACCGGGCGCGAGCGCGCATCGATCCTGCCGCAGATTCCGACCGGCATCGAGGCGGGCTTCCCGGCGCTCGAGATGGAGGGACTGGTCGGCGTGTTCGGGCCGCGCTCCATGTCGAGCGAGCTGCGCGACAAGATCGGCGCCGAGGTCAAGGCGGTGGCTGCCGATCCCGCGATCTCGGCGAGACTGGCGAGCACGGCGCAGATCCCCAATCCGGGCGGGGCATCCGAATTCGCGGCCTCCATCGATCGCCAGCGCAACCAGATCGCCACCATCGCGCAGGCGCTCGGCATCAAGCAGAAGCTGCAGCAGTAGTTGGTAGAATGGCAGCGGCCGCGCCCTCAAATCTCGAATCCAGTTTGGTCGAATTCGCATTCACAATTGCACTCGATCACGTCTCGGAGGTCTCGGCCCATGACGAAGCTACGCGCGCTTGTGCTCGCTCTCTTCGGAATTGCCGCGTCGCTGACGGCGCAGGCCCAAACCCAGACTTGGCCGCAGCGATCGGTCCGGTTCATCGTGCCGCTCGGCCCGGGCTCCGGCGCCGATATCGGCGCGCGGATGCTGTCCGACCGCCTGGCGGCGCGCTGGGGCAAGCCGGTGGTGGTCGAGAACCGTCCCGGCGCCGACGGCCTGGTCGCGATCCAGGCCTTCGTCACCGCCAACGACGACCACACGCTGCTGTTCTCTCCCAGCGGGTCGTTCACGGTGCATCCGTTCCAGTACGAGAAGCTGCCCTATGCGCCGGGCGACCTCAATCCGATCGCGCGGGTGTCCAACACGATCATGGCGGTCGGCGTGCCGGCGACGGCCGAGATCGCAACGGTGGCGGACTTCGTCGCGCGCGCCCGGGCCGAGCCCGGCAAGCTCAACATGGCGGCGGTGCCGGGCATCGGCGAAATGACGTTCGACTATTTCGTGAAGACCGCCGGCCTCAAGGTGGCCAAGGTCCCCTACCGCGACATCGTGCAGGCCGCCACCGACGTCGGCGAGGGGCGCATCCAGATCATGATGGCGTCCTACGCGATCTTGCAGCCGCAAGCGCAGGCCGGACGCATCCGGATCCTGGTGGTGAACGGCCGCCAGCGCGCGCCGATCCTGCCGGAGATTCCGACCGCCGCCGAGGCGGGCTTCCCGGCGCTCGAATTGGAGGGTCTGGTCGGACTTTTCGGGCCGCGCGGCATGGCGCAGGAGCTGCGTGAGCAGATTGCCGCCGACGTGATTGCCGCCGCCGACCCGGCGATCGCCGCCCGGCTGTCCGGCACCGCGCAGGTGCTCAATCCCGGCGGACCGGCCGAATTCGCCGCCGACATCGAGCGCCAGCGCGCCCAGAACGCCGTGATCGCACAGGCGATCGGGCTGAAGCCGAAGCAGTAGGAAGTGTCGGATCGTGTCCCGGATGCGGTGCAGCGCAAGCGCACGCAGACAAGTTTACGCAGTCTGCGCAAGCTTGACTGCGCTGCGCGCAGCGGTGCACCGCTGATCCGGGACCGCCGCAGACTCGGAGTGTCGAACGGTCCCGGGTCTGCAGCGCACCACTCCGCGCTACGCGCTTCGTGCTGCGCTGCGCCCGGGACACAGGTGCAGATTCGGCAGACCAACCTCAAGTAATGCTGTCCGGACGCTTCTCGTCCTCGAACACCGAGATCACCGGCGGCTGCCCGCTCAAGCCCAGCTCCTGCCACCGCGCCACGACGTTCTCGTAGGCAGTCTTGGACAGCTTGGTGCGCCTGGAGAACGTCTTGATGAACCGATAGTCCATGCAGGCGTTGATCAGGCATTTCGATCCCCACGGACGGATCTCCGGCGGATTGAGGCTCGGATCGAGATAGGTGCTCCAGGTCTCGCGCAGAATGTCGATCGACTGCGCCGGACGCGAGCGCGTCGCCATCGCCCACAGCACCTGGTGCACGTTGGTCGGGTCGATGTCGTCATCGACCACGATCACGTATTTGCCGAAATAGGCGCCGGCGGTGCATTGCGCGGCCAGCGCCATCACCTGCGGCGCGTGCCCGGCATACATCTGCTTGATCGAGACCACGGTGATGCCCCAGCCGGCCGCCTCCGGGATCGACCACACGCCCTGGATTCCGGGCACGCCGAGCTTCTGCAGATCGGCCCAGATGCCGGCCGAGCGCAAGGCCGCCCAGAACAGCCCGGCCTCGTTGGCGGCCGTGTCCGCCATCAGCGCGCAGGTCAAGGTAGGATTGTCGCGATAGCGCACGCGCTCGACCCGCATATAGGGCGTCGCCCCGCTTGGCCGGCCATAATAGCCGGTGAACTCGCCGAATGGCCCTTCGGCGAAAGTCTCGTCCGGATAGAGAAAGCCTTCGAGCACGATCTCGGCGCGCGCCGGCAGCGGCAGGCCGGTCAGCTCGCTGGTGAAGACCTCGATCGGCGCGCCGTTGATGCCGGAATAATATTCGTACTCGCTTTCGGTCTTCGGCAGGCTGGTGGCGGCGACCAGGAACAGCAACGGATCGATGCCGTAGGCGGCGGCGATCGGCATCGGCTTGCCGAGCTTCCACCATTTCTCGCGATCGATGGTGGCGTCCTTGCCGGGCGAGGTGTAGACGCCGACCTCGCGCGGGCCCTTGATCATCATCCGGTAGGTGCCGACATTGACGCGGCCGGTCTCCGGACATCTGGTCACCACCGCGTCGCCGGTGCCGAGATACATGCCGCCGTCGAGCGGCCACATGCGCTGCGCCGGGAAGATGCGGATGTCGATGTCATCGCCCTCGACGATGTTCTGGTTGCAGATCGCGCTCTCGGCCGATACTTCCTTGGGCGGCATCTTGCGCCCGAGCTTGCGCTGCAGGATCTGCACCGCCTTGAGCGGATGATCGACCGGCTGCTCGCCGATCATCAGGCAGAAGCGCGACAAGTTGCAGCCGACCATGTTGTAGAGCGCCTTGTGGCCGGGATGGCCCTTGATGTTCTCGAACAGCAGTGCCGGCGACTTCTCGCCGGCGACCAGATAGGTGATGGTGGCGGCTTCGAGATCGGGATCGACCGCGGCGGTGATGCGCTTGAGCTCACCCAGCGCCTCGACCTTCTCGAGCCAGGCATCGAGATCGCTCGAGTTGGCGCCGCGGGAGGTCTTGCGGGCTTCGGTCTTCTCGAGCTGCCCATCGCCGCCGGCCGCGCCGACTGTGACGCTCATGTCCATGGTCGCCTCCCGCCTTGTTCTGTTGCCGATCGCGATCACCGATCGGGGACGTCCTGCGATATCAACATATCATGATACAGACTCTCGCTTGCGGGCGTCCATCGGCTGCCCAAGCGAAAGGGCCCGGCATTGCTGCCGGGCCCTCGGGAATGCTCAGGTCCGCCCGTGTCAGAATCTGGACGCCACGCTTTCGAGACCCATCAGATTCGCGAGCGATCGCAGCTCGCGCTTCTGGTCGTCGCTGAAGCTCATCACCAGGGGGAACGCGGCGGACTTCAGCCCATCCACATCAACCGTGCTCATATCGACTTTGGCGGCCTTCTCGCCCGGCGTCTTCTTCCAGGCCATCTGGCGCAACGCGTGCTCGACTGCGGGCCAGTGGCGCTCCTGCTCGGGGGTGAGCGCGAGCCGCTTCTTGATGCTGGAAATCTGCGCGTCGTTGAGCACCTGGCGGGTGTCGCGCTTGGGGGCGGCAGTCGCCGGCTTGGCGGGCGCGGCGGCAGTTTTCGTTTCCGGAGCCGGCTTGGCCGGTGCCGCACTGGCTGCCGGCGCACGGTTCGCCCTGGTGACGGCTGCCGGATTCTCCGGCGCATAAGCCATGGCGGGGAGCTGGCCGACCGTCGCGGACGCCAATTGGTAGGTCGGGCGCGGGCTCAACAGCGCCTGTTGGGCGGCGACACCCGAGTAGGCGGCCGCCGTGACGGCAGGGGTCGGGACCGACGGGACGGCCTCGTTCCAGTCGAACGGGAACCGGTACGCCACGGCGTCGGCGGGCGACAGTTCCGGACTGACGGCGGGTGGGGCGCTCGAAGCGCTCCAGTTCCCCGCCAAGACCGCGATGGCGCCCGCGCCGAAAAAGGTGGCGACACAGGCGAATCCACGCATGTTCAATGTGTTAAGAAGCCCCCGCATGTCCCCCCACGCCCGTTTAATCCCCGAGGCTCCTATCCTCCTCCCAAAGCGAGCTTAATTATGACTTCGCCGAGACATTTCCTCGGCATTTCCCCAGTTACGGTAAAGGGTTGCAGACCGGGCCTGGATGTCCCGCTTTCCCCAGCGGGGACGCAATAGCCCAGCCGGCAGCACGCTCTCATTCGCCGGGAATGGGAGCAAATTGCTGTCGGACGGCGGCATGTAAAACAAAGGCCCGGTCGGAAGCCGGGCCTTTGAATTTCGCCGCTGGAGAAGCGCGACGGCTTACGCCGCCTCTTCCTCGACCACGGCTTCTTCGTCGCCCTCGCCTTCGGCGGGCTTCGGACCGCGGCGCGGGCCCTTGGCGAGCGCGGCCTCGATCTCCTTGATCGCCTCGGTCTCGGTGATGCGCTGCACCGCCGAGATTTCGCGCGACAACCGATCGAGCGCGGCCTCATAGAGCTGGCGCTCCGAATAGGACTGCTCCGGCTGGGTGTCCGAGCGGTAGAGGTCGCGCACCACCTCGGCGATCGCGACGATATCGCCCGAATTGATCTTGGCCTCGTATTCCTGCGCGCGGCGCGACCACATGGTGCGCTTGACGCGGGCGCGGCCCTTGAGGGTCTCGAGCGCGCGCTTGACCAGCGGGGGCTCGGCGAGCTTGCGCATGCCGACCGAGACGATCTTGGCGGTCGGAACGCGGAGCGTCATCTTGTCCTTGACGAAGTTGATGACGAACAGCTCAAGCTTGGCGCCCGCAACCTCCTGCTCCTCGATCGCGACGATCTGGCCCACGCCGTGGGCCGGGTAAACGATGAACTCGCTGGTCTTGAAGCCTTGACGTTGGGTCGTCTTCTTGGTGGTCATTACAGGGGTCGCTCCTTCGTCCGGCCGGCGGCGGACAGGTGTCTTGGCCACGGGAGCCCCACGGCGGGTGGTACCCCGCGGGGCGTGCGATGCCCTCCGGCGGACGCCGGTAGTCTTTTTGGCCCGCCTGGTCTGGGCGGAGGTTTTCTTCGACCGATGACGCGTTTTTCCTGCCACGGCTTTGGTCGTGGTTCTCACGTCCCTGTATGACGGTTCCTCGGGAACCCGAAAAATAACGCTCCCCACGGGGAGCGGCTCGGGTGCGGTGTAGTGCTCATTTTCGGTATATATAGCACATTTTTGGCTGGAATCAAAGCCTTACGGCCCCGCAAATGCGGTATTTCCGTCATGCCAGCATTAAATTTTTGTCACGGCTGGTTAACGGGCAGCCTCAATCGCCGGTTCCAGGGTTGGCCGAGAAGTGCTCTTCCAGTTTGTTTGGAACACCCTCCCAGCTCTTGGCGTCGGCCGGGGGCTCCTTCTTGGCCGTGATGTTGGGCCAGATCTTCGAGAATTCCGCGTTGAGCGACAGATACTTCTCCAGGCCCGGCTCGGTGTCGGGCTTGATCGCCTCGATCGGACATTCCGGCTCGCAGACCCCGCAGTCGATGCATTCGTCGGGATGGATCACGAGCATATTCTCGCCCTCGTAGAAGCAATCCACGGGGCACACCTCGACGCAGTCCATGTATTTGCACTTAATGCAACTTTCGTTGACGATATAGGTCATTACCAACTCTCTTGAGGTGCGCCGGGGTCAGTAGCGCAAGCGCAACGAGCAAGCAAGAGACGGACAGTATCGCACCACCTGCAACCCCGCTCAAAGCTCGTCATCCGCGGTAAATCGCTCGATCTCGCGCCGCTCGCGTTTGGTCGGACGGCCGGCACCCGGCTCCCGGGAAGCCGGCGGCGGCTCATGCGCCTTCTCCCGGCCGGCCGGCGGCTCGAGATCTTCCCATAAGGCGCGGGCGTCGTCCGCAGAGCCGCGGCGCTCCGCAAAGCGCAAGACCTTGAGCACCCGCACGGTGCGATCGAGCGCCACCGTCACCACATCATCGGGCCGCACGGCGCGGCTCGGCGCATCGATGCGCTGGCCGTTGACCCGCACGTGGCCGGAGGCGGCAAGCACTGCGGCCGCCGAACGCGTGCGCACCACCCGCGCATGCCATAGCCACTTATCTATGCGCTGACGGTCCAAATTGCACGTGCCTCGACGCGGTTCCTCAACGCGGTTCTTTGGCGCCCGACTCGAGCTGCTCCTTGAGCGCAGCGAGCTTGGCGAACGGCGAGTTCGGATCGGGCGCCCGGTCGCGCCGGCTCTCGCCCTTCCCCTTGATGTATTTCGCGCGCAAATCCGGATCGCGGTCGGGACGATCTCCGCGCGGCGGACGATCCCCGCGCGGACGGTCGGCGCGCTGCGGACGGTCGGGGCGCTCGCCGCGCCGGATCCGGTCGCGGTCAGGGCGCTCGGGCCGGTCGGCACGGTCACGGTCGCGATGGTCACGGCGCTCGTGGCCGCCACCGCGCTCCTCGCGCGCGGGCGCGGCGGTCGCGTCGGCAGCCGCCGGCTCGGCGGTCGCAGGCGTTGCGTCGCCGCCGGTCGCGGCCGCAACCGGCTGGGCCGCCGCCGCCGGTTGCGGCCGGCGCTCGCGCGGAGCGCGCTCGTGGCGCGGCTTGCGCGGACCCGAACGATGCGGGCGGTGCTCGTCGCGACGGCCCCCCGGCCGCCAGACCTCGATGAGCTCCTGTTCCTCCGACGCTGGCGACGCCGGCACGGTGCTCGATGCGGCATCCGCCGACGGCTCGGACGCCGCCGGCTCGTGGCTCTCCGCCGCGCCTTCGGCTGGCGCGGCGAGCGCGGGTGCCTCGGCAACGCCGATCACCGCCTCGGGAGCG